>Ga0187879_10002681_pt1 | contig 12040 bp, 10 predicted proteins | sample June2016WEW_19_1_FD_132423 | JGI IMG/M metagenome (GOLD analysis project Ga0187879, IMG submission 132423) | Peatland microbial communities from SPRUCE experiment site at the Marcell Experimental Forest, Minnesota, USA - June2016WEW_19_10 | ecosystem: Environmental > Terrestrial > Soil >... | reverse complement strand
TGCCGGAGCCGCCGCCGTTGCCGCAGAGCGCGCGGGCGCTGCGCTGCGGCAGCCAGCGTTCGAGCTCGCGCAGCCAGTTGAGCTTGAGGCTCGCCGGGCAGACCACCACGGCCGGATAGGCGCCGGCGGCCTCGATCGCGGCGAGCGCCTCGATCGTCTTGCCGAGACCCTGCTCGTCGGCGAGGAACGCGCGCCGGCGGGCGAGCAGGTAGCTGACGCCGGCGCGCTGGAAGGGCTTGAGCTCGCCGCCGAGGCCGGCGACGTGCAGAGGCGCGTCGGTGGCGGCCGACAGCGCCACCAGCCCGGCGGCGCGCGCGTGCTGCTCGCGGATCTCCTGCAGCAGCGCGAGCGCGTCCGGGTCGACCCACACCTCGCCGTCGGCGAGGAACGCGTCCAGCTGCGGCACGCAGAACGGGTCCGCGCGGATCGCCGGAAGCTGGGCGTGCTCGCCTGCCTGTCCCCCGCGCAGGGGGGTGCCCCTCAGGGTGCGCGTGCCGCCGCGCGGGCCGACCGGCTCGAGCACGCCCCTCAGCGCCGCGAACTCCCGCACCAGGGCGGGGTCGTGGCCCGCGGCCAGCACGAACGTATCCTCCTCGTGCGCGTCCGAGCGCTCCAGCACGGCCGGCGGCGCCGGGCGCCCGTCCTCGAGCGCCGCGATGCAGCGCCTGGCGGCGGGGCTGAACCAGGCGTCGAGCGCGTCCATCAGCCGCCACGACTGGAGCGTCAGCGGGACCGTCGCACCGCCGGGGGCGCCGCTGGCGCGCTCGCGCAGCGCCCGCGGCAGGCGGCGCTCGTCGCCGAGCAGCACGAACACCGGCGACTCGCCCGGGGCGGGCGGGCCTCCAACCTCGACGCTGCCGCGCCACGTGGTGGCGCGCGTCAGCCAGGCGCTGACGCGCGGATCGACGCTCACGTCCTCGATGTGCTCGAGCAGCTCCGCCAGCAGCTCGGCGTCGCGCTCGACGGCCGCCAGCCCGAACGTCCCGGCCGGGCCCTCGAGCGCGCGCAGCCCGAAGCGAGCGGCGAGCGCGCGGGCGAGGTCGGCGCGCTCGGCGGCGATCAGGATCCAGTGCTCGCCGCGGCGGTCGCGGCGGAACTCGACGTCGTAGCGGGAGGCGAAGCGCTCGGCGCCGGATCGCGCATCCGCGCCTCCCCCGCGCTCGTCGCGCTCGCCGCCGATGGCCGATCGCAGCTCGGCCAGGGCCCGGCACGCGGCGTCGCTCAGTCGCACGCTCCCCGCCTGCTCGGCGAGCGTCTGCACGAGCTCGGCCGCGCGGTCGTCCAGCGGCACGAGCGCGCGGCCGATCGCGGGCACGTTGTAGGCGTCGGGATGCTCGAGCAGCGCGGCGACGGGCTCGGGCGCGGCGTCGGTGGCGAAGCTCAGCCACCAGTCCTCGTCGGGGCGGGCAAGGTCGACGAGGCACTCCTCGCGCCGGCGCCGTGCGCGGCGGCGTGCGATCGCGCGGGCGAGCGCGTCGCTGACGTCCGGACTGCCGGGCAGGCCGGCGAGCAGGCGGGCGAGCGCCTCGGCCTGGTCGGGACCGAGCGGGATGCACCATGCCCGCCCGACGGGGTCCCAGCGGCGCCCGGGGATAGCGCGCAGCAGCTGGCGCAGGCGCTCGTCGTAGGGGAAGCGCAGCACGGCCTCGTCGCGCTCGAGCGTGGCTGAGAAGGGGACGTAGGACATGAGCAGAGCACGATAGGCGCCCGTGGGGATGTGTCGCTCGCGGGCGCGCCGCGGGCGCCGGCGCTCAGGCGTCGCGTTCGACTTTGGGGAGCGAACGCGTGATCGAGCGCGTGAGCGCCGCGCGCACGAGCAGCGCGAGACCGGGGATGGGCGAGGCGAGACGGATGTCGTAGACGAAGCGGGTGCCGCCGCCGGGCGCGGGCGCGAACTCCATCACGCCGACGTGGCCGCGCAGCGGGCTGCCCTTGGTGATGCGGTAGACGATCCGCTGGGCGGGGACGAACTCGGTGACGGTCTCCTCGAACGGCGGCAGCGGCCCGATCCGCAGCTGCCTGACGGAGCCGACCCCGTTGCGCTCCCCATCCTCGCCGTCGCGCAGGCGGGCGACCTTCGCCCCGAACACCTCGGCGAGGTTCTCGTGCTCGGCGAGGTGGGCGAAGATGCGCTCGGGCGGCTTGGCGAACTCGTGCTCGATGTGAACGTGATGGGCTCGCACTGGAGGACAGCCTAGAGGTCTGCGGCGTGCAGCAGTCCCTCGAGCCGCTCGAGCGCGGTGGGCGTGCCCATGGCGACGATCACGTCGCCGGAGAGCAGCGTCGTCTCGGCGGGCGGCTGCGGATGGAAGTCCGCCCCGCGACGCAGGCCGACGATCATCGAGCCGCCGCGGATGTCCCCCACGGCCTGGCCCACGCCGTCGCAGCCCGCGCCCACGGGGATCTCCTCCATGCGGTATTCGACGTCGACGTCGACGACGCCGCTCAGCTGGGGATGCAGCGCGAGCCTGGCCATCTCGGTGCCGCTGGCCTTGTACGGGGAGATGACGCGGTCGGCTCCAGCGCGCTTGAGCTTCTTCTCGGTGTCCTCGATGGCGGCCCGCGCGACGATCGGGATGTCCCCGCGCAGCCCGCGCGCGGTGAGCGTGATGAACACGTTGTTGGCGTCGGAGTCCGCGCACGCGATGATCGAGCGGGCGCGCGCGATCCCGGCCTGCACGAGCACGGCGTCGTCGGCGGCGTCGCCCTCGATGAAGCACAGGCCGAGCGCGTCGGCGAGATGGCGGTTGTCGCTGGTGGAGTCCACGACGACGTAGTCGGCGCGCGCGGCGCGCAGGTCCCGCGCGACCTGGCGCCCGACGCGGCCGAAGCCGCAGATGATGTGGTGGTCGGTGAGCGAGTCGATCATCCTCTGCATGCGCCGCGCGGCGAGCAGGTCGCCGAGGTGCCCGGCGACGAAGAACTCGGTGACCGTGGCGAGCGCGTAGAAGAGCGTACCGACGCCCAGCACGACGAGCGCGGTCTCGACGATCTGCCCGGCGGTGCTGCGCGGCTGCGGAAAGCCGCCGACGGTGGCGGCGGTGTCGAGCGCCCAGCGAAACCCATACCAGAGGCCGACGTGCTCGCTGAGCGCGAGGCCGACCGCGCCGAGCAGCAGCAGGCAGACGACGATCGCGCCGAGCAGCGCGATGCGCCGTACGAACACGTTCAGCTGACCGTGCGTGGCCGCGCCGGCGTGGTCTGGCGCGCGGCGCAGCAGGCGATCGAGGTCCGACACGAGTCCCGCCCTTATACAGTAATCAAGGGATGCCGATGGCCACCCCGGATCGCGCCGAGCGCAGGGAGATCCTGGTGCTCGAGCACGAGGCGGACGTACCCGCGGCGCTGTTCGAGGATTGGGCGCGCGAGCGCGGGCACGCTCTGTGCACGCTCGCGGTCCCCGAGCTCGAGCGCTGGCCGGATCCGCGCGCGTTCGACGTCGTGGTGAGCCTCGGCTCGGACGCCTCGGTGCACGCCTCGCCCGAGGAGTGGGTCGCGCGCGAGATCGAGTTCCTGCGCAGCGCGCACGACGCCCGCGTGCACGTGCTCGGCATCTGCTTCGGCGCCCAGGCGCTCGCCAAGGCGCTCGGCGGCGAGGTCTCGCGCGCGCGGCGCATCCAGCTCGAGTGGACGACGCTCGAGACGCAGGACCGCGAGTTGATTCCGCCGGGCCCGTGGCTTCGCTGGCACGAAGACGTCTTCACGGTGCCCCCCGCCGGCCGCGAGCTCGCGCGCGCGGGCGGGGCGGGCGGGATCCCATTGGCCTTCGTGCAGGGCAGGAGCGTCGGCATCCAGTTCCATCCGGAGGTCGACGCCGAGCTCGCCGACACGTGGCTGCAGAGCTGGCGGCGCCGGCTGCTGGAGCGCGCCGTCGACGACGGGGCGCTGCGCCGCCAGGTGGCGCTCGCGGCGCCGGGCGCGCCGGCGCGAGCGCGCGATCTGTTCGATCGCATCGCCCGCCTGTGGGATGCGCAGGACGGCCGGACGCGCTCGAGCGCACGGCACGTGGCGGAGTCGGCCGAAGCGGCCGATGCGCCTATTCGTAGGTGAACTGATCGCCCGGCGGGCTCTTCGCGCTCTTGGCTTTGCCCACCGCGGCGGTCACGTCGACGGCCCCGGCCTTGTTCGCCGGCGCGACGACGGTGCAGCTGGTTTCGGAGGCGCAGTCGACTTCGGTCGCCGACTTGGATCCGAACTTGAACGCGGTCGCGCCCATGCCCGGCGCGAACCCGGCGCCGGTGATCGTGACGCTCGTGCCGCCGCCGGCGGGACCGCTGTCGGGAGCGACGCCTTCGACGGCGGGGATGAACTCGAACTGGTCGCCCTTGACGGCCGCGCTGGGCCCGCCCGCGGTCGTCACGGTGACGTTGACCGTTCCCGCCCCCGGCGGCGAGACGGCGGTGATCGACGTCGCGGAGTCGACGGTGTATTCGCGGGCGCCGCTCGCGCCGAAGCTGACGGCGGTGACGCCTTCGAAGTGCGTGCCGGTGATGATCACGGTCGTTCCGCCCGCGCCAGGGCCCTTCTTGGCCGAGAGCTTCTTGACGGTCGGCGCCGGCGCGTAGGTGAACCGGTCCGCCGGGCCGGTCGGGCTGGTGCCCGCGGGCACGGTCACGGTCACGTCCACGGTTCCGAGCGCCCCCGGCGGGGAGATCGCGGTGATCGTGGTCGGGGAGTGGACGGTGAATTTCTCGGCGCCGTTGGCTCCGAAGTGGACTGCCGTGGCGCCTTCGAAGTTGGTGCCTGTGATCGTCACGGTCGTTTCGCCGGTGCTCGCGCCGCTGTCGGGGCTCACGCCGGTGACGGTCGGGAGCGGTTCGCTGAAGGCGAGGTCGTGGGTGCCGCCGGCCGCGATGCCGTGGGCCTCGCTGAGCGCGCCGACCGCCACGGGGACGTCGCTGGGTTCACCGGAGCTGCCGTTGCCGAGCTCGCCGTATTTGTCTTCGCCCCAGGTCATGACGGCGCCGCTGCCGAGCAGCGCCATGCTGTGCTCGCCGCCGGCCGCGATCTCGGCGACCCCGGAGAGCCCGCTCACCGGCACCGGCGTTTCTTCGCTGGCGAGGATGCTGCCGTCGCCGAGCTCGCCGTATTTGTCTTCACCCCAGGCCATGACCGTGCCGCCCGCGAGCAGCGCGAGGCTGTGGCGCTGGCCGGCGGCGATCGCGCTCACGCCGCTCACGCCTTCGACCGCCACCGGCACGTCGCTGAAGCGTTCTGCCGGTTCTTCTTCTTCCCCGGGCGGGTCGACGGAGCTGTTGGCGAGCTGCCCGTACTGGTCTGAGCCCCACGCCATGACGCTGCCGTCGCTGAGCAGCGCGAGGCTGTGTTCGCCGCCCGCCGCGATCGCCGTCGCCCCGGTGAGGTCTTTGACGGCCACGGGCGCGTCGCTGTTGTTCGTGCCTCCGTTGCCGAGCTGTCCGTCTTCGTTTGCGCCCCAGGCCATGACCTTGCCGTCGCTGAGCAGCGCGAGGCTGTGTTCGCCGCCGGCCGCGATCGCGGTGACCCCGGTGAGGCCTTTGACGGCCACGGGCGTGGCGCTTTCGGCCGTGTTGCCGTCACCGAGCTGCCCGGATTCGTTGCCGCCCCACGCCATGACGGTGCCGTTGCTGAGCAGCGCGAGGCTCTGGTCGGCGCCGGCCGCGATCGCGGTGACGTGGGTCAGTCCTTCCACCGCCACGGGCACGTCGCTCGACGCGTATTCGCCGTCGCCGAGCTGCCCGGATGCGCCGTTCCCCCATGCCATGACGGTGCCGTTGCTCAGCAGCGCGAGGCTGTGGCGCCGGCCGGCGGCGACGGCGGTCACGAAGTTCAGGCCGTTCGCCAGCACCGGCGTGTCGCTCTGCATGAGACTGCCGTCGCCGAGCTGTCCGGACGAGTTCTGGCCCCAGCCGAGGACGCGGTAGTGGTGCAGCGCGACCGTGAGCGTCGCCGCTTCGCTGGTCGCTTTGCCCGCGGCGTTCGTGAACGCGGCGCGGTACTCGTAGCCGTTTTCCGAGGCCTGGGCGCTGGCGATCGTGAGCTGGTCCGCGGTGGCTCCCGCGACCGCGGACCACGTGACGGCGCCGTTGGTCGAGACTTCCCACTGCACGGTCGGCGCCGGGAAGCCCGACGCAGCCGCTTCGAAGGTCGCGCTCTGGCCGACTTCGACGGTCGTGCCGGCCGGCTCCTCGGTGACCGCGGGCGGCGTGTCCACGGTCAGCGTCGCCGCTTCGCTCGTCGCTTTGCCGGCCGCGTTGGTGAACACCGCGCGGTACTCGTCGCCGCGTTCCGATGCCGCGGTTTTGGCGATCGTGAGTTTGTCGGCGGTGGCGCCCGCGACCGGGCTCCATGTGCTGCCGCCGTCGGTCGAGACCTCCCACTGCACGGTCGGCGCGGGAAAGCCCGACGCGGTCGCTTCGAAGGTCGCGCTCTGGCCTTCGTCGACGGTCGCGCTGACGGGCTGTTTGGTCACGGCGGGCAGCTTCTGCACGGTCAGCGTGGCCGCTTCGCTCGTAGCTTCACCGGCGGCGTTGGTGAACACGGCACGGAACTGGTCGCCGCTTTCGGAGGTCTTGGCGCTCGCGATCGTGAGCTGGTCCGAGGTGGCGCCCGCGACGTTCTTCCACGTGCCGCCGCCGTTGGTGGAGATCTGCCATTGCACGGTCGGCGCGGGAAACCCGGAGGCAGCCGCTTCGAAGACCGCGCTCTGGCCTTCTTCGACGGTCACGCTGACGGGCTGCAGGGTCACGGCGGGTTTGCTGGTCACGGTCAGCGTGGCCGTTTTGCTGGTCGCCTGGCCAGCCGTGTTGGTGAACACGGCGGCGTACTCGTCGCCGCTTTCGGCGAGGCTGGTGCTCGCGATCGTGAGCCGGTCGGAGTTGGCGCCGGGGATGAATTTGAAGAGTTTGCCGCCGTCGGTCGAGATCTCCCACTGCACGGTCGGTTCCGGGGTCCCCGACGCGGCCGCTTCGAACGTCGCGCTGTGGCCTTCTTCGACGGTCACGCTGACCGGCTGCAGGGTGACTTTGGGAGCTTTGTTGGCCGCGGGCTTGACCGCACCGTCCACGCGAGCCCAGGCGGAGGCGCCCGACAGGGCGCCGGCGAGCAGCGCCGTCGCGAGCAGCGCGGCGAACAGCCGTATCTTGGCCGACCTGGCTCCCGTGGTCATCCCTGCCATCGATCCTCTCCCCATCCGGTCGTCGGAGACTACCAGCGTGATATCGGGCAATCAAGCCGCGCCGAGCATCGGCGCACGGGCAGCATGACCGAGGCGGCCAGCGCCAGGGCGTTGAGCGCACGCGCGCGCCGGTGACGGCGCGAGCCACACCCTAGACTGGGTAGCCCATGGCGAAAAGATTCAGGCTGTTCGGGCGCGGATCGCCGGAGCCGCCGACAGGCTCGCGGGAGGGTGCGCGGCCCGGTGGCGTCGAATCGGAGCTCGCGGCCGAGAACGAGGCCCGTCGCCGGGCATCGAGGGATGAGGCCGACAGCCAGGCCGACGTCAACGAGGCTCGGCGCCGGACATCCGAAAGCGAAGCGCGCGAGCAGGCCGTCGTCAACGAGGCTCGCCGCCAGGCGTCCGACCAGGCGGCGCGCAGTCAGGCGGCCGCGAACGAGTCGCGCCGCCGAGCCGACGAGGACGGTCGCCCGCGGACGTGAGTCGGTGACGCTGCGTGAGTCAGGGTGAGAATGGCAGCTCGACGGTGCTCGACTGCCACGTGGCGCGGTCGGCGCTGGCGTCGTAGGCGCCTTCCTCGTCGAGGAGGAACCCCCATCCCGACCAGATCCCGGCGCCGTTGACCCGGCTGCCGGCGGCGAGCGCGCCGGCGAGGGCGGCGGTCGCGGTGGTGATGTTCTCCACGCTGGGCAGGTGCCACGGGTCGGCCGAGTAGGAGGGGAGCACCGGCACGATCCTCGTCGTCGGGGCCACGTTGGCGCTGTAGTAGGCGAGGCTGCCTTCGACCCACTGCTCGTAGACGGCGATGCTCTTGCTTTCGCTGTCGTAGTAGAGAGGGTCGATCTGCGTCACCAGCTGCGAGACCTGTTTCAGGTACGAAGGCGTCCAGTTCGTGGTGGTGGCGGGAGCCGTGATCGAGAGACGCCCGTGGAATCCCACCCGCTGGAACATCGAATCGAGTTCTTCGAGCAGCGCGGGGAAGCCCGGCGTCACGGGGTAGGGCTCGAGATCCAGCTGCACGCCGGAGATGCCCAGGCCGAGCGACGATTCCACCTCGGAGACGATGTTGGCACGCGTCACCGGGTCATCCAGATCGAGGCCCTTGTGCTTCGTCTTGACCTTTCCGTTGAAGACAGCCGTGACGGTGAGGTCAGATCCGTGTTCGGCGTTGTACGCCGTCGCGAGGTCCACCCAGCGGGCGAGCATTTCCCTGTTGCGCTTCGGCACTTTCACGATTCCGGTCGGCTTGAACCTGGGCATCGCGAAGACGATCTGCCCGATGTAATACGAGTTGACTTCCGCCAGGTATCCGTCGACTTCCGACGCTGGCCGCGGCGAATGGATCAGCCCGTAGGGCATGTAGATCAGCATTTCTCCCGGATCGGCGGCTGCGGCGGCACGCGCCGAAGAGCCGAGGACGACCAGCAGCGCCAAGGCGAGCGCAAGCCACAGCGGCGCCCGTGGCCGCAGGCCCAGACCGCCGTGGGATCCTCCGAAGCTCATCCGCTCAGCGCTCGACGATGACGGCCGTCCCGGCAAGCATTTCCGGCAGGTCCCGATTCGCGCGCGACCACAGGATCGGGGCCTTCGCCAGGGCGGCCAGCGGCAGTTGCGCGAGCACGGGCAGCAGGTACGCGTAGGGGCGGACCCTGTGATCCCGATAGAGCTCCGTGACGGCCCGCTGAAACGCGGCCTGGTCGCCGGCGTGCTCGCGCTCGAGGGCCTCTATCCGCGAATGCAGGTCGGCGGGCCGCGGTAGCGTGCGCGGCGCAAGACGAGCGGTCAGCCTGTTCGCGAGGACTCGCCACGCCGATCTCGCGGCGACGTGCACGATCGCCTGTCGCATGCTCGCCGGGCTGCCCGTGCGAACGTCGACGCGGCGGATGCCGAGGAAGCGGAAGCCTGGGCTCTGACGCCACGTGAGCCACACGGCGAGCGCGGATGACCAAAGTCGCAGCGCGAGCTTCACCCTCGAACCGGCCACCGCCCGCGGGAAAGCCCTTGCGAGCTCCCGCTCGCGACCCAAGGCCGACACGACGGCGTAGGACCCACCGAACGCGAGCGCCAGCGCGAGGATCGCGCCCAGCGCATCGAGCGTAGACGCGAGAAAGCGACGACGCATCGAGGCGACTGGCAGGTCGCGTGGCGGTATGCGTGCTGCGCTCAAGGAGGATCTCCGGCGGGGTCGATCTGGGGTTGACTGTACAAGACGCGACTTCGCGGCCGGGTCTGATCGGACTGCGGCAGAGTGCTCTCGGATGCCGAGCCTTGGGCCAATGTCAAGGCCCGAGCGGGGAGAATGCAGCGCCTCCAGCGGGGAGAATGTGCACCGGGCGCTTCGGGCCGTCGCTCACGGACACTGTGCGCGCCGGGAGAGCGCCCGAGCGCGCATAGCTGCGCGAAGCCTCTCAGGCGTGCAACTGGGCGCAGCGCCGAGCTGTAGGCTGGCTGGGCGTCTCGTGCCCGTCGACGGTGACATCCCCTCCGCCCCGCTGGCCACGGTGATCGGCGTGGAAGAGATCATCGAGGCGGTCGAGGCACAGGCGGCCGACGTGGTGCTGCTCGATATCGGTGGAGTCCTCGCCGACGACGTCTGGGAGACGATGCTCCTCCATCCGCGGGACGGCATCGCATCGCGCTACGGCCTCGACCCGGCTGCCGTGTCGGAGGTTGGGCGCGAGCTGTGGGAATGGGCGTCGCGTCGAGAGCTCGAGGAGTCGCGGTACTGGGCGGCGCTGGAAGAAACGCTGAGCATCGAGATCTCCGGGGACGCCCGCGCCGGCCTCGAGTCGCTGATACGAGGGAACCCCGACGCGCCTCGCCTGGCCGCCGGCCTGGTCGCCGCCGGAGCACGTGTCGGGGTGCTGAGCAACAACACCTCGTTCTGGTGGCCGAAACAGCTGCTGCTGGCCGGCACGCCTGAGCTCGGCGCAGCCGGACTGAGGTTCCTCTCCTGCGAGCGGGGGGTGTCCAAGGGAGACGATCCGGGCCTGATCGAGCTCGCCGCCGCGCAGCTGAATCCCTCTCGGCCCGTTCTCGTCGATGACCGCGCGGATCACCTCATGCGCGCGCAGGCCATCGGGTTCGGAACTGTGCGGTACCGGTTCGGGCGCGCGCGCCAGGTGATCGCATGAGTGACGAGCAGCGATTGTTGGACGCGATGCTGAAGCAGTATGAAACCGTGCGAGCGGAGTCGATCGCGGCGATCGGCAACCGGCTGACGGTCATGAACTTCACCTTCGCGGCGCTGTCTGTGATGACCGCCGGCCTGCTGACGCGACAGGTGTCGGACGCGCTCGCGGGCGTGATCGCGATCGTGTTCGTTCCCCAATTCGGCAAGGCCGGCCTGCTCGTGTGGCTGGGCGAGCACGAGCGCAGCCAGCGAGCCGGACGCTACCTGCGTGACCTCGAGGTCCGCATCTGCGCCGCCGTCGGGCAGGACACGCTGGGCTGGGAGACCTGGCTTGAGAGACAGCCCGCGCCCACGGGCCGCGAGTCATCGCTGCACATGCGCTACCCGTACATAGCTGTGGTCGTGCTGCTGGTTGGCGTCGGGTGGGCGGGGGAGGCGCTCGGCGTGTATCTGCTCGCACACGCGACCAGCCACCGGCCGGGCTCACCGTGGTCGATTGTGATCCCGGTCGCGGCTGGCGCCGCGTGCCTGCTCGTCGAGGGCTGCTTCCTCAGGTTCTTCAGCGGCCGCTGGCGCGCGATCAGGTGAAGACCGGCTCGATGCGCTGAACCGAGGCCGGGACGGCTCCATGATCGCCGTCACACCGTGAACCAGCGGTGCGACGGAGAAGGCCAGCAGCCGCAGCCACCAGGCACAGTCGGGGAGTCGCCGGATTCGCCGCCGCACGTCGCGGCGGCCGGCGAGACGGGAGCGCAGGATGGGCTGTCCGCGCAGCTTCAGTGTCTCGCGACCCGTGGAGACGCGGTAGAGCTTGCATGGACGCTCCGTCCGCACCACCCTGCCGGCCGCGGCCAGCGCGGCCGCCAACGGCCAGGTCTCGAGGAAGTTCGAATCGCCGAACCCGCGCGCGGCCCTTGCCGCATCGGTACGCATCACCATCGGCCCCGCGGTGGGCAGAGCGCTGACGAGCAGCGTCGCCGCGGCGAAGACGCGAGGATGCCCTCGGAGCCGTCGCGTCCAGCGCGGGGGGTAGTAGCTCGCTGCCCGCCGATCGTCCCGCGACTCCCAGATGACGATCGCTCCGTCAGCCGCCACCGCGTCGCCGCTGGCGAGCAGCAACTCGACCAGCCTCCCGATCGCACCCGGCAGGAGGACGTCGTCGCCGTCCATGAATGCGACGAACGGAGTACGCACCAGCGCGAGTCCGTGGTTGCGGGCCGCACCAACGGACACCCGCTGCTCGATTCGCGCGACGTCCGCATCGCCAAGCGCGAGCGGCCGGTTGGACGCGTTGTCGATGACCAGGGCTCGCACGCCCGGCCCCTGCGCGCGGACGCTGGCCAAGCACTCCTCGAGCTCTGCTTCGAGGTTCCAAGCTGGCACGACGACGGTGACGATGGGCTCCAAGCCGACGCGGGGACTCGAATCCCGGACCCGTTCATTCGCGACATCATCGGCAGTCCGTACGCAGCCGGGCATGAGGAATCTCCTCTATCTCGTACTCAATGGCACGTTATGGGTAAAGGAGCAGGTTTCGCACGGGCGGCTTGGGCTCCAGTCAGTCGCTGGCCAACCGGCGCCAGCGGGCGCTGCGGCCCGTGCCGAGCGGTTCGATCGTGCCGGCCTTCTTGAGCTCACCGAGCAGCTTGTTGATGTAGCCGTCGCTTACTCCCGGCGCTGCCTGCCGGACATCGGCGATCGTGAACTCAGTGACCATCAGCGAGTCAATGAAGGTCGTGATCAGCGCCTTC
>Ga0187879_10002675_pt1 | contig 12053 bp, 11 predicted proteins | sample June2016WEW_19_1_FD_132423 | JGI IMG/M metagenome (GOLD analysis project Ga0187879, IMG submission 132423) | Peatland microbial communities from SPRUCE experiment site at the Marcell Experimental Forest, Minnesota, USA - June2016WEW_19_10 | ecosystem: Environmental > Terrestrial > Soil >... | reverse complement strand
GGAGAAGGCCACCCTGCCTCCGAGCACTTCGGTGTAGAAACGCCGGGAGCGCTCGACATCGTCTGAGACTATGAAGTGGGCCAGCACGATCCCCTCCGGGGGCGGTGGGAGTTCGGGCATCTGGCACCTCCAGCAGTTGGGTCTCGCGGCCCCGCTCACGACAGGGTTTTCCGGCCGATGCTATGACCAACCGGCGCATGCCGCTTACGGCGCGGACATGACCCGACGAAGGACTACCAGCCCATGCCGTGAGGGCTGGCGCTGTCTACGATGTCGCGCGACATCTGTCTCCGATGTCTCGCGACATCACACTGGTGCGGGCGAGAGGAGTCGAACCTCCACCCCCGAAGGGACCGGGTCCTAAGCCCGAAGGGCACTGTCCGTATGCGACCGAACAAATCCGAAAACGTCCACGTGACCTGCGATTGTGTCGGCCGGCTGTCCGCAGCCGTCGGTGTGTGTCCGAGCTCGTGTGCTCAGTTCGGTTAGCAATTCCGTTAGCAATCTTGCGGTGCCGGCGCGCTTCGACTCGACCGCTCGACGTGTGGGTGCCGAAACCCCGTCCACCCAGCTCAGGCGGCGATCCGATACTCGTGGATGCGGCCGCCCAACCGGTCGGTTCTTCGAAGCCTGGCGAGGTCGACATCGCCGATCAGCGCAGGTGTCGCACCCAGTGCGGATGGCGCCCGTTGGTCCAGGGGGCGGTGCGGGCGGTGGGCGCTGTAGTGCTCGACGTACTCGACGAGCACCGCCTCGAGGTGGCGGCGGCCGAGGATGAGCGTCCGGTCAAGGCACTCGCGTCGGATGGTGCCGATCACGCGCTCCCAGATGGCGTCGCGCGACGCTGACGCTGACGAGGCGCACCGCCTGGGGGCGACGAGGGTGGTCGAAACAGCCGATGGACTCGAGACCGCGACGGAGAATGGCCGGACGGAGTCGACGCGTGCATCGACACGGTCGGACTCGGCGCTAGCGCTCTCGGATGCGTTCGAGACGGCGGCAGCTTCGTCACAGCCGTGCCCGAAGCTGTCCGCGACATAGCTGCTCAGACCGTGCAGGTGCAGCCTGACGGCGACGCCGCCGCGGAATTCGCACGCCGGGCCGCATCGGGCGAACTCGCCGTACGCATCGCGGATGTCCTGCCGCAAGAGCGCTTCCGAGGCGCGTACACACGGTTGAGCCGCGGAGGGCTACGAGGAAAGATCGTCCTCACCCCAAGACCCCAAGCTGGGTCGACGGCGTCGAACTCACAGGCGAGAACCAGTTGGGCCTGAGCAGACCAGCGTTGGAAAGCGCGACAACGAATCGCCTGACCTGAGCGTGGCTATGCCGCTGGTGGTCGCAGACCCCCAGGCTCGAGAGTTCCAGCCCGCACCTGATCGGCCGCCCAGTCGATCCACTCGATGAGCGTGATGTAGAAGCGCCGGCCGAATTCAATGGACAGGCGGGAGGAGCGGGCGAGCTGATCAGCGTCCCAGTCTCTGTTGGCGACAACCTTCTCGATCAACTCGAGGTGGCGCACGTACTCGGCCCGGTCGCGCTCCAGGTGCGCGATGGCCTCGTCGGTCGGCAGGACCCACAGGCAGAAGATCCGCAGCAATGCCTCGAAGCGCACCGAGTAGTCGGGCTCGGTGTCGCGCATCCAGGCTCTCAGGGCCTCTACTCCGGCCGGCGTGGTCCGGTACAGCTTGCGACCCCGGGGACCCGCCCCCGTTTGCGCGATGAGTCCCTCGGCCATCAGCTTGGCGAGCTCGGGATAGATCTGGCTGTGGTGGGCGGGCCACACATTTCCCATCGACACTTCGAAGTAGCGGGAGAGGTCGTAGCCGCTTCGGGGCTCAGCGGCGAGCAGATCGAGAAGACCATGACGGAGGGACATGAGGAAAATTTAACACGTCACTCTTGACATGTCTAGGCAGACAATATTGAATGAACCTGTCAATCTCAACATGTCAAGGAGGACGCAATGCGGAACCAGACCCCCCAACAGATCCAGGCCCGGCGCTGGGCCACCCTGGGCGTGCTGTGCCTGTCGCTGCTCGTCATCGTGGTCGACGGCTCGATCGTGAACGTGGCCCTGCCCACCCTGGTGCGCAAGCTCCACGCCTCCACCGCCTCGCTGCAGTGGGTGGCCGACGCCTACACCCTCGCCATGGCCGGCCTGCTGCTCAGCCTGGGCAGCCTCGGGGACCGGATCGGCCGGCACCGGATCTTGGCCGGCGGCCTCGTCGTCTTCGGTGTTGGATCTGCCCTCGCCGGACTGTCCGGATCTGCAGGGGAGCTCATCGCCTCCCGGGTGGTCATGGGCGTCGGGGCGGCGGCCATCATGCCCGCCACCTTGTCGATCCTGACCAACGTGTTCACCGTCCCCGCCGAGCGGGCCAAGGCCATCGCCATATGGTCGGCCGTCTCAGGCCTCGGGGTGGCGATCGGCCCCACCCTCGGAGGGTGGCTCCTGGAGCACTTCAGCTGGGGCTCGATCTTCATGGTCAACCTGCCCATCGTGGCCGTCGCCCTCGTCGCCGGCCGGCTGGTGGTGCCAGCGTCGAAGAACCCCAGTCCCAAGGCGCTCGACCCGGTCGGGCTCGTCACCTCGATCGCCGGGGTCTTGGCCGTCGTGTACGCCATCATCGAGGCCCCTACCTACGGCTGGCTCTCCGCCCGGACGTTGGGCGTCGCCGCTTGTGGGCTGGCCATCCTCGCCGGCTGGGTTGTCTTCGAGCTGCGCAGCTCGCATCCCACGGTGGACCTGCGGGTGTTCCGCAACGCTCGGTTCAGCGCGGCGAGCTTTTCTGTGACCATGGTCTTCTTGGGCCTCTTCGGCTGGCTGTTCCTCTTCACCCAGCAGATGCAGTTCGTGCTCGGCTACAACGCTCTCCAGGCCGGCGTGCGGGCGCTGCCCTTTGCGGTCACGATCGGCGCCGTCTCCCAGCCCGCCGCCAGGCTGGCCGCTCGTGTGGGAACCAAGCGCGTCGTCTCTGTCGGGCTGGCCTTCATGGCCCTCGGCTTCGGCCTTATGGCCGCCTCGACGACCCACACCGGGTACGCGTTCCTGCTCCCGGCCAGCATCGTGATCGCCGCCGGGATGGGACTGGCCATGGCGCCGGCCACCGAGTCCATCATGGGATCGCTCCCGCCGTCGCAGGCCGGAGTCGGCTCCGCGGTCAACGACACCACTCGATCCCTCGGTGGAGCGCTCGGCGTGGCCGTGATGGGGTCGGTCGCCTCCTCGATCTTCACCAGCCGTATCGGTTCTGCGCTGATCCACGTTCCTTCGGCCTTCGCTGCCCAAGCGAGGACCTCGGTGGGTGCGGCGGTGACCGTCGGCCAGCACGCTCCAGGGAGTCTCGGCCAGAACCTGATCGACGCTGCCCGCCAGGCCTTCGTGAGCGGCTCGGACCAGGCCATGATCGTGGCCATGGCCGCCGCGGTGCTGGGATCCATCGTCGCTGCCCGGTTCCTGCCGGCACGAGCCAGGAACGATGCACCGAGCACAGCCCAGGTTGCTGATGCTGTCGCCAGGCCACTGGAGTTGGTCGCGGTTGACGCTGCGTAACTCGCCGACGTGCGAGTCCCAGGATCGCTGAGGCAACTCGGTCCGGCTGCTCCCGCGGGACGAGGTGGCCGAGTCCGGGAGTACTGCTACCTCGGAGGATGGGATCGCCGCAGCGGATCTCGTCGAGGAGCGGGCCGCTGATGCTGTCGGGGCTCTTGGCGCGGCCGAGCAGAGTCGTTCGGGCGGTGACGGTCGAGAAGCGCTCGGGACTCGTCGAACGTGTCGGTAGCCGCTCCTGTCCCCCCCCCGGGGGGGGTTATCGAGGGATTGGGCCTCGGGCGCTGAGAAGACTCGAAGACATGGCCACGGCACGTCCAGAATCTCTAGACGCCCTTGACGGTAATCCCGGTCAGCACGAGATCGACGACGTACTCGAGGAAGTCGTCATTCAGGGGCTCCCTCGTCAGCAGGAACCGCAGGTATAGCGGTCCGACCAACGTTTCTATCGTCAGGAAGCGGTCCACACCAGAGCGCAGCTCGCCACGGTGTTCAGATCGATCGAGGATGGCGGATGCTCGCGTGAAGCGATCGTTCCAGTACTTGTCACGCCCCGCGTCGGAGTTCGGCAGATCGATTCTCAACGCCATGCGCACCATGTTCTCCCCGAGCGGAGTGCCGAGAAATCCTGCGATGGCACGGAGCAAGGCAAGCAGGTCCTCGCGCAGGGATCCTGTGTCGGGAGTCGGGACCTCCAACTGTGCAACGCTGAGCAGCGCGTCGATCGCAAGGTCGGCCTTGGTCCCCCAGCGCCGGTAGATGGACGATTCGTGCACCTTGGCACGGTCAGCAACCTCTTTGATCGAGAGGGTATCGAATCCGCTTTCGGAGAGGACGTCGATCGTGGCCTCGAGCACCGAGGTCCGCACCCGGGCGCTCCTACCGCCGGTCCGGCGAACCAGCGGGGGATCGTCGTCGACCATACCGGAAGTTATACCGAGACGCCCTCATGAGGGGTCGCCTCATTATGCTAAGGCGAACCCACTCGCGTTAGCAGGAAGCCTCGTGGGGAAGGCCAGGACTGTCGCGACGCCACGGCGTTTCCTCGGATCTCAGGAGAACAACTTTGAAGCTCCTCTTCCCATCGACCACGGCTCGATCGCACGGGCTGTCTTTGCCTGCCAGATCTCACCAGTCGGCGGTGAGGCATTCGCAGTTCGTCGATCCCGACAGCCCCAGGATCCAATCGCACCACGTTGGCTTGGCCTGTGTGGTCGAAGGCGCTGTGGGTACCGAGGTCATTGTCGCCCTCGCCAGCGGTGGCCGATCATTGTGACCGTCGAGTGGAGACAGCAGTTTGCCTTCGTCGGGCTGATCGGTGGGCGCTGGACGCTAATGCTGCTGGCCGAGTTGGCGGCTGGGGGTGGCCGTTATCGAGATCTTCACGACCGCTTGAATGGCATCTCACACAAGGTGCTCACCGATACGCTGCGGCGCGCTGAGCGAGACGGTCTCATCAGGCGGCACCTCGACTCCGGGCGGACGGACACGGCAAACCTCTATGAGCTCACCGATCTCGGCCGATCGCTCGAAGAGCCTCTCACCGCACTCGGGCGGTGGGTTGACGCCAATTGGGACCGGGTCGAAGCGGCTCAGCGCAGTTGGGCTGACCGAGCCAAGAGCTGATTGAACACCGACTGACCGTGGAACTGCTGACAGGCACTTCGACGTGCCTCAGCTTTCGTTGATGTGCCATTTGACCAGGTGTAGGGTCGGTTCCAACACGACGGGTAGTCCCGTAGGCGTGTTGGACTCTGCCAGGGTCACCTGGCAGAGTCCGGGAGCGTTGCTCCGGACCTCGGTAGCGCTGGCTTGGCAGATCGATCCACGAGACGCTTTGTTCGCGCAGGACGACCGTTCACTTTCTTGTCGCCCGTACGGCCTCGACGCCTCCTTAGCCACGGGAGCACCATGACATCGACCGTCTCGACCAAACCAGCATCGTCCGCTTGGGCGGTCTTCAACGACCAGTCCTTCTCCTTCGAGACGCTCCGGGCCCTTGGCTACACCCCCTACGGTGGCGCTGACATCGGCGAAGTCACCAGCACGGCGAGCCGGATCCCCGACGGCGACAAGACCGCCTGGTACTCCGAGTGGCGGGCGCTCGCCGAGCGGATTCACGCCGACGGCGATCGCAGCGCCGCCGCAGGGCACCCCGTCAGCGCCCGGGAGTCCTACCTGCGGGCCAGCAACTACTACCGGCTGTGCGAGTTCTACCTACGCGTCGACTCGTCGAATGACCCCGAAGTCCGCGAAGTGGGACAGCTCTCCGTCGACAGCTTCGCCCGCGCCGCGCAGCTGATGAACCCGGCGCCCCAGCCCGTGAGGTTCCCCTACGAGGACACCACACTGCCCGGGTGGTGGATCCCGGCAGATCTCGGTTCGGGTCATCCCACCGGCGGTGACCCAGACGGTCCCCGGCCAACCCTTCTGTTCCACGGTGGCTTCGACAGCACCGAGGAGGAGCTGTACTTCACCGGCGGCGCGGCCGCCGCCCGACGCGGCTACCACGTGCTTGCCTTTGCCGGCCCCGGACAAGGCAGCGCCCTTCGGGACCAGAAGCTGCTCTTCCGCCCGGACTGGGAAGCCGTGGTCACCCCTGCCGTCGACTGGCTCCTCGACCGCACGGACGTCGACCCCGACCGGATCGCGCTCATGGGAATGAGCTTCGGCGGCCTACTGGCGCCCCGGGCCGCCGCCACCGGGCATCGTGTGGCCGCACTGATCGCATACGACGGCCTCTATTCATTCGCCGACAGCTTGTACCGCGGGGTCGGGCCCGAGGTCATGGATCTCATCGGCGACCACCTCGTCAGACGCGACAAGGATGCAAACGCTCTCCTGGAGAAGTTCACGAGCTCCAAAGCCCAGACTTTCGGGCCGATCTTCCAGTGGGGTATGTGGGTCCTCGGAGCAGACAGCATGGCCGCTGTCCTCCGCGCCGTCGCCCCCTACACCCTCGAAGGTCACGCTCCACTGATTACCTGTCCCACGCTCATACTCGACGGCGAGAATGACCCCGGGCAGGCGTCCCATCTCTACGAGGCTCTGCGCTGCCAGAAGACCTACCACCTCTTTCCCGGGGCAGAAGGAGGCGGTGAACACTGCCAAGCGGGGACCATGTCCAGGCTGCACCAAGTGGTCTTCGACTGGCTTGACACCGTCCTCGCAACGCCGTCACGACCCAAGTGGTGAGCGAAGTCACCCTCTTCTGGTCGCCCTACGACGCAGGCTTGAACGGAGATCTCGCCGCCGCAACGGACTTGATCGACGATGAGCTCGACCCTCGGTGTAGGGCAACGTGCTCATCGAATTCGCCAGCGTCACTCCGGTGACGAAGCGGCCCGTACTCGTCGTCGGTCTGTCCGGGTCGAGTGGAGCTCAGTACGGCATCAGGCTTCTGCGCGTGCTGCACGAACTCGGCTCACCAGAAGTCCACCTTGTGATTTCGCGGGGTGCTGAAAAGACGGTCCGGTTAGAAACCGCAACTGAGCCCTCAGAGCTCTACCCGCTGGCCGATCACGTCCACGAACCGGACGAGATGGCGGCGTCAATCTCGAGCGGCTCCTTTCTGACCGATGGGATGGTGGTCTGTCCCTGCAGCATACGCACGTTGGCCGCCATCGCCACCGGTAACGCGGATTCCCTCTTGATACGCGCCGCGGATGTGTGCCTGAAGGAGCGGCGCCGGCTAGTGCTGGTCACGAGGGAGACGCCGTTGAACCTCATCCACCTGCGCAACATGGTCACCGTCACCGAAGCCGGGGCCACCGTGCTGCCACCTGTAACCGCCTTCTATCACCAGCCGAAGACGATCGAGGATCTGATCGACCAGACGGTCGGAAAGGTGCTGGACCAGTTCGGCATCGAGCATCAGCTTTTCCGCCGCTGGAATGGATCCTGAAGCGGCCTGATGGCACACACCCCAAAGCGCGGACAGCATCACGTAAACGAAGCCTGAAGAAATGGAAAGAAGACCAAATGTCAGTCACAGACGCCCGTCCGGTTGCAACAGAACCTGACCAACCACACAAAGACGCTCCCCTCTACCGGGACATCCGAGAGTATCTGGCCGAGTTAGACCGACGTGATCTCTTGATTCATGTCACTCGTGTCATGAATAAGGACACCGAGGTAATGCCCCTCGTCCGTTGGCAGTTCCGTGGTCTCGACCAGGGTCACCGCAAGGGTTGGCTGTTCGAGAACCTGACCGACTCGCGCGGGCGTACGTTCGACGGATCGGTCGCGGTCGGCATCGAGGGTGCCTCGCCACAGGTCTACGCAGCTGCAATGGGACTCGACTCGCCAGATGGCATCCTCCAGAAGTGGCAGGATGCGCAGGCCCATCCGATCGAACCGGTCGAAGTCGCCCGTGAACAGGCGCCGGTGAAGGAGGTGGTGATCGTCGGTAATGAGATCGTGGCGAGTGGGGGAATCGATCAGTTTCCGGTGACGGTCACGAATCCCGGCACCGACGTCTCGGCGTACTTCAGCTGCCCCATCTGGATCACTCGCGATCCTGAGACCGGCGTGTACAACGTTGGAACGTATCGGGTCATGGTGAAGTCCGCAGACCGTGCCGGCGTGATGATGCTGACGGGCCAGGACAGTCGGGTCCACTGGGACAAGGCACGCGCCTTGGGCCAGCCGCTCGAAGCAGTCCTCTGCCTCTCGCCCGTACCGGCGCTGTCGCTGTGCAGCGTGAACAAGCTCTTCCAGCCTGAATACGGCGTGGCCGGCGCCCTTAACGGCGCCGCGCTCGAGGTGGTGCAAGCCGAGACGGTCGACCTTCTTATCCCTGCCACCGCCGAGATCGCCATCGAAGGGCGGTTCCGGACCGACGTGTTGGAGATGGAGGGACCATTTGGCGAGTACGGCGGCTACGTAGGTGCTCAGGACTACCAGTTCCTCTTCGAGGTCAGCGCCATCACGCATAGACGGAGCCCGGTCCTGCAAGCGTTCATCAGCGAGATGCCGCCGAGCGAGAGCTCCTGTATCCGCAAGTTCGGCTTCGAGGGTGCCGTGTTCCAGGTGCTCGCTCCGAAGGTGCCCCATCTCGAAGGCGTCAACTTCTTCGAGGGCATTGGTGCCAGTTCGCAGTTCTTGGCCATCTCGCTGAAGCGGGGTGCACCTCGAGGAGAAGCATCGTCGGCACTCCAAGCGGCCAGCTCTATGGTCAAACAGGGTTTGAAATGGATAATCGCCGTCGACGACGACGTCGACATCACCGACATCGACAGTGTGCTGTGGGCGATGGCCTGGCGGGTACAGCCGCACCGCGACATCCAGATCCATCGCGGCCGGCTGACCGATCTGGACCCCTCGGCTGCCCCCGTCAACGCGTCGTATGGCGACCGCACCTATCCCGACGGGCTCGGGGGCTCGGGAATCCTCATCGACGCCACCATGAAGTGGCCGTATCCGCCGGTCAGCCTGCCGAATCGTGAATTCATGGAGAACGCTCGGGCGATCTGGGAGGAACTCGGGCTTCCGACCTTGACACCGCGCACGCCCTGGTTCGGCTACGAGCTGGGCTACTGGCCGGACAGTTGGGATAAGGCGACCAAGCTGACGAGCCAAGGACGTTACTTGGAATCCGGGGAGGATTTCCGCTCCCTTCGGACGAAGGCGTCCTACTACGAGACCGGGACTATCGAACCCCCTGAAGGAGAGAGGCCATGAGACCGCCACTTCCCGAGCCGCTCAAGCTCCCCTGGGCGCTCAAGGAGAACCTGAGTGCAAAGTCCGGGGTGGACGAGCTCTCAGACGGGCGGACGAAGTACTGGGTCGACGAGATCCTCAAAGGCATCACGCCGAAGATGTTCGTGTGGTGGTTTAGCGGTGGTCTCCTGGGAGACATGGACATCGACGGCCGGACCGTTTCGCGGTACCGGGTCTGGCACCCCTACGACCACGTGAACGTGCGCTTGTTGTTGAATCGACCCCTCGAGGCCAAGGAAGGAGCGATCGCCGAGCTCGAGGAGTACTTCGGGCGGAATCCCGAGTACTACACCAACCCGGCCGTGCGCGTCGACAAGATTGACGAAGAGACCGTCACTACCACCTGGTTCGAGAACGGGATCGCGATTGGGCACCTCGACCACGAGTTGGAGGCGGTCCCAGGCGGAATGCGTCTTGGGCATGTCATGTACGTCCCCGGTGAGTCCACGGAGGTGGGCAGGCTGCTGGCGCCCCGGGTGTGGCCCCGAGCGATGGGAGAAGCGTGGCTCAAGCACGGCATCGAGGAGATGGCCAATTTCGAGAGTTTCCTGCCACAACTCTACGAGCGAGAAGCAAACCGCTAGGCGCTGGTCAGGCAGTCTGCTAGCCAAAGAGTTTATCTTGACCTCATTCCGCCGTTTAGCCAGCCTGGGGGCCGAGCTCAGAGTTGATCGGCGGCCGGCTGAACGTCGACCTGCGGAGGCACTTCGAGGTGCGCCAGCTTTCGTTGAAGTGCCACTTGACCTGGTGTACGCTCGAAATTGACACGACGGGAAGTCCCGTAGCCGTGTTGGACTCTGTTGAGACACTTGGCAGCCTCCGGGAGCGTTGCTCCGGACCTCGGTAGCGCTGGCTTGGCAGATCGATCCAAGAGACGCCTGGTTCGGCAGGACGACCGCTACGGCTCGTCGCTCCGTGCGGGCTTTGACGCTTCCTTAGCTGGAGGAGCCGCGCCGTGACGCTGATACTCGACAACCCGCCAGCAGCGGCCACCGCGTCCGTGCACCGACGGTGGTGGGCGCTCGGTGCCCTGGCCCTGGCCGGGTTGGCGGTAGGTGTGGATGGCACCGTGCTGAGCGTGGCCCTCCCCACGCTGTCCAAGGTGTTGCATGCGTCGGAGTCCGATCTCCAGTGGTTCTCGTCGGGCTATTTCCTCGTGCTGGCCGCGGCGATGCTCCCGGCCGGCCTTCTAGGCGACCGTTACGGTCGCAAAAAGGTGCTCCTCATCTCCCTGGCGCTCTTCGGGGTCGGATCCGCGGGATGTGCGTATTCGACCTCGGTGGGGGAGTTCATGGCCGCCCGGGTGCTCGTTGGGCTAGGCGGCGCCGGGCTCATCGTCATGGCGTTCTCCGTTCTCACGGTGCTGTTCAGCAAAAGGGAGCGGCCGATGGCCGTTGGGGTCCTGTCGGGGGCCAGCTTCGTGGCCTTCCCGATCGGCCCCATCCTCGGTGGGTGGCTGCTGACGAACTACTGGTGGGGCTGGGTGTTCCTGATCAACATTCCGGTCGTCGTCGTGGGCTTGGTTGCCGTCGTCGCCGCGGTGCCGGAATCCCGCGCCTCGAAACACCCGGGCTTGGACCTCGTCGGAGTGCTGTCCTCGGCCGCCGGGCTGGTCATCTTGACCTACGGCCTCATCAAAGCAGGCCAGGAGGGCTGGGGCAATGTTTACGCGCTCGCCATGATGATCTGTGGAATTGCGTTGCTGGTGGGTTTCTTCTCCTGGGAGCGCCGGTTGACCCACCGGCCCGGCGGTCAGCCGCTGATCGATTTGACGCTCTTCTCCTCGGCTTCATTCACCTGGGGGGTCATCCTGGCTGTGCTCCCGCTCCTCGCCATGCTCGGGATCTTGTTCACCATGCCGCAGTATTTCCAGGGCGTGCTCGGCACCAACGCCATGGGCTCGGGCGTGAGACTGCTGCCGCTCGTGGCCGGACTTATCGTCGGGGCGCTGCCGGCGGCCCGGGTCGTGCGCCTGGTGGGTGCCAAGGTGGCCGTCGCCGCAGGCTTCGCCCTGCTCGCGGTCGGGCTCTTCCTCGGATCCACCGTGAGTGTCGGTTCGAGCGGCGTCTTTGTTGCCCTGTGGATGGGGGTCGCCGGGCTCGGGACGGGCATCGCCATGGCCACCGCCATGTCCGCCGCCCTGGTTGAACTCTCGGAGGAGAAGAGCGGCGTCGGCGCAGCGGTGATGCAGGCGGTCAACAAGACCGGGGGCCCGCTCGGGATCGCCATCCTCGGGAGTGTCCTCAGCGCCGGCTACCTGGCCCGCCTCGACTTGGTGGGGCTCCCGGCGGCCGCTGTGGCGGCTGTCCGCAAAAGCGTCTTCGGCGGCGTCGCAGTCGCTCGCAAGCTCCACTCGCCGCCGCTACTTGCCTCGGTGCAGCGAGCCTTTGTCCACGGGATGGACATGGCACTCCTGGTCTCAGCCGGGTTCGCCCTCGCCGGTGTTGTCCTCACGGTGCTCTTCCTGCCTCAGACGAATGCCGCGAAGCGGCCATTGAAAGCTGGGGACACTCAAGACGAAGGCGTTGGCAACCGGCCGATGACCACCGACCAGGCTGCGTGAGTGCGTCGTGGGCGTAGATCAGGCGACGTTTTCCTTGGCTCCCTGGAGGGTGAGGCTTCTATGACTGCGTCGAGTGAGACCGCCGTCAGTGATCACACCCTGCGATCGCTGTCCCATGGCGAACGGGCGGACCTCTTGCGCCGCCTCCAGATGCTGACGGCGTCAGAGTTCGATCTCAGCCGGCGCACGCAGACGGCCAGACGCTGGTTCATACGG
>Ga0187879_10002673_pt1 | contig 12060 bp, 9 predicted proteins | sample June2016WEW_19_1_FD_132423 | JGI IMG/M metagenome (GOLD analysis project Ga0187879, IMG submission 132423) | Peatland microbial communities from SPRUCE experiment site at the Marcell Experimental Forest, Minnesota, USA - June2016WEW_19_10 | ecosystem: Environmental > Terrestrial > Soil >... | reverse complement strand
GGCGCGCGCATGGAAGCTCGCAATATAGCCTGTTCCAACGATTGCTACTCTGGTGGGTGGCACGTATGACCTTTACGATTGCGTATCCGCGTCTTTATGGCAGACTAAGCGGGGTTCGCGGTGATTCGATCTTGCAAAAATCGGATCGTGACTGGACGCGAACGCCGCTTGCGACCAAGACTAATCTAAGGTGCCAAAGATACATCAACGGGCATTTTAGATTTTCAATATTTTTGTTAATACGGCCCTTAATCCGTTCGAGCGATCGTAAAATTGTTCTTGAAGTTCCGGACACGCTTTACAAAGAGTACGATACTGTGTCGGGTCATCGATTAATCTCATGATTGCTGTGACATAGCTGTCAACATCGTCTGTTCGGGCCTCGACGCAAGCTGGTCTCAATACTTCAAGTGCAGGGACCACGCGATTGGTGAGCACTGGGCGTCCGGCAAGGATGGCCTCAGCGGCTGTCATGGCCAAACCTTCCTTGCAGTCGCTTCGAGTTGGGACGATTGATGCGTGACTTCTTGCATATACTTCATGCTGGTCTTGTGGCGACGTCCAACCGCGAATGAAGACGATCTGCTTCAAGCCCATTTTATCTTGTAGTTGCCCGAGCTCTTCCAGATTGGGCCCTGATCCACATATTTCCCATCGTACCCGACCAGGTGCCTGAGCTTCAATTTTTTTTGCCATTTCAAGGATGTCAAATACCCCTTTATCTCGAATGATCCTTCCGACGTACATAATTCGAAATGGCTTTTGATCATGAGGTGGTGGCGGCGCGATTGCCTGAAAGTCCTCGCGGCGAAATTGAGGTATGATTTGATAAAGTGGCGCATGCTTCCCTTTAGTCAGCTGGTCCACCTGTCGAATACATTCCGCCGAAATACCTATTGTGCCGATGGGTAGCCATCGGAAAAATATAGCATTAAGTTTTGCTATTATCCGCTGTACAGGGCGAGTTGGGGGAAACCCGGTAGGCCAGAGAGCAGATTGTAATTGGACAATGGTTTTAATACCGGCCAACGGAAAAAGACCCATCATGAAATAGTGAGTTGGATGCGTGGATAGAACTGCCACGTTGGCTCTGAATCGGACGGCTGTCAGAAAGAGACTAAGCCCATATAAGAGTTCAGCTAAGTGATAACCTAGTCCCTTTGCGCCTGGCATCGGTTTAGGGCGGTGCTCTAGGGTGAATGGGCCATCACGATAAATCGCCTTTTTGCTAGGCCAGGCTATCATATATGCGTCAGCGCTAGTATCCCGACAAAAATCCTCAAACTGGCTTGAGTATGTCATCGATACCTCATTCGGGTAGTGCGAGCCCGCCGACCAATGCTTGTGCGCTTCAATGACATTTCCGGGGCCGCCCGCGTAGAAGATGCGATAGGTCATCATCAACTCTCCAAGGAGATCAAATCCACAGAAAGGTGAAGAACATATTCACAGGTAGGCGAGATGAGCACACAGAGTGGTGTTGCAAATCATCCTACAGACACTTGCTAATTCAATGCCCTTTGCCTATCTGTTGGCGCGCCCATGAAAGGGCGCAATATAGCCCCGTTCTCACAATCGCTGCTCGAGCCGGTGGCTCGCGTGATCTCCTCGACGGCGGTGCACTGTGTGTCATTGGCTGACTATGCTCAGTTTGATTAAATTTTCAATTTCGATCGCGTAATAGAAAATTGAGCACAGGGCGTCATTCTCCTGAAATTAAATCAGCCTGGCGTGGCATCGTGCGGCGATCATCCGAATTAAAGAAATGTTGTCAAAACAAGCGCAAAACGATTTCTCGGAATTTTGCACCTCAATTACCTTCACGCACTTCGGCTTACCTACGCAAAGAAGATGGGCGCATGTGTCAGGAGTCCCACTCAAAAGTTGGCGTAGTCGTGATCGGCCGCAATGAAAGCGAGCGCCTGGACAAGTGCCTCCGGTCGGTGGTCGGGCGCAGCACGCCGCTTGTATATGTGGACTCTGGCTCCACGGACGATTCGACGTCCATGGCGCGACGTGCAGGTAGTGAGGTTGTGGAACTAGATGCTCGAGTTCCCTTTAGCGCTGCGCGCGCCCGAAACGCGGGTTTTGAGCGCGCCTGCCAGTCGGCGACTGGTCTTGCCTATATCCAATTTGTCGATGGTGATTGCGAAGTTGTGGCTGACTGGATCGACAAGGCGGCGGCCTTTCTTGACACTCACCGCGATGTAGCGGTTGTTTGTGGCCGACGTCGGGAGCTCAATCCGGCACGATCGATTTACAACATGCTCTGCGACATCGAGTGGGATACCCCGATCGGAGAGGCCAAGGGCTGCGGAGGTGATGCGCTGATGCGTGCCGACGCTCTCAAGCAAGTGGGTGCCTTTCGAGCTGATTTGATTGCCGCCGAAGATACGGAGCTGTGCGTCCGACTTCGCGCTGCCGGGTGGCGCATCTGGCGCCTGGACGCTGAAATGACTGTGCACGACGCAGCCATGACGCGCTTTGGTCAGTGGTGGCGGCGTGCGGTTCGGGCTGGCTATTGTTTCGCTCAAGGTGCCTACCTGCATGGAGCGCTACCTGAACACCACTTTGTCTGGGAGTCGCGCCGTGCATGGTTGTGGGGAACATGGTTACCATTAGCTTGCTTGGTGGCAGGGTTGGCGTTCCAACCGTGGGGTTGGATCACCTGGCTGATCTACCCTCTCCAGATACTTCGTCTGCTGGTGCGCAACCGTGGGCCGCTGCGACAGAGGGCGCTCCTGGCGGTGTTCCAGGTCTTGGCGAGATTCCCTGAGAGCACCGGTCAAATCAAGTTCCTATGTGACCGCCTAATCGGCCGCCAAACAGGCATCATCGAGTACAAGTGACGGCGTCATGCGCATCGCCTACTTGGTCAATCAATATCCTAAGATCAGCCATAGCTTCATACGCCGCGAAATTCTGGCCTTGGAGCGGCTGGGAGTCGAGGTCGTGCGAATTGCGCTTCGGGAATGGACAGGCGAGGTCGTGGATGAGGAGGACCACATTGAACGGAAACGTACTCGCTATGTCCTACGTGATGGTGCCCCGGGACTGCTGCTTGCGCTGGTACGCATGCTGCTTACATCTCCTGTATCGCTTGTCCGCGCCCTGATTTTAGCATGCCGAATAGGCTATCGCGCAGAGCGACCGTTGATCGTGCACCTAATCTATTTAGCCGAGGCCTGCCGCATAAAATCCTGGCTGCGCACAGAAGTTGTTCAGCATCTGCATGCTCACTTTGGCACGAACACTGCCGAGGTGGCGATGCTTGTGCATGCGCTGGGTGGGCCGGACTGGAGCTTCACGGTCCATGGTCCGGAGGAGCTCGACAAGCCTCAGTTCATCGGCTTAGGCGAGAAAGTCCGACGTTGCTCTTTTGTGGTGGCGGTTAGTTCGTATACGCGTAGCCAGCTTTACCGTTGGGTGGAGCATCAGTATTGGCCAAAAGTGCAGCTAGTGCACTGCGGGCTGGAAGCAGCATATTTCGTCGGGCCCGTGATCGCTGTGCCGGGAGCACGGCGCCTGGTGTGCGTGGGTCGGTTATGCGAGCAAAAGGGGCAACTGCTTTTAGTTGAAGCCGCGCACCGGCTTATGGTTCAGGGCGTGGATTTTGAGCTGGTGCTGGCGGGCGACGGAGAGATGCGCAGCGCTATCGAGGCGCTCGTTGCGCGTCAAAATCTACAGGGCCGCGTGCACATCACGGGGTGGATCAGCAGCGAGCAGGTGCGTAACGAAATCCTGGCCGCGCGAGCGCTTGTGTTGCCAAGCTTTGCGGAGGGACTTCCTGTAGTCATCATGGAAGCAATGGCCCTCAGGCGACCAGTTATCAGCACCTTCGTGGCCGGAATCCCGGAGCTCGTTCGGCCGGGTGAGCACGGCTGGCTCGTGCCTGGTGGCGATGTCGACGCACTGGCACGCGTCATAAAGGCCTGTCTCGATGCGCCGACCGATGTTCTGAATCGCATGGGAGACGCCGCGCACAAGCGTGTGCTTGCCCGTCACTGCGTTGATACGCAGGCGGCGCGGCTCGTCAAGTTGTTCAACGCTGCTGTCGAAGGAGCGATTGCGTGAATATTCTCAGACCACACGCGCCTGCACAGTAGGGAATAGGACAGTCGCTTGACCAGATCACCTTCTATCGAATGGTCCGACCGCTCCTTTGCTGTCGTGACGCCGACCTATCTACCGGATCTGGCGCGATGCGAACTTTTGGCGGAATCGCTCGATCGCAGCGTGCCAAATGTGGCCCACTATCTTATTGTCGACCGGCGGGACCGGTCGGCTTTCATTCATTTGGAGGGGGGCAGGCGGCAGCTTGTCGAGTCCGAAGCGCTTGTAGGGAGCTGGATGTGGCGGAGTCCGGGCCGCAAAGGCATCTGGCTCAGTTTGAAGGCGAGACCCGTGCGCGGCTGGATCGTCCAGCAGATCTTGAAGATCGCGGCAATCGAGGCTATTCCCGAGCGGACATTGGTATTTTGCGATTCCGACACTGCATTCTTCCGTCACTTCGATCGCAATGATTTGCTGGTTGACGGGAAAGTCGGATTGCTCGATGTCCCCTTCTGCGATGACGCTAACCGACGCTGGACGGCAGTTGCGCGTCGTTTGCTGGGTCTTCCACAACATGACGGCAACTATCGCAATCATGTCGGCAACATGATCTGCTGGAATCGCGAAACGGTGAAGGCGATGCAGCAGAGAGTTGAGTACAGCACCGGCATAAACTGGCAGGTTGCGCTTGCCCGGACGCCTAGCTTCGCCGAGTACATGCTCTACGGAATTTTCGTTCGCGAAGTGCTGGGATATGATGCGGTCGATCACGCGCCTTCAGTGGTTCGGCTGGTGAAGGCGTCGTGGGGCCAGGAGCTAACGACCGATGCGGCCATGCACGCCTTCTTCGCCGATTTCGAACCTCGAACAGTGGCAGTAATGGTTCATTCCAAGGACGGCATCGACCCGGCGCGCTACCGCCACCATCTCGAGCATCTCTGGAAGGCCTTGGAATAAGGAGTTGCATTGCTTGTCTTCTTTTGAACAAATCGCGAATTCACGCAAGTGCGGCCGTGAAGTAGGAGCGTGTCGTGTCATCTATATCTCGCAGAGGTTTGTTGGCGTCAGTGTCGACAATTTTGCTGTTGGCAGCGGTAAAAGCAGACTCTTCGTTTGCAGCTGAATCGACCGCGAGCGGCGGTCGCATCAATCTCGGTCTTAGGGGCATCGCTAATTACTCGCTTTTTTTTCCGTTCATCAACATCTGGAAATCAGCTGGCGATATTCATGTGATTAGCGACGGCGTTACCCGCTCGAGCAACATTGGCCCTGACACTGCGAAATCTGCCTGGGATGGATATCTCGATAGCAACGGCGAACTGATGAGGCCGCTCCCCGGCAATGCAGCGCAACTGGTACGCGGCATTTATGCGCTGCCGCCCGACGGAGTCCCTGCGGGTTACAATCGCGTTGGCGAGAAATGGGTACTTAAGTGGGATGGCGCGGCGAGCCATGTATCAATAGGGGGCTCTTCGTCTTTGACCCGGTTTGGCAACCGCGTCATTTGGACCTGGGGCAGCAACACCTCCAATATGTTTGTAACCTTCGCCGGCATAGATCACCACAACCCGCCGCGCAACATTCGTCTGTGCGAAGCGCGCTACGAAGCCCGTCTCGACGCGGGCGAGATTTTCAATCCTGATTGGATGGCAGTCGTGCGTGAAGGTTCCGGCATGATCCGCTTTATGGATTGGCAGGTCACGAACTCTAATATTAGTACGCTGCGATTTTCAGATATTCCAGATGAGAAATACTGCTTGTACGGCAACTTGACAACGAAGCCCTTCATTAGAGGCGGAATGCCGCTTTCCATAATGTCCGCTCTAGCGAATCGAGTTCAGTCGCACCCGTGGGTTTGCATCCCGAGTGTTCTTGGCACCAAAAAGCTGTCCTCTATCACGACCATTAGCAACGCCAATCCAGCGGTCGTAACGTCGCCGGGACACAAGTGGGAGGACGGGGATCAAATTATTCCCTATCGCACGAACTGGCAACAAATTGAGAGACGCCGTTGGACTGTCGTTAATTCAGATCAGAATGCCGGAACCTTTGCGTTGGCAGACGTAGATAGCACTAGCTACGGCGGCTTTGTGTCAGAATTGGCATCGGTAACCTCACCATATGATCTAGACAGCATCGCAAAGGAGGTGGCGCTGTTCGCGGCTCACTTTCGTGACAATTTAGCGCCAGGGCTCATTACCTATTTTGAATTTGGCAACGAGCTTTGGAATTTTATTTTCAACGCTCCTCATTGGCTAATGGCACAGGCCCACGACAAATTCGGACGAGATGATAACTACTGGATGGCGGGTTATTTGGCGGCCCATTCTATGAAGGTGATCCGTGACACTTACGGCACAGGAGGCCGAAGCAAATGGCGTGGGGTGCTTGCGACACAGACTGTCAATGCCGACGTTACCAATCATATGATTGCCGGTGCCAAGCAATACATTGCGGAGCACGACCATTCGCTGATGATCGCCGATCTATTCAACGACGTCGCGGTTACGGGCTACTATGGCGGGAATCTCGGTAAAGACCGAACAACAGTTGTGACGGGATGGATGGATGTGAGCGAACAGCGCTGGAAGGACGGTCTTGAACCAACGAAATACAGCTACTTTAATCGCGTAGTAAATGAAGATATGTTGGACGGCCGTTATACTCATGGCTTGCGTTCGCTCGACAAGATTTTCGAGTTCTGGCGCGCGCAGAAAGCGATCGCGGATGCTAATGGCCTTGGGTTTATTCAATATGAAGGCGGCAACGGCAATGTTCCGTTTCTCATCGGCAGTTTGGATCCGGCCGAACGGGCCCGCTTTATGGAATTTTACAGGCAATCCTGTCATACCGCCGAAGACGCTCGAAATTATACGTCGATGTTCAGCGCCTTTGTCGCGATGGGCGGCAAATTTCCGGCGAAGTTCGTTGAGGCGGGACCGGTTAACCGCTTCGGGAACTGGGGCGCGTTGCGGTATCCTGGAGACAGCAATCCGGTATGGGATGCGGTGGTGGCATTCAACGCGCGCCGTGATTGAAGAGGATCAGGGCGTGACTGATGGACTGACAGCTGTCGCGTTACCTTTATCTTGGATTCTCGAAAGCTAAAGTCTAACGCGTCTGATGACGATCGCGGATATGCTGGAGTCAACGGCCTATACGAAAACGGCCTCGCCATTGAAGCAGCGCAGAACGCATATGCGGCGGAAGCTTTTTGAGTTTCATGCCTCCGACGGGTCATATCATATCAGTCCTCGCGCGACAAACAAGCATTCTAGCACTTGCCAACCTATCGATCGGGCGGTGTCTCAGACAGGCAGGCGCATTCCCCGCCGATCTCTCCGCGCGCCGACCTGTGGCAGGCGTGTATTAAGGCTCGTTCGAACAATTCGGCGCTCGCTTTCCAGGAACTTGATGCCACCGTTGCGTAGGCATTTGACGAAAGGTTTCTCCAATCTTCCTCACTACGTGAGAGCACCCACTGCACTCCGTTCGCGAGCGCGATCTTATCTTCGATATCTACCAAAACTCCATTTATGCCTGATTTCACGGCCTCTTCCGGCCACCCGGTGCGGGTTGAAACTACAGGCGTCCGGCAGGCCATGGCTTCCATGGCCGGAAGATTAAAGCCCTCGCTCCGGCTGGCTGTAATCCAGACGTCGCACCGCGAGTAAAGATTTCGAATTTGTTCCTGAGGTGGACAGAAAAAAAACTTGGCATGCTTTGGAAGTGGCAATTTGTTGCTTGGCTTCTCGCTTCCAAAAGAGATTATACGCAAATCAGGAAACCTCTCGCGTACGACCTGCAGTGCCGAAAGTGACACGTCGAGGCCTTTGGAGGGAACCGTTGAGTAGAGCACGCCGACCGTAGGAGTGGAGTGTTTATGCCGAACTGGAGCGAAAAATTGATATCTATCGACGCTGTTGGGTACAAGATCGACGATCTCGTCGCCATATTGCGTGTCCATGACTTGTTTTAGCCATCGTGCAACCACGACTTTGTGCAAAGGCAGACGGTAGGTAGCTTTACAGCGCTCCACCGGCAGGTGAGGAAAAATCTCGTGATGTTGAATGAAATAGACCTTGGCACCTTTGTTTGGACGTAGCGCGTTAACCCATTCGGCTGTTTCCCACCAAGTTGCGATAATGACGTCCCCGTCCGGTACGTCATCATCGGTTACAGGACGCCATCGATCCAGAACGTAGTGATCGACGCCACTCTCGTCGAGGTGTGATTTTGGCGCTTGTGGCTTGCCGGGCCAGCGGTCACCACTCAGCCAGGATTTGAGTTTATGCGGGAGCGGAGGCGTTTGAGGCGGTGGTGAAATGATTCGAACGATGTGGCCCATTCGGATTAATTGTTGAGCATAAATCACCATTACCCGGATGCCGCCGCTCAAACTCACCGTAGGAGCAATGAACGTGATACGCATCGACAAAATCCAATGAGGGTGATCAGTTCCGCTGGGATCGGCAGCGAGCTGGAGTTAGCTTCCCGGGATCATATTGCTCCAAATGGTCAGAAACGAAACTGCGCTGCCATGTACTCGGCGTGATCCTTTGCCGTCATTGTCGGTCGCGCAGTTGCGAATGGCAGTTTCTCGGTCTTCGGTAGCGAAGTCGCCCGTTCTCCAAAGCTCTCGGTGATCTTTGTAGCCTTTGGACGAAAGGCAGCCCTTGCCCCATGTCGAAGGCATTATCATAGATCGCTTTTCCGCGTCCCGGCTCTGATGAGACCGTAGCCCTTGATACGCAAGTGGAGCATCTGTGATCTGTGGGTTAGCAGGTCAACAACCCGCAAGCCACAGGCGCTTGGTGCGCTGCCAGAACTTCGCTCACTGCTTATTCGATTCCGGCTTGGTAGACGTCGTGCACTAATATGTGTCCTCCAATTGCGATTTGCGGTATCATCACCTTTAGGTCATCACAAGACGTGATCGTGCGTGTGCATGGCGTCGATGATGGCGAGGTCCAATGGTCTTCCAAGTTTCGCAACGGCGCCGGATCAATGCCGATCGCACGACCGGGCCAACCGGAATCTTCAAGCGCGGCCGCTATGATTTTCGCACCTCCGCCCAGAGAACACCAATCTCAAGTACGCCGTAGGGACGTGGCCCTCGAATGAGATCGTAAAGCATAATCCTGCCAGTTATGCACATATCCTAATTAGATCAACTGTAGCCTCTCCATCAACAAGTTGTTGGTCCGATGCACAAATAGGCATTCGTCACATCCATGCGTGACTTGATGGTCAAGAATTTCCCGAACTGTTTTCTGCCCAATTCGCCATCCGCGGTAACCGTGTTCACCAAGCAATTCCTTCACGTCTTGCGTCGAGGAGTTACAGCGGCGAAGCGCGGCCTCGTTTAGTTCGATTAGAAGCGTAGGTCTATGCTCCCTCAAGATTTGCTTGGCCCCGCGCAATGCGCAAAATTCCGATCCTTCGATATCGATCTTAATCAAATCAAGGGAGCTGACATCCATTTCTCCGAGCAACTGGTCCATTGGTCGCACTGGAACAACGTAGGTTTCATTCCCATCTACTGCTCCGACAGTAAACGTCCCCAGATTTCCTCCTCTTGGACGGGTTAAAGTCGCATGTCCCGTCTTGTCGCCGACTGCTGTCTCAATTACAGACACGTTCTTTATGAAATTTAATTCGATATTGTGTTTCAGCGCTTCAACATGTGATGGCGCCGCCTCTATCGATACAACTCGACCGGCCTTTCCCACGACGAAAGAGCTTTCAAGAGTAAAGAGCCCGATATTGGCTCCAACATCTACTATCGTTCCTCCTTTTCTCACGCATCGCTTCAAATATGATAAACAGTGTGGTTCGAATGTTCCAAAGTAATAAATCATCATTTGGAGGTAGTCGGTTGGATCAATCTGGATAAGCGCGCCAGAACGTAGTCTCACCACACAGGGCGCCGGTCGAAACCTATATCCCCACCACAGTGCAGCACGCTCCGTCCATGTCAAAATTGGAAGCATATGCAAGCTGTTACGAAAAACGGCGTCAATTGCGCGATATGCCAGGTGTGCATTTTTAGGACGTGAGTTCGATTGATCCATCCCTAAACTCCGATTATTGTCGAAACCACTCGTCCAATCGCCATCCCGCCAGCGACTATAGGAAGCAAGTAAAGCTCTGTTCTCAAATCGAATATTGTGTGCTTTACGTTGTACCAGATAATCGCTGGGAGATATGCGAACTGGCTTGAAACGATTCCCCACATCGCGCCGGGAATGCCAAAATAATAGAACCCGATGGGCGTAGCGACAAATAGAACCGCCAGCCGAATTGCGATTACGTTTGACAATAGTTGTGGCCTTCCGAGCGCTAGGTAGGACTGAGTAGCGACGCGGAGGGGAACGGTGAGCAAGGCGACGGCAAGGATCTCGAGCATCCAACCCGCCTCGGCGTAGCGCGGATCATACAGAAAGCGAATCAGGGAGTCTCCGGACGTCATAAGAACGCCTGAGCAGATGTATGCGAAAGAGGCAACAACTGCATGAAAACGATAGTAACTCGACTTGAAATCAGTCGGGCGATCACGAACTACCTCGCTAAGAGCGGGAAACGACACGTCCACCGCTATTTTAGCCGGAATTTGTTCGATTGAATTTAAGATTAGAGAAGCAATCGAATAGACTCCAAAGGTGGCGGAACTGAGTAATCCTCCCAGCAACAGGCGGTCGCCGCTGTTTACGAGAAACCCGAGTACTGACGATAAAAACATCCATTTGCCGAAATGGAAGATTTCGTAAAATGCTCCATTGTCCCACTGCCAGCGGTTAGGCGTACCTGGCAACCAAGCGTGGCTGAGAATAGCTCTCAGTACGGCAGAACAGATAGCACCACCGACCAGTGCCCAAATCGAGTGATCGACTAACGCCCAGCCTAACATGCAAAGCATTCCGATAATTTGGCTCGAAAGTTCGATCTGTACGACGAGCTTGAGTGAGAGATTTCGGCTCGCCTCTAGCAACTTTGTCGACTCGAACCCTGCGGTAACCGCGGTGATCGATAATATTGCGACTACAAATGGTAGAATGGGTTCCGCATAAACGGTGCCTGTGGGGACCATGCCGACGTGATTGGCACAGTAAATGAGCAGGCTTGCAATGAGCGCTAAAAGCCAAAGAAGTAGTCCGCGAAGAATCTGTGTTACCCAGGCAGTATTCAAGAAAGCAGCGTCGTTGCCGCGCCTGCTCTGGACCACACTCGGTTTCAATCCGAGGTCCGAAAACATGGCCAAGCCGACCATCACCATGGTTGCTATTGCCATTACGCCAAACATTTTTGGGTCGAGCAGCCGTGTTAGCAGTAGATTGCTTCCAAGACGTAGTAATTGATTGAATCCGTAACCTCCCAGGCTCCAAATACCGGCACTAAGCACACGTTTTTTGAGTGCAATTCGATCTGGAGGGTGCATAATTCTACTCGACATCAAACAGTATGTTTCGAGATGTTGATCGTGGCCATTCTAAGAGTCTGTCCGGAAACATGCGTTTGATTTGACTCATTTTTCCAGATCAAGAAGTTAAATGAGGTGCCGGAAAACACGCTTGTTGGGAAGCCCATGCCGAATTTCCTCCAACGCTTTCAGAAAAAAGTTTTCGGACGGACACTAAGTACGGGAGGTTTTATTGAGTGGAACGGAAGTACTTTGAAGGAGAGCTCCTGGAGCGCCGTGTCCTACGCCAAATTGTCGTGCGGTACCGCGCAACGCTTCGGCTCTGCCCAGCAATGTCCCCGCGAGAAGCCAAGTCCACGGACTGAGCGATGCGTTTGGCAACAGGTCAATCATGTTTATGGCGATGATGAGAGCAAGGGCTCCCAAAAAGATACTGTCACGCTCAGTTTCTGCAAATTTAAGGACTCTCGCCGCGCGGAACACTGTCAATGCGAGCAATCCGAACTCCGCCAAAAAACCCACTATGCCGAACTGCCCCAACGTGATTGCCCAACGGCCGTCCGTTACGCTGATATCGTTTCCCCAAT
>Ga0187879_10002666_pt1 | contig 12078 bp, 10 predicted proteins | sample June2016WEW_19_1_FD_132423 | JGI IMG/M metagenome (GOLD analysis project Ga0187879, IMG submission 132423) | Peatland microbial communities from SPRUCE experiment site at the Marcell Experimental Forest, Minnesota, USA - June2016WEW_19_10 | ecosystem: Environmental > Terrestrial > Soil >... | reverse complement strand
GTCCTGGGGGGGTACCGTGTTTCTGGATAGGCTCCAATCCGGCTTCTTGCTCTTTCAAACACAGCAGGGATTGGTGCGAGTTGAACTTTCTCTCCGGCAACGCATTTATCTGCTCTGGACGTTCCGCAACTTTCGCCAGCTCTCCATTCCACTCCTGAACTCGCGCCAGCGCGCACTGGTCAACGCCCTGTTCCGCAATAATGCGGGCGTCGTGTCGCACTCGTACAACCCATTGCTGACGATCGGTGTGGTTGAAAATTACGTGCCGCCCCCGGTGCAGATCGAAGTTTCGCCGGCCCAGAAACCGGTCCAGATACCGATCCAGATACCGGTCCAGATAAAGGCACGGCAAGAAAAAGCGGTAGCGCAGCAAGCGGAAGTCGCGCCCAAGCCTAACCCGGCTCCCTCTTCATCGCCCAGATTCGCCTGGTCCAAACTCCTGACGTCCAAGCTCGCGACGACCAAACTAGCAACGACCAAGGGGGCAACGTCCAGACTCGCGATGTCCAGGCTCGCAACGACAGGCGGCGCGTTATCCCTCTGCATCGTTTCCGTCGTCGCATGGCATCGAATCGAGGGGATACCACACTCGCAAGCCCACAATGAGCCTCGCCTTGAGCGGATCGACGTGATCGCCCTGCCGGATTCTCCACACCTCGCAAAGCCAGCAGCGGCCATTGTCGACATCCCCACCGCCATCGCCCCGCCGGCAGCCAGCGCCGAGCCCGTCGCTGCCCCGGAAGCTGCTGTCGTGCCGGCATCGATCAACGCGCCCATCCCAAGTTCCATCCCAACCTCCATCCCAACTCCGAAGCGGGCGGTTCGCGTTCCCGATGCGGCTTCGACTCCGAACCTTCCACCCTCCGTCCAAGACAGTGGCATCCGAGCCTCGAGACCGCCGTTACGTTTCGTATATCCCGTCTATCCGGATGTCAGCGCTCGCGGTGTAGTCGCTTTGACAGCGCGGGTGGATTCTGATGGCACCGTGCGCACCGTGAGAGTCGTCTCTGGCAACCGGGCGCTAGCCGCAGCCGCGGTCCGCGCCGTTCGCCAATGGCGCTACCGCCCCTACGTCCAGGATGGCCAGCCCGTCGCGACCGAAACCAACATCGTCATTTCCTTTATCTCAGAAGACGCGATTTCCATGACCTTCCCTCCCACCATCCCAGCCACCCGCTAGCTTTGCTCGAGAATACCGCCCCGGAGGGGCGAACGAACTTAGCCCAGCGCTTCAGCACTGGGAAAAGTGGGAAGAATGACCTAAGTCCCGGAGGGACGACCGAGCTTAGCCCAGCGCTTCAGCGCTGGGAAAAGTAGGAAGAATGACCTAAGTCCCGGAGGGACGACCCAGTTCTCCCGCACACCCTTTAGGGGCTGAGCATCCAGAACAGACTTTCTCCGCAGCCTGCTATTCGAGCCCTCGTGTTTCAACGTACTCCTGCGCCTGTCGCAGCACCTTGCGCTCGTTGCTGTAAGCAAGCTGTCTGGCCGCATCTGCAAGGGGAACCCACAGAGCGCGCTTGACTTCAATCCGCATGTCGGAAGTAAGGGCGTCGATTTCTCCCGACACATAACGCATCAGGTAAAAGCTCACGATTTTGAAAACGCGCGCGCCATCGCCCCAGGTGCGCACGTAGACATACTTGTTATCCGAGAGTTTGGTAACCGGTTCGGCCACGATGCCGGTTTCTTCCCGCACTTCCCGAACGGCCGCAGCCTGCGGTTTTTCGCCCGCATCCACCAGGCCTTTGGGGAGCGCTAACACGGCACGGCGCTGGCGCGGCGTCTTTGCAGGCTTAGCAGCAGGTTTGGGATCTTCCTTCTGGGGCTCAATCAGTGCGACGTGCCAGACCCCAGAAATCTGCCGAAGCACGACGCCACCCGCTGAAATTTCCCGCGCCACTGCCGACAAGATATCAGGGATTCCCCAGCTTCCCAGTCTCTTCCTGGATTCGCTGCCAGGCGCGTTCCACATGACGGGCCTGTGTGTGAGTTTGGCCGACGCAAAAGCGAAGCGTGAGTTTGCCATCGAGCTTGGTATGAGTAAGGTAGAGGTCGCCGCTGCCATTCAGCCGGTCCATCAGGAGTTGGTTGGCCTGATCTTGATTAGACTGATCTTGATTAGCATGATCTTGATTACTATGATCTCCCGCGCGCAACCGGAAGCATACAAGGTTGAGCTGGGCAGGCGCAGCAAGTTCGAAGCGCGAATCGCCGCGCACCCAGGCCGCGAATTGCTGAGCCAGGCGCACGTGCTCGCGAATGTGGTGCTGCAACCCTTCGATCCCATAATGCCGGATCACAAACCAAAGCTTGAGCGCGCGAAAACGGCGTCCGAGCTGGATGTGCCAGTCGCGATAATCAATGACGGCGCCAGATTCCGTTGCCTGGTTGCGCAGGTACTCCGGCAGCACGGAGAGCGTTTGAATCAAGTGCTTGCGGTCGGCGACGTAGAAGACATTGCAATCGAAGTTGGTGAACATCCATTTGTGCGGGTTGAAGGTGTAGCTGTCGGCGAACTCCACGCCATCGTTGATGAAGCGGAATTCCGGGCAGAGCGCGGCCGTGCCGCTCATGGCGGAATCCACGTGCAGCCAGAGATTATGCTCGCGGCAGATGCCGCCAATTTCGCGCACGGGGTCGATCGCGTTAGAAGACGTAGTCCCCACCGTGGCGCAGACGAAGCAGGGAATCAGGCCCGCCTTGATATCGAGCTCGACGTGGTGTGCCAGTGCTTCTGAGCGCATGGCAAAGTTCCTGTCCACGTCGACGTGGCGCAAATTGTCCGAACCCATGCCGGCGATCTTCATTGCTTTTTCAACAGAAGAGTGCGTTTGCGTAGAGCAATAGGCGACCAGGCGTCCATCGCAGCCTTTGCGATTGCTCGCGAACTGCGTCGTACGCTCACGCGCCGCCAGCAGGGCGCAAAGCGAGGCGCACGACGCGGTGTCCTGAATCACCCCACCTCCCGCGCTGCTGGTCGAAAGAAATTTCTCCGGCAGCCCCAGCATCGGCACCAGCCAATCGAGCACAAGCGTTTCAAGCTCCGTGCAAGCCGGGCTCGTGGACCACAGCATGCCCTGCACGCCCAGTCCGGAAGAAACGAGATCGCCGAGAATAGCCGGCCCGGAGGCGTTCGCCGGAAAGTAGGCGTAGAAGTTGGGCGACTGCCAGTGCGTGATGCCCGGAAGGATAACGCGCTCAATGTCGCCAAGAATCTGGTCGAAGGCTTCGCCGTGCGCAGGCGCGTTGGCTGGCAGCTTCGAACGAATTTCTCCCGGCTGCACGCGTGACAGCACCGGGAACGTTTCAACGCGGGAGTGGTAGTCGGCAATCCAGTCCACGACCGCGTGACCCTGGCGGCGAAACTCCTCAGCAGACATGTGGAACGATTTAGGTTCGGACATAGGAATCGGCAATTTGTAATTTGTAACTGGTAATTTGAAACCCGGCGCCCGCAAATTACAAATTACAAATCACCAATCACAAATGTCCGTAATACACCCGCGTGTTGTATTCGAATTCAACCACGTTATCGCTAGCATGGGCGCGGAAGATCCGCTGCAGTTCCTGCATCATCGGCGCGTGGCTGGGATGACCCTCAAGCGGCGCGTAAGAAGAAGACAAGAGCCGCCCGGCAGTGCCTTCGTAGTCGAACCGCTGACGCAGGTCGAATACCCTCTCCTGGTGCGGAGCTGGCGCGAAAAATTCATGGATGATGGCCGTCGTCCGTTCGTGGCGCACTTCCTTATAGTCGGTGCCGTAGGTCAGCAGGAGTTGCTCATAGTCACGCAGGAAAGGCGTGGATTCGGTGCAGCGCTCATTCCATATCAAAACGCACCATCCCTCCGGCCTAAGAATGCGGGTAAATTCCGCGCGCGCGCGAGGCAGGTCGAACCAGTGCGCCGCTTGGGCGGCGGTGACGAAGTCGACCGAAGCGGAGCGCAACGTCGTTTCCTCGGCTGTTCCGGCAACGGACACCAGCCGGTTATAGGATTCGAGCGGGCGGACGCCCATTTCGCGCATTTCCGTGTTAGGTTCGACAGCAAAGACGGAATTCCCGTTTTCCAAAAGAAGGCGGGTAAACAACCCTGTCCCGGACGCGATGTCAGCGACGATGTGACGCGGCCGCAGTCCGCATTCGGCGCGAAGAAGGTCCAGAACCTCAGGCGGATATCCCGGGCGATAGCGTACGTAGTCTTCCACGCGATCGGAAAAACGAGCCGTTGGCGGCTTAGTCATCGCTCCCTAGTGTAACAAGCTCCACCGGTGGCTCCCTCCGCACGGTACAATCTTTGGCACGTGTGGTTACGGGCCTCTGGCCCGTCCAGACGGGGCAGAGCCCCGTCACCACACTTGCCGAACTGCTGTGCGCGCGTATCGTGCCAGGCCTTATGCCGGCTGACTCGCCAATTTCTACAAGGAACTCCATGAAACTTCTCTCGGGTGCAGTGTTGTTGTTGGTGCTGATTGGTTCGAACCTGCAGGCGTTTGATAATGCCGGCAAAGACAGAGATAAAGAGAAAGAAAAGGAGCAGCCCGAGAACTCCGTCATCAGCGGGTTCCGCGATGTTGCCGGCGAGCGGGAAATCGAAAAGAAGTTTATGCCTGTGCCCGATCCCAAGCTGGCGGAAGAGCACCTGCGCATTCTGACGCAAGCGCCGCACATCGCCGGATCTCCCGAGGACAAAACGACCGCCGAGTACGTAGCGAAGAAGTTCCGCGAGGCCGGACTGGACACCGAGATTGTCGAATACAAAGTGTGGCTGAACTATCCGGCGGAGATCCGCGTAGACATGACCGAGCCGCCCGGAGTGGAGATGCATGGGCCGCACCGCGAGCACGTCGACGACGATCCCTATCAAGACGATCCGCGCGTCGTGATGCCTTACAACGGCATGTCGCCCTCGGGCGACGCCGAAGCCGAAGTTGTCTACGCGAACTACGGCTCCCCGGCTGACTTTGACAAGCTGAAACAGATGAACGTCGATGTGCGCGGCAAGATCGTCATCGTCCGTTACGGTGAGAATTTTCGCGGCGTGAAAGTATTCGTTGCGCAGGAACGCGGTGCCGTCGGAGTCATTATTTATTCCGACCCGAAAGATGACGGCTACTACCGCGGCGACCCCTATCCGAAAGGGCCGTGGCGTCCGGCAAGCGGCGTGCAGCGCGGATCGGTCGGGTTCATGTTCCAGTTTCCCGGCGACCCGACGACACCGGGAGTCGCCTCCACTCCCACTCTGCCGGACGCGAAGCGCGTGTCTTCCGCTGAAAGCGAGCAGATGCCGAAGATCCCCGTGACCCCGCTTTCCTACGCCGATGCCTCGCCCATTCTCGAACACCTCGGCGGTCCGCTCTCGCCGCGCGAATGGCAGGGTGCGCTGCCCTTTACTTATCACGTCGGTCCCGGCCCCGCCAAAGTGAAAATGCACCTGAAGCAGGACTACCAGTTCCGCACCATTTGGGATGTCATTGGCAAGATTCGCGGAGCGTCGTCGCCCGATGACTGGGTGGTGGCCGGCAATCACCGCGATGCCTGGGTCTATGGAGCGGTGGATCCAAACAGCGGCACGGCGGCCATGCTGGAGGCGGTGCACGGATTGAGTGAGCTTCTGAAGTCGGGATGGAAGCCCAAGCGCACGATTGTCTTCGCCAGCTGGGACGCAGAAGAGGAAGGACTGATCGGTTCCACCGAATGGGGCGAAGATCACGCGCAGGAACTGGGAAACGCTGACGCTTATTTCAACATGGACGTGGCCGTAGCCGGCAAGAAGTTCGGAGCTTCAGGGGTCCCTAGTTTGAAAGAGTTTATCCGCGAGATCGCGAAGTCTGTGCCTTCGCCGCAAGGCGGAACCGTGTACGACAGATGGAAGAAAACCAGCCAGCCGAATAATAACGAGGAGAACTCCCGCCCGCAGGAAACCAGCACCTATCGCCCCCCTCCGGCGGCAATGCAGAGCGATGTGCCCGTGGGCGATCTCGGCGGCGGTTCCGACTACTCCGTGTTCCTGCAGCATCTGGGTGTGCCTTCCACCGATATCAGTTCGACCGGCGATTACGGCGTGTATCACTCCGTATTCGATAACTTCGCCTGGTTCAAGAAGTTCGGCGATCCCGACTTCCGCTACGAACAGCAGATGGCCCGCATTTACGGCTTGGAAGTCTTGCGCATGTCCAGCGCCGACGTGCTTCCTTACGATTACGAGAACTACGGAAAGGAAATTCTGGTTTATCTCGACGCTGCCAGAACCAGGAGCAAAGAGCGCTTCGGAGACAAGGTGGACTTCTCGGCAGCGCTCGAAAGCGCCCGCCAGTTGCGGGAAGCGGGCGCAAGAATGATGCAAAAACAGCGAAAAATGCCTGGATCACCGGAGCGCATGAATGCTAAACTGCGGGATGCAGAGCGGGCACTTCTGATTCCAGAGGGGTTACCCAACCGTCCGTGGTATCACCATGCCATTTACGCCCCCGGCCAGTACACCGGGTACGCAGCTGTCGTGATTCCCGGCGTGAACGAGGCGATTGATCGTGGGGATATCCGCCGGACCGAACAACAAGTCGCAGCGCTGGCGGCTGCCTTGAACCGAACCGCTCTGATTCTGGAGCAATACCGCTAATCGCGGCCTCAACCGTGCGGCAAGGTAACCGCCGAGGCGACACGAGTTATGGCACTGGCAAGAATCATTACGCGCTCTCAGGAGTGCTCGCGAGAGCTGGCGCTCGATCTGCTAGCCCGCGGTTATGCCGTCGAGATTATCTCTCCCGACTCGATCCCCGACAATATTGCCGACCTGGAATTGCGGGTCGATACCGTTCTCGGGAATCAGCTGGTAGCAAGCGTGGAAGCACACGATGGCGAGCGTTCGGCGTCGCTTGAATTCTTGCATCATTTGAAAGCGCCGATGGTGGACTTCATTCGCAGGCCGCCGGAGCCTCGTGAATCGGCTCACTCCCCGAAAGAGCCCGTCAGCTTCCCGCCCGTGCCGAACCTCGAAGCTAAGGAGTTGCCTGCGGAAGCTCCACAACCAGCGCCCAAAGCTGCTTCCCCCGCCGCCGAAGTTTTGCCCGCTCCCGAACTCGATCGAAAAGAAGATGCGCCTCTGATCGTGCCGCCGCAGCCATTGCCGCCGGTACCCGTAGAACCGCCCAGCTCTTTTGCAGCAGAGCGCTCAGCCATCGCCCAGCCAATGACGCCCCAGCCATCGCCGGTCAAGCCCACGCTGGTCGAGCCCACTCTGGTCGAGCCAATGACGGTCGAGCTAATGACGGTCGAGCCAAGCGGGGAGCCGCAACCGCCCGATCGTCTCGCCGGATGGATCTGGCGCACGGCCCTGGCTTTTGCCATTGTGGTGCTGCTGGCCCTGGTTCTCGGATTCGGCATGCGCCGGGCCGGTAAAGTTTCGACGCAAAGTTCCGGAGCAGCGCCGGAGGAGAAAGTCGCGGCAGCATCAACCGATGTAGGCGTGTCGAGCGGCGCAACTCCCGAAAGAGACCCCAAAAAAGATCCGGGGCAAGTCTCGGCCGGGTCCGTGTCGCCACCAACCGCGCCAGCCATTAGATCGGAAGGGAGTTCCAACCACGCGCCAGAGGAATTACGAGTCGCGAAGCCCGGAGCTTCGACTGCCAACGCTTCGCCCGCCAAAGCCTCAGCTGCCCAAGCGTCGACTGCCAACGCTGGAGCCACGACCTCACATCGCCTCAGTACCGACTTGATCGCGCGCGACACGGTCACGTATTTCGACCAGCGTGCTTCCAACAAAACTGCGTCGAGAGCCAATCCGGCGGAAGGTTTCGCCCGGCAGCAGCAGCATTCGGGCAAGAATGACGGCGGCGTGATCGCAGCGAGTACGGTTACCTATTTCGACAAGAAGCCAGCCCCGAAAGCGGCAAATCAGAACTCCCGCGTCAAGCACCAATCGGATCCGAATTAGCAATTCCAGGGCGGATTTGATTTTGGTGGCGCGACGGCTCACCGCTGCGATAACTGGCTTGTTGCAGAGTCGGCTTTACCGCTGCTGCCAGCGCCTCTTTACTCCATGCGCCGGCCGACCAGGGCGGCGCAAGACTCGATGAATTTCTGCTCTGCTGTGTTGAAGGTGTCCGCAAAGTAGCTCTCGATACAGAGTTCCGCCACCACCCGTTTCTTCGCCTCGCTTTTCTTGACCTCGCTTTTCTCGACCTCGCTTTTCACGACCTCGCTTTTATTGACAAAGATCGGCACGACAATATTCGACTTCACCATGTCCGACCCAAGATAGCGCGGATCAGCCCCGACATTGTTGACCACCACGGTCTTCCCGGAAGTGGCGGCCGCTCCGCACAATCCTTTGTCGAGCGGGATACGCAGCGTAGGCGCAAAGCTGCCGACGTAGGGTCCCAGCACCAGAGCGTCGAAAGTGGGCGCTTCCATCAAATAAAACCCCACCCAGTTGTAGCGCGCCATCCCTTCATGGAGGCGCTCAGCAATCTGCCGCATAAGAACCTTCACCCCGCGGGCGGAGCGCCCATAAGCCTCAAATTCTTGCAGCAGTTCATCATGCCGTGGCATCGGAACCGGAGTCTCCCTCTTTTGGCTTTACAAACAGCCCGCATTTTACGCTCATTTCGCCGGCTCGCCACGTCGGGACGCCACACTCAACTGGAGGGCAAAGTTTGAGCGGGCGCTGGCTATTTCCTATTCGTACTGGGGGCCGAGGCAAGTGCTCAGAAAGCATCTGGCCATTGTTGAGCCCCATGGTAGATGGCGAGGATCACGATGCGGTCATGATCGATGGCGTACGCTGCGATAAAGGGCGTGTTCGGGATGACCAGCTCGCGAGTGCCTGGGACCCGGCCTGATCTGCCCGACATGGGGAAACTGGCAAGCTGTTGAATGGTGGCGGCGATCTCTGTCGCGATCCGGTCGGCAACTTCCTCGCTGTTCGAAAGAGCGATGTAATCGTGGGCCTGATCGAGTTGCCGGGCCGCCTGCTCGGTCCACTCGATCGTCGGCCGGCTCATCGGCTCGATAGCCGGTGAGCGCGCCCTGTCCTCTTGAGGAGCTTTACGATCTCCTCATGGCTTACGACGCGGCCTTTCCGCATCTCTTCCAGCCCCTTCTGCACCAGCGCGTCCTGGTAGGCGTGCAGCTCGATGTAGTTGGTGATCGCCTCGTTGATGAGATAGCTGCGCGAACGGCCCTGCGCGGAGGCCAGGGAATCAAGCGCATCGATCTTCTCGGCGACGGCGCGAAAGCTGATGGTTTTCTCGGTAGCGCCCATAATGCAAGAACAATAACATGTATTATTGTGTATTACAATGGCGGGTGGCCACTTTTCTCCGTTGGATGGGAATAACGCTGTTACTAATTGTCAGAAGCGAAGAAAGAGGGGGTGCCCCACTTCTCGCGTCGAGAAGTGGGCCGCCGCACAGCCGACCCAGGGGGGCAATTTTATGCCGCGTGCCCAAACAGACAAACCCACCAACTAATGGGTCTTGTAATAATTACAGTGTAACAAGTACCCGCAAGTGGCTATCTAACCACACCCGACCCTGAGCATTATCAACGACTTAGGACCCGTCGCGCGCGGCAAAAATTTAGTACATTGTTCCTACAGCCGCCAATGTATGTATATAACTGTACATACAATAAAGCGAACGAACTGCAAAAGTGTTCCACGTGGAACATATCTCCATTTTGCAAAGCAGGAGGGTGCCCGCCGAGTTACTTGATCGTAACCAGCTTAACCACCAGCCCCGAGTAGTCCTTCTTCTCCAGCCCGTGCACCTGCTTGTTGTACTCGTCCACCTTGCTGGAGTAATTCATGGAGCAGAACTTAGGCCCGCACATGGAGCAGAAGGCCGCGGTTTTGTATCCCTCTTCGGGCAGAGTTTCGTCGTGCATGGAGCGCGCCGTCTCGGGATCGAGTGAAAGTTCGAACTGTTTTTCCCAATCGAATTTATAGCGGGCATAGCTTAGGGCGTCGTCACGGTCGCGGACTCCGGGACGCTGGCGGGCTACGTCGGCGGCGTGGGCGGCGATTTTGTAGGCGATGATCCCGTCTTTTACATCTTTTTCGTTCGGCAGTCCGAGATGTTCTTTCGGCGTAACGTAGCACAGCATCGACGCGCCGTACCATCCAATCATCGCCGCTCCAATCGCGGACGTGATGTGGTCGTAGCCGGGAGCGATGTCGGTGACCAGTGGGCCCAGCGTGTAGAACGGAGCCTCGTCGCACCACTCGTTTTCTTTTTCCACCTGCTCCTTGATCTTGTGCATCGGAATGTGGCCGGGGCCTTCGATCATCACCTGCACGTCGTGCTTCCAGGCGATGCGGGTCAGTTCGCCCAGGGTTTTTAGTTCGGCGAACTGCGCCTCGTCGCTTGCGTCGGCGAGGCAGCCGGGACGCAGGCCGTCTCCGAGCGAGAAGCTTACGTCGTACTTCGCGAAAATCTTGCAGATGTCTTCGAAGCATTCGTAGAGGAAGTTCTGCTTGTGGTGGTGAGTCATCCATTGGGCAAGAATGGCGCCGCCGCGGCTTACGATTCCGGTGATGCGCTTCGAAACCATGGGCACATATTCAATGAGCACTCCGGCGTGAATGGTCATGTAATCCACGCCCTGCTGCGCCTGCTCTTCGATTACCTCGAGCATGACGCTGGCGGTGAGATCTTCTACGCGCTTGACGCGAGAGATGGCTTCATAAATCGGAACCGTGCCGATGGGGACGGGCGAATGCCGGATGATGGCTTCGCGAATGGTATGGATATCGCCGCCGGTCGAGAGGTCCATCACCGTGTCGGCGCCGTAGTGAACGGCGGTGTGCAGTTTCTTGAGCTCTTCCTCAACGTTCGAGGTGACGGCCGAGTTGCCGATGTTGGCGTTGATCTTGCACAACGACTCGACGCCGATCGCCATTGGCTCGAGTTCGGGATGGTTGATGTTGGCGGGGATGATCATGCGGCCGCGAGCGACTTCATCGCGCACCAGTTCGGGCGTGATCTTCTCGCGGTGAGCGATGTATTGCATCTCTTCGGTGATTACGCCCTGGCGCGCGTAATGCATCTCGGAGAAGTTGCCGTCTTTGTTTTGGGCCTTCCGCTTTGCCAGCCACTCGGCCCGCGGTTTCAGAACCGCATCCAACCCATCGCCGTTAGAGCCGCTTGTTGAACCACCATTTCCTGCGGACATTTTTCTGTACCATCCTTTGCGGAATCTCGTGGTTGAAATTATACCGCGCATCCGGGACGCGGCCATCCTTGGGGAAGGCGAAATGGTGTTGCGCCGCCGGGGAAAATGAATCTTCGCGTGAGGCAAGTGAATCCGAGGAAAGTGAATCGAACTATACTTTTGTTATAACGACAATTGCGGGAGCATCGTAAAACGGCAGGGTCCCGCCAGGAGGAAATATGCTGAAGCGGCTGATGGCTACGAGCGACGACGTGACCTTTACCATCTTGCGGCTTGTTCTGGGAGTGATCTTCTTCGCGCATGGCGCGCAAAAAATGCTGGGCTGGTTTGGAGGCCACGGCTTTCACGCCACCATGGGATCATTTACGCACATGGGAATGCCCGCTCCTGTGGCGCTTTTGGTCATCTGCACCGAGTTTTTTGGCGGGCTGGGGTTGATTGTCGGATTGCTCACTCGCATCGCCGCTCTCGGCATTGGCGGCGAGATGATCGGGGCAATCTTCATGGTTCACCTGGCGAACGGCTTCTTCATGAACTGGATGGGCAACCAGAAGGGCGAGGGATTCGAATATCATCTGCTGGTGATTGCCATGGCTGCGGCGCTGTTGCTGCGAGGGGCGGGCGCATTCTCGGTGGATCGGGCGCTTTCGAAACTCGCGTAGGGGCACGCGCCCTCTCCCGACCAGGCGAGCGCAACTCGGCAACTGCCGTGGACGGGCGTGGGCGCCCGTCTCTCCACCAGCTAATTCCGCAGCGTCTTACCCGTCTTCAGCGTGAACTGGATCCTCTCCTGCGTCTTCTTTTCGCCGCACATGGACTTGAAGGCCTCGCGCTCCAGGTCGAGCAGGTACTGTTCGCTGACCGGCGTGCCGGGCGTGATATTGCCGCCGCAGAGTACTTCGGCGATT
>Ga0187879_10002663_pt1 | contig 12089 bp, 13 predicted proteins | sample June2016WEW_19_1_FD_132423 | JGI IMG/M metagenome (GOLD analysis project Ga0187879, IMG submission 132423) | Peatland microbial communities from SPRUCE experiment site at the Marcell Experimental Forest, Minnesota, USA - June2016WEW_19_10 | ecosystem: Environmental > Terrestrial > Soil >... | reverse complement strand
GGTCCACCGGCCAGTCGCTCCTCGACTACGTGCCCGAGGGCGCCACCAGGGAGGGCTTCACCGGGACGTACGCGACCAGGGAGAACTTCAGGCTGATGCGGGCCGCCCTTGACGAGACCTCCCGCGAGCTCGGCAGGTACGTACGGCTGACGAACTACGCATCAGGGCTGTGCATGCCGGAGATCGCCGTGCTGGCCGGCCTCGAGCGGCTCGACATGATGCTGAACGACTGCATGTACGGCATCATCTTCAGGGACATCAACCCCCGTCGCACCTTTATCGACCAGCGGTTCTCCAGGCAGATTCACGCGCGGGCCGGGATCGTCATCAACACCGGCGAGGACAACTACCTGACCACAGCCGACGCCGTCGACGCCGCGCACACGGTGATCGTGAGCCAGCTGCTGAACGAGTACTTCGGCAAGGAGGCCGGCCTGGCCGACGGCCAGCTCGGCCTGGGCCACGCGTTCGAGATCAACCCGGCCGTGCCGGACTCCTTCCTGCTCGAGCTCGCGCACGCGCAACTGGTCCGCGAGCTGTTCCCGGCCGCGCCGCTGAAGTACATGCCGCCGACCAAGCACATGACCGGCAACGTGTTCGCCGGCTACCTGCTTGATGCGTTCTTCAACCTGTGCGGGCTGATGACCGATCAGTCGATCTTGCTGATCGGCATGATGACCGAGGGCATCCACACCCCGTTCCTGTCCGACCGGGATCTCGCGATCGAGAACGTGCGCTATGTGCGCGACGCGGCGGGGCGGCTCGGCGAGAGTTTCCGCCCGGCACCCGGCGGCTTCATCGAACGGCGCGCCAGCGAGGTGCTCGGCGAGGCGGTGGCGCTGCTGCGGGACCTCTGCGACCACGGCCTGCTGAACGCCATCGCCGACGGGACATTCGGGGTCACCAGGCGCCCGGCCGACGGCGGCCGCGGCCTGGACGGGGTGATCGAGCGGGCCGACGGCTACGTCAATCCCGCGATGCAGCTGCTGGACGACGGGCCTCAGCCAGCGGCAGGCGAGCCGCCCGCCGCAGCCCCGGGCGTGCTCGGAGCGCGGCGATGAGCGGCCAGGTCATCAGGCCTTACGGCGACACCACCGGCGACGGGCGGGTGCAGCTCTCGTTCACCCTGCCGGTCCCGTCCGGCGACGCCAGCCAGCGGGCCCGCGCTGAAGGCGCCGCACTGCAGCTCGCCGGCAAGATGGGCCTCGACCAGGCGATGGTGGTGCATGCCAAGGCGATCGGGCCCGACTTCACCTTCTTTATCGTCTACGGGCAGGTCCGGCACCTGATCGACCTGGCCGAGGTCACCGTGACCGAGCGGGAATACCCGCTGCTTTCCGCAACGGAGATCAACCTGCGGATCCGGTCCAGGCTCGGCCGCAAGCTGGTGATCATCGGCGCGTGCATCGGCACCGACGCGCACACCGTCGGCATCGACGCCATCCTGAACGTCAAGGGCCATGCCGGCGAGAAGGGCCTGGAGTACTACCGTGAGATGCGCGTGGTCAACCTTGGCTCGCAGGTGCCGGTGGCCGGGCTCGTCGCCAGGTCACAGGCGGAACAGGCGGATGCAGTGCTGGTCAGCCAGGTCGTCACGCAGCGGGACGCGCACCTGTCGAACTCGCGCGAGATGGCGGACGCCTTCGCCGCCGCCGCGCCAGGCCGGCCGCTGCTCGTGGTCGGCGGGCCGCGATTCGATCCGGGTACGGCCCTGGCGCTTGGCGTCGACAAGATCTTCGGCAGGGGAACGACGCCCCGGGATGTGGCCAGCTACCTGGTGCACGCGCTGGCGCCGGCCGGCCCTGCCGCCGGGCCCGCGGAAGGGAGCCAGGCATGACCCAGCCTGGCAGACCGCGCCCCGGCCTGACCGTGACACACCGGCGCTACGTCCCGTATGGCCACGCCCACTATGGCGGCAACCTGGTGGACGGCGCCTACGTGCTCGGCCTGTTCGGCGACGTGGCGACCGAGGTGTCGATCCGGGCTGACCGGGACGAGGGCCTGTTCGCGTCCTACTCGGATGTTCAGTTCCGCGCCCCGGTGCTCGCCGGTGACGTGCTGGAGGTGACGGCGATCGTCACCCGGGCCGGGCGCCGCAGCCGCGGGCTTGATTTCGAGGCCCGGGTCGTCTGCCGCTCCGAGCCGGAGCGCGGGCCGTCGGCCGCACGGGTGCTCGACCAGCCCATCGTCGTGGTGACCGCCACGGGGACGGTAGTGGCCCCGCCGGCGGCCGGCCTTGACGTCCCGTGACCGCGACGACTGCGCAGCGCAAGGCTCGGGGAGTGTCGTCACGATCACGGGACAGCGGTCGTTATTCGGCGCCGAACTTCCTGATTTCCTCGAACTCGGCTTCGGTCAGGTCGCGCGGCACGTCATCGTTCGCGACCTTCGCGCTCTGCACGTAGTGCCGGATGGCCTCGACGATCTCGGGGTTGGCCAGCGTGGTGACATCCCCGACGTCGGCGAAATTCGAGATGGACGCGATGACCCGGCGCATGATCTTGCCTGACCGGGTCTTCGGCATGTCAGACACGATCCAGACGTTCTTCGGCCGGGCGATCTTGCCGATCTCGGTCTCGATTGCCCGGCTGACCTTGGCCCCCATCTCCTTGCTCGGCTCGTTGCCTGGCTTAAGCGAGACGTATACCTCGACCGCGCGGCCCCTGATGTCGTCCACGACCGGCACGGCCGCCGCCTCCGCGACCTCAGGGACCGTCAGGGCGGCCGACTCGATCTCCTTGGTGCCGAGCCGGTGACCGGCCACGTTGATGACGTCGTCGACGCGGCCCAGGATCCTGAAATAACCGTCGGCTGCCTCCACCGCGCCGTCGCCGGCGAAGTACGGCCAGCCGCGCCAGTCCTTGCTGTCCGGGTCCTTGTTGTACTTCGCGTAGTAGGTCTGCACGAACCGCTCGGGCTGGCCCCAGATGGTCTCGAAGATGCCCGGCCACGGGTTGCGGATGCAGATGTTGCCTGCCCGGCCGCTGCCGGCCGGGACCTCCTCGCCGTCCTCGTCGTAGATGACCGGGTAGATCCCGAGTGCCATGGGGCCGCAGCTGCCGGGCTTCATCGGCTTGAGCGCCGGCAGGGTACTGCCGAGGAAACCGCCGGTCTCGGTCTGCCACCAGGTGTCGACGATGACCGCATCGCCCTTGCCGACCTCGGAGTGGAACCAGCGCCATACCTCAGGCTCGATCGGCTCGCCCACCGTCGTCATGTGCTTGAAGTGATAGGAGTACTTCTTCGGCTCCTCAGGCCCTAGCTTGCGCAGCATCCGGATGGCCGTCGGGGAGGTGTGGAAGATGTTGACGCCGAGGTTCTCCGCGATCCGCCAGGGCCGGCCGGCATCGGGGTAGTTGGGCGTGCCCTCGTAAATCACGCTGGTGGTGCCCAGCGCGAGCGGGCCGTACACGATGTAGGAGTGGCCGGTGATCCAGCCGATGTCGGCCATGCACCAGTACACGTCGTCGGGATGAATGTCCTGGTAGTACCTGGACGTCCCGGCGACGTACGACAGGTACCCGCCGGTACTGTGCACGCAGCCCTTGGGGCGGCCGGTGGTGCCGCTGGTGTACATCAGGAACAGCGGCGCCTCGGCAGGCATCGACACCGGCTCGACGACCTGGCCCTGGTACTTGCCGAGCACCTCGTCGACGAAGAAGTCGCGGCCATCGACCATCGGGGTCTGCGATGCGTACTGCCCCGGATGCCGGCGCCAGACCAGGACCCTGTCGATCTCCTGGCCCTGCTTGAGCGCCTCTTCCAGCGCCTCGTCGGCCTTGGCCTTGTGATCGGTGAGGTCGCCGCTGCGGTAGTAGCCATCCATCGTGATCAGGACCCGGCTGCCCGAGTCGGCGATCCTGGTCCCGCACGCGTTGCCGCTGAACCCGCCGAAGACCTGCGAGTGGACGACCCCGAGCCGGGCGCAGGCCAGCATGGTGACCGGCAGCTCGGGGACCATCGGCATGTGCAGGGTGACCCGGTCGCCGGTCTTCAGCCCGGCGAAGTCACGCAGCACCGCGGCGAACTCGTTGACCCGGCGGTAGAGCTCGGAATAGCTGATCCGCTCCGTGTCCTCGGCCTCAGGCTCAGGCACCCAGATGATGGCGTCCTTGTCGGGGCGGGCCTGCGCGTGCCGGTCGACGCAGTTGTAGCTGGCATTCAGCTTGCCGCCGACGAACCACTTCCAGAACGGGGGGTCACTGGTGTCCAGCGTCGTGTGCCACGGCGCATCCCAGCTGAGCAGGTCCGCATACTCGGCGAAACAATCGGGGAAGCGGTCCTCGCTGAACCGCTCGAAGATGGCCGGGTCGGCGGCGTTGGCCTGCTCGACGAATTTCGCGGGGGGCAGGTAATACTCCTCCTCCCGCCAGTGCACGGCGATACTTGACTCGGAGACAATTGCCTCCGTCACCTGAGGTTCCGGATTTTCTGTCATTGCTCGTCCTCCAGCTGGAAGATGCACCCGGCAAGCGGGTAGGTAATGCGGTCGTCAAGCACGTGCACGCGAAACTGAAATATCTGGTGCGCGCGGGGCACCAGGCCAGACGCCGGGCAGGCAATCACGCACGGCGCAGCGTGCCGCCGCCGACGCCTGCCCACGCCTGCCACTCTGCCCTTGCCCGCTGAGTCGGTCAATGGTATCGCCGCCGGACAAGGCGGAACAGTTCCCGCCAAGCTGCCGCCGCGGGCACCAGCGGGTCGGGCGGGAACAGCGGGTTGACATCATCGCGATCGACGGTATGTTGCTACCCAGTCCAGCACCGGGCCAGCTGGCCGGGCCATCAGCGGTCCTGGCTGCGCGGTGACACGCGGCTGATCGCAGCGATCGGCCGGTGCCATGCGAGCGCGGCTGGGGGCCGCCGCGGCCCCGGCGGGGCGGGGGGGTTGGACCCAGGAGGGGCCCGGGCACCCAGTAGACAACGGAGGACGAGCCTGTTGCCGACAGGACGGACTCCGGTCCGAAGGGATGCCCGGGCGCTCTTCCGAGCGGCCGGGCTGGCCGGCTACCCGCATCACCTATCCTTTCAGCACCACCCGCTAATCCCGGTGCAGCACACGCTGAGGCAGGAATATTGACAGCGACCGACCGGCCAGAATCGCCACATGCGCGCCGCGTGGCCGTCATCATTCCGACATACGATGAGCGCGAGAACCTGGAGTCGATCTCGGCCCGGGTGCGCAGCGCTGTCCCCGGCGCTGAACTGCTGGTGGTTGACGACAACAGCCCGGACGGCACCGGTGAGCTTGCCGACAAGCTGGCCGCTGGCGACTCTCATATTCACGTGCTGCACCGGCCAGGGAAGGCCGGCCTCGGAGCGGCCTACATCGCGGGCTTCAGCTGGGCGCTTGAGCGCGGCTACGACGCCATGGTCGAAATGGACGCCGACGGATCGCATCAGCCCGAGGAGCTACCGCGGCTGCTTGAGGCGCTGGACGCCGGCGCCGACGTTGTTATCGGGTCACGCTGGGTGCGCGGGGGAACGGTGCGCAACTGGCCGAAGTCGCGTGAGTTCCTGTCCCGCGGCGCTAACGCCTATGCGCGGATCATGCTGGGCATCGGAGTCAGGGATGCCACCGGCGGGTTCCGCGTCTACCGCGCCGAGACGCTGCGCAAGATCGCCCTGGATCAGGTGCTGTCCCAGGGCTACTGCTTCCAGATCGATCTCACGCTGCGGGCCATCACGGCCGGGCTGACCGTCACCGAGGTGCCGATCACCTTCACCGACCGCACCCGGGGCACCAGCAAGATGGGCCGGGCGATCGTCGGTGAGGCCTTCCTGCGGGTCGCCCAGTGGGGCATCACGCGCAGGCTGGGCGGTGGCCGTAAGGCCCGGCCGGGGACCTCCTGCTAGCAGGAGACCAGCGCACGGGGCGAGCCGCCGGCCGGTTAGCAAGGCGTCCGGCGGCTGGCGCCAGCGAGCCGTTATCTGGCTTATGCGCTCTTGCGCTGGCGGGGCGAGTGCGAGCTGGCCTGATCGCGGCCATCCGCGCCGCGTTTTCCCCTGATCACGGCCAGCCGCTCGGCCAGCACTTCCTCGAGGTCAGCCATGCTGCGCCGCTCCATCAGCATGTCCCAGTGGCTCCGCGGCGGCTTGGCCTTCTTCGGCGCGGGCATGTCCCCGGTCGCGGTGAGCGCGAGCGAACCACAAACCCGGCACTCCCAGTTCACCGGTATCTCTGCTTCTGCCGAGAATGGGACGGTGAAGCGATGGCCCTTCGGGCAGTCGAAAGCCACCTCCTGACGCGGGGCCAGATCGGTGTTACGGTCGTTCTCATAGCTCGTGGCCCCGAGCCGGGTACCGCGAAGTGCGCGTTCGGCCATAGATCTGTTGCCTCCCAGCCGCTCAGCCGTCCCTGTTGACAACGGTGAGTACCCGGACAAGATTCCCCTGATAACCGGATTCCAACCCCTCTGCGGCCCGGCGGATCTCCGAAACGGCTCATCCGGCTCCGCGCGGGTGCCATTGGCCACGTTCCGTGAGCACATCGCGCAGCAGGTCGGTCTTGTCGGTCATGATGCCGTCCACTCCGAGATCAAGGAGGCGGACCATGCCTGCTCGGTCGTTCACGGTCCACACGTGCACCGCGAGGCCCGCGGCATGGGCGTGCCGCAGGAACGACGGTGTCGCGATCCGGATGGGCACCTGAGTGCAGCGCACCGACAGCCGGGCGCACCGGGCCGCCAGGGCCCGGTGCGGCACGGCGAGCCGGATAGCCGCGATCCCCACCGGAGAGGTCGACATGCAGACGGGCCGGCCCAGGGCCCGCCTGGCGGCAGCCAGCCTGAGGCCCGAGAACGAGGTCACGCAGACCCGGTCCCAGGTGGCGGTCCTGTCCAGCACATCAGCGAGCGGCCGCACTGCGGGCGCGTCCTTGACGTCGATGTTGAAGCGGACGTCCGGCCAGGCGGCCAGCAGGTCCTCGAGCACCGGGATCGGGTCGCTGCCGCCGATGCGGGCCGCCGCGACGTCACGATGCGGCAGCTCCGCGATCCGCCCGGAGATATCGGTCACCCGCTCAAGCGTCCGGTCGTGGAATGCCACGAGCACGCCATCCGCGGTCGCATGCACGTCTGTCTCCAGGTAGGCGTAGCCCAGCCCGACGGCGTGCTCGAAAGCGCGCCAGGTGTTCTCGGGGAAGAGCTGCGCCGCACCGCCACGGTGCGCGAACGCATGCGGCCTGGGACGATCAAGGAATCCGGGCGCCACGGCCTCAGTATGCCGAACAAGGTCCGGCCTGCCGGGCAGGCGCGCGGCCGGTCCGCGGCGGGTTCCCAGGCTGCCATCGGGCCGCCAGCCTGCCGGTCAGGCGCGCTGCCATGCCCTCCGGCGGGTTTCCGCGATGGCGATGGCGGCCGCGGCGGCGACGTTGAGCGAGCCGACCCGGCCTGGCTGCGGGATGTAGGCGACCACGTCAGCGGCGGCGAGCAGGGCAGCCGAGCAGCCCCGGTCCTCGTGGCCAAGGGCCAGGCAGATGTCACCGTCCAGCGGCGCCTCATGCAGCGGGACCGCAGCGGCGGTGAGCTCGATCGCGACCACGGTGAAGCCGGCCGCGCGGGCGGCGTCCGCCGCCGCGGCCGCGCTGGCCGGCTCGCGCTCCAGCATCACGAAGCGCTCGGTGCCCAGGGACGTCTTGCGGGCCGCCGGGTGCCCGGGTGCCGCGGTGGCACCGCAGAGCCAGGCGCGCTCGACACCGAGGGCGGCAGCGGTCCTGATGATCGACCCGACATTGAACGGCTGGCTCACCGAGTCGAGCAGCAGGGCAATCCTGGTCTCGGCCCGGCGCCGCCAGGACCTGTTCAGCCGTTTGACATCCGTCGGCCCCAGCTGGCGGGGGCCAGCAGCGCCGGTCACCGGCCGGTCCGCAGGACGCGGTACCCGGCCCGGGCCGCGACCCGCTCGGTGGGCCAGCCGGACTCGGCCAGCCACCGCTGCAGCGAGTCGGACCCGAGATTGCGCTGCACTACCAGGTATGCGCGGCCCCCCGGCGCGAGCCTGCCCAGCCACCCGGTGAGCAGTTCGCGCAGCGCGGGCTTACCGATCCTGATCGGCGGGTTGGACCAGATCAGCTGGAACTGGCCAGGTACCGACGGATCGCCGGGTGCGGCGGGGCGGACGCAGCCCAGGCCGGCCCGCGCGGCATTGCGAGCGCAGAGCGCGAGCGCGCGGCGGTTGACGTCGACCGCCCAGACGCATGACCCGGGGGAGCGGGCCGCCATCACGAGCGCCAGCGGCCCGTAGCCACAGCCGAGGTCGAGCAGCTGGCCCGCCACGGGCGGCGCCGGGGCTGTCTCAAGCAGCAGCCGGGTTCCCGGATCCAGCCTGCCCGGCGAGAACACGCCGGAGTCGGTCTCCAGCTCCAGCTGCAGGTCGGCCAGCACGAGGTGGACGGTACCCGGCCGGCGAGGCGCTGCCGGGTGCTCGGCAAAATACTGCTGGCCCACCGGGCGGGCTGCCGTTTACCAGGACTGCGGCTGAGCGGGCGCTGGGCTCGCCTGCTGCGCGCCTTGCTCCGCCTGCAGCGCGGGGTTGATGTACGCGCGGGTCATCCAGCGCTCCACCACGAACGTCAGCACCGGGATGGTCCCGGCGAGCAGCAGCACCACCGTCGGGGCAATGGCCAGCCGCAGCCGCCGGGCCAGCACGTAAGCAGTGACCAGATAGATCAGGTACAGGATCCCGTGCGTGGTGCCCACGTAGTTCACCACGGCGTTGTCGTGAGCGAACACCTGCAGCGGGATCCCGACGAAGCACAAGATCATCAGTACCACGCCGGTCACGTAGGCCATCACGCGGTAACGGAGCACGTCAGCGCGCACCGGAGTACCTCCTCAGCAAAATCGCCGTCAGCAAATCGCCGCAGTGCGGTGGCGGCGGCTAACGCAGCCCGTGCCATCGTCCGTGGCCCTTCACCTGCTCGTTCAGCCGGGCGAGGTACGCGTTGTAGGCGGCAAGCTCCGGATCTTCTTCTTCCGACGCGGCGCCGCCGGCCGGATCTCCAGTCCCGCGCGGCGCCGCAACGCCAGCCGGCAGCTGGACAGCCCCGGCTGCGCCGCCCGCCTCGGTCTTCGGCCTCAGCTCATCCAGGATGGTCTTAGCCCAGAACACCAGGCCGAACACCGCGAAGACCGGCCACTCGAACGTATAAGCCCAGCTGAGCGCGTTGCCTGCCTCCGCCCGGCGGAACTGCCAGTCACCGAGCCAGAGCATCCCGAGCACGGCCGCGACGGTGAACGCATGCCAGCCTAGCCACCTGGGTGCGAACAGGAAGTGCCACCGCGGCTTGGGCTTGGCGCTTGGCATGGTCAGAGCCTAGCGCCGGATGCGACCTGCCGCAGCGCGGGACATTACGGGCAGCCGCCTGCCGTTACCACCAGATACCAGCGAGTCAATGCCGGGCTAACCGGGCTGGTCAGTGATAATCAGAGGCATGTCTCTTGCGGACCTTATCTCCGGGCGCACCGGACTGGCCGGGCGGCTGCCCGGCCGGATCGAGGAACTGCGCGGCCCGGTCAGGGGAATCATCGTGCTGCCCAGGCACCTGTCGTGGCCAGGGCTGCGCGAGTGCGACGTCACGGACGACAGCACCAGGCGGAGCATGTACGGGATCGTGCTGACCCAGGGCAGGCGCAATGACGTCGCCCGCTTCCTCAATGCCCGGCTGCTCGCCCAGGACTGGCCGCTGATCAGGACCTCGCTCGACCCCAAGCTCCGCCGCTGGTGCGAGCGCAGGTTCGCGCTGCGCGCCGCCAGCGAGGCGCGGCAGCCACTCCGCCAGCCCTGAGCTGGGCCCGGCAGGCAGGCGCCGTATGCGATGGTATCTGCATGCGCAAATTCGTCATCATGGGCGTCCAGGGCAGCGGCAAGGGCACCCAGTCCGCCATGCTCGCGTCCGACTTCGATCTCGTGCACATCAGCGTCGGTGAGATCTTCCGCTGGAATGTCCTGCAGCACACCAAGGTGGGCGCCCAGGTGCGGCGGACCATGGCCGCGGGGGAGCTGGTCGGTGACGACCTGGTCGAAGGGATCGTCAAGGACCGCCTTGCCCAGCACGACTGGAACTACGGGTTCATCATCGACGGCTTCCCCCGTAACGAGCGGCAGGCGGAGTTCTTCCTGGAGAGCTACGACATCGACGGGGTCATCCACCTGGACATGCCCGACAGCGAGGTCCGCCGCCGTGTCCTCGCGCGGCGGCTCTGCTCCGGCTGCGGCATGGACTACAACCTGCTGGCCAGCACCCCGGAGGTGCCGGGCAAGTGCGACGTGTGCGGGGGTGAGCTCGTCTCCAGGGAAGACGACACCGAGGAAGCCCTCGCCGTGCGGCTGCGCGACTACCACCAGAAGACCAACCCGGTGCTGGACATCTTCCGCCGCAAGGAGTACGTGGTGACGGTCGATGCGCGCCCCGCCAAGGAGGCCGTCCAGCAGGCCATCAGGGACCAGCTGGGGCTGCCGCCGCATCACCCGCGGGCCGCGGAGGGCGCCGGGCAGGCCGCCGGAACCGGGCGGGTGGCGGAAGGCAGCGCCCGGCCCTGACCGGCCCCGGCTGATCTGGATGCGGATCGTCGTCGCGCCCGACTCGTTCAAGGGCACCATCGGCGCCACCGAGGCCGCCGCCGCGCTGGCGGCTGGCTGGCGGTCCGGCCGGCCAGCCGATGCGGTGAGCTGTGTTCCGCTGGCCGACGGCGGCGAGGGCACGCTGGAGGTGCTCGCCGCGGCGTGGCCGGCCGCCCGCTGGCATCAGGCCACCGCCCGCGGGCCGCGCGACGGGTCCGTTGACAGCTGCTGGCTGGAACTGCCCGGCCGAACGGGGGTGGTGGAACTCGCCCGAACCAGCGGGCTGCCGTTGCTGGCCGGTCCTGATCCGCTGCTGGCCCACTCGGCCGGAGTGGGCGACCTGGTCGGGCGCGCGCTGGAGGCGGGTGCCGCCGCAATCGTCATCGCGCTTGGCGGCTCGGCCTGCACGGATGGCGGGACCGGCGCGCTCACGGCGCTCGGGGCGCGCTTCCTTGATGCCGCCGGGAGCGAGCTGCCGCCCGGTGGCGGTTTCCTGGCCGAGCTGGCCGCCGTCGACCTGACCGGGCTCCGGCCGCTACCGGAGGGCGGCGTGACCTGCCTGACCGACGTCGACGCTCCGCTGCTGGGTCCGCGCGGCGCCGCCGCGGTGTTCGGCCCGCAGAAGGGCGCGGACCCGCGCCAGGTGGCGGTTCTCGAGGCAGGGCTGACCAGGCTGGCTGAGCTACTTGGCGGGGCGCCAGCCGCTGCCGGGGCGGGAGCCGCCGGCGGCGCCGGATACGGCCTCGCCGCGGCCTGGGGGGCGCAGCTCGCGCCGGGAGCCGCGGAACTGTGCCGGATCAGCGGGCTTGACGCGGCGCTGCGCGGCGCCGACCTGGTCATTACCGGGGAGGGCCGGTACGACGCCACATCGGCCGGCGGCAAGGTCCCGGCTGCGGTCATCGCCGCCGCTGCCCAGGCTGGAGTCGCGGCCGGCCTGGTCGCCGGGGTGATAACGGCCGAGCCTCCAGCTAGCGTCCGGCAGGCGCTCTCGCTGGCTGCGCTGGCCGGCGGAACCGGGCCCGCGATGGCGGACCCAGCGCGCTGGCTCCGGCTGGCAGGCCGCCAGCTCGCACTCGATCTGGCCGGCCGCCAGAAGAATCCGGGCGCGAGGACCTAGCCTTGGGTTGTGCGGGAGATCGTGGTATTCAGCGGCAGCGCCCACCCCAGCCTGGCCGCGGAGATATGCGCTCAGCTGGAGGAGCCGCTGCACCCCGTCCGGGTGCGCCGCTTCGCCAACGACTGCCTGGAGGTGCAGCTGCAGTCCAACTGCAGGGAGCGGGACGTTTTCCTGATCCAGCCGATCGTGCCGCCGGTCCAGGAGAACCTGGTCGAGCTGCTGCTGATGCTGGACGCGGCGCGGGGCGCCTCGGCGGCGCGGGTCACTGCCGTCATTCCGCACTACGCGTATGCCCGGTCGGATAAGAAGTCCATGCCGCGCGTGTCGATCGGCGGCAGGCTCGTCGCCGACCTGCTGGTGACGGCGGGCGCCAGCCGGGTCCTGACGATGACGCTGCACGCGCCCCAGGT
>Ga0187879_10002661_pt1 | contig 12099 bp, 10 predicted proteins | sample June2016WEW_19_1_FD_132423 | JGI IMG/M metagenome (GOLD analysis project Ga0187879, IMG submission 132423) | Peatland microbial communities from SPRUCE experiment site at the Marcell Experimental Forest, Minnesota, USA - June2016WEW_19_10 | ecosystem: Environmental > Terrestrial > Soil >... | reverse complement strand
TGACCCTGCACGCGCTGCGCCGGCGACTAGGCGACGAGAAATTCTTTGCATTGCTCGACGATTGGACGACCCGCTACCGTCACGCCAGCGTCGTCACCGACGACTTCACCGGCCTGGCCGCCGGCTACTGCGACGAATCGCTGGCGCAGTTGTGGGATGCCTGGCTCTACTCGCGGGACGTGCCTTAGGTTGCCGCCTCAGCCGTTGAGCACCGGCTCAGGCGGCAACGGGGCCAACGCCAGCCGTCGACGCATCATGCGCGGGCGGGCGATGAGCTCAGCAGCCACAGCGCCCACCACGCCGACGCTCGCCGCGCCCAACATCGACCAGGCGCCGTGCGCCAACATCAAGAACCCGAAGACCGCGGAAACGGCCAGCAATACGTACCGGACCCGCGTCCACCGGGCCGGGCCCCCCAGCCAGAGGGAGACCAGCATGCCCAAGAACAGCGCGACGGAGTGTCCGACGTCGGTGAAATCGTCGCCCAGTGCGGCTGCCGCAACAGCGACCGGAACCCACCAGCCAATCCAGATCGGCCTCCACCGGCGAGGTATCGCCGCGGTCAGCGCGCCCAGCACCGCCACTGCGCCGTAGCTCACACCGACATCACTGGCGCGCGAAATCGACAGCGGCAACCAGCCGAACTCGACCGCCGCGGTGAGGCCGACGGCGACCAGCAGCGTCGCACCGATGTGGCCGGTGACAAACACAATGGCCAGCCGCCCGCTGCGCCAGATCAGTTCGGCCAATGCGAGCAGGCACACCAGGCACGGGAGCCAGAAGTACATCGGACCGGCATCGGTGACAAATGCACTGCCGAACAGGGTGGCCAGGTGACCGTGTGCGAGGTTGTGCAAGTTGGTGCTGGCCTGCGCGATGACCCGCGCGCGCACCCGCGGACCGAGATCCACCAGCGCCACGCTGACCCCGACCAAAACGGCCGCGTAGCCCAGCGTGATCCGCACCCGCGAAAGTGGCGACAATATCCGCACTATCATCGCCATCTACTATGCCTGCGGACTTTCGTCATCCGGGCTGTCTAAACCTGTTAAATCCCTAACAGTTTCTTTGGATGCCTTGAGTCGGTAAATGGCCAAATCGGCGGGCAGACCAGCGGGTTTACCCGCAAAAACCGGCCAATGTACCCGCTTGGCGGCCACGCCCAACTCATCCAGATCCTGCTGCGCGAGCTGGTCCAGGGTTGCCCCGGACAGCACGACTCCCCCTCGGCTGGCCCGCTCCATCACCCGGGCGGCGACGTTGACATCGACGCCGAGCCAGTCGGAGCCCAGCCGTTGCGGGCGCCCGGTATGAATCCCCACCCGCATCCGCGGTGTGTAACCGTCGACGTCGACCGAGTTCAACGCTCGCGTGGCCTCCAGGACCGCACTCACCGCGACGAGTGGGTCGGCGAACACCGCCATGATGCCGTCACCCATCCGCTTGACGATGTGTCCGCCGGCGTCCAGCAGCGGTGGTTCAACCGCCCCCGCCACTCGCCGCAGAAGCCTGAGCGTGGCGTCGTCACCGGCGCGCAATGACCACGCCGAAAAACCCACCAGGTCGGTGAAAACAATCGTGACTTCGGGATGTGCCGGCTGCCGGGAGACCGCCTCGGTGACGGCCTGCCATACCTGCAGCGCGCCGAGGCTGACCTCGCGTGACGCGCCGCCGCGTTCGCCCAATAGGCGGCCGGCGGCCCGGGCGGCGGCGCGCGGGCCGCCCTCTCCGGCTCTGGACAGCGGGTCGCCGAAATCCGGATCGCCGGGCAAGACCCGGCGTGCCCGGCGGACCATGGCGATCACGCCCGGACTGTGGTTGGTGTTACGCAGCCACGCCGCCGCGCCGCGCAGTGACGGCGGCGAATGCTGTCGCGAATCGAGCGGACCAGGCGAATCCGGCGTGGTCACCGTTTGCTCGGGCCCGCCGGACGCCGGGAGGGGACCGAGTTCCACAACCCTCAGGGTAGGTGGTGTCGGGAGAGACCGGCAACGACCGTCGTGGTGGTGTTCGACACGATCTGGGATGAACCGCCTGATCACGGGGTTACGACGGCTGTATCGACGCTCGGTAACAAGGTGCCGCGGCGCGCCCCGATGTCGTAGACAACATGTGTTGTCAACATTTATCGTGGACGCATCATCGCCCATCGGGACCAGGAGGCCGTGATGACAGTGACGTCGGTGCCATTGAAGCCACCACGCACGTCCGCTCCGCGCGAGCCGGTCGAACGGGGCCAGGCCGCGGAGGACATGCCGGACCGACCCTCCCCGCTGGGGCCAGACTCGCTGACCTGGAAGTACTTCGGCGACCTGCGCACCGGGATGATGGGCGTCTGGATCGGCGCGATCCAGAACATGTATCCGGAATTGGGTGCCGGTGTCGAGGAGCACTCGATTCTGTTGCGCGAACCGCTGCAACGGGTGGCGCGCTCGGTGTACCCGATCATGGGCGTCGTCTACGACGGCAACAGAGCGGCCCAGACCGGCGCGCAAATCAAGCACTACCACCGCACCATCAAGGGAGTCGACGCCACCGGTCGCCGCTACCACGCCTTGAACCCGGAGACGTTCTACTGGGCGCACGCCACCTTCTTCATGCTTGTGATCAAGGTGGCCGAGTATTTCTGCGGCGGGTTGACCGAGGCCGAAAAGCGCCAACTGTTCGACGAACACGTGCAGTGGTACCGGATGTACGAGATGAGCATGCGGCCGGTGCCCACGTCGTGGGAGGACTTTCAGGAGTACTGGCAGCGGGTCTGCCGCGACGAGCTGGAGATCAATCAGGCCACCCTGGACATCTTCCAGATACGTATTCCCAAGCCGAAGTTCGTCATGATGCCCACGCCGGTGTGGGACCAGCTGTTCAAGCCGCTGGTCGCGGGGCAACGCTGGATCGCCGCCGGGCTCTTCGAGCCAGCCGTTCGGGAAAAGGCCGGCATGCGTTGGACGCCGAGCGACGAAGTGGTGCTACGACTGTTCGGCAAGCTGGTGGAGCTGGCTTTTCTGGCCGTTCCCGACGAGATCCGGTTGCATCCGCGCGCGCTGGCGGCTTACCGCCGCGCCGACGGCCGAGCCTCCGCCGATGCACCGTTGGTCGAGGCGCCAAGCTTCATGGCGCCGCCATCAGACCGCCTCGGCCTGCCGATGCATTACTTCCCGCCCCGCACTCCCCTGCCCAGAAGCATCATCGAGCGTGCCGGTTCGCTGGTGCACACCACGTTCTCGCTGACCGGGTTGCGTCCGGCGCGGGGCCGCGGCAGGGCCGCCTAGCTACCAGGACTGGCGCGCTGCGCCCGGGCGCTCTGATAGAGGCAAATGGCCGCTGCCGCAGCCACATTCAGGCTCTGAGCCTGCCCGGACATCGGAATGGCCACCCGACTGTCGGCCTGCTGAGCCAGCTGAGCCGACAGCCCGTGAGCCTCGGCTCCGAACAGCCATGCCGTCGGTGCCGCGAGTTGCGCATCATCGAGCGACAGCTCACCGTCCACGGTGGTGGCCAGCACCTGCAGTCCGGCGGCCTGCAGGTCGCTGACTGCGGCGCCAATATCCGGTGCGACGACGACCGGCACCGAGAAGATGCTGCCCGCCGAAGCACGCAGGCATTTTCCGTTGTACGGGTCGACGCTGAAGCCCGCGAAGAGCACTGCCGCGGCGCCCATGGCATCGGCGATACGGATCAAGGTGCCCGCGTTGCCCGGCTCGCCGATTTCCACGCCGACGGCGACGAGCCGGGGCGAATCGATCAGCACATCCTCCAACCGCAGACTTGGCAGCTCGCACACCGCCACCAAACCAGCCGGAGTTACGGTGTCCGACAGGGCTTTTGCAGCGCGCTCAGTGACGAGGTGGACCGCGGCGTCGTGGCTCGCCAGCAGAGTGGCATACCGCTGCGCGGCCGCCTCGGTGACGAAAATCTCGCGGATCAGCCCGCGCCGTGAGGCGGCGTCGACCAGGTTGGCACCTTCGACCAGGCAACGTTGCGTGCGGCGCCGGGCCACCTGTCGATGCAGTTTGACCGCCGCGACCACCCGGGAAGATCGTTCAGTGAGCACCGGGTGCGGTTGAGATCCGATTGTCCGGCTCCTCCTCGGGCCGTCCCGGCCCGCATCGTCGCCCGACCAGATCCGCCAGGCGGGGTCAGGCGGCCTCTCCGGACGGCGCGTTGACATCGTCGGGCAGTGCGGCCCTGGCAACGTCGACCAGCGCGGTGAATGCAGCGGGATCACTGATGGCGATCTCGGCGAGGTTCTTGCGGTCGACCTCGACACCGGCGGCCTTCAGACCCTGGATCAGGCGGTTATAGGTGATGTCATTGGCACGGGCCGCCGCGTTGATCCTCGAGATCCACAGCTTGCGGAATTCGCCCTTGCGCGCACGGCGGTCACGGTAGGCATAAGTCAGTGAATGTAGTTGCTGCTCTTTGGCTTTGCGGTAGAGGCGGGATCGCTGGCCGCGATAGCCTTTGGAAGCCTTCAGAATGGTGCGGCGCTTCTTGTGGGCGTTGACTGCCCGCTTTACGCGTGCCATTGGGTGTTCCTATCCTCGGGTGGTTGTTCCGGCGTTGGGTTGGCGAGGGACGCCGTCAGCCGTTCAGCATTTTTTTGACCCGCTTGGTGTCGTTGGCCGACACCTCGGTACGTCCATCCAGCCGCCGCGTCCGGGTGCTCGGCTTGTGCTCGAGCAGGTGGCGACGATTAGCTTTCTGACGCACGATCTTCCCGGTGCCGGTGCGCCGGAATCGCTTCGACGCTCCGCTGTGGGTCTTGGTCTTGGGCATGTGTCCTCAGTTCTGCGGTATCAGTTCGGCGACGGTTCGGTGTCGCCTTTGGGTGCGGCCTGCTGCGCGGGGCCACTGGCATCTTCGGCGGCACGGGCACGGGTCTTCGCGCCGCGGTGCGGTGCCAGCACCATCGTCATGTTGCGTCCGTCCTGCTTGGCCGAAGTCTCGACGAATCCATAGTCGGCGACGTCGGCGCCCAGGCGTTGCAGCAGCCGGTAACCCAGCTCGGGTCGCGACTGCTCGCGTCCACGGAACATGATGGTCACCTTGACCTTCGATCCCGCCTCCAGGAACCGGATCACGTGACCTTTTTTGGTCAAGTAGTCGTGATCGTCGATCTTGGGTCGCAATTTTTGTTCTTTGACGACGGTCTGCTGTTGATTTTTGCGAGACTCGCGCGCCTTTTGCGCCGCCTCGTATTTGAACTTGCCGTAGTCCATGATCTTGCAGACCGGTGGCCTGGCGTTTGGCGCAACTTCGACAAGGTCGAGATCGGCATCCGCGGCGACGCGAAGGGCGTCTTCGATACGCACGATGCCTACCTGTTCCCCTCCCGGGCCGATCAAACGGACTTCAGGTACGCGAATGCGTTCGTTGACGCGGGTCTCAGTGCTGATGGGGCCTCCCTAGGCTTGGTGGCCCGGCTCGCCCCCGCAAGCGGGGGGACCCCCACCTCAGGCCGCTGTGCGGCCCGCATGGTTGCCGGGTTGTTCGGTTCCTACCGCCACCGCCACCGGGTCCGTCCGGAGTCAGCGGTTGGAATACCACGCCATCAGCAAAAAAGCCCTGCATAAGCAGGGCCCGGTGCCGACCGATCACGGCTGAAGCCGCCTGCATTACGCAGAACCAGCACAGCTAATGTGCCGGTGACCGGACCGCTGAGCCTTGACCCAAAGATTTCTTGGGATCTCTTGAGATCTCTCAGCCAACGGTGGGAGCGGGACTCCACTTGCTGTCTCTGGCTTCGCCTGAGACGGTCGCGCAGGTGAGTCTACCAGTCATGACGCTTTACTCGGTGATCCCGCTGCCGAGCCGGCCACGGCCGGCTGTGCACGACGCGACCACCGGGAGGTGTTTCGGGCACCGACACGAGCGATTGCGTGCGTCCCGAACATAGGCAATCCATAGCGTGAACGAATATCCTCGCGGTCTGTGACCCTCACTGCGTCTCGCCCACGGAGCCAGTCGACTTCTCGGCTCCGCTGGGTGCCGGCGGCCGCCGGCTGGACGGTCGGCATCATCGCCACGCTGTCGCTGATCGCCAGTGTGTCGCCGGTGATTCGGTGGGTCATCAGGATGCCGCGGGAGTTCATCAACGACTACCTGTTCAACTTCCCCGACACCAGTTTCGCGTGGTCGTTCGTGCTGGCCTTATTGGCCGGCGCGCTCACGGCGCGCAAGCGCGTCGCCTGGTGGCTGTTGATCCTCAACCTGCTACTGGCCGCGGGGTTGAACGTCGCGGGGCTGACAGCGGATCACGTCAGCCCGGCACGGGCGTTCGGCGAGACAGTCGGACTCGGTTTCCATCTGGCCGCGCTGGTGGTGCTGATCCTGGCCTACCGGGAGTTCTGGGCCAAGGTCCGCCAGGGCGCGTTGTTCAAGGCGGCCGGGGTGCTGCTGACCGGGTGGGCGATCGGAATCCTGCTGTCCTGGGGTCTCGTGGAGGCATTTCCCCGCTCGCTGGCCGCCGAGGACCGGTTGTTCTATGTGGTGAACCGGGTCGTCGGATTCGCGGTGGTCGCCTCGGCGTCGTTCACAGGCCGCCCGTCCGTCTTCCTCAACGTGCTTTTCGGGTTGTTCAGCGCGATGGCGCTGATTGCCGCTGTGATCGTGCTGTTCCAATCGCAGCGAGCCGACAATGCACTCACCGGTGAGGACGAATCCGCGATCCGCGGGCTGCTCGAGCTGTGGGGCAAGAACGATTCGTTGGGCTACTTCGCCACTCGCCGCGACAAGTCCGTGGTTTTCGCGCCGAGCGGCCGCGCCGCAGTCACGTACCGCGTCGAGCTCGGGGTCTGCCTGGCCAGTGGGGACCCGATCGGGGATCCGCGAGCGTGGTCGCAGGCGATCGACGCCTGGATAGCTCTGTGCCAGAGCTACGGCTGGACGCCCGGGAACATGGGTGCCAGTTCGGCTGGGGCCAAAGCATTTCGCGAAGCGGGCCTGAACGCCTTGGAGCTTGGCGACGAAGCGATTCTGTACACGTCCGAGTTCAGGCTGTCCGGGCGGGAGATGCGCGGGGTACGGCAGGCGGTGACGCGGGCGCGCCGTGCCGGGCTGACGGTGCGCATCCGACGCCACCACGACATCGAGCCCAAAGAAATGGCGCAGGTGACCTCGCAGGCAGATTCATGGCGCGACACTGAAAGCGAGCGCGGCTTCTCCATGGCGCTGGGTCGGCTGGGCGATCCGGCCGACGGCGACTGCCTTCTGGTCGAAGCCATCGCATCCGACGGCGCCGTGGTGGCGATCCTGTCGCTGGTGCCGTGGGGGCGCAACGGCGTTTCGCTGGATCTGATGCGTCGTTCGCCGCAGTCCCCCAACGGCACCATCGAACTCATGGTGAGCGAGCTCGCCCTACATGCCGAGCGCATCGGTATCAGTCGTATCTCGTTGAACTTCGCCATGTTCCGGTCCGCCTTCGAGCAGGGCGCCCAACTCGGCGCCGGCCCGGTGGCGCGGCTGTGGCGCGGCTTTTTGTTGTTCTTCTCCCGGTGGTGGCAGTTAGAGACGCTCTACCGCTCGAACATGAAGTACCAACCCGACTGGATACCGCGATACGCCTGCTACGAAGACGCCCGAATGATTCCGCGGGTGGGCGTCGCCTCGGTGATCGCCGAGGGCTTCCTGGTGCTGCCGTTCGCTCGGCGCGACGAACAACACACCGGCCATCACCCGTCGGTGCCGCCGACCCTGTTGGCGACCGGGCTGTTGCAACAGGACGGCTCGGCGCCGGATGTGTCGGCACTGCAGGAGGCCGACTTCGGAGAGGGCGACGACCGAGGTCGCCGATTGCCAGAACAGATGCGTGTCCGGCTGTCCAAGCTGAAGACATTGCAGGCCAACGGCATTGACGCGTATCCAGTCGGACAGCCGCCCAGCCACACCGTGGTCCAGGCGCTGGACATCGACGATCAGACGACCGTCTCGGTGTCAGGACGTGTGCTGCGGATCCGCGACTTCGGCGGCGTGCTGTTCGCCCAGTTGCGTGACTGGTCAGCGGAAGTGCAGCTGCTGCTGGAGAATTCGATTCTGGAGCACGGACGCGCCGCGGATTTCACCAAAGCTATCGATCTCGGCGACCTGGTCGAGGTCACCGGGCGGATGGGATTCAGCAAGACCGGGACCCAGGCGCTGATCGTGCACAGTTGGCGACTGATCGGCAAATGCCTGCGACCGTTGCCGAACAAATGGAAGGGGCTGACCGACCCCGAAGCGCGAGTGCGCAGCCGCTATGTCGACTTGGCGGTCAATACCGAATCGCGCGAGCTGATCACAGCTCGCAGCAACGTGATACGCGCGATCAGAGATACCTTGAACGCCAAGGGATTTCTCGAAGTCGAAACCCCGATCCTGCAACAAATTCATGGCGGCGCGACCGCCCGCCCGTTCATCACCCACATCAACAGCTATGACCTCGACCTGTATCTGCGGATTGCCCCCGAGCTGTATCTGAAGCGGCTGTGTGTGGGGGGCATGGAGCGGGTGTTCGAGCTGGGCCGGGCTTTCCGCAACGAGGGCGTCGACTTCAGCCACAACCCGGAGTTCACTCTGCTGGAGGCTTATCAGGCGCACGCCGACTACAAGGACTGGATCGACGGCTGCCGGGAGCTGATCCAGAACGCCGCTCTGGCCGCCAACGGCGCCCTGGTGGTGTTTCGGCCTAGTTCCGGCGATGCCAGTGGCTCCCTGGAAGCGGTCGACATCTCCGGCGCCTGGCCGGTTAAGACCGTGCACGACGCGGTATCCGAGGCGCTCGGTGAGCACATCGACGCTGACACCAGCCTGACCCGGCTGCGTAAGTTGTCCGACGCCGCGCAGATCCCCTACCTGGCGCGGTGGGACGCCGGCGCGGTAGTTCTGGAACTCTACGAGCATCTGGTCGAGGCTCGAACCGAGCAACCGACCTTCTATATCGATTTCCCGCTGTCGGTGTCCCCGCTGACCCGACCGCACCGAAGCAAAGCCGGCGTCGCCGAGCGCTGGGACTTGGTCGCGTGGGGAGTCGAGTTGGGCACCGCCTACAGCGAGCTCACCGACCCTGTCGAGCAGCGGCGGCGCCTCGAGGAGCAGTCCTTGTTGGCCGCCGGCGGGGATCTCGAAGCCATGGAGCTCGACGAAGACTTCCTACAGGCGATGGAATACGCGATGCCGCCGACCGGCGGCCTGGGGATGGGCGTCGACCGCGTCGTCATGCTCATTACCGGGCGGAGCATCCGCGAGACGCTGCCGTTCCCGTTGGCGAAGCCGCGGTAACGAACCCGACGTCGCGCCCGGCCCGGGCAGTTCCGGCATCCGATGAGTGAAAGTCGTGTTTAACACGCACGAAACAGTCCACAATGGATGACATGACGGGTTCAACGGCGAACCTTACGTTTACGGTGCTGGCCGACAACCACACCTCCTTGATGCACGGCTGGGTGCCCGGCGTGATCCAGGCTTTCTCGGCGGCCATGCTGCTGGTGGCCGTCGGGTGGCGATCGCGCCCGTGGCGGCTGGTGTGGCTGCCGGTGGCGGCCGTGCTGGGCGCAGCCCTGGCCGGTTGGTCGCGCTGGGTCATCACCAATGACGGTCTGGCCGACGACCCTGCGCCCCGCCTGCTGTGGTGGTGGGTCGCCGTCAGCGGCACCGCCATCTCGATCCTGGTCCTGGGCTGGCGCAGCGCGCGTTGGTGGCGGCGCTGCGCATCGCTGTTGGCGGTTCCACTGTGCCTGCTCAGCGCGGGACTGACGCTCAACCTGTGGGTCGGCTACTTCCCCACCGTGCAGACCGCGTGGGATCAGCTCACCGCCGGTCCACTGCCCGATCAGACCGATGCGGCCAGCGTTAGCGCCTTGGCAGGCGCGGGAATCCAGCCAACCCACGGCAGCGTCGTACCCGTGACGATCCCTGAAGAAGCGTCGCATTTCAAACATCGCGGTGAAGTCGTCTACTTGCCGCCGGCGTGGTTTTCCAGCACCCCGCCGCCGCAGCTGCCGACGGTGATGATGATCGGCGGCGAGTTCAACACGCCTGCCGATTGGCTGCGGGCCGGCAACGCGGTGAAGACGATCGACGACCTAGCGGCGACACACGGCGGCAACGCCCCGGTGTTCGTCTTCGTAGACTCCGGCGGAGCGTTCAACAACGACACCGAATGCGTCAACGGGAGCCGCGGAAACGCGGCCGACCACCTAACCAAAGACGTTGTGCCATACATGATCTCTCAGTTCGGTGTCAGCCCCGGGTCAGCGCATTGGGGCATCGTGGGCTGGTCCATGGGTGGCACCTGTGCGCTAGACCTTACGGTCATGCATCCGGAGCTGTTCAGCTCCTTCGTCGACATCGCCGGCAACCGGGGCCCGGACGTCGGAACCAAGGCTCAGACCGTCGCTCGGCTTTTCAGCGGCAACACCGACGCGTGGGCCGCCTTCGATCCGACGACCGTCATCACCAAACACGGTCCATACAAAGGGGTCTCGGGGTGGTTCGATATTTCGTCGAGCAACCCCCCGAAGCGTCATCGCGGTCTCTCGGTGACCGATGCCGGCGAGGTCGGACTGGGTGGTCAGCACGTTATCGAAAACCCGAACGACCAGACGGTCGCGGCCGAGTCGATGTGTGAACTCGGCCGCGCCAACGGCATCGACTGCGCGATCGTGGCGCACCCGGGCAAGCACGACTGGCCTTTCGCGAGCAATGGTTTCGCCGCGGCGATACCCTGGCTGGCCGGCCGGTTGGGCACGCCCGGGGTGCCGCGGATTGCGTTGCCATTCGCTGCGCCTCCTGCCTCGCCTGCGGCTCCGGCGCCGCACGCCGAGCCTGTCGGAAGGTAGCGTAAGACCGTGCCTGACGAGCCGACGAGTTCCGCTGCCGAGTCCGACGTCGATCCCGGCTATACCAGCTCCGGCATTCCGACTTTTGACTCGGTCCGCGAAAAGATCGAGGGGCGATACGACACGTCAATCGGCGCAGCCGAATTGGATGCTGAAAGCCCGGAGGGCCGTGACGTCGAGGAACAGTACGAAGCGCGCCAGCGGGCAGCTGCCGAGCGTCTGGCCCAGATCCGCGAATCGATGCGCGACGACGGTAGCTAGGCGCTGACTTTGCGGCGCTTCGACCGCTGCGGCGCGGAGGTGCGTGCCGCCCCGACGACCTCGGCGAGGAACTTGCCGGTGTAGCTCTCCGGCACCGCCGCAATGTCCTCCGGTGTGCCCTCGGCGACGATGGTCCCTCCGCCCGCGCCGCCCTCGGGTCCCATGTCGATAACCCAGTCCGATGTCTTGATCACGTCCAGGTTGTGTTCGATGACGATCACCGTGTTGCCTTTGTCGACAAGGCCGTTGATGACGTCCAGCAACTTGCGGATGTCTTCGAAATGCAGGCCGGTGGTGGGTTCGTCGAGGATGTAGACCGTGCGCCCGGTGGAGCGCTTCTGCAACTCCGACGCCAGCTTCACGCGCTGCGCTTCACCGCCGGACAACGTGGGCGCCGGCTGGCCCAGTCGCACGTACCCGAGGCCGACATCGACCAGCGTCTGCAGGTAGCGGTGGATGCCGGTGATCGGCTGGAAGAATTCCGCCGCTTCCTCGATCGACATGTCCAGCACCTCGGAGATGGTCTTGCCCTTGTAGTGCACCTCCAGGGTTTCCCGGTTGTAGCGGGCGCCGTGGCAAACCTCGCAGGGCACGTATACATCCGGGAGGAAATTCATCTCGATCTTGATCGTGCCGTCGCCTGTGCATGCCTCGCAGCGACCGCCCTTGACGTTGAAGGAGAACCGGCCCGGTTGATAGCCGCGGACCTTGGCTTCGGTGGTCGCCGCGAAGAGGTTGCGGATCTTGTCGAAGACCCCGGTGTAGGTGGCCGGGTTGGATCGCGGCGTGCGGCCGATCGGCGACTGGTCGACACGTACCAACTTGTCCACGCTGTCCAGCCCGGTCACGCGCGTATGCCGGCCCGGGACCTGCCGGGCTCCGTTGAGCCTGTTCGCCAGCACCGCGGCCAGGATGTCGTTGACCAGCGTCGACTTGCCGGAACCGGACACACCGGTGACCGAGGTCAGCACGCCGAGCGGGAATGCCACGTCGATGCTGCGCAGGTTGTGCTCGTGCGCGC
>Ga0187879_10002656_pt1 | contig 12107 bp, 10 predicted proteins | sample June2016WEW_19_1_FD_132423 | JGI IMG/M metagenome (GOLD analysis project Ga0187879, IMG submission 132423) | Peatland microbial communities from SPRUCE experiment site at the Marcell Experimental Forest, Minnesota, USA - June2016WEW_19_10 | ecosystem: Environmental > Terrestrial > Soil >... | reverse complement strand
GGTACGCTCGTGATGTGCTTCCACCAATCGGTTCGTTCGATGTAGCGGCTACCCACAATGGGCGGATGCGCCGATCGGATTTTGCAGGTGGCCGCATAGCCGACCAGAGGCGGAAGATTCTTGAACAAGCAACGGAAGCCCGCCGTGGCAAACCCCTCATTGCGCAGCCTGACGCCGAAAGTCTCTATGGCATCGGATATGACACACGTGTTGTAAGTCCGAAGCTGGTTGATCTGGTCGAACGTTAATGGAGTGAGCAAGCTCTTTAACCTCCTGCGCCGCCATTGAACTTACGGAGCGGCGCCTGCGACGGCCAGAGAAGGTGAATACAGCCTGCTGGGAAGCCCACTTAATAAGCTATCCCAATCGGACGAAAAAGACGAGTGTCTTACGGGAGGAACGGCGGGGATCGGAAATGATGTTTGTGAACTGCGAGAGCAAGAGCGTTAGGGAGTAATTCTTCGCGGGAAACGTAGGTTACGTGTGAGAGCCCGGCCGCCGCTTCAACCTCGTCAGCCAATTCAGCCGCTGGGGCCACGTCACTTTTGTGAGTTTGCGCTTCTGCCATGTGGCCGGCTTTGGAAATGTGCCATGAACCCGTGCGGACTTCGAGGTAAGGCCGACGGGTGGCGGTCGAGAGAGCCATCACGCCGGCAAGCAGGAACAGAACGCCCGCCGCGAAAGCGCGTCCAGAAATGGCAAAGGTCCTTTTCATGCTTTTTTAGAAGAGTCCTGGGTACAGTCCACGACCCCGCAATAACTCACACTGCAGTTTGATGCTTTGGGAGAGTCCATGGATGCCGCCGCGAGGCGATAATTCATTTTTTATCCGGAAAATCTTCCTTCTCCCTGCCTAGTCGGTTGAAAAAGTGATGTACATCATGACTCCGTCCCGCTCAATTTGGAGAACGACGGGAGTTCCGGGCTTGATAGCGTCAAGTTGAGAGCGGAGGAAATCCAGGCTGATGACGGGCATTCCGTTGAGCCCATGGATTATGTCGCCGGCCGCCAATGAGTTTGCCTGCCCGCCAAGGCCGGCCACTTTAGCGGCAACAATCACTCCCGAGGCCTCTCTTACGTCGGGCAATAGCGCCGTAATCTTCTTGTCAATTTCAATACCGAGTATACCCAATTTGCCGACCAGGTTTTTTTCAGGATCGACCAGATCGGCCAGCCGGTCCACGTTGTGCGGGCGTTGGATCACGGGGACCTCGATCGGAATTCTCTCGGACCCCCGAAGCACCTCGATTTTGGCGTTATCGCCCGCATGTAACATGAACATAGACAGACCGAAGATGGGGAGATTTCCAATCGGTCTGCCGTTGACACTCAGGATAATATCCTGAATTTTAAGCCCGGACTGTTCTGCCGGACCGCCCGGCAAGACGTCGGAAACCATTACGCCGTGGTCTGTCGGAAGCCCGAGTCCGGTTGCCAGGGAGGGTGTAATGGTTTGGACGTGAATGCCGATCTCACCTCGATGCAAGTGGCCGTACTTACGCAGTTGGGGCAAGGCAACCGCCACGATGCCGCTGGGGATAGCGAACCCCAATCCTTCGTTTCCACCCGACTCGGTCAGAATGAAAGTATTGATGCCGACAACCTCCCCGTCAATGTTCACGAGCGGCCCGCCGCTGTTGCCGGGGTTAATGGGTGCATCGGTTTGGATATAGACCATAGGGTTATCGGGGTCGGGTTGGCGGGCCACGGCGCTCACCACGCCCATGGTTACGGAATTCTGAAGTCCTCCGGGACTGCCGAAGGCAAGCACCATCTGACCCTGCCGAAGATTGCCGTACTTGCCCATGGGCAGCGCCGGGAGGCCTTGTGCTTCGACCTTGAGCAACGCGAGGTCGATGTCTCTTGAGATGCCGACAACGCGGGCGTCCATGGGACGTCCTTGGGAGGTGAGAGCCGAGAAGGTTGGAGATGCGCCGGCAGACAGAGTTGGCAGGAGCACCTGGACGCGTTGAGCGCCTCTGATTACGTGCGCGTTGGTAAGGATATAGCCCTCCGCGTCGACAATCACGCCCGAACCGATGCTCCGAAGCCTCCCGATCACGAGGGCGGTTTCGCTGCCCTCGCCTTCCTGGGAGGTGCCTAGTCCCGTCGCCAACACCTGGACAACGCTCGGAGAGACCCGTCTCACCAGTTCCTCAATCGAAGCGCTGAGTTGATGTAACGCGTCGGCAGGATGATTACTCGCGTCAGACTGAGCGGGGCACTCCTCGACTGACAACCAGCACAGCACAAGTACGCAGCCCAACACCCATGCCGGGGTTCGGAGTCGCGACCACGAATAGCCAGTCTGATTTCGCATCTCAAACCTCCGCTTGGGCAATCTTCAGGTCACAGGCGGTGATTTCGTTCTCTGTCATCCTGAGCGCAGCGAAGGATCCCAGCAGTTCATTTCCAGCGCGCCCGATTCGGAACAGATGCACAGATCCTTCGGTGCGCACAGGATGGCAAGCTTCCAATAATTATCTCTGCCTGCCTCTCTCGCCGCGACGCTGGTGTGCCTCGAGGGAACGTGCCGCTGCCACAACCACAACCCCTAATTGGCTTATATGTCAGTTTTGCATAGTCTGTCAAATGGCATACAATCAAAATGAGCATACATCCTGAAATCTCAGGCATCTAAGGGTTAACAAATGGCTTCCTTCGATTTTGATTTGTTGGTGATCGGCTCGGGACCGGCAGGGCAGCGCGCCGCAATACAATCTGCGAAACTGGGCAAGAAGACGGCCTTGGTCGAGCGACGAGCGGTCCTAGGAGGGATTTGCATCAATACCGGGACGATCCCCAGCAAGACCCTTCGCGAGGCAGTGCTCTATCTCTCCGGATACCGGCTCCGCAATCTCTACGGTGAATCCTACGCCGTGAAGCAAGACATAACCATGGAAGATCTGCTGTTGCGGACAGACCATGTGATTCGCCATGAAATCGATGTTACGCGTCATCAGTTGCTCCGCAATCGCGTCACGGTATTCAACGCCATTGCTTCTTTCACAGACCCCCACAGCCTCAGGCTTAGTCTTGTGGATGGGGCAGGCGAGAAGCTGGTAAGCGCCGCGAACGTGGTCATTGCCGTGGGCACGGAAGCCACTCGCGCCTCCCATATCCCTTTCGACGGACAGAGCGTTCTCGTCAGCGACGACATCCTGGGACTGAAGCAACTGCCGCGCACTTTGGCGGTGGTGGGTGCGGGGGTTATCGGCTGCGAGTACGCCAGTATCTTTGCAACCCTAGGGATTCGCGTGACCTTGGTGGACCGTCTCCCACGCCTACTGCCTTTTGTGGACAAGGAAATCGTGGAGTCGCTGGATTACCACCTGCGTCAGATGCGGATGACGATATGGCTGGGCGAGACCGTCACGTCCATCGAGCGCGTGGAAAACGGATCGGGTGTCCACGTAAAGATCCGGCTTGCCAGCGGAAAGCAGATCAGTGCGGAGAAAGCCCTGTATAGCATCGGCAGAACGGGCGCCACGGCCGGCTTGAACTTGCCTGCGGCGGGCCTCCAAGCGGACGAGCGGGGCCGCCTCAAGGTGGACTCCAACTATCAAACGGACGTGCCTCACATTTATGCCGCCGGCGACGTCATCGGCTTCCCCAGCCTCGCCTCTACTTCCATGGAGCAGGGCCGCCTGGCGGCCTGCCATGCTTTTGGCGTTGAAACCCAAAGCGCCCCGTCGCTTTTTCCCTACGGCATTTACACTGTTCCGGAGATCTCCTATGTGGGCCGCAACGAGGAAGAACTGACGCAGCAGAATATTCCTTACGAAGTTGGCAAAGCCGCCTACGACGAAATCGCCCGCGGCCAGATCATTGGCGACGACATAGGGATGTTGAAACTGCTCTTCAACCGCGACTCCCGTGAGCTTCTGGGTGTGCATATCATCGGAGAGAGCGCGAGTGAGCTTGCGCATATCGGTCAGGCCGTACTGACCTATGGTGGGAAGATTGACTATTTCATCCATAACGTTTTTAACTACCCCACCCTTGCGGAAGGCTACAAAAACGCGGCGTTCGATGGGATTAATCGCTTGGCGGACTGATCTGCCCAACATCCGGGAGGAAGCGATGAGCGGCACCAACGCAGTCGGGTCTGAGCGGCTCTTATTCAGTACCCGGTTCGTTTTGGGAGCGGGTTTTGGCGGCCTGCTGGCCATCATGGGCCTGGCGGGGATTTACGGCCTGCAAGTTCTCCAGAAGATCCGAGTGAACGACAACCAGATTCGGAAGGAGTTCCTATCGAAGAATCACACACTCAACGATATTCGTTCCCAACTTCACCTTTCGGGCGTCATCGTTCGGGACTATTTGCTGGACCCGGAGCCTGCCCGCGCGGAGACCTATCGAGCAAGTCTGGAAGAGGCACGCCGGCAAATGGAGTCGGCGCTCGAATCGGTACGCCAACATCTTGAGCCAGGTCAGACTAAATACTATGCCGAACTGTCAACAGAACTCTCCAACTACTGGGACGTCCTGGGTCCAATCTTCAAGTGGGACGCCGAGCAACGCCGGCAAAAAGGATACGCTTTCCTCCAGGATGTGGTTCTCCCCCGACGCTCCGCGGTGGCTGCGATAGCGGGTCAAATCGCAGCCTTCAACGAGCGGCAACTGGATGCCGGCAACCGCCAGGTGGACCACCTCATGCTGGAGTTCCAGCGCCGGATGGCGGTGATTCTAGTGGTGGCGTTTCTGCTGGGAACGGGGATGGCAGGCTTTTGCATTTGGAAGATTCTAAGACTGGAGCGCCGAGCGCAGGCTCAGTATCTGGAGGTCGTGGAAGCGCGAAGGCAGCTTAAGCAACTCTCCGCCCGCCTGGTCCAGGCTCAGGAGGACGAGCGGCGCGCTCTCTCTCGGGACCTGCACGACGAAGTGGGTCAGGCGCTTTCAGCAGTTTTAGTCGAGCTGCGTAATTTGTCGGCGGAGTCCGCCATACGAAGCGATAAGCAGTCAGCCGGCCACGTCGATACAGTCAGGAGCTTGGTCGAGGATTCGGTGCGCGAGGTTCGCAATATGGCGCTGCTCCTTCGCCCGTCGATGCTCGACGATCTCGGGCTTGTTCCGGCCCTGCGTTGGCAGGCGCGCGAAGTGTCCAAGCGCACTTCCATGGAGGTGAGCGTGGCGGCGGAACTTGACTCCGATGACCTCCCCGACGACTACAAAACCTGCATCTACCGTGTGGTTCAGGAAGCGCTGCACAATTGTTCAGGGCACGCAGAGGCTACTCGAGTGCAGATCCGAGTGCAACAGCAGTCGAGCCGGCTGGCGCTTTCCATCCAGGACGACGGTCGGGGCTTCGATGTCCGGCAGACCAAAGGCCTCGGACTCCTTGGAATTGAGGAGCGCGTGGCCAGGTTGGGAGGCAAGTGTGAGATTCACTCGGAGGCGGGGAGCGGTACGATCGTGGCCATAGAACTCCCGTTCAAAAATGGTAAAGGGGGCGTCGACGCTGGTGGAACGGAAAGCGATTCGAATTCTCTTGGCGGATGATCACAACATCATGCGCCGCGGCCTGCGCCTGCTCCTGGAACGGCAACCCGGATTCGAGGTGGTCGCCGAAGCTGCAGACGGCCGCGAGGCCGCGGAGCGAGCGGAAGCGACCCGCCCCGATATCGTCATACTGGATATTGCCATGCCGAACATGGGCGGCATCGAGGCTGCGCAGCGAATTCGAGCTCTGCTGCCGCAGGCGGCGATCGTTATCCTGAGCATGCACTCGGACGAGGGCTACGTCTTGCGGGCGCTCAAGGTTGGAGCCAAAGGCTATCTCCTCAAGGACTCTGCGGAAAGCGACCTCATTGACGCCATCAAAGCAGTGAGTGAAGGAAAGGCCTTCTTCAGCCCTGAAATCAGCAAGATTCTGGTTGAAGATTATGTGCGCGACATGCGGAAACGCGGAGCCGAGGACAGCTATGAACTCCTCACCTCACGGGAGCGAGAGATCCTGCACCTGTTGGCGGAAGGCAAGTCGAATAAGGATATTGCAACCCTGCTTGACCTCAGTCTCTACACCGTCGAAACCCACCTCAGGAACCTTCAGGATAAACTCAACCTGCATAGCCTTGCCGAACTGATCCTGTACGCCGTGCGCAAAGGAGTCATTTCTTAGACATCGGGTGATCGGGAGATCGGATGATCGGGTGGGCAAAGAACCAAGCCCTCCCTGATGTGCCGCATGGGTTTTTGTTCGCACGATCGTCCGATCACCCGATCGACCGATCTCTCGTTCACCCCATCACCCGATCACCGGATGTCCCGATTTCCTGATCGTCCGATGGTTTTGCCGCATTGTTCCAGTAGGACCATGCCAGCCTTACCGCACGCGCCACATCCTCTTCGCGAAACGGTTTGGATAAGACATCAAATCCGCCGGTGCGCACGACCTCATTCCATAAGTACGTGTCCACCACTGCCGAAACCAGAATGACGCAGGCGCGATGGGGCGAGGAAGCCAACCCTTCCACCGCCGATCGCCACCCGTTGCTCAGTAGATCACGGTCGCATAAGATCACCGGCGCCTTGACCTTATCCCGCAAAGTGCGGGCTTCTTCGAGTGTGCTTGCGAAAAGCAGGTCCCATCCCTTTCGGCTGCAGACGCCCGCCAGCTCACGACGGTCTCCGTCGCCGGAAATCAGCGCAACTACGGCAAGCCGCACCAGGGGTCCGGCTTCCCCAGGCAACGACCACTGCCAAGTCGAACCGACCTTCTTTCGGCGCAAGAAATCAGCGACGCGTGCGAAGGGTGAACGCATGGTTTGCCAGGCAAATCGTAAGGGGCGGCCACTTGCGGCCGGTTGAGAGACTCGATCCGTCCGAGTCACTCCGCCGCGCGACGGAAACCCGGTGGACGCCTTGCTGAAGCCTGAAGTCGCTCCATCGTACCGACTGACTGCGCCGACGCAGTTTCAGAATCGAGAATCCTCATGCGTCGACTTTCTTAGCTTAATAGGAGAAACCCCGGGAAACCTATACCGCACCGATGGTATTGCGAAAACAAAAGGCTGGTAGTTGCCTTCCGGGCGCCCGGAGTGGCGCCGGCACCGCGCGCAGAGTCCTGAAAACACAAGCACTGGAGGTTACCCGGCAGCCCTAAAGCATGCGGAGAAACCGGAAGCCTATCATCCTGAGCGAAGCGAAGGGTCTCTGCAATTGGAGTTGAGTTCAACGACGTACGGGCAACTGCGGAGATCTCTCGCTGCCTTGAAAATGCATGTGCAGGAGGCACCCTGGAGTGCGGTAGCGGTAGCTACCGCCGTTCGCTCGCATTCCAGGGCGGCAACTCCGCTGCCGCACTCCATGACGCACGGCGCCTTTTCAGCGCTCAGACCCTTCTGCCGGCGTGGCTACTTACATTGGGCGACTCGAGCTACCGGGGTTCATGTAGGAAACTAGCATTTCCATGCGATGGCGCGACTTGCTCACCTGGCTTACCTTCAAAATTCAAGCTCGGTCCAAAGCTCAGCAGTTTTAGGGAAGGCTCAGCCGGATTGACGAGCGGTTGTCATCGGAGGAATTCGAGGAAGTCCGCACACCAAAGGGAGGTCAAGTTTGCCCATGAAAAAACAGGACATTGAGGGCTGCAGGCGCATGCTTGAGGCAAAGCGAGGGGAGCTCCTCTCAGGTCGGTATAAAGCTGAAGGGATCACCGTAGAGAGGTTGCCCGATTCGATGGAGGAGCTGACGATGGAGGTGGAACGCAGCATGGCCGTGGATACGCTTAACCGGAAGGCGGCCCTGCTTGGCCAGGTAACCGACGCGCTGGGGCGTATCGCTGCGGGGAAATACGGAGTATGCATTGCGTGCGAAAACGCCATCGCATTGAAACGGCTCGCAGCTTTGCCGTGGGCGGCGCTGTGCCTGGAGTGCCAACAGATTGCAGAGAGCAGACCGTCCGCGCAGGCGATGGCGGGGGTGGGTGCGCGCATGCAATTAACAGCCTAATCAACTGAACGAATGACTGCCCATGAACAATTCAACGATGGATTTCGACCGGGCCTACCGCATGTACAGCCGTCGTGTTTATAGCAAATGCCTGCACATGGTAGGCAACGAGGCGGAGGCAGAAGACCTCACCCAAGAGGTCTTTCTGCAATTGTTTCGCAAAATGGATTCCTTCCGCGGCGAGGCCGCTTTCACCACTTGGTTGTATCGGATAGCGGTCAATGTCGTGTTGATGCGACTGCGCAGGAAGTCGCTCAACACTACCTCGCTCGAGGAGGTCATCGAGGTGCGGGAGGGGGTTATCAGTCTGGCGCAGGTCTTGGGAGCGCAAGACCGGGCGCTCACGACGGCCCTCGACCGTCTCAATCTGGAGCGTGCGGTTTCACAAATGCCGGCGGGGTACAAGCAAGTTTTCCTGATGCACTATGTGGAAGGCTATGGACATCGCGAAATTGCACGCATGCTGGGTTTATCCATTGGTACCTCCAAGTCGCAACTCTATAAGGCTCGAGTCCGTTTGCGTCAACTGCTCCGCGCCGGAGAAGCCGGACGGACGCGTACGGAGGTGGGCGGCGCACCTGGACGCGTTTTCCGCCCGAGCCTGATGTCCAGGCCTTCCGGGCGATTACGCCCTCCCCGGCCGTGTGGCTGATTCCAAGAACCAGGAGATCGATTATGGAAAGAGAAAGTATTGACAGCAGAACCCCTGACCAGTTGCTGGGTCTAATCAGAAAGAAGCTGCTGGTAGTCGACGAAAACCTGGAGGACCTGCTGTATTATTCCGCCGTTCTTCAACATCAAGGTTATGAGGTTCGTTCTATACCTTCATATGAGGATGGCGCGGCGTGGGTTGGGCGTGAGGATTTCGATCTTATACTTCTTACGCAGGGAAGTCCTCGTTTTGAGGGCCGCTCCGTTTTGTCGCGAGCCATTGAAAGAGACCGCCACGCCCCGGTGGTCGTGCTTTCGCGCTCGATTGACATTCCCTGTTACATCGAGGCGATGCAGTGCGGGGCCCTCGATTATATGGAGAAGCCTTGGCTCCCCTCAGAAATCGGCCTGCTGGTCAGAAAGTATCTTCGGTCAGGCACGGCATCAGCTTAGAGTGCATCGATGCGTGACATGACCCATTTAGGCTGATTCGCTGATGGAGGGAATGAGCATGGGCCCTGTGACACGGCGCTTGAACACGCTTTGGCTTCGGCAGACTCACCCGCCATTCGCCTCTCCTGCAATTCCGGATCAATCTTCGGCAAAGATGCTCGTAAAGCTGAAGGAGCCGCTGAAAATCGGTCCAAGGACCTTGCCGCCTGGCACATATGTATTCCGGCAGTCTGACGCAGAGGGAGACTGTGACAGCGCGCAGATCCTCAACCGGGATCAAACACGCTGTTAGCAACTTTCAGCAGGACTTTGGACAATTGAGCGAGCCCGTGCTCGAAACCCCATGTGAAACACTGCCCTGCACGAAGTCATATTGCGGAACCAACCCTGTCCGAGTCTCATCAAATCCCTCATAGCCGTGATGTAGTGCAAAGGGAGGAATTCCGGATTCTATGCAGATGACGGATCTGTTTTTGGCACAGCTCGAGGCAGAAACCAAACGAACACGACGCGCGCTGGAGCGAGTTCCGGAGGGGCGCGAGGATTGGAAGCCGCACGAGAAGTCCATGACTCTCGGCCGCTTGGCCATGCTTGTCGCCCAAATGCCCTCCTGGCTGGGCATGATCATTCATCGGGACGACCTGGACCTGAACCCGGCAAACGGTTCGAGCGCGGTTCAGCGCCCGTTGCGGACTGTCGCGGAGTTGGTTCAGGCTCTCGACCAGGGTGCGGCTGATGCGCGCCAAGCGCTGACCAGCACGAGCGATGAACATCTGATGAAGCCCTGGAGACTGCTGGTCCGCGGCAGCGTGGTGAGCGAGGAACTGCGACACGTCGTGATTCGCGACACTTTTGCGCACCTGGCCCATCACCGGGGGCAGTTGACCGTCTATCTGCGCCTCAACAACGTGCCTGTGCCGGCCATTTACGGTCCTTCGGCCGACGACGCAAGGTTCGGCTGACATTCTGTGGACTGATTTAAGCATCCTTAAAGAACGGAGTGAGGGAGGTTCGAATGACACGAAATGCAGCTTTGTCAGTGTGTGTCACTCTAGCTCTTTCGTTCCTTGGCTGCCCCATATATTGCGATGCCGCGAGGGCGCAAGCATCGGCTACCAAATCGCGTCACGCTGTGGTGGGAGAACTCGAGAAGGTCGACGCGGAAGCCAAGAAAATCACCGTTCGCACCGCGGACGGAACCGAGCATGTATTCTCATATAGCGGGCGGACCCTCGTACACGGCGTCGCGGCTACGGCGAAAGGATCTGAGCTTGTTGGAAAGGAAGGCAGCCAGGTCGTGGTCCGCTCTACGGGCGAGGCGGGGCGCGAAACGGCGGAGCACGTCGACGTGTTCGGTCACGACGCCTTGAAGACCAGCGAAGGAACGATAACCCACGTCGATAATGTTGGCCACAAGGTTACCGTAAAAGCTGCCGACGGAGCGGAGGAGACCTACGATATCGGGCGAGACTCCGCCCTGGATTCTGAGCGCGGCCTGGTGGACGCCGCACGCTTCACTGGCAAAGAAGGCGACCATGTGGTTGTATACCACACCGAGGAGGGGGGAAAGAAGGTCGCTCACCTCTTCAAGCACCTCTAGCCCGCAGCCAGGAGCGAAGCATGGGCAAACCTCTCACGCCGGATCTTCCTACCGCAAGCGAAACTTCCGACATACTTAACGAGGTGGCTCTCAACCTGCGTTGGTCCTGGAATCATGCCGCCGATGAGCTCTGGGAGCGGCTCAATCCGGAGTTGTGGGAACTGACCCATAACCCCTGGCTCGTCTTGCAGACCGTCTCGCAGGAGAAGCTGCTCAGCGTAACCAACGATCCCGGCTTTCAAAGGCTGGCACAGGAGATCGTGCAAAAGAACCGCACGATGGTAAAGCCGGCTGGCTGGTTCCAGAAAGCGCATCCCGACTCCAAACTCGAGAGAATCGCATACTTCAGCATGGAGTTTATGTTGAGTGAAGCGCTTCCGATTTATTCCGGCGGCCTCGGCAATGTGGCAGGCGATCAGCTCAAAGCGGCAAGCAATCTGGGCGTTCCCGTGATCGGGATCGGCTTGCTTTATCAGCAGGGGTATTTCCGGCAAGAGATTGATGCCGATGGTAACCAGCAAGCGCTTTACCCTTTCAACGATCCAGGGCAGTTGCCCATAGCGCCGGTGCGCGACCCGAATGGCGAATGGGTGCGCTTCCCGCTTGCCTTTCCGGGCTTCCAGCTTTGGCTCCGCGCCTGGGAGGTAAAAGTGGGCGGAGTCATGCTCTATTTGTTGGACACCAACGACCCGGCCAATATTCCCTCGCACCGCGGCATCGCCAGCGAACTATATGGAGGCGGCCAGCAGCTGCGGCTGAAGCAGGAAATAGTTCTCGGGATTGGGGGATGGCGGCTTCTCCGCGTCCTGGGCCTCGAGCCGCAGGTCTGCCATCTGAACGAAGGGCACGCCGCCTTTGCCGTGCTCGAGCGGGCCTGGTCCTATATGCAAGCCACCCATCAGCCGTTCGATGTTGCGCTGGCGGTGACGCGCGCGGGAAACCTCTTCACTACTCATACGCCGGTGGACGCCGGTTTCGACCGCTTTGCTTCCGACTTGATGGAGAAATATCTGAAGAAGTACTCGGAAGAACGGCTTTTGATTTCGCTTCAAGATATGCTTGCCCTGGGGCGGCGGAACCGGAATGACTCGAGCGAGCCGTTCAACATGGCGTATCTGGCGATGCGGGGCAGCGGCGCGGTGAATGGGGTGAGCCGCCTGCATGGGGAAGTAAGCCGCCGGATTTTTCAAGTTTTATTCCCTCGCTGGCCGGAGCCCGAGGTGCCCGTCAGCCACATCACGAACGGCGTGCACACGCCTACCTGGGATTCCGCGGAGGCCGACCTTCTTTGGCACACCGCCTGTGGAAAAGAACGATGGCTGGGGAGCGCGACGGACTTCGAAAGTGATTTCGCTCAAGTCAGCGACGCCCAGCTTTGGCAGTTGCGTGCCGATGCGCGGCGGTCTCTTGTTGCTTACGTCCGCAAGTGGCTGCACAGGCAGTTGATCAG
>Ga0187879_10002654_pt1 | contig 12109 bp, 9 predicted proteins | sample June2016WEW_19_1_FD_132423 | JGI IMG/M metagenome (GOLD analysis project Ga0187879, IMG submission 132423) | Peatland microbial communities from SPRUCE experiment site at the Marcell Experimental Forest, Minnesota, USA - June2016WEW_19_10 | ecosystem: Environmental > Terrestrial > Soil >... | reverse complement strand
GGTAGAGATTCAAGGGCGCTGGCTGGTGGATGGCATGCTCTCCCATCCCGTGCCGACGCGTCCTCTGCGCGAAATGGGCGCGGAGCGCGTCCTGGCCGTGCACCTGAAAGGGCAGTGGTCGAAAACGAGCGCGCCCCGGCATTTCTTTGACGTCATCGGGCAGTCCTTCGCGATCGCGCAGGACATGACGAGTTCGCTGTGGAGAAACGCGGCCGACGTAGTAATCGAGCCCGATGTCGCGGGTTTTGACTATGACGACTTCAAACGCGCTGACGAATTAATCCGCGTAGGCGAACTGGCAATGCGTCGCGCCCTGCCTCAAGTGCGCAAGTGGCTGGAGGTTCCGGCGGAACAGCCCGCCCCTGCAAAAGTGCCTGCCCTGGCAGCAGGACCCGCGCCCATGCCAGCCGATTGAAGGCACATGAAATGTGGAGCGACGGGCGTCCTCGCACGTCCCCGCGAAAACAACTAAAGTTTTCGCATCCCGCCATCGCTCCAGCGATGCCATAAGTTGAAATCGGTGCAGCCCCGGAGGGGCGACTGAGCTTAGCCCAGCGCTTCAGCGCTGGGAAAAGTGGGCGAAATGATTCAAGTCCCGGAGGGACGACCCAACTCACGCACACTCTTTAGGCCCTAGCCTCTGAACCCATAGGACGACGAGTCTGCGCCCACGACGATGTGCGGCGGATCACAGTTTTCCACCTCCCCCCGGAGTAAAATCCCGTTCTTGACCGGCTCGATCCCAAGGCCGATCTCGGCGGGAGGCTCTGTGTCGGATCCACTCTTCGGGGCAATGCGCCAAAGCATCATCGACGGCGCGCCAGATAGGGCCGTGGAACTGGCGCAGCAGGCGCTGACCAACGGCATCGATCCGCTCGAAGCGGTGAACCAGGGATTTGCAGCGGGGATCAAGTTTGCCGGCGATCAATTCGGCTGCGGCGAAATGTTTCTTCCCGATCTGCTCGCGTCAGCCGAAGCGATGAAGGCAGCCATCAAGATCCTTGAACCGGAGATGCTGAAGCGCGGCTCCGAGTGTAAGGTTCTGGGCAAGATCGTCCTGGGCACCGCCAGAGGCGATATTCACGACATTGGCAAGAACCTGGTTGCCACCATTCTCTCCGCCAGCGGATTTCAGATCTTCGATCTGGGTACCAGCGTGACCCCCGAGCAGTTCGTCGCCAAGGCCAAAGAAGTCGATGCCGACATCGTCGGCGTCTCCGCTTTGCTGACGACGACCATGGCCGGCCAGAAGGCCGTGATCGATGCGCTCGATCGGAATGGTTTGCGGCCACGGGTAAAAGCGATCATTGGCGGCGCCGCGGTCACCTCGAAGTGGGCTGCTGAAATCGGCGCTGACGGCTACTCTCGCAATGCCATCGATGCCCTGGAACTGGCGAAGAATCTGATGGGTAAAGTCGACAGCAAAGATATGAACAAGAGAACAGCTCTGGCATGAGACCCAGAATTCAATTGCTCGGTCCTGAACTTATCGGCCGCATTCTGCGCGAAGCGTTCGAACTGCTCATGAACCCCGGAGTGCGCGTGGGCTCGGCCGCAGTCGAGCTATTGCGGTCGGCCGGAGTTGACGTAGAAGTTGCGAACAACCACGGAGTGGCGCGTATCCCTGAGCGCCTGGTGCAGCAGTGCCTCGCATCGGCTCCGCACGACTTCTACCTCTACAACCGCCAGGGAGAGAAAGCCGTTCATTACGGCGGCGACGACGTGCATTTCGATCCCGGCTCCTGCTGCGTGCAGATGCTCGACCCCGAGACGCTGGAAGCGCGGCCGTCCGAGACCCGCGACCTGGTGCGCATTGTCCAGGTCACGGAGACGCTGCCGCAGTTCGCCGCGCAATCCACCGCCGTAGTTTGTAACGATGCCCTGTTGTCCAACGACGCCTGTAACGGCAAGCATGCGCCTGGCGCGATCGGCGATCTCTACCGCCTGTTCGTCGTGCTGCAGTATTCCGACAAGCCCGTCGTAACCGGATCCTTCTCCGCCGCCGGCCTCGAAGGCATGATCGACCTGCTCGCTGCCGACAGCGGCAGTCCAGACAATTTGCGCCAGCAACCGCGGGCGGTTTTTGATGTGTGTCCCTCCCCGCCCTTGAACTGGTCGGAGTTCGGATCGCACAATTTGATCGATCTGGCCCGTGCCGGCGTCCCCGCGGAAATCGTCTCCATGCCACTGGCCGGCGGCACCGCTCCCGTGACCCTGGCAGGTTCCGTGACGCAGCATGCTGCCGAAGTGCTGGCTGGCATCACCCTGCATCAACTCGCGGCGCCGGGCGCACCCATAGTCTGGGGAGGTGCTCCAGCCATCTTCGACATGCGCACCGGAGGCGCGCCCATGGGCGCGGTGGAAACTGCCATGCTGAACATGGCCTGCGCCGAAGTCGGCAAGCATCTAGGCCTCCCGACCCACGGTTACCTGGTCGCGACCGATTCGAAGTTGGTGGATGCCCAGGCCGGCGCAGAGAGTGCCCGCTCGGCGACGCTGGGAGCGCTCGCCGGCATCAACATGATCTCGGGAGCGGGCATGCTCGAATCTCTCGCCTGTTTCAGCGTCGAAAAGCTGGTCATTGATGCCGAGTCGATTGCCTCGGCGTACCGGCTGGCAAGGGGCATTGAAGTCGGTAGTGACGAAGTTCGTAGTGACGAAGTACGCGGCGACCGCATTCGCAACGATGAAGCTCGCGACCAGAAAGCTGGCGACGAGAAAGCTCGCGGCGAGAAAGTTCCCCGTGAAACCCTGGCCACCGCCACGTTCGCGCAAATCGGCCTCACCGGAGAATTTCTCAAGCTCAAGGAAACGCGCGCTCTTTTTCGGCAGGAGCAGCATCTCCCCTCCCCGGTCATTGATCGCAGCGCGCGCGGCTCGGAACGAGCGACCGACGTTTTAACGCGAGTTCGCACCCGAGTCGACGAACTGGTCGGCAAGTATCGAAAGCCATCTCTTTCCGAAGACGTGCTGAGAAAGTTTCAGGCAATCGTCGATCGTGAAGCAGTCAGAGCAGGCGTTGAGGGTATCGAGTCGGGGAAGAACGTCGGGGTGGCCCAAGCCACAAAGTGAGAACTTGGCCGTTCCTCCGAGACTTGACTCATTGCTCCGACTTTTCGGTAGTGGTGCAGTTTGAAGCGGCTTTGAAAGGGCACGGCTTCAGCCGTGCCGTAAGCATCGCATTTTCATTGCGGCTTTAGCCGCTGAGGGACGGCAATTTTCAAAACTGCACCACCCACTTTTCGCAGCGCTGAAGCGCAGGGCTAAGCTTGGTTCGTCCCCCCGTTCGTGCTCTTGGCGGCAAGCGAGGTTCGCGCTTATGCTGAAAGTAGATTCGAAAGGCTCAGGTTTCGTTTGCCGATGATTTCGCTTCGCCTCTACACCCTGGCGCTGGGCACGATTGCCCTGGCCGCCGCGAGCTATGCCCTGCTGCGCCGCAAACCCAAATCCGCGAACGAGGTCGAACTCGAACGCCGCACTTGGTTGAATACGGTCGGGCGCATCACCGATGGCACGGTGATCGATGTCCAGGAAATCACGACTGCCGCGGACCGTCCGGCCACCATGCTGATTTACCAGTATGACGTGGCCGGCGTTTCCTATGAGGCCTCACAGGATGTCACGTATCTGCGGCAGTGGATCAATCTACATTCCTGCCGGCTCGGCCTGCCGACCTCAGTGAAATACGATTCTCGCAATCCGGGAAATTCCATGGTGATTTCCGAAGGCTGGATGGGGCTACGGCAGTAAACGGCTGCGGAAAGGTCAGAGGTTAGAGGTCAGATTGCAGAAATGAACAGATCTAACCTCTGCAATCTGACCTCTGACCTCTAACCTCGCACTCACACTTTCCCGAACGCCATTGCGACCATGTAAAGAACTTGTGCGGCCGCCAGCCCGATCCAGATTCGCTGACGAATGCGCGAGCGGCGTATGTCGCGCAGCAGGTCGCCGGCAGTAGGTACGATGGCCAGAGCCTCCAGCTTTTCCGCCGGCAACGCCACCGGTTGCAGATTGACTGGCCTCACCGCATCGGCCGGCTTCGGCTTGTCGGGATAAAACACTTTCGGCGTGTCCACGACTTCCGACCACAACGGCAGCAGGATCCAGGATTTCGGAATGATATCCAGAATCGGCTTGGCAGTCAGATGGAGGGCCGGCTGCGTTTCCGGCGCCACGCGATCGGCCAAATTCCGTAGCAGCGAGCCCCACCAGAAGTGGCTGAGTTGATCGGTGATGAGTTCGCCGACATCGACGGGCCGCGATTCAAGTTCGAGCGGCGGCAGGGTTTCAGGCGAAATCACGTCTCCAATGTTGGTGAACACGGTGCGAAACCAAGGCAGACGCAGACGCTCCCCCAGCAGTAGGCCGACGTCCAAAGGGCGTGAAGTGAGTTCGAGCGGCGGCAGTTTCGCCGACGCGAAGGTATCGCGAAGATTGCCAACCAGCGACCTCCAGAGCGGCTGCGTCAGGCTCGGCGGAGGCAGCAAATCCAGCGGAATATCCGGCTGTGCCACCGTAGACTGCGGATTGGGAACCCAGGCTTCAGCGGCATTTGAGCGGTAAGACATAAAGAATTCAGGATACTCCAGCGCGGCTCCATCAGCGCTCGCTTCAGCGCGTGCCCCAGAAGCTCACCAGCATGGCGTCCCGCAAGATCGTGGCATAAATCCACGCTGTCATCTTGAGCGAAGCGAAGGACCTATGTAATTGACCGCGCAAATGCATAGGTCTTTCGCTTCGCTCAAGATGACAGATCATACTTATGTCGCGAAGTTACGGGACACGACACTAGCGATCTTAGATGCTGCGCTGGAGTCTGTCACGCGTCTTTTCGCAGCTTTACGAGCTGCGAAGAAGTCGGCTTTCACCCCAGCCCCTAAGAGCGGCGCCCGCTCCCCTCGCCCGAACGCTCACTACCCTTGGTACATGCACTTTGATGCCGTTGAGGACCGGTCCGCACTGAAGCACAATCCAAAAAGCAGCATTTGAGAGGGATCTGCAATGGAGAAGCTGGCTTGAGCACCGACGCACAAGCGACTGCCAAAGCTCACCGGCAGGTACGGCGTTTCTCCCGCTATGGCTTCGACGCGCGCGTCCACGTGTCGGTGTTTCGCGAAGGCCGGATGACCACTTGCTGGGGCCGAACCAGCGAACTCGGCGAAGACGGCATCGGCGCGACTCTTTGCGCTGAGTTGCAGATCGGCGAAGTGGTTTCCCTGGAGTTTCCCATCCCAGTCGCGCCTCACGTCATAAAGGTGCGAGCCGCGGTGCGTTATAGCGAAGGACTGCACTGCGGCTTCGAGTTTCTGGTCGTGACCGGCGAGCAGAAACTGATGCTGCACCAGGTCTGCGTCGTTTTGGCGAACGCCTCCTGAGTCTTTCTGCCTTGGCCCATTGACCTTCATTACTGGCGTAACTATCAGCGGATAGCCCAGCCCGCTTACCATCTCACTATCCCTCCGTGCATACTGGGAAAGGACTGTATGGGTGAGAAAATCGTCCCGGCGGAAGCTTCGACCGAACTGCCGCCGGCGAAGGCGCTAGACGATGTTCTTGAGCACAGTGCGCCGCCGATCTCCCTTCAGACCTCCGATCCAGTCCCGGCCCACTCACCCACCAACGGCAACGCCGCCGAAGTCCCGTTCACGGCGGAGAAAGCCTACTACGAACAGATCATCGAGAACGCGCCGGAAGCGGTCAGTATCATCGACCTGGAGTCACGCATTCTGCGCATCAACGGGGAGTTCACCCGCTTGTTCGGCTTTACCGCGGATGAGGCCGCAGGAAAACGGCTCGAAGTGCTCATCGTGCCGCCCGATCGCTACGCGGAAACCGCGTGGATACAGGAGAGCATCGATACGGAACGCAAACTCGCGCTGGAGACGCGGCGCCAGCGAAAAGATGGCTCATTGGTCGAGGTGCTGCTCTCCACCTCGCGCGTGACGGTGAACGGCAAAGCACTTGGAGCGTACGTCTCCTACCGCGACATCACCGAGCAGAAGCGCGCCGAGGACTTGAATGCGGCCTTGTACGCCATCGCGGCGCGCAGCCAGTCGGCCGAGGATCTGCAACAATTTTTCGCCGCCCTTCACAACATCGTCGGCCAACTCATGAACGCGCGCAACCTTTACATCGCGCTCTACGATCCGCAGTCTCAGTTGTTGAGCTTTCCCTACTTCGTCGACGAACAAGACGAGATCCCCGCTCCCAAACCTCTGGGTCGCGGCCTGACGGAATACGTACTGCGCACCGGCGAAACTCTGCTGGCGACACCGGAAATCTTCGAGGAACTGATACGGCGCGGCGAAGCGGAGTTGATCGGTGCTCCGTCGGTGGATTGGCTGGGCGTTCCCCTGAAGAGCGGCACGACCTGCTTTGGCGCCCTGGTCGTTCAGAACTACAGCGAAAACGCCCGCTTCGGAGAGCGCGACCGTGAAATTCTGAAATTTGTTTCGCAGCAACTGGCCGCGGCCATCGAGCACAAGCGCTATGAAGAAGCGCTCCGCCGCTCCGAGGCCCGTTCCCGTTCTCTGATTTTGAGCGCCGCCTTCGGCATTTGCCGCTGCACACTCGGCGGAAGATTCCTGGACGTGAATCCGGCGCTCATCACCATGCTGGGGCATGAATCGGTCGAAGATCTTCTCCAGATCAACGCGCGCCGCGAAGTCTTCGTCAATCCCGAGGAGTTGGACCGGCTGGCCGAGGACTATCGCAGCACCGGAAGCCGGAATGGGGTGGAAGTGCACTGGAAACGCAAAGACGGGCGCGTCATCGTCGTGCGCCTCAGCGGCTGCGCCGCCACCATCAGCGATGAACCCGAGGAAGTATTGGAGTTGATCGCCGAAGATATCACCGACCGGCGTCAGCTCGAAGAGCAGCTTCGCCAGGCGCAAAAAATGGATGCCGTGGGCCGCCTCGCCGGCGGCGTCGCCCACGACTTCAACAACCTGTTGATGGTGATTAACGGATACACCGAGGTCTTGCTGGAGCAGTTGGAAAAGGGCAGCGCCATGCACCAGAAGGTCCAGTCCATCCAGCAGGCAGCCGACCGCGCCGCCACCCTCACCCGCCAGTTGCTGGCCTTCAGCCGCAAGCAACACCTCGAGCTCAAGGTGGTCGACATCAATACCGTCGTCGGCGACATGGAACGCCTGCTGCGCCCCTTGATCGGCGAAAACATCGAATTGGTTACCCGGCTCTCCACCCAAACCGGACACACCCGCGCCGACACCAGCCAGCTCGAGCAGGTCATCATGAACCTGGTCGTCAATGCCAAAGATGCCATGCCCGAAGGCGGCAAGCTCACTTTGCAGAGTTCCGACGTCACCGTGCGGCAAAACTTCAGCGAACAACGTTTTATCCAGCCCGGACGCTATGCCGTGATCTCGGTTACCGATACCGGCCAAGGCATGGACAAGGAAACCCAGTCCCGCATCTTCGAGCCGTTCTTTACCACCAAGGAAAAAGGCAAAGGCACCGGCCTCGGCCTTTCGACTGTCTACGGCATCGTCAAGCAGAGCAATGGATACGTGTTCGCCCAAAGCGAGGTCGGAGCCGGCACAACTTTCTACGTTTACCTGCCGCGCGTGGAAGATCCCGCCCTGGAGGTGAGCCCGGCCAAATCCCAGCAGAACGAAGCCGGCGGCTGCGAGACCGTTTTGCTGGTGGAAGACGAGGAATCCGTGCGCGAACTCGTGCGTCTAACCCTCGCCTCTCGCGGCTATAAGGTCCTCGAAGCCGAGAATGGCGAGGCTGGTCTGCGCATCGCCGAGACCTGCAAAGAACCCATCGATATCCTTATCACCGATGTCGTCATGCCCGGTATCGGCGGGCGTGAACTGGCAAAGAAGCTGCTCGCGCTGCGTCCCGGCACCAGCGTGCTCTATCTTTCAGGCTACACAGAAGATACCGTCATCACCCATGGCGCGCTCGGCCCCAACACCGCGTTTCTGCAGAAACCGTTCACGCTTCAGAGTCTCGCCGAGAAAGTCCGCGAGGTCCTGCGCTCCCGATCCGCACCCACGTCCGCCCCCAAATCAATCGCGAAATCGGCTTCGAACTAACACTCGCCGACGAACGAAACTTCCTCACTCATCACGCGACGGCACCAGCCTCGTGAGCAGGAAATTCATGCCATGTATCTGATTTAAAAAGAGTTAGAGATAGAGCCTTTAAGAACCAACTCTTCTTTCGGTAGAGACGGGGCTAGCCCCGTCTCCGCGTGCACACTTCCGGCCTCTATCAGTCGCGGAAACACTCCCGCCATTTTTTTTGCTGAAACTTAATTCTAAAATACGGGTTAGCGCATCCTAAGAAATAAAAGACAGGAGTGTCTTATGAATCCCCTGGCCTACACCAAGTGTGCCGGACGCCTGCTCATGGCTCTGGCGGCGATCGCAAGCATTCTATTGCTAGCCAGCTGCGGCTCCAGCAGCAGCAGCGGCCCGCCCGCGCCCAACAACCAAGGCTTCAACAACAGCAATCTGAAAGGCACCTACGTTTTCTCCATATCGGGCACGGACATTCGTTCGGGCAATGAGTCTTTTTTTGCATTCGTGGGGACCATAGCGGCCGATGGCAACGGCAATATCACGGGAGGCACCGTTGACATCAACGACGCGAACCTCCCTAGCCCTGGCGTGTTTCTCGCACAACCCGTCGGCAAGACCACATACTCAGTCAGCTCAGACGGTCGTGGCACCGCGCACCTTCCGACTGCTTATGGAAATTTTGGCCTTGATTTTGTTCTGACCTCAAGCACTCACGGGCTGATCACCCGTTTCGACCCCTTCGGGAGCGGCAGCGGCACCCTTGACCTGCAGGTCGGTGCCTCCCCAGGCTCGCTAGGGCCTCTTGCCTTCTCTCTTGCTGGTTCCGACCCGAGCGGAAATCCCTTGGGTACAATAGGAGCGTTCACGTTCAATACCTCCACCGGGGCCATTACCTCTGGCACTGAGGATTTCAACGACAACGGCAGTTCCACCGGGAGTACCATCGGGCCTGCGGATCTCGTCTCCCCATCCTCCCTGGTCTTGACAAGCAGCACCAACGGGACGGCACAGCTTGACAGCAGCTTCGCCTCGCTCGGCTTTGACGTCTGGGTGATCGACCAAAACCACCTGAAGTTCATCGAGACCGATACCACTTCGGGGTATGCCGTCTCCGGCGACGCTTTCCCGCAACTGACCTCCTTCACCCCCGGTCAGCTGGTCTTCACGCTTGCCGGCCTCGACTCTAGCAAGGGTCCCTTCGTCGCCGGTGGTTACGCAACCGCAGCCGCCAACGGAGGAATCAGCAACGGCACTGAAGATTACAACGCCGGTGGCACCATCGGCACACAGACCGCCGTTGCCGGGAGCTGCACTACGTTTACCGCGGGACGGTGCCAACTGGCCTTAACCGGTTTCAGCAACGGCGCCGCACAGTTGCTGTTCCAGTTGGCCGCCTATCCCTCCAGCGGTGGCGTTCTGTTGCTGGAAAACGACAGTCTCGGGCTAGCCCAGGGTGCGGCTTTCGCCCAAACCGAAACGTCATTCGCTGCCTCAACCGGCTACGGGCTAAATCTTTCCGGCGTAAACGAGAACCCCTGTTTAAATTCCGCGGCCGAGGTCGACGACATTGCCCAGTTCCTTGCCGGCAGTCCCGACACCAGTTCTACCGGCCCCGCGAACATGAGCGGCATAGTGGACGAAAATGACGTTGCTTGCCAGCTGAATTTCAATAGCGGCTTGAAGGGCATCTACATTCCGGATTCAGCCGCGGACGGCCGCGGCTCGATCGGCGTCTTGACCTCCGACACGCTCATCGGCGGATTAACCCTGCAGTACTACGTGGTTGACGGCTCAACCATGCTCTTTATCGAGGTTGACAGCAATCAGGTCGCGGTGGGGACATTCCAGGCGCAGAGTGCAACCAGCTCCGCAGCAGCGGCCCAGTCGCGCATGGCCATCGTGCACCCGGCAATCCGAGCACAGGGAGCCCTGCCGAGCAAGTAAACTTTGGACGGATCGGTAAAAGAGCAAGGGCGCGGCTCCCAGGCCGCGCCCTTTTTCTCGCAGTACCGTCCCTTCATCGCCTTTTGGGGAAAATCTTGTCAAGCCCCCGTTTTGACGATTTTCCGCGTAAGCCATTGAGTCGGCTAGGAAAATAAACGGAATTATCACCTTCACAAACCAAGAGTATAATTGCTGCGCCTTGAGGGGGGGCTGCATCAGTGTCTTTGGGCATTGAAAGGATGCCCCCTCTATGGCAGAGCGGAAGATTCTTTACGTACCGATCCTGAAATCCAAGGCTGGGGAACGATGGGCGTTGTCGCACCTGACTCCAGCGAGAAAAGCTAAGGTTCGCCCTCTATTGGAGTTCCACCCACCGGGAGCAAAGAGTCTCGGTGAGCATGTAGAAAGCATCTGCGAGTCCTTGCAAGCCGCATGGGGAGTAGATAGACTTGATCTCCTGCTTGATTATCGTCAACATGCGATGACGCTGGCCAATCACGTGCCAAACATTCCACATCTTGCCGATTGGCGTTTATTCATCGCCGCATCTGGCGTTTTCCCTGTGAGTCTCGCAAGTTTGCCGCTTCATCAATGGACCGAGATTCCAAGATATGATTGGGCATCTTGGCAAAATGCCGTTGAACATGGCTTACAGAGAGACCCGATCTTTTCGGATTACACGATGCGACCACCGGGTGCTCCAGCCGACTTTGGAGCACCGAGTGTTAATCTCCGTTACACGTTGGAAGATCATTGGCGCGTTCAGATGGGAGGAAGGTTTAGCGAGGGAGCGTCTCCACAGATACATGCAATGTGCGCTCAATTGGTGGCGTCCCCGGAGTATTCAGGCGTAGAGTTCAGTACTGGAGATGAAGAAATCGACCGCGTTTCGGACGATGATGAAGGACCGGGAGGGCCTACTCAGTGGCTACAGTGGTGCGTAAGCCATCATATAGAGTTCGTTGTAGAGCAGCTCGAACATGACGGTGCTTGAGAGCTTTTCTCACTTGCATTAGTCTCGACTTGATCTGACATTTGCTAAACTCTCGCGATAGCGGGGAAGGAGAATGTCAGATCAAGTCGAGACTAATGCACCTGATCTAGTAAACACTGGGTTGGCTGTGAGGGTTGCATGACACACGCCTCCATTATATGATCTGGGCATTGCCCAGACCGCGCCGTGCGTGTGCCATTATCGACCTTTCGCCACAAGGCCCGACCGTGAATCGGGCCTTGTGGCTTTTATAGCATCTTTCTTGGGAACTCAGTCAGAAAAGTTTCGATTACCAGTGATATTTGCCTGAGTCTACGCCGAAGCGCTCCTTGGTTGGCGTAGTGTCAGCCGCTTTCCTTCCGTTGCCCTCAGCGCCAGTAGCGTGCGCTCCGAATCATTCACTTTCCGGTGGTTGTACCGAAAATCGAATTCGTTGAGGTATTGCTGCAAGTAGCCGCGTCCCCAGTGATGGTAGGTGCCGTACACGCCGCGTCGCACTAGACCAAAGAACCCTTCGACAGTATTTGTCGTAACGTGCTGCCCGTTTTCATAGCGGGAATACTCTTTCTTGGCGTGCGTCACTACATCATGGTTCGGGAAGTCATCATGCATCCAGTGATAGACCACGTTTTCATCGGTCTGGATTCGCGTTCCTACCTCAACGTGTTCTTTCATGATCGGCTTGATGTTTTTCAGCGTCACACGCTCAACGTGGAACGAACGCACGCGGCTGCCATTGGTGCTTCGCTCCATCAGTGATACGACCGGACGTTTCTTGCTCTCCGCATGTCCAGTGCCGCGCAAACCGGTGCCAATTTCCTTCGGGCCAAGCCAAACTTCGTCGATCTCCACGATACCGCGCAGCTTTTCAATCATGCCGTGCTGCGTCATAGCGAAGCGGAGACGGTGACACATGAACCAAACCGTCTTGTAGCTGATACCTGTCATGCGGTGGATCTGATGTGCCGACATTCCTTTTTTGCTGGCGCACATTAGTGATATCGTGATTTATCGTCAATTGACAAGATTGCCTACCAGTTGGAGGCTCGAATAAGAAGGAAAGAGGAAGCCGCACCACGACTTCGAGGATAGACGTTCTCATTCGTCACAAACAGTC
>Ga0187879_10002653_pt1 | contig 12110 bp, 8 predicted proteins | sample June2016WEW_19_1_FD_132423 | JGI IMG/M metagenome (GOLD analysis project Ga0187879, IMG submission 132423) | Peatland microbial communities from SPRUCE experiment site at the Marcell Experimental Forest, Minnesota, USA - June2016WEW_19_10 | ecosystem: Environmental > Terrestrial > Soil >... | reverse complement strand
CAGCTGCACGCGCCGGCCGTCGGTCGATACGGTGATATCCGCAATCTCGGCGTACAGCGCGGCACGGCGCAGCATCAGCTCTTTCAGGGTACTCTCCGGATCCGCATCGTTCAGCAGCGGCCGATGACGCGCGTGCCGCGTCCGCTCGATCTGCTGGTCGATGGACGTCTTCAGGTACACCACCACCCCGCGTTCCGCCAGCACGCGCCGATTGTCCGGGTCGATCACCGCGCCGCCGCCCGTGGCGAGCACGATCGACTCGAGCCGGGTCAACCGGTCGATCGATTCCCGTTCCCGCACCCGGAAGCCCGCTTCGCCCTCCTTTTCGAAGATGAAGGCGATGTCGACGCCGGTCTTGCTCTCGATGTCGGCGTCGCTGTCGTGGAACGTCAGCCGGAACAGGCGCGCCAGATGCCGGCCGACGGCGGTTTTGCCGGAGCCCATGGGGCCGATGAGGAAGATGTTGCGCTTGGAGAGCATGCAGAGCGCCGATCATAGTCGACGGCGGGGGGTCGCGTCTGACCATGTGCACCCCGGCCAGGAGCGCCCAGGGCGCCCCCGGCTAGGGCGCCCCCGGCGGGATGCATCTTAGGTAATCGCTATTACGTGATCGTGATTGGAATGTTGTAGATCGTCGTCGACCCGCTCGGCGACGCCACGGTGATCGTCAGGGTCCCGTTGCCCGCCGCGACCGCGTTGAACGTCGTCTGAAAGATCTGACCGCCCACTTCGGAATCGCAGCCGATGGTAAAGCCGCCGCCGGACCCGATCGTTCCCGCGGTGGTATTGCTGAACGAAACGGATACCGAGGTGCCGGCAGCCATGCTGTTATTGTGCAGGTCCGCCACGTCGAACGAGATCACACCGCCGCCGCCGGCGGCGATCGAGAGCCCGGAAGCGCCGCCCGTGAAGCCCGACGTTGCATACGGACCCGAGGTGATCAGCGTGACGTTCGCGTTGCTCGTCGACATGATGATGAGGTGGGATGCGCTGATCGCCAGCGTGCTGGTGCTGCAGGTCGAGCCCGCGGTGATCCCGGTGCAGGTGATGCCGACGAATGAACCAGAACCCGCCTGCCAGTGGCCGCTCTGGACGAAGTCGAGGTAATACTCGCCCGAATCGTAGACCCCGTTCTCGTTGTCATCCCGCCAGGGATCGCCGAGGTTCACGAACGGGTCGCCCGTCTGCCAGAAGCCGCTGCCGTTGATGTCGGTAAAGGATTCCTCGCCGATCGTGGTCGCGAGGACCGTTGCGCGGCCGGCTTCGAGCAACGGCGGATAGCCGGTCGGATAGCCGTAGGTCAAATCGAGCAAACCCGTCACCGTGTCCAACCCCGGCCGGGGATTGGCGCTGGTCCATGTCGCAGCGCATTGGCCGTCGCCCGGCGTCGCCAGCGGCGTCGTGCAGCTGCCGGCGATGAGCCCGCCATCGGTGGTGAACGCCACGGAGGTGCCGTCCGGCACCGGGTTGTTGTACCGGTCGGCCAGATACACGGTCATCGGAACGGTCACGCCATCGATATTCCAGGTTTCCACGTTGGGGCAGGCGAGCTTGACGGTCGCTTGGGAACCGTAATTCGGCGCACCCACTGCCATCGAGAAGGCGCCCGAGGCCGGCAATCCGGTGCTGACCGTGAGCTGGCTCGATTGGGTGCTGAGCGCGGGCGAGGCGATGCTCGCCGTCACGCGCACCACCGTGTGCACGGTACCGGCGCTCACCACGGTCTGCGCCGTACCGTCCGATCCGGTGGTTGCTGACGCGGGCGACAGGCTCATGCCGCCGACGGTCGTATTGAGCGCAAAGGTGACGGGGACGTTCGCCGCCGCTCCGCCGGTGGAATCGGTGACCTTGAATATCACGGTCGAGGTCTCATTGAGCCCCGTGCCCTTCAAGCCGATCGATGTCGGCGTGGCGGACTGGAACTGAATCGAGCCGATCGTCGCCGCAGCGATGGTGAGGGTTCCGGTCGCCCCGATGGCCTGGCCGGCAACGGTCGCGCTCGCCTTGATCTTGTCCGATCCGCTCCAGCCCTTGGCCAAATAGCTGCCGCTGAGGCTGCCGGTGCTCGTCGTGATCGTGGTGGAGGGCGTGCTGCTTCCCGCGGGCAGGATCTCGGCTTGGCCGGAAGCGATGCAGGGCGAGTTGAACGTCACGGTCACCGGGCCCGCGCTGTAGAGCGTGTCGGTCTGGTCGACGATCGTCACCTGCAAGCCGCTGGTGCCGCCTGCAGCGAGCGTGCCGCTCGTCAGCCCGCCGATCGCGCCCGTTACAAAGGCCGTGCCGGTGCCGTTGCCCATCGAATACACGGGCGCGCTGGGCGTACTCGGCGCGACCACCTGAACCTGGACCGTGGAGGTGAGGCTCGCGGTGCTGCCCGTGACGGTGATGGTCCGCAGCGCGGAATTCCCCGCCGTGGAGAGTATCGCCGTCACCGTTCCGGTCGCGTCGGTGGTGGCTGCGGCCGCTTGAATGGCGCCGGAGCTCGCGGCAAACGTCACCGGCACGCCGGCGAGCACATTGTTCGATGCATCGCGCGCCAGCGCCGCGATGGTGGCCGTGGTGGAACCGTCGCTCAAGATCGATGTGGCGCTGCTTGCCAGCGTCAGCGAGGCCACCGCGGTGGTCGCCGCGGTCGAAGTCGCAACCACCTGCACCTTGACCGTCGCGGTGAGCCCACCTGCCGTCGCCGTCACGGTGATGACCCGCGGCGTGGAGTTGCCCGCCGTCGAGAGAGTCGCGGTTGCCGCGCCGCTGGAATTGGTAGCGGGCGTCGTAACGGCAATCCCGCCCGAATCCGCCGCGAACGTGACGTCGACGCCCGAGATCAGGTTGTTCGACGAATTGAGCGCCAGCACGGTAATGGTCGCACTGGCCGAGCCGTCGGACGGGATGGAGGTCACGTTGCTCATGGCAGTGAGCGCACTGGCGTTCGCGGTGCCGCTGCCTCCGCTCGAGCTGCTCGATCCGCCGCTGCTGGATCCGCCGAGACTGGTTGCGGTGCCGACGATGGTGTTCTTGCCGCCGCAGGCGGTGAGCAACACGATGGTCAGCCAGCCGATGATCGATAATCTACGCATGCTGTCATCCCTCACGCGACGCCGAGCCGGCGCCGCCGTTAATACAGATTGGAGCCTTCACGCAAAATTTTCGGCGTGATGAAGATCAAAAGTTCCGTCTTGTTGTTGATGTTGGTCGTCGTCTTGAACAGGTTTCCCAACACCGGAACGTCGCCGAGGAACGGCACCTTGTCCGCGCTCTTGCTCTTGGTCGTCTCGAGAATGCCGCCGAGCACCACGGTCTGCCCGTCGTTGACCAGCACTTGCGTGATGATTTCGCGGGTGTCGATGGAGGGCACCGTACCGCCGGTGGCGCTCTGCACGTTCTGCCCGACCGTGTCGTCGCTCACGTCGATGTCGAGAATCACGCGGTTGTCGGGGGTGATCAGCGGTGTGACCTTAAGCGACAACTCCGCCTTCTTGAACTGAGTGGTGGTCGCGCCGCTCGAGGCCGATTCCTGATACGGGATCTCCACGCCCTGCGCAATGCTCGCCTGTTTCTGGTTCGCCGTGATCACACGCGGCGAGGAAACCGTCTCGCTCCGGCCTTCGTTCTGCGCGGCCGAGAGTTCGAGGTCGACCAGCGAGCTGCCACCGAGCAGCGAGATGCCGATCGTGCCCGCGGGACTCGCCACCGGAAGGTTGACCTGGTAGCGGTTCGCGAGCGCGGGGGTGGTCACCGGAACCGCCGCATTGCCCGCATTCAAATTGGTGATGGCCGACTGAACCATGGTGTCGGAGCCGACGTTGTTGCCGGTGACCGCGAGCAGGCCGTTCTTGCCGTTGGTCTGCGCCGAGGTGACGCCGAAGCGGGCGCCGAGATCGCGCTCGAAGGTGTCGCTGCAGACGACGATGCGCGCTTCGATCAGCACCTGGCGCACCGGCACGTCGAGGGCCTGCACCAGGCGGCGCACGTCGGCGAGACGCTCCGCAGTATCCTGCACCAGGAGCGTATTGGTGCGCTCGTCGACCGAGATGGTGCCGCGCGGCGACAGCAAGGATTCCTTGCCGTTCGCCGCCTTGATCAGCTTGGCCAGATCCGTCACCTTCGCGTAATTGACCTGCACGAATTCGCTGCGCACCGGCGCCAGTTCCTGCAGATCCTTGCGCGCCGCGAGCTCGGCCTTCTCGCGCGAAGCGAGCTCCTCCGTCGGGCCGATGATGATGACGTTGTCCTGGCGCCGCTTGTCGAGCCCCTTGGTGCGAAGCACGATGTCGAGCGCCTGATCCCAAGGCACGTTCTGCAGGCGCAAGGTCAGATTGCCGCCCACCGAGTCGCTGACGACGATGTTCTGTCCGCTGGTGTCGGCGAGCAGCTGCAGGACCGAGCGCACGTCGATGTCCTGGAAGTTCAGCGTCAGCCGCTCACCCGTATATTCGCGCCGCTCCTCGGCGGCGGTGCGCTTCAGGGATGGCTTGATTTCGATCGTGTACTGCTTGTCCGACTGGTAGGCGAGCTGCTCGAAATCACCCTGTGCGCTGATCACCAGGCGCGAGCTGCCCTCCACCTTGATGGCATCGACGGTCTGCACCGGCGTCGCGAAATCCATCACGTCGTAACGGCGCAGCAGGTTCTTCGGAATCGCCGTGCCGGCGAAATCCACCACGATCTGGCTGCCCTCCTGGCGCACGTTCACCGGCGTGCGCGGGTCCGTCAATTCGACGATGACGCGGCCCGTGCCGTCGGAGCCACGGCGGAAGTCGATCGTGCGGATCGCGCGCTCGACGCCGGGCACCGCGGCAGCGGCGCCGACACTCTGCATGGCGGTTCTGGCGGCGGCTTCGCCCGGCAGGCTGCCCAAGGTGAGGATGATGATGTTGCCGTCGACCTTGGTCGTGTACGGCAGCAGGGTCTCGACGTTGACGACCAAGCGGGTGCGGCCGTTGGCCTCGGCGGCGAGAACCGTATCGACGCCCCCCGAACGCACGTCGATGCGCCGGGAGGGCAGCGCGAGGATGGTGTTCGGCAAGTCGAATGCGATGCGCGCCGGCCTGTCGATGGTGAACGGCAACGGCTGGGGCGCCGGGCCGCTCATGCGCAGTTTCAACTGCACCTGCTGGCCGGCCAAGGTTTGCACCTCGATCGCCTCGAGCTTGTTCGGATCGGCGGCGCGAGCGCCGAAAGAGATCGCCGCGAGCGCGACGAACATCACGCCGAAGGCCGCCAATCGTTTCTGGATTCTCATCATGCTTTGATCTCCCTGGTGCCTCAGTCGGTCAATGCCAACGAGGCCGGTCGCTCGACATAGCCGCCGAGACCATCCGGGATGATCTCGACGAGACTAATTTTGCTGGCTGAAATATCGGTAATCTTTCCGTCGTTCTGCCCGAGGTAGTTGCCGGGCTGCACCTTGTGAACGAGGCCGTCCTTCGATTGGACGAGCCCGTAGAAGTTGCTGGCGACCTTGAACGTGCCCACCATTCTCAATGTATCGAGCGAGAAGCCCTCGAGAAATTCACGATTGCGGCGCGTGCTCGGCCGCACGCCGCCGCCGGCAATCGAGTTCGGGCCGATGGGCTGGAAGGGCGAACGCAAATTGCCGACGTTGTAGGCGAAGGTCTCGTACGGCTTGACCTCGGGCAGCGGGTCGATGCGCCCGCCGGGCTTTGCCTTGGTTTCGGCAATCCACTTGTCGAGATCCGTCGGCCCTCCGGAACACCCGGCGGCGATCGCGCCGGCCAGGCATCCGAGCGCGAGGATGCGTTTCGGCATCGTGATCACGTCGCACCTGCCTTCTTCTTGGCCGCCTTGTGGGCCGCGTCGCCGCTTTCGTCCTCGATGTAGCGATAGGTCTTGGCGGTGACGTCCATGGTCAGACTGTCGAAGCCTTCCTTGGCGACCGGCGAGATTTCGATGTCGTGCAAGGTGACGATGCGCGGCAGGGCGGCGATGCCGCTCACGAAATTGCCGAATTGATGATAGCTGCCGACGAGTTTGATGCGGATCGGCAGCTCGGCATAGAAGCCCTTGACCTGCTCGGCCCCGGGTTGAAACAGCTTCTCCTGAAGCCCGGCGGCGAGACCGGTCTGCGAGATGTCGACCAGAAGATTCGGCACCTCCGTCTTGCCCGGGAGCTGACGCAGCATGGCGCCGAAGCTGCGCTCCATTTCGGCGAGCTGGCCCTTGTACGCTTCGAGATTGGCGGCGCGCTGCTGCTTGTTCTCGAACTGGGAGCGCAAGTCCTGCTCCTCCGCCTCGGCCTTTTCGAGCAGCGGCCGGTCCTGGTCCCAGACCAGCATGTACCAGGCGACGCCGGCGCAGATGAGGAAGATCAAGGCAATGAAGAAGCCGCGAACCGGCAGCGGCCAGCGGCCGGGATCGCGGATGTCGAGAGATTTGAGCTGGTCAACCAGATTCATTTTGCAGCCACCTTCTTTGCGGCCCCCGGGCCTTTCACGGTCGAGGAACCGCCGCTGTCGAGATCCACGCCCACCGTATCGGTGAAGAGCGTGAAACTTGAGCCCCCGGTGGGAGCGTCCTTGGCCGCCTCGACGACCTGCAGCACGGGGTTGTCCATCCAGGTCGAGGCATCGATGTTGCGCATGAACGTGGAAACCCGCGTACTCGATTGCGCAACGCCGTGGAGTTCGAGTTTTCTGCCGGTTTGCTTGATGGAGGTGAGATAGATGCCGTCGGGCACGGTGCGCACCATCTCATCGAACAGATGCACGATCTCGGGCCGGCTCCGCTGCAGCGTCTCGATGATCTCCATGCGCGCGAGCAGGCGCTGTTTGCGGTTCTCCAGGTCGAGAATATCGGTGATCTGCGCATCGAGCTTGCCGATCTCCTTCTTGAGGAGATTGTTCTTGGCCGTTTGCGATTCGATCCAGCTCGAGTACATCAGCTTGCCGCCGAGGGCGAACAGAATGGCCGCGAGGACCGCGCCGCCGGCGGCGATGCCGAACTCGCGCCGCCGGGTCTTGCGTTCTTTATCGCGCCAGGGAAGTAGATTGATACGCGGCATGTTGCCCTCAGTCGAAACTTCGCAGCGCGAGGCCGCACGCGGTCAAGAGCGCCGTTGCATCCCGGCCAACGGCCTGTGCCTTCGCCTTGGAGGAGATCTTCATGTTGCCGAGCGGGTCGCCCTTGTCCGCCGGCACGCCGACGCGGCTGGAAATGACGTCGGCGACGCCGGAAATGTTGGCGCATCCGCCGCAGATCAAAATCTGATCGGGTTGCGAGCGGCCGCTGCCCGAGGCCAGATAGAATTGCAGCGAGCGGCTGACCTGCTGGGTCATGTCGTCGATGAAGGGATCGAGGACCTCGGGCTGATAGTTGCTCGGCAGCCCGCCTTCCTTCTTCGCACGCCCGGCTTCCTCCATGGAAAGCCCGTAGGTACGCATGATCTCCTCGGTGAGCTGCTGGCCGCCGAAGGCGAAATCCCGCGTGTAGATGATCTTCATGTCCTTGAGCACGCTGAAAGTCGTGCTGCTCGCGCCGAAGTCCACGACGGCGACGGTGCGGTCCATCCCGCCATCGGGCATCTGATGACGCATGAGGGCGCACGCATTCTCGAGCGCAAACGCCTCCACGTCGACGATTTGCGCCGTGAGACCCGAGGCTTGCACCGCCGCCTGCCGCTGCTCGACGTTTTCGGTGCGGGTCGCGACCAAGAGCACGTCCATCATTTCGGGGTCCTTCTCGGAAGGTCCCACGACCTGGAAGTCGTAACTCACCTCTTGCATGGGGAATGGAATGTACTGGTCGGCCTGCATCTCGACCTGGCCTTCCAATTCGTTCTCGCCGAGGCTCTTCGGCATCTGAATCACTTTGGTGATCGCCGCATCGCCGCTGATGGCAATCGCGGCCAGGCGGCTCTTGGCGCCCGATCGCTTCACCGCGCGCCGAATGGCCTCGCCGACGGCCTCGGCATCGACGATGGCCTTTTCGTTGATGGCGTTGTGCGGCGTAGGCTCTGCCGCGTACGACTCAACCCGATACTGGCCACCGGACATGGTCAATTCGATCAATTTGACCGATGACGTGGTGATGTCGAGCCCCAACAGCGGACGATATCTCTTAGCGAACGACCACACAAATTTTTCCTTTTATGCTCAGTACCTTGGAGGTCGAAACTGGCGCATAAGATTAACTTTGCCGAGCTAACTTAGCAAGAAACTGTTAAATAGAGCGTGATGCCACTCACGGTAATCGTCGCGGGGAGCCCTCGGGCACTATTGACCCGCACCGCTGTCCTTGGAACAGGAGAGGTACCGCGGGCGCGGCCGGGCGGCCCAACGGAAATCATCCAATGTCGATTCATTCAGACCTCGATTCGAGTTGGTCTGGCAGCCCCGCTGTCCTAGGCTTCGAACCCGTAGACCGGTGGCTTTGCGTCCCCATCTTTCGATGAGTATGCCCATGTAACCGGCGGTAATATGCATGCCCAATTCCGCAGGTGCAACAAGTTAGAGCGGTTTTAAGTGATCAAACGTTATCTAGTTCTCATCTCGCGCATTTGTGCGGCCCTGATCGGTGCAATCGTACTGATTGCGTTCGCCAACGTCTGCGCTTATGTGTACTTGAAGCCCGCGTTGCCCGACGTCGATACGTTGCGCGACGTACAGCTGCAAGTGCCGCTCAGGATCTACACGCGGGATGGGCGGCTGATCGCGGCGATCGGTGAGCAGCGGCGCATCCCGGTCCGTTACGACCAGATCCCCAAAAAACTGGTGCAGGCGTTCCTCGCCGCCGAAGATGATCGCTTTTTCCGCCACCACGGCGTTGATTGGCAAGGAATTTTGCGGGCGGCGCTCGCAAATGCCAGAGCCGGCGGAGTGCGCCAGGGCGGCAGCACCATCACCATGCAGGTCGCGCGCGGAGTGTTCCTGACGCCGAAGCGGGACATGAAACGCAAAATGAGCGAAATCTACATTTCGCTGCTCATGGAAGCCGAGTTCTCCAAGGAGGAGATCTTCTCGCTGTACGCGAACAGGACTTTCCTCGGCGAGCGCGCCTACGGCGTCGGGGCGGCGGCCGAGGTGTATTTCGGCAAGAGCATCGACGAGCTCAGCATCGCGGAGATGGCGACTCTCGCCGGAATACCGAAGGCCCCGACCACCCAAAACCCCATCGCGAGCCCCGAAGCGGCCAAGAACCGCCGCTCGTACGTGCTCCGGCGCATGCTGGAATTGGGTTTCATCACCCCCGCCGAGCACGCCGCCGCCAACGACACGCCGATGGAATCCCATCTGCATGGCCCGTCGGTGGAGGTGGACGCGCCGTACGTGGCGGAAATGGTTCGCTCGGAAATGCAGGCGAAATACGGCGACGGCATTTATACGGCGGGGTACAAGGTCTTCACGACCATCGACTCGCGCTTGGAATCGGCGGCCACGATTGCGCTGCGCACCGGCCTGCTGGAGTACGATCGGCGCCACGGCTATCGCGGCCCCGTGGCCAAGATCGAGCTCACCAACGGCTCGAATCCGGTGGATTGGAGTGCGGAACTGGAAGAATATCCGCTCATCGGCGGATTGCGGCCGGCTGTCGTGGAAAGCGTCGAGGCGCGCAGCGCCCGCATCTACGTCAAGGACCTCGGCGTCGTGAATTTGCCGTGGGAAAAGCTGTCCTGGGCCCGTCGCGAACTGCCCGAGGAGAAGGTCGACCGCGCTCCGGCGCGCGCCGCCGACATCCTCAGCCGCGGCGACGTGATCTATACCGTCGGCAGCAGCGTCGAGAAGCTGCAATTCGTACAGGTTCCCGAGGCGCAGAGTGCCATCGTCGCCGAGGACCCCAAGGATGGCGCGGTCGTAGCGCTGGTCGGCGGCTTCGACTTCTTCCAGAGCAAGTTCAATCGGGCAACGCAAGCGCGGCGCCAGCCGGGGTCGGCGTTCAAGCCCTTCATCTATGCGGCCGCATTCGACAAGGGATTCACCCCGGCAAGCGTCATCCTGGACGCGCCCGTGGTGCTCGATCAACCCGACACCGATGAGGTCTGGCGGCCGAGCAACAGCACCAACAAATTCTACGGCCCGACGCGCCTGCGCGAAGCCCTGGTGCGATCCCGCAATCTCGTCTCGGTCCGGCTGATGCGGGAAATCGGCGGAACCTACACCTGGGACTACGTCACCCGCTTCGGCTTCGACAAGTCGCAGATGCCGAACGACCTCACGCTGGCGCTGGGCACCGCGGAGCTCTCCCCGCTGCAGGTGACGACCGGCTATGCCACGTTCGCCAACGGCGGTTTTCGCGTCACCGCCTACACCATCGACCGGATCGAGGACTCGACGGGCAAGATCCTGGTGCAGGCGCAGCCGGCCGAAGCGTGTTTCGAATGCAGCCGGGCGGCGGCGGCCGAGAACGCGGCGCCGGGCGCCCCGGCGGCCGCGGTGGTGGGCGCCCTGCGGGCCGCGCCCGCCCGGGCCGCGCAAATGGATAGCGGTGAATGGGATGGGAAATCCTTGAGCCCTGCGAAAACCCGCGCGCCGCAGGTCATCCGCCCGCAGGTCGCGTACCTGTTGTCCGACATGATGGCCGACGTCATCCGCCGCGGCACCGGCACGCGCGCCCGCGCCCTGAATCGCGACGACGTGGCCGGTAAGACCGGGACCACCAACGATCATCACGATGCCTGGTTTGCCGGCTTCAACGGCAATCTGGTCGCAACGGTTTGGGTGGGATTCGACCAGGACCGCTCCCTCGGCGACGGCGAGGAGGGCGGACGGGTCGCCGTGCCGCCGTGGGTGTATTTCATGCGCGAAGCGCTCGCCGGTTCGCCGCGCCGTTTCGTACCGCTTCCCGACGGCCTGGTCACGGTGCGCATCGCACCGGATACAGGAATGCTCGCGAGCGCCGACAACCCGAATGCGATCATGGAAAAATTCATCGAAGGCAATCTGCCGAAAGCGGAGGTGTACGAGGGAGCCAACAGCACGAATCCCATGAATGACGGCGACAAGCCGCTCTTTTGAGAAGCCCGCTCTTTTGAGAACCCATGGCGACCACTATGCCCAAGAAATCTTCCAAAGGTGCCGACGACCTCCGCCGCGCTCTCGCTCAGGAGGCCGCGCGCATCATGTCCGAACACGGGATCGGTGACTTTCTCCAGGCCAAACGCAAGGCCGCGGACCGGCTCGGTGTGCACGATGTCGCGGTGCTGCCCAAGAACACCGAAATCGAGGCCGCGCTGCGCGCGCATCAGCGGCTGTTCGGCGGCGTCTCTCACGAGCACAGCTTGCGCGATCAGCGCCGCATCGCCCTCGATGCCATGCGCTTGCTGGTCGAATTCCAACCGCGGCTGGTCGGCTCCGTGCTCACCGGCACCGCCACCGACCACAGCGAGATCAATCTGCACCTGTTCGCGGACCGCTCGGAGACCGTGGCCATCCGGTTGATGGAAATCGGCGTTCGACATGAATTCTATGAGCGGCGCGTGAAGATGGACGCCGAGCGCAATCTGACCTACCCCGCGTTGCGCTTCGCCGCCAACGGACGCACGATCGATGCGACGGTGTTTCCGATCGACGGCATCCGCCAATCCCCGTACTCCCCGGTCGACGGCAGGCCGATGCGCCGGGCGGATGCCAAAGAGGTGTCCGAATTGCTCGAGGGGCGGGCGCCGCAAAGCGGCCTGGCGCGCGAGGCCGGCTAACCGGAACTATTCATGAGTAACGGAAGGGTTCGAAGAAGTCGGGATTGGGCAGGTGTTTTCCGGAGCGTGAAAAACATGGATGTTTTTCCCGCAGCCTCCATGGATGGATTCACGGCGGTCCGGAAAACACCTGCCCAATCCCGACTTCGTGCACGCGAACACCGATCGTTCATGAAAAGTTCCCGCTAATGCATCGGCTTCTGCTGCCAGACCTCCAGGGTATCGGCCGAGCCCTGCGACCGTATGCCGTTGTCGGTCAGGATATCCTCCGTCGCCGCCATGATTTCCTTGCGGGAAAATACCAGGGTTTCGCCGGCCCGCTGGTCGAATTCGATCGTCACGAACGGCTCCGACAGATCGCGCAGCACCGCGACCAAATGGCGCAGGCCGCGCACGCGCTGCCCGTTGACCGATGCGACGACGCCGCCGGCCGGGTTCGAGTAGCCGTTGGAGAGTTTGT
>Ga0187879_10002646_pt1 | contig 12133 bp, 8 predicted proteins | sample June2016WEW_19_1_FD_132423 | JGI IMG/M metagenome (GOLD analysis project Ga0187879, IMG submission 132423) | Peatland microbial communities from SPRUCE experiment site at the Marcell Experimental Forest, Minnesota, USA - June2016WEW_19_10 | ecosystem: Environmental > Terrestrial > Soil >... | reverse complement strand
GCGCGCATCTGCGGCTGCTGAAGGAGCTGCACTGGACCTACACCTCGGGCCACCGGACCTCTGGCTACTACGGTTATGGCTACGGCAGCGACCAGCGCTACATTGATCTCGCGAAGTTCGAGTCCCGCCAGCTGTGGCCGCTGCTGGACGAGGCGGCCTCGATCGGGCTGCCGCTGATCTACCCGCGCAATCTCGGCCGGATGCGCGGCTACCTCGCCGCCGAGTTCTGCCTGGACCTGACCAGCGGGGAACGGCCCGGCGACCTCGTGATCAGCGCGGTAGTGCGGGTGGACGGCCAGGCTGGCGAGGTCGTCCCGCTGCGGTTCATCGGCTCGGAGGCTCACGGCCTGGTCTACGCGAGCCGGGCGGACATCGAGCGCGATCCCGCCGCCGGCAGCTGGCGATTCGGCCTGGCGAAGCTGGGCCAGCTCACCCCGCCGGCTCTGCAGGGGCTGGTGCTGTCGGCGGACCGGCTCACGATTCCGGCCGCCGAGCGGGACCGGTTCTGCGCGGAGTTCTACCCGCGGCTGCGGCAGACCGCCACCGTGATCTCCTCGGATGAGTCCTTCAGCGCGCCCGTGATATCCGCGCCCAGCCTGGTACTCGGTGCAGCATACGGTGCCGGGCACAGCGTCGACGTCAGCCTGGAGTGGCTGTACCGGGTGGGCGAGGCGCAGCTGCGGGTGCCGGTCGCCGGCCAGGTCGGCCCTCAGGACCCCGCCGCGAGCGTATTCCGCGATCTTGCCGCCGAGCAGGAGATCGTGGACAGCATCGCCGGACAGCTCGGCCATTTCGGGCTCTCCGCCGCCAGTACGGATCCGACGTGCACCGCGGCCGATGGCGCGCTCTTCGACCCGCCGGGGGCCGAGCCGCTAGGGCTGAGGCGGTCGGCGAAGCTGACTGGCATCGACACGATGCTGTTCAGCACGGAGCTGCTCCCGCTGCTGTCCGGCCGGCCGGGTGTGGACGTCGAGGTGACCGGGGACCGCCTGAGTTATCGCGAGGCCAGCGACTCGCTGATCATCGGCGTATCCACCGGCGAGATCGCGGGTGAGAACGACTGGTTCGACCTCGGCATAACCATCACCGTGGACGGCCGCGAGGTTCCCTTCACCGACGTGTTCATGGCGCTCAGCCGCGGCGACTCGCACCTGCTTCTCGACAACGGCGCGTACTTCGCCCTGGACAAGCCCGAGCTGAGGTCGCTGGCACAGCTGATCGAGGAGGCACGGGCGCTGCAGGACGCGCCGGGCAGCGCGCTGCGGATCAGCCGGTTCCAGGCCGGCCTGTGGGGCGAGCTGGCGGAGCTGGGCGTTGTCAGCCGCCAGGCGAAGGCATGGCAGCACCAGGTGGACAGGCTGCTGCCGCTCGTCAGCGGGGACGTTACCGGCTCCGGCAGCGCGCCGCTGCCCGCCACCCTGACCGCCACGCTCCGCCCCTACCAGCTGGAGGGGTTCCAGTGGCTCGCGTTCCTGTGGGCCGGTCAGCTCGGCGGCATCCTCGCCGACGACATGGGCCTGGGGAAGACCCTGCAGACGCTGGCGCTGATTTGTCATGCGCGGCAGACCGAGCCGGATCGCCCGCCGTTCCTGATCGTGGCGCCGACCAGCGTCGTGTCGAACTGGGCGGCCGAGGCGGCCAGGTTCGCGCCGGGGCTGAAGGTGGCGGTGATCACCGACACCATGGCCAGGCGCGGCCAGGACATCGCCGAGATCATCGTCGGCGCCGACGCCGTCGTTACCACTTACGCGCTGCTGCGGATCGACTTCGCGCGCTACTCCGCAGCGGAGTGGTCCGGCCTGGTCCTGGACGAGGCGCAGAACGTCAAGAACTACCAGTCCAAGGTCTATCAGTGCGCCCGGCGCCTCTCCGCGCCGTTCAAGCTGGCGATAACCGGCACGCCGATGGAGAACAACCTGCTGGAGCTGTGGTCGCTGCTGTCGATCACCGCGCCGGGCCTGTTCCCCAACCCGGCCAAGTTCCAGGAGTACTACGCCCGGCCGATCGAGAAGCGCAGCCAGGCCGAGCTGCTCGGGCAGCTGCGGCGCCGGGTGAAGCCGCTAATGAAGCGCCGGACGAAGGACCAGGTGGCCGCCGACCTGCCGGGCAAGCAGGAGCAGGTGTTGGAGGTCGACCTGCATCCGCGGCACCGGAAGTTGTACGAAACCTACCTGCAGCGGGAGCGGCAGAAGGTGCTCGGCCTGATCGGCGACATGAATGCCAACCGGTTCACGATCTTCCGCTCCCTCACGCTGCTGCGGCAGCTCAGCCTGCACGCCGGGCTGGTCGACGCGGGGCATGAGAGCATGCCGTGCAGCAAGCTCGACGCCCTGCTCGAGCAGCTGCGCGACGTAGTCGGGGGCGGGCACCGCGCGCTGGTGTTCAGCCAGTTCACCGGCTTCCTGTCGCGGGTCAGGGCGCGCCTGGACGAGGCTGGCCTGGAGTACTGCTACCTGGACGGCAAGACCACCAACCGCCCCGCGGTGCTCCAGCGATTCAAGCACGGTAAGGCGCCGGTCTTCCTGATCAGCCTCAAGGCGGGCGGCTTCGGGCTCAACCTGACCGAGGCCGACTACTGCTTCCTGCTCGACCCCTGGTGGAATCCGGCCATCGAGGCCCAGGCCATCGACCGGACGCACCGGATCGGCCAGACTCGCAACGTGGTCGTCTACCGGCTTATCTCCACGGACACCATCGAGGAGAAGGTCATGGCGCTGAAGGCCAAGAAGGCGAAGCTGTTCGCCAGTGTCATGGACGACGGCAACATATTCGGCGGCGGGCTGGACGCCGACGACATCCGTAGCCTGTTCGCCTAGCGCAGCCCGATGGCATCTCCCGCATGGGCGAAGACCCTAATCCCTGGACACAGCGCCCGGCGTGATAACGGAAGCTCATACCCCTACGGGCGAGCGCTGGCCGCAGAACGGGGCGAAGATGACCGCGGCCTGCTCAAGGCCATTGACCCAGGGCACTGGCTTGCTGCGGACGGGGAGATACAACGTCCGCCGGAGCTGCTCGGCTAGGCGTAACACCTCCAGCGGAGTGTCCATCCCCACAGAATCCCCACAGCTTGCTGCGCTGGGGGTCGTGGTTCCGGGCGACGGGTTTGCCCGTGGTCTTGTAAACGGCAGGTCAGCGCTTCGATCCCGCTCACCGGCTCCACCTTTGCGGCCGCCATCCGCACGCCCGTCGGCCCGGGCCCGGAATGGGCAGCCCACGTCTGTAGCCGGCGGATCCCGCCGCCCGGTTCCCTGCGCAGCTCAGCCCGGTAGAGCGCTCGGGCGATGGCTGGAGATCTCGAGAGCCTCTTCGAACAGGCCGGCTGCACAGGTCAGCTGTGGACCGGATGGGCATCGCCGCACGCGAGGGACATGGCCACGCTGCTCCGGCTCATCTGGCCGGATCAGGCCGGACCGCCGGGGGCGTGCGAGCGTGTCCGTCAGCTCATGCACCTGCTCAGCCCCCGAGTGGACGCATCCCGGACAGAGCGCTGACCGGTGACGCGGGTCATGTGCCGGGCGGGATCGCCCGGCGGTCACTCACCCCTTGGCCGTCAGGCGCGTGCCCAGGTCCGCGCCTTCGCAGATCTGGCGCATGGCGCCGGCCGCGCTGACATCGAAGACGTGCATCGTGAGGTCCTGCTCGTTAGCGAGCACGAAGGCGCTGGTGTCCATCACGCGCACGCCGGCGGCCAGCGCCTCGTCATAGGTCAGCTGCGAATAGCGCACGGCACCGGGATTCAGGTTCGGGTCGCTGTCGTAGACGCCGTCCACGCCGCGCTTGGCGACCAGCAGCGCGTCGGCGTCCAGTTCCAGCGCCCGCTGCACCGCCGGGTAGTCGGTCGTGACATAAGGCTGGCCGATGCCGCCGGCCAGCAGCACGATCAGGCCGACTTCCAGATGACGGGCTGCCCGCAGCCGGATGAAGGTCTCCGCCACGCTGTGAATCGGCATCGCGGTCATCACGCGCACGTCGTTGTCTGTCCTGGCCGTCAGCGCCCCCCGGAGCATCAGCGCGTTCATCACGGTGCCGAGCATCCCGATGTTGTCCGCCTCGGCCCGGCTGATGCCCCATCCGTCAGCCATCCGGCCCCTGAAGTAGTTGCCGCCGCCAATGACCACCGCGACCTGGATGCCGAGATCGTGCACGGACAGGACCTCGTCCGCGATCTCGGCCAGGCTGGCGGGGTCCACGCCCCAGCCGGCCGATCCCGCCAGCGCCTCGCCGCTGAGCTTGACCACGACCCGGCGATAGCGCGGCATGTCAGGCACCCCTTTCCCGGCGCGTCCGGCGGACGGCCCCGGCCACGCTATCGCAGGCGCGGCCGCCGCCGGTCCATGATCATCATGTCGCTGGCCGAATTCGCGGGCTTGCTGACTCGAAGCGGGCGCCGGAAACGTGCCGGCCAGCGGTTCATGGTAGGCAGGCTGCCGGAACAGGAATCATCGGTCGCCGCGACCGGCGCTGGACCATGACCCGGAGGTAACGTGCCCGATACCAGCTCGGCTGATGCGGTCCGGCGCATCGCGATCAAGCTCGCCGCGCTGGCGCAGGACGGGCTTACCTTCGGCGCTGACGACTACGACCTGGACCGCTACCAGCAGATCCGGCAGCTGGCCGCGGAGCTGCTGGCTGTGCTGTCCGGGCGCCCTGCCGCGGAACTAGTGCTGGAGCTCAGCCGTGACTCCGGCTATGCCACGCCCAAGGCTGAGGTGCGCGGGGTCGTCTTCGATGAGCGGGAGCGCGTGCTGCTGATGCGCGAGCGGACGGACGGGCTGTGGTCTCTTCCCGGCGGCTGGGCCGACCCTGGCGACGCGCCGTCCGCCGCGGTCAGCCGGGAGGTGCGCGAGGAGACCGGGTACCACGTAACTGTCGGCAAGCTGATCGCCTGCTGGGACCGTGAGGTGCAGGGCAATCCGCCGCCCATGGCCGTGCACGTCTACAAGCTGTTCTTCCTCTGCCACCGCAGCGGCATCACGCAGCCGCCGGACGCGCTGGAAACGCTCGATGTCGGCTGGTTCAGCCTGGGCTCCCTGCCGCCGCTATCGGCCGGCCGGGTCAATGAGCGCCAGCTCCAGCGCGCGCTGGCCCACCATCGTGATCCCGCCCTGCCGACCGAGTTCGACTAAGGCGGCTCAGCTGGCCGCGGCGGACGGCTGGATGCCGGAGAACGGCAGGCCCGGCTCCAGCCCGGCTTCTTACTCCCCGCTGGCGCGCTTCCTGTCCTGCTGAGTGCGCGCTTCGCTGGCGCGGACGCGGCTGCACTGCCCGCAGCGGCAGCCCCAGTTGCGGTAACCGGAGGCCGTGCCGTGCGGCACCTCGGCGAATTTCCGGTCCCGCAGCGACTCGACCCAGGCACGTCGCGCGGCGGTGGCCGCGGCGCGGCATGCCTCGCACCGGCAGCCGTAGTTGTTGTAGGCCGATGCCGTGCCGTGCACTCGGCCCGCGCCGCTAGCCACGGCGTGCCGCCGGCCGGGTGCGGACGGGTGAGCTCGTGGCGATGGCACGGGCGCGAGATCCCGGCTGTGAGTCCGCCATGTCGTTTACCTGCCACATCGTGTTACCGGATTGCCCGGGCCGGCCGTGGCAGGCGGCAGACGGGCATATCACTGTTAGCTGGCCCTGCCTAACAGGACGCCGCATCTGGCTATCGGGTGCACGCTTGCCGGCAAACTTCGCCGGCCGGTCGCCCGGCGCACTGCCCCGGCGGGAGGCGGCGGGCAGCGCCCCCGCATCGCGCCCAGCTCTGTGACCGGGGCGGATACGGTTAACGACGTGAAAGCGTGGCTGGCGCGGGCGGCGATGGCCGGCTGCGGCATGCTCGCCGCGCTGCTCGCACCGGCCGCCGCGATGGCGGCCGGCGGCGCGGCCACGCAGGCTCACGGGGCCGGCCGGTCAGTCGTGCTGATCACGATTCCCGGCCTGCGCTGGACGGATATCACGCCAGCGGTCACCCCCGTGCTGTGGCGGCTGGCTGCGGACGGCTCGGCCGGATCGCTGGTCGCCAAGACCGCGCTGACCGGCTCCTGCCCGGCGGACAGCTACCTGACCCTGAACTCCGGTGCGAGCGCGCAGTACCGGCTGCCTTCCGGCAGGTGCGCCCCGCTCCCGGCCGTTACCCCCACGGCCGCCGCGCCAGCCAGCAGTACGACCAGCCAGAACGAGGCCTGGCCCGCGCATCTGGCCGCGATGCCGCGACTCGTCAGGTACAACGAGCAATTCAGCACCAGACCGGACTGGGGCCTGCTGGCGACGGCTGCCGGGCCAGGGCAGTGCGCGACGGCGGTCGGACCAGGCGGCGCGCTGGCCCTCGCGAGTCAGGCCGGAAATGTCGCCAGCTACGTGCCCGGTGCGGGGACGGATGCCCGTTCTGCCATCCGGAACTGCCCGCTGACGGTCGCCGGGCTCGGCAGCCTGCCGCCTGCCTCGGCCCGGCAGGGGCCGGCCGCGCGGGCCCGCGCGCTCCGGTCGGCGGACCAGGCTGCCGGGCGCATCATCGCCGCGGCGCCCGCCGGGGCCATCGTCGTCGTGGCCGGGCTCGCCGACGGCCCGGTCCCGCACCTGCAGGCCATCATCGTGAGCGGGCCCGGGTACTCCCGCGGCCTGCTGACGGCGGCCTCAACCCGCCGCCCTGGCCTGGTGACGATCACCGACCTGACCGTGAGCGTGCTGCGCTGGCGCGCGCAGCCCAGGCCGGCCGCCGCCGTGGGATCGCCGATCATGCGCACCGGGCGCGGGCCGCTCGCCGCGGCCGTCCGCGCGCTGATCGGCCAGGACACCGTCGTGCAGGTCTACCGGACCACGGCCGGCTGGTTCTTCCTCGGCTACGCGGCGGCCGAGATGCTGATCGTGCTGGTGATCGCCCTGGCGTTGCGCGGCGGCGAGGTCGGCCGCCGGCGCCGGCGGCGGACCGCCTACCGGGTCGCGCTGGTGAGCGCTGCGGCCGTGTCGGCCGGCACCGTCCTGGCCGGCCTGGTCCCCTGGCCGGTACTGCCGCACCCGGCGCTGCTGCTCTACGGCCTCGGGCTCGGGTGGTCCGCGGTGATCGCGGCCCTGGCGCTCGCCGGGCCGTGGCGCCGCAGCCCGCTCGGCCCGCCGGGCTTCGTGTCGGCCGTCACGGTGCTCGTCATCGCCCTGGACGTGATCACCGGCTCTCATCTGCAGCGCGATGCGCCGTTCGGGCAGGCCGGGCTGGTGGGCGGCCGGTACTACGGGATCGGCAACTGCGCGCTCGTCAGCTACGCGGCCGGAGCGCTCATCTGGGCGGCCTGGGCCGCTCTTCCGGCGCTGCGGGCCGGCCGCCGCAGCCGCGCCGTTGCCACGGCCGGCGCCATCGGGCTGTTCGCGGTGGTGGCCTGCGGCTGGCCCGAGTTCGGCGCGAAGGTCGGCGGCACCATGGCCATGGTGCCCTGCTTCCTGCTGCTGCTAGCGGCCATCGGCGGTGCCCGGATCACGGCCGGCCGGGCGATGCTGATCGCGGTCAGCGGGATCGCGGTGATCGCAGCCGTCGCCGTGCTCAATTACCTGTTCCCCGCCGTCACCGGCAGCTCCGATATCGGCGCCTTCGTCGGGCAGGTGCTGCACGGCTCGGGGGGCAGCATCCTGCAGCGCAAGGCGAGCGCCAATGCCGGCTCGCTCACCGGGACCTGGTTCACGCCCCTGGTCCCGGCAGTGGTCGCCGTGACCGGGCTGATGCTGGCCCGGCCCGGCTGGTTCCGGCTGCGGACCCTGGCCCGTGCGCTGGCCGCGCAGCCGCTGCTCCGCCCGCTGCTCACCGCGGTCTGGCTGGCCGGGCTGCTCGGCTGGCTGGCTGATGACTCCGGTGTCAGCGTCCCGGCCGCCGGCCTGCCGTTTGCGCTGCCGCTGGCCATCGTGATCGTGACCGGAATCGCCGGGCTGGAGGGCGCCGACGGTATGTCCGGTATGGCAACTAAGGACCGGACTGCCGCACGGTCCCGGCCGGGCGGCTAATCTGTGACGTGCTGACCGGCGCTGACCTGGGGAACGCCGCCCTGGACCGCCGAAAGTCCACCTGGGAGGGCCCGTGCAGTATCAGTTGTCGAGGGTGCTCGCGGGACCTTTCCTGCGGCTGCTAGCCCGGCCCGAGGTCACGGGCGCCGGCAACATCCCGCCGGCCGGCGCGGCCATCGTGGCCTCGAACCATCTCTCGGTCGTGGACTCCATCTTCCTGCCCTTCATGCTGGACCGCCCGCTCAGCTTCGCGGCCAAGTCCGAGTACTTCACCGGGACGCGGCTGCGCGATCGCGCTGTCGGCGCCTACCTGCGGGCCACCAACCAGCTGGCGGTGGACCGGGCGGGGGCCAGGGCCGCCCAGGACATGCTGGAGGCGGCGCTGGCGCGGCTGAAGGCCGGAGACCTGTTCGGCATCTATCCCGAGGGCACCCGGTCGCCGGACGGGCGGCTGTACCGGGGCCGCACCGGGGTTGGCTGGCTGGCGCTGAACTCGGGCGCGCCCGTCGTCCCGGTCGCCATGATCGGGACGGAGCGCGTCCTGCCGCCCGGTCACCGGGTGCCGCGGCCCGGCCAGATCCAGATCAAGATCGGCAAGCCGCTGACCTTTGACGGCTACCGGGACCAGCCGCATGGCGCCCGGCAGCGGCGGGCGGTGACCGACGAGGTCATGCGGGCCATCCAGGCCCTGTCCGGGCAGGAATACATGCCGATCTACGCGTCGGTGCGCAAGGAGCAACTCGCGGCCAGCCCGCGCGGATAGCCGGGTGGGATAGGCGGTAGCCGGCTTTCCGGGACTGGCGGGCTGGCGCGGAGGGCCGGCCCGCGACGCCTGCCGGAGCCTGGCCGCAGGTCCGGGCACCGGATATGCCTGCGGGCGCTGGGACTAGGCGGGCGGGGATAACTCGCCGGGGTAGGCGGGGAAGTTCTCCGTGGCGGCGGCGGCGTCCCAGCCGCGGCCGGTGTCGGCCGCGCCCTCAGCCTCGGCGGCGGGCCAGTATGCGGCAGCGTCCGGGGCGGGACGGGACGCAGCGGCGCCGTGATCGGTGCGGCCGGTGCGGCCGGTGGGCGGGCGGCCGGAGGCGGTGCGGCTGGCGTCGGCGCCCCGGCCGGGGGAGGCTGGCCCGCCGGCCGTGCCAGTGCGGCCAGCAGCGGCAGCGCGGCTCGGACCGGGAGTGCGGCTCGGACCGGCAGCGCGGCTCGGACCGGCAGCGCGGCTCGGACCGGGAGCGCGGCTCGGACCGGGGGTGCGGCCGGAGGTGGCGGCGATGCCAGGCGTCTGCGCGTCGTTCGCGCGCGCCGCCGCGCTACGCCGGCGGCCGGCCAGCCATGAGAGCCGCCGGGGGGGCCGCTGCGGGCCGGCGGCGTCCGCCCGGGTCGGTCCGTCCGTGCTGGCCGGGCTGGGCAATGCGGCTGAGCCGCCCCACGAGGAGCCCTGGCGCTGCGGCGTCCCGGCAGCGCGGCCAGCGCCCGCGGACGCCGGCAGCGCACTCCACGGCAGCTCGCCCGAAGGTTCAGGCGCAGGTCCCCAGGGCGGCGAGCCGGAGACTTCCGGCCGCCGCGGGGCAGTCCGCGAGGCGGTCACGGCCCCGGACGGCCGGCGTGGCAGCGCCGCGTCGGCGGCCGTATCAGTAGCAGCCGTATCAGCGGCGGCCGCGGTCGGCTGGGCCGCCGGCGCGGCGAAGAACTCCAGCATCCGGTCGTCATTGCCGCCCGTGGCGAACGCCGTGCGCGGGGCCGCTCCGCGCCCCTGCGGGCCAGCCGCGGCAGCGCGCCTCCGGAGCGCGCTCACGGCTGCGTAGATGGCAATCAGGAGCAGCAGCGCGACGAGAACTCCGGCCGAGAGGGACAGGTCGCGCAGCAGGCGCCGATTCAGGGCGGCCCGGGCTGACGGCGCCGGCGGCGGGGCAGGCTCCACCCGCGGCAGCGCGCCGCCCTGCCGGGCGGCTGACGGCAGCAGCGCGGCCGCGGCGCTGAGTGCCCGCGCGGCATTGACGACGCCGTAACCTGATCCGCTGCGGAGGCCGCCAGCCGTCCGGTCGACAGCGCTGCTGGTCATCGCCCTGGTGACCAGGGCAGCCGACAGGCTGGGGAAACGTGATCTGATCAGCGCGGCGATACCGGCCACCATCGCGCTCGCCGCGCTGGTACTGCTCATCGTCTGGTAGCCGCCGCTGGCGGTCGCCGCGACGACGTCGACCCCGGCCGCCGTGATCGCGACGTAGGGCTGCTGGCTGGAAAAGAAGGCCTTCGTGAAGTTGCTGTCGACCGCCCCGACTGCGATCACGCCCGGATAGGCCGCCGGGTAGTTCGCCGCATCGGTGCTGGCGCCGTCGTCGCCGGCTGGTGCCACGAGCACGACGTTGCGGCTCAGCGCGTAGGCGGCCGCGGCCCGCTCGGCGGCACTGCCGCCCGCTGCGGACGCTGCGCCTGCCTGGGTGCCAGTGGGCTCACCGGGATCGATCGGCAGGTCGATCACCGTGGCGCCGTGGGCGACCGCATACCGGATGCCGCTGGCGATGGCCCCGGGCAGGCCGGCGGCCACCGCAGGATCGCTGGCCGGCTGCGGATCGGCGGCCGGAAGGGCGACACGGACCGACAGGATCCTGGCCGCAGGCGCAACGCCGGCCATCCCCGAGGAGCCGGCTGCTCCATGACCGTGCCCGGCGATGAGGCTCGCGATGGCCGTTCCCTGCAACCCGAAGTACGGCCCGGCCGGCTGGCCCGAGTTCGTGTAGTCAGGTCCGCTGACCACCGCGCCGGCCAGGTCGGCCTGGGCGCCGTTGACGCCATCGCTCAGCACCGCCACCGTGACGCCCGAGCCCCGGCTGGCCTGCCAGGCCTCGGTGATGCCCAGCTTGGTCAGCCACCACTCGCCCTGCCGCACCTGGTCGGCCAGCTCAGGCGCGCAGCACAGCGCGATCGAGGCACACGCCAGCCCCATGGCCAGCAATGCCGTGACCGGGCGGGGAAACCTCAGCGGCACGCCGTCCTTGCCTTCCGTGCGGGGAGTCACCCGCATTCTGCCACGTTAGAGCTGGTTATGTGCCATCTGGGTAATTCTCGCCGGCCATCGGGCCGCCTGCTCAGGAGCGGATCTCAGGCCCGGATCTCAGGCCCGGATCTCAGGGCTGGATCTCAGGGCTGGGCCGCGGGCGCTAGCCGGACGTGGGCGCCGGGCGGCAGGCCCAGCTGCTGGGCCGCGTCGCCGGCATTGACGGCCAGCGAGATGAGCCCGGCGCTGTCGGTGAAGGCGACGATCTCGCCGGGTGCCACGGCGGCGAAGGTCTCCAGGTAGGGAACCGTGAGCTGGCGCCGGCCGCAGCGGACCACGAGCGCGGAGCCGATGCCGATGCCCAGCAGGCCCGCGTCAGCGGCAGGAATGGACAGCTGCACATTGCCGAACCGGTCGATCGACATCACCTCGCCCTCGGCCTCGCCGCCCTGCATCCGGCTGGTGGGCGCCGGGAGGGTGACCAGGTCCGCGAGGTCGATCTCCTCGCCCGCCGCCATCAGTTCCGTGCCCGTCGCCAGGTGCGCCGCCACCGGCACGAAGATGTCGCGCCCGTGGAAGGTGGCCGACACCGGGTGCAGCCATAGCTCGTCGTTGGTGAGCTGGACGGCCCGCTCGGCTCCGCCGAGGGCGCCGAATGCCCAGGACAGCAGCCCGTTGTCGGGTCCTATCAGCACGCTGCCGCCGGCCTGCACGGCGATGGCGCGGCGGGCCGTGCCGACTCCGGGGTCTACCACGCCGACGTGCACCGCGGGCGGGAAATGCGCGATGGTCTGAGCGAGGACGGCGGCGCCGCGGCGGACATCACCGGGCTGGATCAGGTGAGTGATGTCAATGATCCTGGCGGCGGGCGCGATCCGGGCCGCGACGCCGTGGCAGGTTGCGACGAACCCGTCCTCCAGGCCGTAGTCCGTCAGGAAGGTCAGAAAGTCAAAGGAAGTCACGAACCGTGAGCGTACGTTGCCGGGGAGGCTGAGCATAGATGACGTCGCTGCCATGGTCGCGCTGGTTGCCTACGATGAAGGTCTGACCCAATTGCCGGGAGGCCAGGTGGCTGCGCTGTCTGAGCGAGATAAGCGCATCCTGGCGTTCGAGCGAGGCTGGTGGCGGTTTCCCGGAGCGAAGGAGCGAGAGATCCTGGAGGTGTTC
>Ga0187879_10002643_pt1 | contig 12142 bp, 8 predicted proteins | sample June2016WEW_19_1_FD_132423 | JGI IMG/M metagenome (GOLD analysis project Ga0187879, IMG submission 132423) | Peatland microbial communities from SPRUCE experiment site at the Marcell Experimental Forest, Minnesota, USA - June2016WEW_19_10 | ecosystem: Environmental > Terrestrial > Soil >... | reverse complement strand
TCACGCCGTGGGCTACTCCCTGTCGGCCCTCCGGGCCTGAATTTAGTGGCGAACGAGACCCAAATTGCCACCACTTGACCAGTTGAGGCGTTAAGTGAACGCTTATGGGGCTTGCCCTACCCTGTTCGAAAGGGGACGGCAAGCCGTCCCCCTACAAGCGGGTAAAGCAGTGGGCAGGGCCTGGTGGCGCGTCGATCAACCACCCCTAGCCCCTCCTTATCAAGGAGGGGAATTGCGGCGAGGGGTCTTGCAACCATCACCCGCTTCCGTGCGTCTGAGATGTGGATAGCAGGGCATTGCTTTCACTCGTGAGGTCGGTCATATGGCGGATTGGCGTGAACCGATGCGGAAAGAGCAGCGAGTTTGGCATTTGTTGAATCGAGTCACGTTCGGCCCGCGTCCCGGCGATGTGGAGCGCGTCGGGCGCATGGGGGCCAAGGCGTTTCTCGAAGAGCAGCTCCATCCTGAGCGGATTGACGACTCGGCGATTGAAAGAAAGATTGCGGGCCTGCCGACGCTCTCCATGAGCGCCGAAGAGTTGGCCGAAAACTTTCCCGCCAAGAACCAGGCGCAACAGCAGGCTCAGGCGCGGGCGCAAGAGAGCGGGAAGGGAAGCGAGGGCTCGGACTCCGCCCGCGAGATGGCGGCCATGGAGGGACCCGGCGCCATGCAGGAGCCGAACGGCCCGCGGCGCATCACCCTGGAACTCGCGCGCGAACAACTCTGGCGCGCCATCTACAGCCAACGCCAACTTGAGGAAGTGATGGTGCAGTTCTGGATGAATCACTTCAACATTTTTGCCGGCAAGGGCGCCGACCGCTGGCTGATTACGTCGTTCGAACGCCAGGCCATTCGCCCCCACGCGCTCGGCAAGTTCGAGGACCTGCTGGTCGAGACAGCCCGAAGTCCGGCGATGCTTTTCTATCTCGACAACTGGCTCAGTGTGGCGCCTTACACGACCACCGAAGGCAGTGTTTATCGGCCGCGCCCTTTCGCGAAACTTCAGAACCGCCGCGGATTAAACGAAAACTACGCCCGCGAGCTGATGGAACTCCACACCCTCGGCGTGGATGGCGGCTACACGCAAAAGGACGTTCGCGAAGTGGCGCGATGCTTCACTGGCTGGACCATCAACCGTCCGCTCGAGGGTGGCAGCTTCTTTTTTAATCCCCGCTTGCACGACTTCGGAGAGAAGGTTGTCTTGCGGCAGAAAATCAAGCCGGGCGGCGGCGAGAAGGACGGACTCGAAGTGCTTCACCTGCTGGCGCGCCATTCCTCCACGGCGCACTTCATTTCGCTTAAGCTCTGCCGGCGTTTTGTGGCGGACGAGCCGCCGGCTTCGGTTGTCAACCGAGCCGCCAAGACCTTTCTGAAGACGAAGGGGGACATGCGGGCTGTGCTGCTCGGCATCGTGACTTCGCCGGAGTTCAACTCGACTGCGGCGTTGCGCGCCAAAGTAAAATCGCCCTTCGAATTGGTGGCCAGTTCGCTTCGCGCCCTCGACGGCCAGACCGACGCCGGGCCTCCGCTGCTCGCCGCGATGGTGCGCATGGGAGAGCCGCTGTTTTACTATCAGGCGCCCACCGGCTTCCCGGACCGGGGCAGCGCCTGGATCAATTCCGGCACACTCCTCCAGCGCATCAACTTCGCAACTTTGCTGGCCGCCAATCGCATTCGCGGGACGCAGGTGGATTTCGAAGCCGTCGCGCCGGACAGCGGTCCCAATGAGGTCGTAAAGGAACTTTCGGATCGGCTGGTCGGCGGAGAACTTTCGCCCGAAACGCGCCTGGCCGTCACGAAGACTGTGAATGGTTCCGGAGCGCCTGGAATGGGCGCCCCGTGGGCCGCAGCGGCGCTGAAGGCCACCGCTATCTTGGTCGCGTCGCCGGATTTTCAGAGAAGATGAGCCATGCTGATTGTCGTGGGTGGCGCATACGTCCCGGCGTTTGTTGCCGGGATGTATGCGCCTTTCGACCCTCTCTCCGCGACCGTCGGGCGCAGACATGCCATAAAAGCGGCACGTCTGCGCCACCCTGCGACCCTCGGCCATCGACAATTCGTGGAGTGAACTATGACGATTCCTCGTCGCTATTTCATCAAGACCGCAGGCTTGAGCCTTTTCGGGGTGGGCTTAGTACCCAGCTTTTTAAGGCGTACCGCGTTCGCTCTCGAGCAGCCGCTCGCGAGCGGGCGCAGGAAAATCCTGGTGGCGGTGTTTCAGCGCGGCGCTGCAGACGGACTCAACATCGTGGTGCCGTTTGCGGAGCGGGACTACTTTGCGATGCGGCCCACCATTGCCATCCCGCAGCCGGGCAGGAGTGTTGGGGAAGGCCAGGGCGTCATCGACCTGGACGGGTTTTTCGGACTCCACCCGGCTTTGGCTTCGTTGAAGCCGCTCTTTGATGCCCGGCATCTGGCCATCGTGCACGCCGCGGGATCGCCCGACAACTCGCGATCACACTTCGACGCGCAAGACTACATGGAAACAGCGGCGCCGGGAGTTCGTTCCACCTCGGGCGGCTGGCTGAACCGCCTTCTTCAAATGAACCCGGAGGCTGACGCCACGCCTTTTCGGGCCGTAGCCTTTGCGCCCAGCATGCCGCGCACCTTGGCCGGGCCGGCGTCGGCGCTTTGCGCGCAGGACTTGCGAGGCTTCCGCCTGGCTGCCAATCTTGGCCGGGGCGGCCCGAACGCCGGCGGCCTCGAGGCCGCCTTCGAGGCGATGTATGCCTCGACCTCCGATCCACTTCTCGGAAGCGCCGCCCACGAAACCTTTGACGCCATATCCACTTTGCAACGTATTGGAGTTGAGAATTACCAACCTGCGAATGGCGCCGCGTACCCGCTGGGGCCGCTCGGCCGCAGCCTTCAGCAAGTGGCGCAGCTCATCAAGGCGGATTTGGGGCTCGAGGTCGCCTTCGCGGAAGTGGGCGGCTGGGACCACCACGTCAACGAAGGCGGTGTGCAGGGCCAATTGGCGGCGCGATTGAAGGTGTTCGGCGAAGCGCTGGCCGCTTTTCACCAGGATCTGGGCGACCGCATGGAACAGGTTGTGCTCCTGACCATGTCGGAGTTCGGCCGTACCGCGCGTGAAAACGGCAATCGCGGCACAGACCATGGCCACGCCAACTGCATGTTCGTGCTGGGCGGGCGGGTGAAGGGCGGAAAGGTATACGGGCAGTGGCCGGGGCTTAAGCCTGACGACCTCAACGAGGGTAGAGACCTTGCGCTGACTACCGATTTCCGCGATGTCTTTGCGGAAGTGGCCGTGCGCCATCTGGGCGCGCAACGGCCGGGGAGCATTTTCCCGGGCTTCAGGGTTTCACCGGATCGCTTCCGGGGATTTCTGGGGTAGCGCGGGCTTCCCGCCCGCGGTGGCGGGAGCGTCCCGCTCCCGCGCGCGGGCAAGATGCCCGCACCACTGCGGGCGGGACGCCCGCACTACGATATTCGAAGCAGCCCCGCCTTTTTGCAGGGATCCTCTCACTTCGGCCCGGGCGGCAGATGTTCTTCCAGATAACGAGCCAGCAGGCAGAACAAATGGTAATGGGTGTCCTTGCCTTCTGAAAGGCTATGTGTCCTCCCAGGATATTCCATCATATCGAACTGTTTACCAAGTTCGACAAGGCGATCGATCAGCAGTTCGCTGCCCTGGAAGTGCACGTTGTCGTCGTCGGAGCCGTGGACCAGCAACAGATGCCCCTTCAGGCCTGCGGCGAAATTGATTGCTGATCCCTGGCGGTAACCCTCTGTGTTCTGTTGCGGAAGTCCCATATACCTTTCCTGGTATATCGTGTCGTATAACCGCTGATCGGGAACCGGCGCCACGGACATACCGACCTTATAAACCTCCGGGTAGCGAAACATCAGGTTGAGCGTATTGGTGCCCCCGCCGCTCCAGCCCCACACGGCCGTGCGCCCGCGGTCAATATAGGGGCGTGCGTTTTCCGTGGCCTCGAGCGCCGCCGCCTGGTCCTGGGAAGAGAGCACGCCCACTGAGCCGTAGATGATTTTGCGCCAGGCCCGGCCCTTGGGCGCTGGCGTGCCCCGGTTGTCCACGCTGGCGATAATGTAACCCTCCTTGGCGAGCAGGCGATGGAATATCCCCGTCTTGCCTCCCCATGCGTCGACTACCGTCTGTCCCGCCGGCTCACCGTAAATGTGAATGAGGATGGGATACTTCTTCGCAGGATCGAACTGGGGAGGCTTGATCATAAAAGCGTCTAGGGTCACGCCGTGGCCGATATCGACAGGAAAGAATTCCGTGGGTGGCGAGAATAGCTGCGCCGTCTTGGCGCGCAACTCATGATTGTCCTCGAGCACTCGCTTCACCTGATGAGCAGACAGCGTGACCAGGTCGATGACGGGAGGCGTGTCCGAAGTCGAGAACGTGTGGATGGCCCACTCGAAACTCGGAGAAATTTGGTAGGAATGGGAACCACCCGTACCGGGCGGAGTGACTCGCTCCGGCGCACCCGAGCCATCCAGGCGGCTGCGGTAAAGGTAGCGCTGCGAAGCGTTGTCAGGCGAGGCGATGTAATACACCCAGGCTTCCTCGGCATCGACGCCCTCGAGATGAATGACATCAAATTGGCCGGCAGTCACAAGCCGTGACTGCTTCCCATCCTTCGAGATCACATACACGTGACGCCAGCCGTCCTTTTCGCTCACCCAAAGGAAATCTCTTCCGTGGTGAATCCACGTCAGGTCACTCACCACATCCAGCCAGGCATCGTCGTGGTCGTGACAGACTTCCGCGACCGCACCGGTTTGGGCGTCCGCCAGCAGCACGTCGTTCGTGTTTTGCGGGCGATTCATGTGTTCGAGAACAATGGAATTCCCGGCCCAAGCCATGTAGGGGATGTAGTTGTTTCGCGGGTCTCCCGGCACGTCAAGCCATTGCGTCGGCCCGCCCGGTGACTTCACGACGCCCACCCTGGCGGCGGGGTTTGTAGTTCCGGGCTGGGGGTAGGGAATATTCACGACGTGAGGGTATACCCCATACTGCGGATAAGGAATCTGGCTGACCACGTTGTAAGGGCCGCCGCTGTCATAGATCAGCGGGAAGTTGCCTTCCTCCGAAGAATCAATCTGCCAGTAAGCGATGCTCTTCCCGTCGGGGCTCCAGCGGAATCCGTCGCGAAGATCGAACTCCTCTTCGTAGACCCAGTCGGAAGTGCCGTTGGCCAAGGTGGGAGAGCCGTTCGCGGTCAGGGCAACGATCGATCCGCTGGCGAGATTCTCGACGTAAATATTCTGCTCCCGCACGTAGGCTACTTTCAAGCCGTCGGGCGAAAACTTGGCAAACATCAGCGTGGAAGGCGCAGCGCTCCCGCCCAACTTCTGAAGTTTCCGGGTCGCGAGGTCGAGCACCCAATAATCTCCGCGCGTGTTCTCACGCCAGACTCGGCGCGAGTTCGTAAACACCAGAAGGCGCTTCATGTCCTTTGACCAGGAATAGTCATCGATGGCGAGCGGGGTATCCGCGTCGGGAGGAAAAAGCTCTTTGGCCGGCACCAGGACGGCGCGGGCGCCGGTTGCGGTGTCGTATTTCACGATGTCCCGAGCATCCTTGGCTTCCGTCGAGGCTTCGAGCGTGGTGTAGGATTCACCTTCGTTCACCCAGCGCGCCGGGCCGAACCACTTGCCGTTAAACTCGTTGCCCACAAAGACACGGTGAAGCATTTCCGTCAGTTGCGATGAGAGTTGCGCGCGCGCCATGCCGGGCCATAGGGATATCGCTACCAGACAGGCCAAGATGACGGACGGCCGTCTGCGCACGGGTGGCGCATACGTCCCGGCGTTTTTTGCCGTGATGTATGCGCCTTTCAGGCTTCTCTCCGCGACCGGCGGGCGCAGACATGCCATAAAGCCGCACGTCTGCGCCACCCTGCGCGTGGCGTTCATAGGAAGACCTCCTGAAATCACTTAACGCCGCCCATCAGCTTCTTCACGGACGGGACGAAGACGAACAGGGCAAGGGCGGCGGCAAGGGCTGCCACTGCTGAGATTCCGAACAGTCTGGGCAAAGCGACGGACTGGTAGAAGGACGCTAGCGTGCCGCCCACGTAATTGCCTACGGAATCGGAAAGGAACCAGAAGCCCATCATCAGGCCCGCGACTCGAGCGGGCGCGAGCTTGGTGGTAACACTAAGGCCTACCGGGCTTACGCAAAGTTCGCCGACGGTGACCAGAAGATAACTCCAGGTGAGCCACATGGGACTGTTGTGGGTCCGCCCGGCCACGGGAACCAGAATCAGGAATGAGAACCCGGCGAACAGCAGGCCCGTGGCAAACTTTGATCCGGTCGAGAGTTCCCATTTGCCCATGTGCACCCAAAGCCAGGCGAAGACCGGCGCCAGCATGATCACAAACAAGGGCTCCTCGGATTGAAACCATCCGGCAGGGAAGCCTCCAAACAGGCTGCGATTAGTGTTTAACTCGGCGAAGAGATTCAGCGTGGATCCCGCCTGTTCGAATAGAGACCAAAACAACGCGGAAGCGAAGAAAAAAACCAGAACGGCCCCCAGACGTTTGCGCTCGACAGGCGTCCACCCCTTCATTCTGAAGAGCCACGAAAACGTGACCACGACGATGATGAGCAGCGCGAGTCCGAGGGATTTTGAAAGGCCGGCAGGGGTGACTTTGAAGACTCCGATCCATCCCAGGACGACGGCGAGGACGGCCAGCAGCGCCGCCATGCCCAGCGATTGCCAAAGACGGCGCCGGGCGGAGAGGCTGTCCCGAGGAGCCGCGCCGATGCCGGGAAGGTGCTTCCAGCCGGCGCGATACTGGATGACCCCGAGGGTCATGCCCAGTCCGGCGACCGCGAAGCCGAGATGCCAATTGATCTTCTCGCCCAGGTAGCTGCAGATCAGCGGCGAAACCAGCGCGCCCAGATTGATTCCCATGTAGAAGATCGAAAAGCCGGCATCGCGGCGGGAGTGGTCCTGGCCGTACAACTGCCCGACCATGGTGCTGACGTTGGGTTTCAGCAGCCCCGTGCCGATCACAATCAGTCCCAGGCCAAGATAGAAGGTCAGAATCAGCGGCATGGCCAGTGCGTAATTGCCGGCGGCAATCACCAGGCCGCCGTAAAGCACGGCTTTCCGCTGTCCGATCACGCGGTCGGCGAGCCATCCCCCGGGGAGCGTGATGAGATAAGTCATCCCCGCATAAATGCCATAGATCGCGCCCGCCTTGACAACGTCGAATCCCAGCCCTCCTCTTTCGAGAGAAGCTGTCATGAAAAGAATCAACAGGGCACGCATTCCGTAATAACTGAAGCGTTCCCAGTATTCAGTAAGGAAGAGAGTCGCAAGCCCGCGAGGGTGACCGAAAAAAGTTGCCATGAGTGACGAGCTCATCCGCGGATTAAGAGAGTTTACCCGCTAGGACTCACTCCGGACGAGACTCTTGGCGTGTCATTCTGAGCGAAACGGAGAATCTCTGCGGTTCGCCGCCGCGCCTCGGCCGGAGGAAGATAGGGATCGTTCGCTTCGCTCAGAATGACAGCCTCTGTACCTGTCCGCGAGTCCTACGCCTCAATGTCATCCGGGCCTACTGCCGCTGGGCGAGATGGCGGTCGAGCATGAACAGCCCTTGCTTGGACTCCCCGATCATCTTGAGTTGATGCTGGATGTCGCTGGCGTTGGCTTCTTCTTCCACCTGCTCGGTAACGAACCATTGGAGGAAGGCGCTGCTGGCATGGTCCTTCTCAGCCGCGGCGAGATCCACCAGCTTGTCAATCAAGCCGCTCACATCGCGCTCGTGCTTGTAGACCTGATCGAAGACTGCGTGCGGTGAATCCCACTTGGCAGGTGGGGCCGCGACGGCGCTGAGGGTCACTCGTCCGCCTCGATCGACAATGTGCTTGAAGAACTTCAGGGCGTGACCGGCTTCTTCCTTGGCCTGGATTTGCATCCAATGAGCCATGCCGTGCAGGTTCCCCTCTTCAAAATTGGCCGCCATCGCGAGATAGAGATAGGCGGAATAAAGCTCGGCGTTCACCTGCTGGTTCATGGCCTCTTGCATTGTAGAACTGATCATGTACCCTCCTTTTGCGTTTGAGTGTCCTGATATTTGAGCAAGTATAGTAATCCTTTCGGGGAGGAATGGGCAACGGCGATTACCGCGGAGTGGCCTCGGCTTAGAAGGTGTATAGGGAGGCGGAATGTGTCATCCTGAGCAAAGCGAAGGATCTCTGCAGTTGTTCGTCGGTCATTCACTCTCAGGAAACTGCGGAGATCCTTCGCCGCGCGCAGGATGACGGCAGGGGTGGATTTTACGTCGCCTGCTGCGCTTTGTTCAAGACCAACTCATGCACTTCGTTGTAGCCATTGTAGCGCAGGCGGTACTTGTAGCTGCCGGAGGCGTATTTCGCGGTGTTCCAGGCTGCCATGTGATAGCCGGGCTCGCAGATGGCATTTGAGATTACTTCCAGGTTTCTGCCCGCCTGATCGAGGACCTCGACGAGAACCCATCCCTTCTCAGGGACGCTGAACTCAATGGCCATCTGCGGATTGGCGGCGTTGGGATAGTGTTGGTTGAAGACACGCGTGATGGGTTTGGGAGGAATGCTGAGTTTCGTTTCGCTGACCTTGGAGTAGTCATACGGCTGGTCGACGAGGTGCCAGAGCGCCTCTTTGCTGCGCTGGTGCAGGTAGAACGACCTCAAGGGCGTGCGCGTGAAACCTGTCAAAGGCCGGCGGACCGCGATGCCATCCTGCCACTCATAGACGGGGATGTGCATCGGGTTGAGCATACCGAGCTTGCCGCGCTCCATGGCAATATGGAAGAGCCCGAAGTTCCCCGGCTCATGGCCGCCCAGCCAGTGGCCCACGATATCCACCAGGTAGGGGTTCTTGCCGAAGAGGACGACGTTGGTCATGTAATCCCAGGCTCTGCCATCGTAATTGTTTTCGTTGCCCAGGGGATTGGGCCCCTGGTTGAAGTCGCCGTCGCGGCCGTAGATGCCCTCGACGATATGAAGTCCCATGGGCGAGGCTGCGTGGTTGTCGATCGTCCGTTGCGCCCACAATTCCATGCAAAGGGTGCTGTACCAATAGGCGTCGTTATAGCCGGGGTCGTTCTTCGAAACATCCGGCGTGTTCCACCGGGGAATGTACCCGGCGTGCCGCTTGAAGCTCGCGTCCACGAGTTCATGAACCTTTGGGTTGATACATTCTTTATTAATAACTTCCTCGAGCTTCTGCATTTCATCAATATTCTGCCACTTTTGACAGTATCCCTGAAAAGGCGCCGCGTGGGTGCCCTGCCAGTTCTTCGAGGTGAGGGTCAAACCCATTTCGTGAGCTTTGAATTTCGCCACGTTCAGGTTCCACGAATCCCGGGCGTTGAAGGGCCAGAGATAAGGGACCTGCGTCCAGACCACGCCGCCCGGCACGTCTTTCCAGACAAACGCCCGCTCGTCGCTCGCATCGTCTTCCGTCTTGATGGTGTTCTTCGCGGTGCGAACCGTGGCGCCCACCCGCCGGCCCATCGCGAGGTACCCGCGGGCGTCGAGCACTCCGCCGCCATTGACGTCGCGGGTATGCATCCTGTTGCCCGCTACTCCCAGGTCCTTCAACGATTCGAACAGACCTTCGACGAAGAACGCGTCGGTGGCAATGCCCATCGTGTCCTCAAGAGTGAATCCTCTTTCGGTATCGACCGGGTTGTGGGCAGTCAGGTTTGGCTTGGTGGCAATGTTGTGAGTCGTCGGAACGCCGGTGCTGTCCATGGGAACAAAGATCGACCGGCCAAGATCGAGTCCGACCTGCTTGCAGGCGGCGGAATTCGTCTTGCGGTCAACGTGCGTCCGCAGGATGAAGACCGCCTCGGAGTGCTGCTCGACGAACGGATGAACGCCGAAAAACCCTGAGGGCGCGGACTCGCCGGCAAACACGGAAGAGCGGCCGGTGAACGCCGCCGCACCAACCAGCAAAGACGACGATTTTATGAAATTCCTGCGATTAATCATGAAGACTCTCCCGTGGACCGCAAAGGGGCGGGTCAAAATGTAGACAAAGTGTCACACTGTCGGCCGCGCGCGGCTCCCATTGCGTTGTTCGACGCATGCGCGGTGAAAACTCGCCCCTCCCCGTCCCAAAACCTCTGATTGGAGCAGGTGGATTGCCAAAATTAATCAACAGCCCTTTCCCGCGGGGAGAGGGCCGTCATGCTATGGAAACGGGGCATGAGCCATGCCCATCACAGGGTCGCGCCCTCGAATTCGAGGGCGCAATAGAGCGAGAGCGGGGGAAGCTTGAACTCCATCCCCGGGGACGCCGAGACGCCCTGAAGTGTGAGGCCCTCGTTGCTTCCCGGCTGCCAGAGACGCGCCGACTTGACTTCGTCATTCACCCAAAGGGTGACGGAATCGGCGGGCTTTACCGAGTAGTTCAGCACTTGTACGACCCGCCTTTTGTGGGTGGGATCGACACTCGAATGGCAGTTCACGGTGGAGCGGTTGTAGAGGCGGACGATATCGTTCCGGCGGCTCAGCAGCAAGTGCGCGTCCACGGCGACCTGGTCTGGCGCCTGGAAGCCTTCCTCGGCCACAGCAATCTGCCCCGAGCCTAGGCTATAGAGGTCATAGCGAAGCGACGGTTCTCCTTTGGCCGGTTTCACCTCCGGAGGGCCCCAGTAAGCGGCGGCGATCAGCAATCCGCCTTTCCGGACGAAGGCGAGGAATTGCGAGAGTTGCTCGGCGCTGGGCGCATCTTTGTCGAGCCAGAGTACCGCCCTCAGTTCCTGGTCCGGGGCGGCCAGCGGCCGCGATCTCTCAACGATCTGGAGCTGAACCTGGCGGCGATTGAGCAAGTTCAACACCTCTCCGCTGAAGTAGGCATTCTCCCCGCGAAAGTCCGAGAAGACCGCGAGAGTGCCTTCCGATTGGAAGGCTTGCCATTCCTTGTGTTTCTCGAAAAAGTCGAGCGCCTCGCACAGCTTCTCCCAAACACTCCTAGCCCGGGGATCGCCCTTGGTTAGGGCGCCCCGAAGTTTATCATCCAGCGAGATGACCCAGCGGCTGCCGTAGGCTCGGCTGTCGGCTACCGCGAGGCCATAGTTGGCGGGGTGAAGGAGGCTCGAGGAATCCGGAGGGTCGAAGTCGAGCCAAAGGGTCTTTCCGGGCTCAAGCGCGCCTGCGAGCAGCGAAAACCAGGCGTTTGAGTCCACCCAGGGGTTGGCCGTTGCGCCCGCGCGGGCGTTGTCTTCGTCCAGGGTCTCGAGGTTCACTCCCGGCCAGACGTTGTCGCTGGTGCTGAAGATGGTCGAAATGGTTTCCCCCACCACTTTCTCGCGCGATAGCTGCATGATGGCCGGAAGGTCGAAGGATTGACCCGAGGGATAGCGGAGCAACACCGCGGTAAGGCCGGCGGCGCGCGCGGCGGAGACGGCGGCGCCTGCACCCTCCTTCATGGCAACCCTTCCCACAAAGCTGATCCCAAGCCGGCGGCCTGCTTCGAGGAGAGGCTTCAAGGCCTGCTGCTGAGCCCCATCCTCGGGCTTCCCAATCGCCCAGTCCACAACCAGGCAGTTGACCGGCGTACCCTTGAGCAGTGCCAAGGACGACGGCTGAGCCCATGCCTCAAGCGTCTCCTTGAGTTCAGGACTGAAACTCCTTAACCTGCTGCGGCGCGCGATTTCGAGCGGGCCGCAGGGCCACTTCATCGGCACCCACTTCGTGTCTAGATCCATGCTCATCCCCTTGCCGTGTAGAGAAGCGGCGGCCGTCGTTTGGCTTCGTCTGCGGCTCTTCGCGGTCTTATCCGGACGGCGGACGAAGTATAGCCGAAAGCGGGTACCCGGCGTAACCGTCGTTCCGCCGCGTAGTGTCCTAGTTTCGGCATAGCGCTGGCCTTTAGGCCAGCATCTGCCGACCTAAAGGTCGGCGCTACGTTCAAATCAGGACGCTACCTTCCGCCGGACAGCGTGCAGCGTAGATGTAAACTCAGTCCGGCTTCCTCTGCTGCCTTCCAGTCTGTGTCAGGACCTCGTTTAGGCTGTCATTCCGAGCCCTTCGCTGTCATCCCGAGCCCTTCGCTTGTCATTCTGAGCGGAGCGAAGAATCTCGCTCTGCCGCTCAGGGTAAACTCCGCGAAGAGCCTGTCCTGAACGAAGTGAAGGAATCTCGCTC
>Ga0187879_10002642_pt1 | contig 12142 bp, 12 predicted proteins | sample June2016WEW_19_1_FD_132423 | JGI IMG/M metagenome (GOLD analysis project Ga0187879, IMG submission 132423) | Peatland microbial communities from SPRUCE experiment site at the Marcell Experimental Forest, Minnesota, USA - June2016WEW_19_10 | ecosystem: Environmental > Terrestrial > Soil >... | reverse complement strand
TGCTTGGACCAGATGGGACGGAAAAAACCTTTCAACTGACGAAATCGAACGCCTGCTTTTCGTTGCCGATGATGAGTTGAAGAGCGACTATGCACAATTCAGAAATTATGTTTCATCTCAGGCAGGTGCCACTTCAGGCCCATTACGCGGCCTTCGAGCGTCGCCAAGCTAGCATTGAGGCGATCCTCGCCAAAGCTAAGCGACTTGTCATTTTCGGAGCGGGTCAAAATGGCCAGATGGTGGCCTCCCTTCTGCGGTGTAACGGACTGGAACCTGCGGCCTTCATGGACGACACGCCCGCTAAGCTCAATACCGTAATTTGCGGATTGCCCGTCGAGCAGGTGCCTTCGACCCATCCGGATGTGAAGACAACCGCCGTTTGCTCTGTGTTCTCCGCCCGGTATGGCTTTCTGCCTATTCAACGGCGACTACACGCCTTGTCCATAGAAGTCGTCTCTCTCTTCGAGTTACTCTGGTGCCTGGAGGAAAATTGCCTCCCCTTTTATTTTTTGGATCGTCCGAATATTCTCATGGATAACTTTTATCAAGTCGAATGGTTTGCGAGCCGCCTTGCGGACGAAAGGTCACAACGGGAACTGCTATCACACGTGAATTTTCGATTGGCGCTAGATTATGAGGAACTAGCGAAGCCCGAAGCAAGGCTAGTCGGGCCGATTCGCACTTGGGACAATGCAATCTATGTCGAAGGCGGGGCATTCGACGGCGACACGCTCTTACCTTTCGTCGACCGTTTTTACGAGCAATTGTCGCACGCTATTGGTATCGAGCCGGACGACGCGAACTACAGACATCTTGAGAATAGGCTCGAAGGTGCTCCAGGAAGGATCAAGAAAAAGATCAGCGCTGTCAACGCTGCACTTGACGCAGGGACAGGGGTGAAAAGATTCGCGGGCGGAAGGCTGCAGGAATCCGCTCTCTGTGATAGCGGGAACATAACGGTTCGGACGATATCAGTTGATGATTTGCTCCGCGACCGTATAGATCCCAGGGTCTATCTAAAACTCGATGTTGAGGGCGCTGAAAGAGACGCAATTATGGGAGCCCATTCATTGATCGAGTCTTCGGCTCCATTCCTGTCGATCTCTCTTTATCACAAGCCCATGGATCTGTGGGAACTACCGAAGCTTATCTATAGTCTTAATTCTAGTTACCGATTTTTCCTACGAAGTCATGGTGAGGACGGAGCAGACTTGACTCTCTATGCCTATCACGAGGACCTCGATGGAGATTTGCCGGTTGGCCTTGGTCCAAGATAATGGATCATATTGGGCTAACGAGCGGATTGATCTTGCCCCCGAAAAACGTCTCCCAAGGCTGATTGTGTAGGATCGGCTTTGGAGGGTTTCAGATGACAGGATTGGTTCGGGCGCGGTACACGCTGGAATTCAAGCAGAAGGCGGTGCGGCTTGTCCGGGGAGGGCAAACGGTCTCCTTGGTGGCCAAGACGTTGGGTCGTCTTTCGGAACAGACGCTGCATAACTGGCTGAAGGCGGAGGCGGCGGGGGATTGCGCGAGATTGCGGGCAAGGTGGTCAGCGCCGAGAAGATGGAGATTGCTCGCCTGAAGACGGAACTAGCCAAGACGCGGATGGAGCGCGACATCTTAAAAAAAGCGACGACGTATCTCGCGGTCGTCATCGACTTGTTCAGCCGTCAGGTGGTCGGTTTCGCGATGAGCGAGCGCATGACCCGGCAATTGGTTATCGACGTATTGCGCATGGCCTGGTTCCGTAGACGGCCTACGAACGGTCTGATCTTTCATTCAGATCGAGGCAGCCAATACGCCAGCGGCGACTTCCAGAAACAACTCGTAACCTTCGGCATGAAGGGCTCGATGAGCCGAAAGGGCGACTGCTGGGACAACGCCGTGACCGAAACGCTCTTCGGTTCGTTGAAGGTCGAGCGGATGCACGGAATGCACTTTGCGACACGCCGTCAGGCAAAGGACGAGGTAATCGATTCGCTTCAGTTTTACAATCACCGGAGGCTTCACTCGATGCTGGGATATCTCAGCCCGATGGCCTTCGAGAAAAAACGGCTTGCCGATAAAGAAAGGCTCGCCGCATAATCGCTTAGCTAACGGGGACGCTAAACGCGGGCAAGTTCAAGCCGTTAGAAACATAAGAAACTGGCGTCAAATACTCAGAAGCTTGAACATCAAACAAGTTTACAGTATCCATTTCTGCATGGGCGATGATAACCAAAATAACGCACGCTTCAGCAAATTAACCTATGACGATTTTCGCCTGATGGCGGGGGACAACTCGCTCAGCCGCCACGAGAAGATCGGTTTTCCTGATCGTTACCGTGCCGGGCGGGAAGGAGAAATTTTTGCCGATATTCGAAAAAAGTTGCCGATTCTTGATGGCCAAGGAAGACAGGTTCTGGATATTGGTCCAGGATGCGGTGATTTGCCACACATACTACTGGCGCATTGCGAAGCACGCGATCATGAATTGAGTCTTGTGGATTCAGCCGAAATGCTGGCCCAACTTCCCGATAGCAAGTGTGCGAGCAAAATTCCCGGACAATTTCCGACAGAATGCTTGGACTTCGTTGAACGAGCCGCCGGGACATTTCATGCCGTAATAGTTTATAGTGTTCTTCACTATGTCCTTCCGGGCGGGGACATATTCGCGTTCTTCGACAGGCTGTGCCAGACCTTGGCACCTGGGGGCAGCCTTCTGATCGGCGACGTTCCCAACGTTTCCAAACGTAAGCGATTTTTCAGTTCCGAAAATGGGATAGAATTCCACAAGAATTTCATGAAAACCACGGAAGCGCCGACGGTCACCTTCAATATTCCCGAATATGATGCTATCGATGATGCGGTTATTGTCGGACTGATTCTGCGCGGGCGTTCCGCTGGTTTTGATGTCTACGTCCTGCCACAGCCTTCTTCCTTGCCGATGGCAAATCGACGAGAGGACATACTTGTTCAACGTCCTTGAACAAAGGGACAGCCGTGACTGCCAGCCGCAAACTCGTTATCGTCGGAGACAGCGCGTTTGCGGAAATTGCGCAAGAATATTTCAGCGTGGACAGTCCCTATGATCCGGTCGCTTTTGCGGTCGAAACTCCTTTCTTGAAGCACGACAGTTTGAGTGGATTGCCTGTCGTGCCGTTCGAAACTCTCAAGGAGACGCATCCTCCGGAAACCCACGACGTCTACGTGGCTGTTGTTTACACACAACTGAACCGGCTCAGGGCGCGACTTGCAGCTAGTGCGAAAGCCAATGGTTATCGACTGGCGAGTTATGTGAGTTCGAAAGCGTTCGTGTGGCGGAACGTGAAACTCGGCGAACATATCTTCATATTTGAAGACAATACTGTGCAGCCATTCGTCACGCTCGGAGATAATGTGGTGTTGTGGAGCGGCAATCACATTGGGCACCATTCCACCCTCCATAACAATGTCTTTGTTTCGTCGCATGTCGTGGTTTCGGGGTTCTGCGTCATCGGAGATAATTGTTTTCTCGGCGTTAACAGCACGCTCGCGAACAACGTCGTCCTAGGAACAGATTGCTGGCTTGGTCCAAACGTCACAGTAGTCCATGATGTGCCAGAGGACACTCTATTCAAGTCACCAGAAGCTGAGGCGGCGAAGGTAGGCGCTCGGCGATTTTTCAAGGTCAAGAGCTAAGCCGTTCCGTTAGGCAAATGTGTCAGGGCTCCTCAGATGACAGCACATTCAATTTCAGATTCAATCCCAACTTATGGCGTAAGGGAAAAAACGTCGGCTACCTGCGATCTCGATCTGTGGAGAGAAATGTTCCGACGCGATGGCTACGTTGTGTTGCCAAACGTCTTTTCCGAAGCGTTGTTGCGTGACGTATCGGCTCTAATTGACCAAGTCTACGACTTGCAGATGAAGGAGGCGGGCGGTCTGGATCTCCTTGAGAGCGCCAACGATTCGGATATCATACGGTGTCCCCTTGCATATGATGAGCGATTTTTAGCTCTCTCGACGAATGACGTAATTCAATCTTTTGTCCGCCAGATCATGGGCGAAAACTTCGTCCTTCTAATGCAGAATGCGATAATTAATCGTCCTCAAAAAGATCACTATCAAACGAGTTGGCATCGAGACCTAAATTATCAGCATTGGGTCAGTTCTAGGACTTTGTCGTTAAACTTTCTGATCTGCATTGATCGCTTCTTTGTCGAAGGAGGCGCGACATGGGTGCTGCCCGGTTCGCACTTGCATGAGGAATTCCCTTCCGATTCCTATGTTGGGAGCCACGAGATTCCATTGGAGGCCCCCGCTGGTTCGGTTGTCGTTCTGGATGGGATGACGTTTCATCGCGCCGGCGTTAATTCGACCAAGAATTTCGTTCGTCGGGCGGTCAACAATGTCGTTGGCCTTCCTTTCATGGGGCAACAGATCGATGTCCCCAGACTTTTGAATGCTAGCGGGCTGGATTATCGAAATGATCCCTTCCTTTTTAAGTATTTAGGCTATCGTTGGAATCCTGCCCCCGACGGGACGGAATGGCGACGCGGACATGTCCTACCGTCGCAAGCGGTACCGTCCAGGGAGTAACTTGAAGCATTGCTTGCGATGGCGCGAGCCTGGTATCAAATGCACTTGGCTCGGCGAACTTAACGATATTAACTTGGGTCGCCGCGTATCATCCTTTATTGGAAAGTTGGTTCCAACACCCCGCAATACGCCGCCTCGCCTCATTGCGCGTCACTAACTTTTGCCGATAACTCTAAGGACGATCGTTGGTTTCATGGAAATGCAAGGCCGTGAGCTGGCTTAAAAATGCCGTATCTGTAACTGAATGAAGCTTCACCGGCGCTAATTTCATTGGAACTACGGAATGAAATGGAAGAGCCTTGGCCTTGTTTGGAAGCCTGATCGTAATTGCTCTTGGCAGCACAGTCACGGAGGCTTGCCGACGCCGATCAACTTAGGAAATGGGGTGACCCGGGTTTTTATCTATTGCCAGAGTTCTGACCAAGTCGGCAGAATCGGATACGTCGACGTGGCTACAGAGAATCCAATCGAAGTTATCAGCTCCAGCACTGAGCCGGTTTTGGATATCGGCCCGCCTGGTGCATTTGACGACCACGGTGTCGTACCTTTGTCAGTGGTGAACGCGCCTAGCGGGAGACTGTTCCTATATTATGTTGGCTTCGAAATTTGCCATAGGATTCGGTATCGTCTTTTTACGGGACTGGCCATCAGCTACGATTTGGGAACCACATTTCGAAAAGTGGGGCGATCACCGATATTAGATCGCAGCGACGCCGAGCTATTCTTTCGATGTGGCACGCATGTAATCTTTGAGAGAGGGCGATTTCGGGCATGGTATATTGCGGGCAGCGCTTGGCATGATCTCAATGGCAAGGCAGTGCCGATTTATAATATACGAACATTAGAGTCCTTAGACGGGATATTATGGGGAGGAACTGGAAAGGTCGTAATGGATATTGAGCCAGAGACAGAGCATGGCTTTGGTCGGCCTTACGTTGTTCCAGCCGAGGGCGGTGGTTACGAAATGTTCTATTCAATCCGCAGCCTTGCTACTTTAGGTTATCGTTTGGGATATGCGACTTCGCACGACGGGATTAAATGGACCAGGCGAGACGAGGACCTGGGGTTTGTGCCATCCGGCGAAGAATGGGACTCGAAGGAGCAGAGCTACTCGGCAGTGATTGCTTTGTCGGGTCGTCGATACATGTTTTACAACGGCAATAACTTCGGCGAGGCTGGCTTCGGCGTGGCTGTCGAGGAGATTTGATGGAACTGGGATTTGGCGCCTACACCAGCGCCCAGGCTGAAGCATGGGACGCTCTGATCGCAGAATCGACAGCCGGCACGATTTTGCAGACGCGCCGCTTCTTGAGCTATCATGGTAATCGGTTCGCGGATGCTTCGTTGTGCTTCTGGGACGGTCCGAAGCTGATCGGCGTCCTGCCGGCGGCACGCGATCCGCTCGATGCCAACTCCGTAATCAGTCACCCGGGCGTTACTTTTGGGGGTCTGCTGCATCGCGGCAGATTACGCGGGACGGATATGCTTGCAGCCATGCAGATAGCAGTGGCGCATTATGCCGCAGAGGGATACCTCACGTTTCGTTATAAAGCTGTGCCGCGCATCTATCACCGCGCTCCGGCAGAAGATGACCTCTATGCGCTTTTCCGCCTTGGGGCACGCCGATATCGCTGCGATCTTTCGACGGCGATAGACTTGAGCCATCGCCTCGAAATATCGAGCCGCCGAAAAAGGGCGCTTAACAAGGCCCTGGACAGCGGCTTGACTCTTTCCGAGGACGCTTGCCATGCGCCAGCCTTATGGGCTGTGTTGGAAACCAATCTTGCTAAGAAGCACGAAGCAACTCCGGTGCATACCGTGGCGGAAATTACGCTATTGCATAGCCTTTTCCCAGACGGAATCCGTTTCGTCACCGCTCATCTCGCGAATAAAGTCGCAGCCGGCGTCGTACTTTTTCTCAATGAGACGACCGTCCATGCCCAGTATATTGCGTCAAGCGATATCGGCCATGAGGCAAACGCTCTCGATTTCATCTTTGATCGGGCTATTCGCATGGCTAAGGATTCTAATCGCCGCTATTTCAACTTCGGCATCAGCTGTGAAGAGGAGGGTCACATCCTCAATGACGGTTTGTGTCGATTCAAAGCAGAGTTCGGCGGCGCCGGAATAGTTCACGAATTTTACGAAGTACGCTCCCTATAAGTCTACCATTTGCCTCCGTGACGTTGCGCTTGTCACGGGCATCACTCCTTGATAGCGGACCAACACCAAAGGCTTAGGCGGTTAGGATGCCCCGGGCATAATCAGCACAATAATGCGGGACCCATTAGGCACACCCGTTGATATAAGATCGGAACCCGACGGCATGCTGAAATATAGAACACTTGAAGAATTTTGTGATCGTGCTCTTCGCACTGCGGACGAAGCCTGTATTTCAGACTCCCTCACGATGATAGTCGACTTTGTCAATCTCGTAATTTCTTACGATTCGTCACGGGCCCGCGTATTTACTTCAAAAGAATTAGACCTTCTATGCCTCGAACTTGGCAGAAGGACAATGCAAATCACTCCGCCCGAGGCCCAACCGTCCCGAAGCGTGTTCCTCGCCACCGCTATATACAAGACGGGGGGGCATACACGTGTGATGAAAGATCTGATCGATGCTGATCCCGGTGCGGAGAAATTTATTCTCCTGACGGATGTCTTGCATAATATCAAAGTTGAGGATGTGCCTACCTTCCTTGATCCGGAAAAGGTGTCGATCTGTCCGAAGGTATGTCTTGAAGAGCGTGTTCACTGGGTTCAACAAGAATTATTACGAATTGCCCCACAGAGAATATACCTTTTGTTGCATCATTTCGATGCTGTTGCCGTGGCTGCTGTTCAGCCTGGATTCGGCGAACATGTTTTTTACGTACATAACTGCGATCACTCCCTGGCGCTGGGCCCGCACATTCCTCACGCAATCCACGTTGACCTGCACGCAAAGGGTTTTTTCCATTGCCGTGAAATCGAAAATTTAGAGAACAATGTAGTGTGGCCCCTTGTCTCGGAGCGCCCGAATGCCCCTTCCTTGCGTAAATTCGTTTCCAAAGGAAGGCTGAAGACATGTACGTCGGGAGGATTAGAAAAATTTGAATCGCACCGTTATTCGATTTCTTATGCCGATGTTGTGCCCCGGATCATCAAGGCGGCGGATGGTATTCATTTGCATATTGGCTACCTGTCTGAAACCATAGCAAGGTGCATCCGCGCGAACCTGGACAAGAGCGGCATCGCTCAGGACAGATTTGTTCAAATTCCTTACGTTAATAAACTTTCTCAGGCGTTTGTTGATCTTGGGGTTGATGCCTATATCACCTCGTTTCCGCTGGGCGGAGGACTTGCCGCTATTGAAGCAATGAGTGCTGGATTACCCATCATCGCTCATTCAAATTACCGTACCATATTTTTCTCAGACGATGTCCTTGTATACCCGGAAGTGATGGTTTGGCGGAAAGTAAGCGAACTTGAAAATATACTCTCTTCCCTCACGCAGGAAGATTTGACTCGTCATTCGTCCTTGTCACAAGCGTTTTTTGAAAAGCGCCATCTGCCTGTTCACCTGAAGGACGCGATTGCCAGCACTTTGGCCCGCAAGGACATCGAACGGCCTCCAAGGCCGGTTCATTATACGAACCCGCTTCAATGTTTTTTGGATGAGCAAGCAGAGCCTCAATCATTGTCGGACGAGCAAGCCGCGTCCACAAAAAATGACTCTGCTCAGCCAAAAGAGCACTACGCGCGCCCCCTGGCGACGCTGCCGTGGCGCTTAGAGCTTGGAGTCGCCAAATTGCTTTGCACGATAGGACTTACCTGCGACGGCGCATTTCTATGGAACCGAGCCCACACACGGCGCCGCAAGACGTTGCCTAATGGCGAGCAAGCAACATCCCCAAAAATTGACTCTGGGCAGCCAAAAAAGGACTACGCCCCCGTCCTTGCGAGAGTGCCATGGCGCATTGAGCTTGAAGTCGCCAAATTGCTTTGCACGATGGGACTTACCCGCGATGGCGCATTTCTATGGGATCGAGCCAATGCGCGTCGCCACAAGGCTTTTATCACCCGGTTCGTGGTGGCGGTCCGGATTATTCATCATGCCGTGACGCGCCACAAAAATCCGATCATTGTCCGGTCTGAGCATAACTTTGGGGCACTGAAGTTTTTACTGTTATGTCTAAGACGCTTTGGCCAAGGCCTCGGTGGAAACATCGCGTTTGATATGCCTTACTATATTTCGTTTAGAGCTCGGTCATGTCCACCGCAGAGTATATTGAAGTCGACTTCGCGCGGAACTGATGTACTTTCGCTGTACCTTGCCAGCATTTTCAAGAGTCAGGGCTTCCATCACGACGCAGAGGCTATTCTTCGCGGTCTCACAAACACCAAGATCGCCGATCTCGCGTTATTGGCGCTAGGTGACCTCCTACACGTGCAAGCGCGCTGGGCATCTGAATTTATTTCCTACGGTACAGATAAAGTCGCGCTCAATCCGTTTGCACTTTTCGCCCGACATGATGTTGTGACTTGGCACGTGCGCCAATTCGACGAGGCCATACACGTCCTGCAAGAATCTATTCGACTCAACCCTGGAAATCCTGACACCTGGTGGATGCTATGGCGGACAGCAGTTACGAAGCGGGATTTTTCTCTTGCCCAGATGGCAATCGCCGAATATGCGCGACGTGCGCCTGAGTCTGTAGAAGCCAATTTCGCTTTAGCTGTGGCAGCAGCGGGAGCCGACTTTGACCAAAGCATCTATCTCCACGAATATGCGCTCGGCAACTGGTCCGGGGCGTGGCGTGTGGCCAGTGCAGCTCTCATTTCTGGCCGAGAGCTGGCAAGCCAGAACGAAGCACAACTGACGGATGCTGGTCCAGCTCGATCGCTGGAAATACGCTCCATCTCCATCATGGACAAGCGCCATGTCGGGCATCAGATGGCCGCACAATTCGATCCACCATACGTCGCAATTTACGGCCACGCGGAAGTTATGCCTCAATTTGGGTTGATATATGCAAATGATGGCTACCTTATCACTGATTCCCTGCATCATGACGAAGTGCATTATTCTGTTTTCACCCCTTCGATATCGGTCCAGACCGGCAACAAGGCAATCATCTACTCTCCGAAGCCGAAATTATTTCCAGAACGCGGTTGCATATACATCGGACACAATAGCAACTATTACCATTGGCTTATCGACGAACTTCCACGACTCCAGCTCCTCGATCACACGAGCTATGCCGCCAATCCGGTGCTGGTGGATCTAAATGCGAGTCAGTGGCAATATGAAGTATTGCACAGGCTCGGCGTAAGCAAAAAACGCATGAAAGCTGTTAATTTTAATGAATTTAATAAATTCTCGGATCTCATCGTGCCATCGCGACTGTCGACTCGGATGATTGCGCATCCTGTCGCTGTCGAGTATTTGCGATCAAAATTGATCCCAGGATCGGAGTCTTTGACGCCGAAAGCTGGAAAGAGGATATACCTGCTTAGACGATCAGGTATTGATCGGAGCTTTCTGAACGAGAGGCAGATTCTTCGCCAATTCAAACGCGCGGGTTTCCATTTTGTCGACACCGGAACAATGACCATTCAGGAACAAATTGACCTGTTCGCCGACGCAGAATGCGTTGCCGGTCCCGGAGGTGCCGCCTTTGCCAATCTTGTTTTCGCGCCTCGCGGTTGCCGCGCGATCGTTCTTGGTTCGTCAAGCATGATCTGCGAAACGTTCTCAAGCCTTTGCGCATGCGTGGGTCAATCATATTTTAGCTGCATCGGCAAAACATACCCGCGTGCGCATGAGAACTGGATCTCATCACGATTTGATTTTGAGGTTTCGGAGGAGGACATCGCACTGTCCTTGAAGCTGGCCTTAGGCTACGGTTAAAATCATTGTGCATTGGCTTTTGGCCTAGTTCAAGATCGTATCTAGATATGATTTTGTAGTTGGTTCGCCAACGGGGACGTCTTCACATGGATAATTGGCGTCTCATTGATCTTCCTTGCATTAAGGATTCGCGCGGCAATTTGACTTTCGTCGAGGGAAAACATCATATCCCATTTTCCATAGCTCGCGTCTATTACCTCTATGACGTGCCCGGTGGCGAGACGCGTGGGGGGCATGCCCATCGGAAGCTAGAACAGTTTGTGATCGCCGCTTCCGGAAGTTTTGACGTAATTCTTGACGACGGAAGACGCCGCGAAACCATATCGCTCCGACGTTCCTATTACGGTCTTTACATGTCTAATCTGACGTGGCGCGAGTTGGACAATTTCTCGAGCGGCTCGGTGTGTTTGGTCTTAGCTTCTCAGCCCTATGTAGAGTCGGACTACATACGCGATTACCACTCCTTTTTGGCAGAAGCCACGAGAGAGGAAAGGCCATGAGCGCCGCTGCCGCTGTGCCCTTTTTTGATCTTGCCGCTTGTCACACTCCGGTCCTGAGCGAATTGACTTCGGCTGCCCAGAGGGTAATCGGGAAAGGCTGGTACATACTCGGCACCGAGCTTGCGGCTTTCGAGGAGGAGTTCGCCGCTTACACGGGCGTTCGGCATGCGATCGGAGTGGCCAATGGACTCGATGCCCTTATCCTCGTCCTTGAGGGGTGGATCGCGCAGGGATATCTCGCAAAGGGAGACGGGGTCATCGTGCCGGCCAACACCTACATCGGCACGATCCTCGCGGTGACGCGAGCGGGATTGCGGCCTATCTTGGTCGAGCCAGATCCAGCGACTTACAATCTTGATCTTACGCATATTGATAAGGCTTTGGTGGAAAAACCGAAGGCGGTGATCGCCGTTCATTTATACGGCCAACTTGCTCCGATGGCGGCTATCCAAGATTTCTGCAAAGCTCACGGCCTCCTCCTCTTGGAAGACGCCGCACAGGCTCACGGCGCGAAAGCGCAAGGACGCCGCGCTGGCGCTTTTGGCCTTGCCGCGTCATTTAGTTTTTATCCGACCAAGAATTTGGGTGCGCTCGGTGACGGTGGAGCAATTACGACCAACGACGACAGCTTAGCCGATACAGTTCGAACGCTTCGCAATTATGGCTCGCGCGTCAAATATCACAACGACCTCATCGGGCTGAACAGTCGTCTCGATGAGTTGCAAGCGGCCTTGCTGCGAGTCAAATTGCCTTATCTCGACTCAAACAATGCTCATCGACGGGCCATCGCACAAGCCTATCGCCAAAGTATACGCCATTCCGACGTGACTTTGCCCACGGTCGCTCTGGACGAAGAGAGCCACGTTTGGCATCAGTTCGTCATTCGTACTTTTGACAGGGATGGGCTTGCCCGTCACCTGGCGGGATGCGGAATCCAAACACAGATCCATTATCCGATTCCCCCGCATCTTCAGCCTTGTTACCTTGGATCACTTAATCACGGCCCGTTGCCGCTAACCGAGAGCCTTCATAAAGGCGTGTTATCGCTTCCTATTAGTCCTGTTATGACTCAGAGTCAGATAACTGCGGTGGTCACGGGCGTCAATTCATGGAGCAGCTTGGCCTTGCCACCCATCATAAAAGCTCACCCTGTGGAATCCTGACCTGATTTGAGGAATCCGCC
>Ga0187879_10002629_pt1 | contig 12158 bp, 9 predicted proteins | sample June2016WEW_19_1_FD_132423 | JGI IMG/M metagenome (GOLD analysis project Ga0187879, IMG submission 132423) | Peatland microbial communities from SPRUCE experiment site at the Marcell Experimental Forest, Minnesota, USA - June2016WEW_19_10 | ecosystem: Environmental > Terrestrial > Soil >... | reverse complement strand
CAATTCCAGCTCGAACGTACGGCGCTGTCCGGCGAAATATTGCTCAAGCTGCTGGCGGACCGGACGGGTACGCTTCCCCGACTCTTCCCATGCGACCGGCTGGCCGAAGACAGTCTGAGGCAGGCCGCGATCAAACTCGAGCGCAACCAAGGCTGAATCCGATACCCCAATCAGCAACGGGCCTGCGGGAGAGGGCATTCGCGAGTAGTAAAGAGTTTCCATAAGGTGATCTCGGTGTCAATGATCAACGTAAAGCAATTTTCTGTGGACCGCATGAGAAAAAGTATTGCTCCGTACTACCGCGTCCGTTTTCAGCCAATCACAAAATCACATCACGAACAGAGTGCCAGCAAGAAAAAACCCCTCGCACGCGCGAGGGGTTGGAGGCGGTTGCTTCTGGCCGTTGATCCGGTTATTGCTGCTGTGGTGCGCTGTTGTTGACAGGAGCGGAGTTAGTGTTGTTCGGCTGCTGGGTTGAGGGTTGCGCATTCGTACCCTGCGCTGCGTAGCCAGTGTTCGAGTTTTGTGAGTAGCCATTGCCCTGGCCGTTGGAATAGCCGCTGTTGGAGCTCATCGTGCTACCCATCCCGCCGTTCGACTGTGCGGAAGCCAACTGATCGACGTTGTTCTTCATCAGGCTGATCTCGACTCGGTTGCCCTTATTATGTGCGGAGCTGTTGTCGGCAACGGGAACCTTGGCATTGCCCATTCCCATCACAAAGATGCGGTAAACGGGAATCTGGTTCTTCTCGACGAGATAGCGCACGACGGAGTTCGCCATGGCCTGTGAACTCTGTACGCCAGCTTGGCCCCCCGTGGCGGAGAATCCTTGCACTTCGATGATGTAGCCCTTCTGATCTTTCAGATTGGTCGTCATATCATCGAGCGCTTCCTTCGACTTCGTTCCCAACACGGTGTTGCCGGAGCGAAAGCGGATCTCGGTCTGCGTAGCCGGTTGATACTGATCGATGTTGCCAACAACGGTTTCAACCGTATTCAGGCGGTTGCTGGCTTGTAGAGCCGTCTGATTTGCCTGCTGCGCGCGATTACCTGCGTCAACCGCGTGCTGATCGGCTTGCGTCGCCTTCGCATCAGCTTGGCGGATGCCTTCCTGGGCGCGCGCGTCCACGTCCTTAATCTGGCGTGAATTCTCTGCGGTCAGATCGTCAAGCTCGTTTACACGGTTGCGGACCGGGCTGAGCTGGCGCTGCACATACTTTTTGCGAGCGAAAGGATTCATGTGGCCCCAGAAGCCCTCACGAGTTTCAGGTTGCAGCGGCTGGCGCGCCGACATGTTTTGGTCCGAGTTCGTGTCGGGTGCCGTGCTGGACGCCTGCGAGCTGCCGGTTGTTGCAGCTGGCTGAGAGCTGCTTTGGGTTGAGCTCTGTGGCGAATCCGAAGTGGTCTGTTGCGCTACTGCCGGTACCATCAGAGTTGCGGCCAGTGGCAACGTTAATAGCATTGAAGTCTTCATTACCGAGTTCCTCCGAAAATCCTCGCATGCGGCCCTGCGATAAACGCGAGCCTCGCAGCAATTGCGCGTCCTGCGAACGGCAACACCGTTCTTATTACATGTGCATTGCCAAACTCCGAGCTCGAAAATCAGCAGTAACCCTTTTGTTTTCATCTGGGGAAATTTCAGAGAAGAAGCGCAAAGAGTAGTAAGGGGATGTACCGGGTAATTGTTACAGCAACGAACGATGGAACGGATGTTAAGCCGGCTGGACGGTATCCAAACAAGCGTTACCGCTGGGCGATCTGCCGGAGATAGCGAGGGCCGCAGCACGTTCTACTTCTTGCTTGGCTTCGACGAGGGGCAACGGAGGAACCACGGTCATGTAGCCGAGCATCTGCGCCAAATTCATATACGCGCTACGACACAGGCGCATGAAATCGACGGGATATTCAGGCTTGCGGGCACGTGCTGCCTCGGGATCGGCGTCGAGGATGTAGGCGACGTCGGGCCTGGGAACGAACGCCGCTACCATGCGAACGAAACACCGCGTCAGCCAGTTCGAGAGTGGCAGGTTCGCCAGTTCATCGTAGATGTAGCGGTCCATGATCACGACATCGGAACCAGACAGGCGCGCCCTCGCAATCACCCTGATGAGATGTATCGCGTCGAGCAGGTACAGTCCGTGACGCGCGATGCTGAGATACCATTTACGCACATTCTTGTCTCGCCGGTTGACGGGACGGTCGGGCGCGCCGATACCTTTTTCACTGCCGTAAACCGTATGAACAAATCCCTCGCGATAACGGCTGAGAACAACAACGTCATCCCAGAAAGCGAGGAGGTTCGTCGTCAGGCCCCGGCTGTGCAGGAACTCTCGCAAGTTTGCGATCTGAGTACTCTTCCCGGAGCCATCAAGACCTGAAAACGAAATCAAAAGTGTGCGGTGTGAAGGCATAGCGCAGGTGATCCTTGAGTCTTATTCAACACAGTGAGCCGCAGTTACGGTTTTGCGGACGTACCCTTTGACAACCCGTAAACCACTCCACCGGCTACGCCGACTGCTGCGATCAGTCCGACCTTCAGCAACAGTGAGCGGCGCTGCTTCTGCTTGTCAGGCGCAATGGCTTCTCCTGCCGGGCGCGATGCCGCACCGCCGACGACCGGAACTCCCTCGGCCGTTGCCGTGCCTAATGGCTGCTGCATCTGCTGTTCAGCCCTGGGCTGAGGCGCTGGCGTAGCGGGCATAGGCTCCGTATAGCTCTCCGGGGTGTTCGATTGACCATTCTGCAAGCCCGGTTCGTCCTGGCTGGGCACCGGTTGAAGTGGGCCCTTCGACGGATCGATGGTGGTGCCGTTCTGTTGATCCTGCTGACCGTTCAGCGGAGAACCCTGCTGTTGCCAAGCTTGGGCATATTCCGGAACGCCACACAGAACCAACCCAGTGATCAGCAACATAACTTTCGTGAGCAATTTCTGATGAGCTCTCATTGTGCAGCTCTCCCTGACAAAATTTTTACTGCGGGCCGTTAATTTCGAATTTCGAGAGACCCTTGGTTGCAGGAACCGTTCTCAGTGCAGCTTGGGAACCCGATTTGGCGGCAGCAGCTGCGGGTTTCATCAACCGTTCGACATCGGCATCGCGGTCATAGAACAGATTCCGTGCGCGATTACGGGCATAGCGCCAAAGATTCGGTACGTTGGTCTGATACCAGCACGACTCCGACATTCGTGGCGACATCCCGCAAAAGATGCGAAACCGGTTTTGCAAGACAACCGGTGACGCGAGTAATGCCGCCGTCAGGCGATGGTTTCCCTCAAGCACGGTCACGGGATTTTGATCGTCAATACCGATCAGCAGAACCGCGCTGTCATCTGCGTGGTTGCGCAGGTGATAGCTCAAAGCTTGCACTTTGGCGATGAAGTCGCGGGTCTTACCCCGGAAAGGCTTGGTCTTGATCCGCTTCACAATGTCTTTCAATAAAAAGCTGCCATTTGCGACCCGGCGCCACTGAGCCCGAGGGAATACCCTGACCCTCTCTAAATCCAGGGGCTCAATTTGCACTTCCCACCACTGCGTGTCTGGGGGAAGCTCGCGCCACATGTGACCGCGACGGCGAAACAATAAGGCCCGGCGCAGGGCATTTCCCGCTTCGTCCGCGATCTCCGCGCCGAGGACGAGATGTTCGAATTGCTCGCGGTCCTGGTGGAACTCTTCCTGATAGAACTCGTTCTTCAGGAATTCCGCGATAACTTCTGCTTCAATAACGCGCCGTAGCCTCTTCATGTAATCCCCCGCCAGCGGTGGCCCACATCCTCACGAACGGGAAGGCGACCGCACACAACAACAAAATCCTAAGAACCTGCTGGACAATGATGACCTCCAACAACGTCGAGTGAAACATGGTGATACCGAGAACGATCAGTCCGCTCACCACCAGTTGCAGCCATCCCGTATTGGCGATTCGGCGCGACATCTCATACGTAATCAAGACCACCGCGATGGAGAAGATCCCGGTCGCTGCTGCATTCATGCAGAGCAGCAAATTCAAACCCGTTATGTCGGTATGAAAGTGAGCTCCGAACAGCGATTGGAAAACCAACCGCGGAAACGTCGCCAACAAAAGGACAAACACGACCGACATCGCCGTAACCAACACCAGCGGGATGGCCAGCAAGGATCCCGAGGCGTTTTCTTCTTTCTTCTCAGCGGACACCGGGAACATGGCGCTGACGACCGACCAACTCGCGAAGTACAGCAGCCTGCCCACCAGCGCAATTGCGGCGTACAAGCCCGCATCTTCTGGGCGGAAGAAGTGCTTCACCATCAGGATGTCGATGTTGCAGATGATGACCTGGCCGACAAAGAACACGATCGCTTGTCGCGCTTCTCCCACCGGTGCGGTGGGGCGGTCCAGCGCGGTTCCACGAAGTTCCCGGGCGCTATCAGGTAGAAGAAATGCGAGAATGACTGACCCGGAAATCGCGGCCACGGCGCCCAGGACGCCATAGCCGAGCTTAATGAGGACGATGGCGCCTACAAACTTGATGATGGCCTCGGAGGCCATATTCCAGCTCAATCCACGAAATCGGCACGTTCCCTGAAGACCTCCGCGCTTAACGCCGAGCGGAACGTATATCGTCAAACCTACAGCCAGCAGGATGATGATCCAGGGACTTGAGAGCCTCAGGTAGGTTGTCAGAATCGAATTCGCCAGCAGCATAAAAACGCCCAAGCCAATTCCGATCATCCACGACCGCTTCATCAAATGCTGAAAGACCGCTGCTTTCGCCTCGGTGGTTTCCGCTTTTGCGACCAGCTTGGTGCAAACCAGCTGGAAGGCCAAGGTAATGGCGGAGATCAGCATGAGGATCGTGACAGCGGCAGCAGCTTGGCTAAAATCGGCCGGACCCAACATCCGCGCGACCCCAATGTTGTAGCCGAAGTTTGCCAGGCTGACGAAGATCGATCCGATGAGCAGAATGATGCTGCCGTTCAGGATCTTGGCGTGCTCATCCTGTTGCGGCAGCCAGCGTGATAGCACGCTGCCGCGGGCGCTCGGCGGAACGCTCATCACAATCGTCTCCGGATTTGCGCTCATGCCGCCAGTCCGGCGCCCTGCTGATCATCCTTAGCTGAAATCGGCGGCACGGGGACAGGGCCCTGCATCCCGTGCGGTTCAAATTGCCGCATGGCATTAGGCAGGAAGCAGCTGAAGCTCTTTACCGCGGCAGTCGAGTTCTCATAGATCTCGAATAGCCGGCCGGTTCGTGTCAATTCGAGTACGATAGCGGCTTGCGGCGACAAAGCGGCCAACTTTAGATCGCCATCGTGCTTGACTGCCGCGCGCATGCATTGCAGTAGCACGTCGACTCCGGCGGCATCAATATGCCGCACCTGGGACATATCAAAAACAATCTGGGGCCGGTCCGAATTGACGAAGGGCTGTACTTCCTGCTGAAACTTGCGAGCCTGTTTAAGGTTCATCTTCTCAGGCATTCTTTTCACTACAACGGGCCGACTAATGGTCTCCATATCTCCTCACGACTGCCAAGTTTGAGGGGAACTCCGTGGGTTCCGAGTCAGAGGGCGATCCCTCCAAAACCGGATTCGCCGGTGAGGGCTCCGCCTCATCCGTAGGATCCGCACTCTTCGCAATCTGCTTGCGCCGTACCGACGCGCGCAGGCCGCGATAAAGCTCTCTGGGTAAGAAGCCAAAAAGAGCAGCTGTGCTGCCTGCTAATCGAGAAACAGCACTTAAAGGAATCATGCCGACCAATTTGCCATCGTGGATTTCTACTTCCACGTCGCGCACCAAGTGGGCAAGGCGGCGGAAACCGACCACGCAATGCATTGCGTCCAATCCCGCACCCAGACAGCTGAAAGGCAAGACAGTCGCGTTTTCTACAACCGTGCCGCAGTCGACTTCCGCATGGCGCTCAATCGCTGTACCACGCGTTATCAGCGCTGACGCGCGAATCTTTGCATGAGCGCCGATATAGGCTGGTGCCACTACCCGGGCTTTGCGATGAACCCGCGCTGACGGCCCATACCAGATCCCCGGCTTCACTTCCGTGCCATGCGGCACTACCCCATTTCGCCCCAGTAGACCGTCCATCGCCACCCGCCTCAGATCAGCCGCTTTCTGTAAGCGGTTGACATAACCCGAAACTTGGAAGGGCTCGGATTCCCGACGGATGTGCTTCAAACGGCTCTGGAGCAACTCCACCGCATCCGTCCGCGCCGACGCGCTCAACACGAAAACATCCAAATCCGCTTTCTCGGAATCGACTGCGCGTGTGACCGCGCTGCGACGATCGAGGTGGTGCTGGATCATCTCTTCGTAATCCACTTCGACGTAAGATCCGACGCGGTGAACGATGATCAACTCTGCGCCATCTTCGACACAGCTTTGAAACGTTTGCTCAGCGATCTGCCAGAAGTGCTCACCCGTTTCATGCAAATGCTGCATTCGGGAATCGAGAACTGAGCATTGGGTGAAGCGGTCGGTCTCACGTGGCGCATCGCAAACCACGCTGCACAAGGTGACGCCGAAGTGCTGCAGGCGACGCACCATGCGTTCCTCGACTGTGATGCCGAGTACATCCAGGCAAGCTAGAGGTATGCTGCCAAAACGCTCCGTGCTGCCGGGCGTTTCCGCGTCGAGGCCGCCGATCAACAGGATGGCCCTTATGTCCATGACTGCCACCTCGGCGCGGCCGCTCGAAAGATCGCTGAACGAGAAGGAACCCACGAAGGAATTCTGCGGAACCGCGAGATAGGTTCAAGTGCCCGGGTACGCTGCTGCAAATCGAACGAACGCAAATACTGCCGAATAATCTGGGGCATCGTCATCCGCAAAGCGGCTGAAAAATTTTGTTCTGACATTTCGCGCATGAGAATTGGGTCTTGCAATAGTGATTGCAATTCAGCCGCCATGCTAGCCGCGTTACCAACCTGGTAAAACGCGACGGCTAAACCTTCAGCGAAAGCCATCGCTCGAAAGTCATCGATCCCCGCCGATATGATCGGAACCCCGAATTCGCAAGCCAAATGGGCTACACCACTGGCACCTGTCGCTGACGAATACGGGAGTACTAAGGCGCTGGCACTACGAAACAGCCGGGGAATGTCATCCTCTTCAACGTAGCCTGTAAATTCGATGCGCGAATTGCCCTTCATGCTCTCTGCAACCGACTCGATATATCCGGGCGTTGCCGGATGATTGCCGCCCGCAACCACCAACCGAACGTTCGGCATTCTTGCCGAGAGTTGATCAAATGCCTCGAGCAATAATTCGACGCGCTTGTAGGTTCCCCATTTGCCGAATGCAAGAATTCGATGCTCGGGGTTCCCGCGGCTTTCGAAGTCGGGAGGTTCAGGACATCCACCTAGAATGCCGTGCGCGCGAAAATGCACGTTGTCGCCACGATATTTTTCGATGAGGGTGCGACGGTAGACAGGTAACAGCACCGAGATCGAATTCGCCATCAGCAGCATTCGCGTGGCGAGTGAGCCCGCAGCTCGATAAACGCGCGGGAAGCGGATGCCGGAGTCGGCAAGGTTGATGTTGTCCATCAAGTGGTGCAACGTGACATGTGTGTAATGTCCACTGAGGCGCGAAATCGCAGGCTCACCGAGACCGAGAAATGCCGGAACCGGTTTATTCCCGAATGTCGAAAACAAGAGGTTGAACCAAACGACATCGGGCTTGATGTCGCGAATCACCTTGGTCAGCCGCACGGGGTTCGAAATAGAGTCGAAGCGCCAGCAGCGGATCACGTCGAAATCGTTCAATTCTTCCGCTGGAGTTTCGAGTTCGTCTGCAAGAATCGTGAGACTCAGGAGTGGATCACGTCGTAATTCCCGTGCCAGATGATACCCGTATTCGTTCAGCCCCCGCCGGCTAGGCGGAAACGCCGTGATCAGACAAATTTTCATGAACTCCCCTGGGTCTAAAAAACTGATAGGCGTATGACAGGGCGGACCATCGTTCCGCTCTTTGCAGTCCCTGTGAAATCTGGGAACTGTTCCGCCTCAATGCCAAAAGAAAGCCGCAGGGGATATGCGATCTTGTACTCCCCGGCGTCGTCGCTGAAGGACCGGTGTAGCGGCCTCACATAACTGATGTAGAAACCGCTGTACACGTTGTCATACTCCTGCAACCCTTCTCCGCGGGTCCAGGCAAACTGACCATCGACCGTCCAGGAGTCGTTCGCTTTGTATTGAATGGTTCCACCCGGCCGTAGTGCCTGCGCAATGGCTTGAATTCCGTTTTGCGTGCGGAATGACCGGATGTACTCGCCAACCGCACTCACTGTGAGCTTTTGACCAAATTTCCTTTGCAAACCGCCATAAGTGGACGTGGTGAAAAATTGCTGCGGCGTCGGGCTGAACGTCAGATCGCGCCGCGTATATCCGGTGATGAACGCGGTCTTGGCCCAGGGACGGCCCACCGTAAATTGCAACGTGGTGCCGACGTCATTGGAACTCTGCTTGTAGGGAGTCGCCGTGAAAGGACCGGCTTCGTGATACATGCTGCCGTTGAAGGACAGCCAGTTTCCGAACGAACTGCTGTTGAAGTACGCAAATTGCCGGAACAGATTTTGATTCATGTATACCGCCGCTTCGGTATCACGGCGGATGGTGAACTGGAGTCCAGTGTTAAACGCGACCCAGTTATTGCCAACATGCAGAACGGGATTCAATGCGCTGTTGAAGTTGTAATCAAACGTGTTGCGATTGATGATGAGCGCTTCCTGCGGCAGCGACTCTTCGCCATTCGCGTTGCGGATCTGGAAAAACCCGCTCAACATCGGAAAGTTGTTGTCGAAGTGGTAGCGGTACGCCGTGGTCCACAGCGACTCCTGTTGCGAGCGTGGCGGCGGCAAATTGGCATTGTTCGTAATGCCGAAAATCTGCTTGTCGAGCATGTAGATGGTGGAGTCGTCATACAGTCCACCGGTAGTGAAGTCGGTAAGCACGCTTAGGTGATCGGTCACCCGCATACCCTCTTCGCTAGCGACCTGCATGCCTTCCAACTGCGCGATTTCGCTGTCTCCCAGGGTGTCGGCCTGGGACAGCGTCATCAATGCATTCCAGCCTTGATGGCGTTGGCGATACACCTCGCCTTGAGCCATCAAATAATCGTAATTCTGATTGGCCGAAGGATCCCCCGCGATGGTGGCGAGCTGTTCGTCAGCCTGCTTGGTTTTGCCTTGGGCGAGATAGGTATTGGCCAACCCGATGGAAACGATGTCGGGCGAGGCTCCGGCCTGTCCGGCCTTCTGGAAATAAGAAGTCGCGAGATCGAAGTCGTGCATGGCCAGCAGGAGATTCGCAGCCTCGATCAGATTGTCCGCCGTTACCGGCGGCGCTTCTCCGATGCGGCTCTCCGCGAATGCCAGGCTGATCTGCTGCTTGGCGTCGTCGTCTTGGCCATAGCGCACCATTAGGCGGGCAATCGCCAGGCGGGCATCAACACGGTCGGCGTCCGGCGCTTCCAGGGCGCGAGCGAAGCGGTCCATCGCCGCTTTGCGATCGCCGAGCGTCAGCAGCGCGTCGCCGGTATCGAGCAGGATCGCCGACTGATTGCCGCCCTGCTTCTCGGCGGCTTCCACGTAGCGCATCGTCTCGTCCTTGCGGCCCAGGTGCGCATAGGCGTGTGCCATGCGGCCGTAAATCAGCGGATCGTCGGGCGAAATACCCAATGCCGCGTTCAGAGCATCAATCGACTGCTGATATCGCCGCATGTCGTAGAGCGTGTCCGCAAGCGCCAACTGCAGCCCAAGGTCGTTGGGGGCGTACTTGATGGCGGCGCGATATTCCTTCTCGGCACTGGACAGCAGGTGTTCCTGGCGGTAGGCCGTGGCTAGTGCAAGGTGAGTCGAACCGGATTCTCCGAGCAGCTTCTGAGCTTCTTCCGCTTGTTCGCGAGCTTCCTTCGGATGGCGCAGCTGCAACTCGCTGAATGCCAAGCCCAGGTGCGCGATGCCGTCGTTAGGTGACAACTGCAGCGCGGTGTGAAAGTCCTGCGATGCCTGCTGCGCGTTTTGCATATCATTCAGTGTGTAGCCGCGATTCACGTAAGCTTCAACCATCTTCGGATCGCGCTGAATGGCACGTGTATAGTCGTCAACCGACTCATCCAAAAGCTCGCTTCGCTTGTGGACATGCCCTTCAATCAGCGGGAAGTTCGGTTCGTTCGGGAGGACTGAATCATATTTGTCAGCAACCGCAAGGGCGTCGTCGTAGCGGCCCAAGTTATAAAGGTCATATGCCAGATAAACCGATGCGTTGCGATCCTTCGGCAGCTTTTGCAGAACCTGGTAACCCAGCTTCGCAGACTCTGCGAAATTGCCTTCGTGAAGCAGATAACGTTCGCGCTCGCGCATAACGCGAGGATCGTCGTTCATCTTGCCCGTTGCGCGATTCACCCACACGCCGGCCAGCTTGATCTGCTGAGCCTCGATGGCAGCGTTGGCAGCGTTGGCGATGACGAGCGGATTGTCGGGTGCCAGTTTGTAGGCCTGTTGATAGTTGTCGTCGGCGAGCTGAAATTGCTTGGTCTGTGTGTACAAGTCGCCGAGCGCCAAATACGGGATGTAGTCGTCCGGATACGCCTTGGCTAGCCGATTAAAGTATTCGGCAGCCATCTTCGGATCGTTGTCCTCGCGGTACAGGTAGCCCATCGCTTCCAGTGCATAGCGATTGTCAGGATCCTTTGCCAGGACGTCGTTGTAGATCTTGCGCGACTCGTCCTTCTCCCCTTCTTTCCACAGAAGGTTGGCGTACTGCAGCGTGATGTTGGTGTTATCAGGATCAAGTTTGCGCGCCTCGACAAGATCGGCTTCAGCGCCCTTCAGATCGTTGTCGGACATCTTCAAGGAAGCGCGGACCCGCAGGAACTCGGCCTTCGCCGTACCTTGCACATTCAGCCTGTCGATCTCTTGTTCGGCGGTCGCCAACTCCTGGTGCGCGGCCTGATCGTCTCCACTCTCGCGGTAGAGTTCGGCCAGGTTCAATCTCAGCTGAATCGGGTAGAGCTGACCTTCGGGAACTCCGCCGGCGGGCATCGCCGCGATTGCGGCTTTGTATTCGGCGATGGCAGCGGCCTGCCGATTCTCTTCCTTCGCCAGCAGGGCACGGATGGCATGCAACCGGTAGTGATTCGCGTCGATCGCAGCGGCGCGATTCAGGTATTCGCGTGACTTGTCGGTACTTCCCAGTCGAAGCTCGGCCTGCGCGGCGCTGAGCTGATAGCCAATTTCTTTCGGCTTTTCATTCGCGGCGCGGACATACGCCTGCGCTGCCTGTTCGTTGTCGCCATCGAGTTCGTAGGTGTATCCAAGGTCGGCCAGCAGGCTGGGCGTCATCTTGGGCGCGCTCTTCAGCGTGGCGATCGCGGCTTTGTAATCGTGTTCCTCGCGATAGTAGTTCGAAACAGCCTGGAAGATTTCGACATTGCCGGGAGCGCGCTTCTTGGCTTGGTCCAGCATTTGCTTGGCGCGATCAGGCTGCTTCAGTTTTAGATACGCCATCGCCAGCATCAACTCAGCGTGGGCGCTCGGCTGTTGCGACTCAGCGCGTTGCAGCAAGGCCACACCCTGCTGGGTGTCTCCTGTTCGCATGTCGAGCTCGCCTAAAACAAGCAGGTCATTGATGCGATTGGGATTGGCTTTAACCACCTGTGCAAGCAGATGCTTGGCGTCATCGGTACGGCCCAAGCGGGCGTACGTCTGAGCCAGTCCGCTCATGCCGTCGGCGTTGCCTGGCGCGAACTTCAAGCCGTGCTGATACGCCTCGACGGAGGTTTGGTAGCGCCCGGCCAGCCGAGCCGTATAGCCCAACAAGAACCACAGCTTGTTGTCCTGAGGAGCCGCGTTGACCGCGCGCTGAGCGTAGTCGGCCGCAACTCCGGGATTCCCGCGGCGGAGCGCGTCTTCGGCGGCTCGCGCGAGACGGCCCACTTCAATGCTGCTGCCCCAGCCAATACCGTTGTCGGCGCTAGTCACCTGTGCAGCCGGCTGGTTCTTCTTCTTAGATGAGTTCTGCGCAGAGTTCTGTGACGGTTGCGGCTGTTGACCGTCAACCTCGAACGTTTGCGCCATGGCCGCAAGCGAGAGAAATAGGGAGCTCAGAATCAGGAGAACGGTTCTCATTTTCACGTAGACGACTCACAGACATGTCGAGAGTGCAGGAACT
>Ga0187879_10002627_pt1 | contig 12164 bp, 10 predicted proteins | sample June2016WEW_19_1_FD_132423 | JGI IMG/M metagenome (GOLD analysis project Ga0187879, IMG submission 132423) | Peatland microbial communities from SPRUCE experiment site at the Marcell Experimental Forest, Minnesota, USA - June2016WEW_19_10 | ecosystem: Environmental > Terrestrial > Soil >... | reverse complement strand
CGGCGGCGGGGAGCAGGGCGAAGGCTTCTTCGGCAAGAACGTCGCGCTGGCGGCCGACGGCGACACCGCGCTGATCGGCGCCTACAACGACAACGAACACCGGGGGGCGGCGTGGGTGTTCACGCGCTCGGGCTCGACCTGGACCCAGCAGGGCGAAAAGCTGACCGGCAGCGGCAACCTCGGCTTCTTCGGCTGGGGCGTGGCGCTGTCCGGCGACGGCAACACCGCGCTGATCGGCGAATGGGGCATCGGCGGCGGCATCGGCGCGGCGTGGGTGTTCACGCGCTCGGGCTCCACGTGGGCCAAGCAGGGCGGCGAACTGGCCGGCGGGCCGGGCAGCGGCTACAGCTGGTTCGGCTACAGCACAGCGCTGTCCGCGAACGGCGACACCGCGCTGGTCGGCGCACCCCATGCGGACGGATACGCCGGCGCGGGATGGGTGTTCACGCGCTCGGGCTCGACGTGGACCCAGCAGGGCGAACCGCTCACCGGCAGCGGCGAGATTGGCGAAGGCGAACTCGGCTACAGCGCGGCGCTGTCCTCCGACGGCGACACCGCGCTGCTCGGCGGCCGCGTCGACGACGACTTCCACGGCGCGGCGTGGGCGTTCCAGCGCTCCGGCTCGACGTGGGCACAGGAAGGCGAAAAGCTGACGGGAAGCGAAGAAGGCGCCAACCGCGAAGAGTTCGGCTGGAGCGTCGCGCTCTCCGGCGACGGCAGCACCGCGCTGGTCGGCTCGCCGTGCGACAAAGCCTGCGTCGGCTCGGCGTCGGCGTTCGTCAACAGCACGCCGCCACCCCGCGCGCCCGAATACGGCAGATGCGTGAAGGTCGCCAAGGGGACTGGCAAATACGCGTCCGCCGGCTGCACGACCCTGGGCAAATCGGACAGCTACGAATGGTCGCGGAGCGTCGTCAGGGCCGGCTTCACGACCAAGCTCGCGTCGGGCTCGGCCACGCTCGAGACGGCCAAGGATACGAAGGTGACGTGCGCGGGCGAGACGGGCACGGGGGACTACACGGGGGACAGCACGGTCGGTGGCGTGGTGCTCACGCTCACCGGGTGCGTGCTCTCCGGCGAGAAATGCTCGAGCGCGGGCGCCGGCGCCGGAGAAGTCGTCTCGAGCTCGCTCGAAGGGGAGCTGGGCGTCGAAAAGCTCGGCGCGAGCGAAAGCAAGGACAAGATTGGCCTGGACCTGTTCCCCGCCGGGAGCGCCGGGCCGGTGATGGAATTCAGCTGTGGCGCCACCTCCGTGGCGCTGCGGGGCTCGGTGATCGTGCCGGTCGCCGCGAACAAGATGTCGCTGTCCACGCCGCTCAAGTTCAAGGCGTCGAAGGGCAGGCAGAAGCCGGAAGGCTTCGTGGGAGAAGCCAAGGATGTGCTCGAAGCCTCCTTCGGAGGCGCCGCATACGAACAGATCGGGCTGACGCTCACCGCGACCCAGGCCGACGAAGAAGACGTGGAGGTGAACGCGGCCGTTTAGACGGTTGATCGCCGACCGACCCGATAGCCTTGCCGGATCAGGCGTTCGTCGGCCGGCCGGACAGGCACGCGCGGGCGTTTTCTCAATTCAAGGGGGACCAATGATCGGAAGGCGATCCCCGCTGCTGGCGGCTGCGCTGCTCTGCGGAGCGCTCGTCGCCGGATGCGGGAGCAGCAGCAGCCCCAGCTCGAGCGGCTCGACGGCGAGCACCGCCGCCACGACGACGTCCGCGCCGAGCACCCAGGCGAGCACCGCGACGACCTCGGCTTCCCCGAGCTCCGCACCGAGCGGCGCCAGCGCCGCGGGCGTGGCGCAGTACGTGGCGATCTGCAAGGAGATCGTCCAGAGGGAGCCGACGCTTCCGGCGAACGTGAAGAGCAAGGTCGAAGGGATCTGCGCCAAAGCCGCCAACGGTGACCTCGCCGGTGCGCGGGCCGCCGCCAAAGAAGTGTGCGTCGAAGTCATCAACGCGTCGCCGATCCCCACCGCGGCCAAGGAAAAGGCGCTCGCGGAGTGCAAAGCGACCTAACGCACGTGGCGAAGTCGGGGGGCGCCGCGTGCGAGCGGACCCTCCGGCTCAGCCCGCCGCAGCCTCCTCCTCGTCCTCCTCGCCCGCATACAGCGACTCGCGCGCGAGCTCGCGCAGCTTGCCGTCGAACAGCTTGATCTCGAGCAGGTCCTGGCGGTAGTCGTCCGGAGCGATCAGCGTGAAGCGCTCGTCGATCAGCTCGCACTGGTCGACCGCGAGGTCGGCGAGCTCCGCGGTGACGATCCGGCCCCCCGAGATCAGCGGACGGCCCCACACGAGCGTCATCGCCGCCACCGCCCCCGACTCCCCGCGCCATGCGCCGATGATCTCGTCGCACAGGTCGAGCTTCCAGTCGGGGTTGCGCTCGGCGGTCTCGTCGGTGAAGTCGACGTGCGCGGAGAAGTCGCTGGGCTCGCCGTCGTCGATCGCCGGCAGGAAGCGCACGTAGCCGAACAGCTCGAAGCCAGCGCTCGTCAGGGTGGTGCCCGGGACGTACGTGCGCCCGTGCCACGTGCGATCCGGGTACCACGCGATCGGCCCCGGCTCGCCCAGCTCCTCCTGATCGTCGTCCAGCCTCAGCGCCGCCGTCAGGAACTCCTGGCGCAGGCGCTCCTCCCAGCGGCCGTACGGCAGCTCCTCCTGTGGGGGCTCGGCCGCGAAGCGGGGTACGAAACGTTCCTCGGGGGGCATCGCTGCAGGCCAGCCTACGCGTCGCGCAGCACCGCCGCGGCGTGCTCGGGCGCGACGATGTTCAGGTTGACGTCGGTCGAGAGCTCGAGGCCCGCCAGGTGGGTGAGGCGCGGCAGCACGTCGATCCGCCAGCAGAAGTCCTCGGCTCCGCGCGGGGCGGTGCGCACCCACAGGTTCAGCGGCGGGCTCGACCCGAGGTGGCGCGCCAGCCGCCGCAGGCCGTCGTGCAGCAGCGCCGCGCCCGACGGTCCGTCGTCCTCGAAGCGCGCCCGCGGCTTTCGCGGCGCGAGCATCAGCTGGAACGGCAGGCGCGAGGCGTACGGGGCCATCAGCACCGCCTCATCGTCGATCGCGACGATCCGCTCGCGCCGGCGCACCTCCTCGGCGACGAGATCGCCGAGCAGGCTCTGGCCCATCGTGCGCGTCGTGTAGGCGCTCGCGCGCTCGCGCTCGCGAGCGATCGCCGCGGGGACGAAGTCCAGCGCGTACAGCTGCGCGTGGGTGTGCGGCAGCGAGGCGCCGGCCTCGCGCCGCTCGTTGACGATCAGCTGCAGGCAGGCGCTGGCGGCGTGGGCGCGCATCCGCTCGCGCCACGTCTCGACCGCGGCCACGACCTGCTCGAGCGCCAGCTCCGCCAGCGACAGCACCGGCTGGGGCCCGTTGACGATCACCTCGTGCGCGCCGGTCGCCGGCTGGGACTCGAACAGCTCGGGCTGGCCGCGCACGTCGGGGGCGGCCGGCCGGCTCCCGTCCTGCTCCGCGGGCGAGAGCGCCGGGTACAGGTTGGGGACGACCCGCACCGTCCAGCCCGGCGAGTCGGCGGGGCCGCCGCCCGGGCGCACGGCGTAGAGCTCCGGCGGCGTGCGGTCCTCGTGGCCCTCCGCGAACGGGTCCCGCTCTGGGTCGATCGCCTCGGGCGGCTCGCACCGGGGCTCGCCCCCGGGGCGCCGCGAGCGCTCGCCGGCGACGATCGTCCTGTGCCCGCTCAGCGGGTCGATCCGCAGCTCCCTCAACGTCAAGCGTCCAGCGCGTAGCGCCTGACGTCCTGTTCGAGCCTGGCCACGCTCAGGTACGGGCCCTGATGGATGAACTCGCCGCCGCCGCGGTTGAGGAAGACGGTCACCGGCGTGAACGTCGAGTCGGTGATCGCCACGCCGGCCTGCCCGCCCTGGTCGTAGTAGCTCGGGTAGCTGACCGGGAACGAGCGCAGGAATGCGCGCGCGTCGGCGGGACTGTAATCGCCCGAGTCGATCCCGATGAACGCCACCTCGCGACCCCGCGAGACAGAGACGCGCTGGAAGACGCCGAACTCGGCACGGCACGGTTCGCACCACGAGGCCCACTTGTTGATCACCACCGGAATCCCGTGCAGCGCGGCCAGGCGGGCGCGCAGCGCCGGCAGCCCGCCGGAGAGGATCTCGCCGGCCTGCGCGTGCAGCGCGGCGAGCGCCGGCGGCGAGCCGGACAGGCGCTCGCGCATCTGCGCGAGCGTGAGCGGCGACGGTGCGGCGGGCGGCGGCGAGTCCCCCAGCTGGAGCAGGCCGACCACGAGCAGCGCGAGGACGGCCGCCGCGGCGAGGGCGATCGACAGGCTCTTCGGCGTCATCGCCGTAAGGGTGTCAGATCGCGTGTACTTCAATCGCGCCTCCGCGTGCTATATCCTGGGGGTACGTCAGAGCCGGATCGCTTAGGGCATCCGGCGACGGGCGCCGTGGGGCGCCTCTCTTTCGGGCCGCATCGGAGCGCAGCTTCGACAGCGGCTCTGTCTCGAAGTCCACAGCCTCAATGGCCGAGTCCACCTCAGTGGCCCTCGCGGCCGCGACCATTCCGAGTTCCGCCGACATAGCGCGTGCGGAGAAGTTCGTGCGCGAGCGCTTCCTGCACGAGGGCGAGGACGCGGCGGTGGCGCTTGCGCCGGGGACGCCGCGCCGGCGCGCGCTCGACCAGGCGCTCGCCGAGCTGGAGGAGGACCCGAAGACCAAGAACCCGTCGACCGCGTGGCGGCGCGAGTTCTCGCTGCTGCTCGGCCTCGAGCGGCTGCTCTCGGAGGAGGAGCCGACGCTCGTGGACGGCACGGTGCTCTCCGCCCACCAGGTCGACGCGCTGTCGGGAACGCTCACGGCGCTGCTGGCGGAGGCGCAGCAGCGCACCGGCCCCAACGGCAACGGCCGCGCCGCCGCGTCGGCCTCGCCCGAGCTTCTCGCGTCCGCCGACATCCTCGGCCCGGACGCCAGCGCCTCCGCCAACGGCGGCGAGGCCGCGCCGGGCACGGTGGCGGAGCGCGATCGCGATGCGGCGGAGGAGGACGAGGAGGACGAGGACGAGGAGGAGGACGAGGAGGACGAGGAGGACGAGGAGGACGACGACCTCGGCCCGGTGCAGCGGGCGGCGCCCGACGAGGAGGAGGACGAGGACGAGGAGGACGACCTGGATGACGAGGTCGAGGACGAGGACGAGGAGGAGGCCGAGGAGGAGCTCCAGAGCGACTCCGACGAGGAGCCCCGCGACTGGGTCGACGAGGACGACGACGAGGAGTCGCTCGCGGAGCAGCCGGAGGACCCGAACGCGGCCAAGCGCTTCTGGTTCGAGCACGCGACCGGCGCCGGCAAGACCGTCGCGGCACTCGGCTTCGTGGAGGCCTCGCACACGGGCGGCGTGCTGATCCTCACCCACCGGCGCAACCTGGTCGACCAGTTCCTCGGCGAGCTGCGCGATCGCGGCTACTCCAAGCGCATCAGCCGCCCGCTGCTGAAGGGCGAGGACTCGGTGAAGGGCCCGGTGACGGTCGAGACCTACCAGTGGTTCGTGCGCAACGCGGGCAAGATCTCGAGCGCCTACACGATCGTCATCTGCGACGAGGCGCACACCGCGCTGGGCGAGAAGACGAGCGGCGCGATCCGCGAATGGACGGGGCCGATCTTCATCGGCATGACCGCCACCGGCGCGCTGATCGCACGCCACGTCACGGACCTGTTCCCCACGCAGACCTCGCGCTTCGACCTCGCGCAGGCGGCGCGACGGGGTGTGATCGCGCCGCTGCGCTGCGTGCGCATCTCGCCGGGCGTGGGCGTGCGCACGATCGCCAAGGTGCCGCTGCGCCGCGGCGAGGTGGACACCGAGTTCGATCAGGACGAGCTGGCCAAACTGCTCGACCAGCAGCCGTTCAACATGGCCGTCGCCAACCTCTACAAAACGCGCTTCAACGGCGTGCCCGGCGTCGTGTACGCCGCCGGCGTGCGCCACGCCTACAACCTCGCCGAAGCCTTTCGCGCGGAGAACATCAAGGCTCAGGCGGTCTCCGGCGAGACGCCCAAGCGCGAGCTCGCCGAGATCCTCGCGCGCTACGAGCGCGGCGACATCGACGTGCTGATCAACGCGCAGCTGCTCGCCGAGGGCTGGAACAGCCCGCGGGCGACCGTCTGCGTGCACCTTGCGCCGACGGCCTCAAAGCGCATCTACCAGCAGCGCGTCGGGCGCGTCACCCGCCGCCACCCCGGCAAGGAGGCGGGCCTGGTCGTCGACTTCGTCCACCCCGCCACCAAGCACGACGACCCGGTCGTGACGCTGCACTCGCTGCTCGACCGCGACGTCTACCGCGGCGGCGCGATCGTGGTCGGCCCGGTGCGGCGCGGGCGCGGGCGGCGGATACGCGTCGAGCGGCGCGTGCTGCCGGTGTGCGCCGAGGAGGAGCGGCGCTTCCAGGTCTTCGAGCGCGAGCTGTGGCGGATCGCCGTCGAGCACCTCGACTACGGCGAGCAGCACCTGTGGGCGGCGCTCGCGGGCGCTCGCGTGGCGCCCAACGGCTGGCGCCGGGCGCGAGCGATGCTGCACTTCGACCGCACCGGCGAGCTCAAGAGCCGCTTCCTGATCACGGCGGTCAAGCGCAACAAGAGCGCCCAGCTGCGGCTGCGAGCGCTGACGGACATCGCCGCGCTGCGCGACCCGGACGCGTTCGACGAGGCGATCGACATCATCGGCGGCTGGCCGCGCGAGGAGCGCAAGGAGGCGACCAAGATCATGCTGCGCGCGCTCGTCGAGCGGCGCATCGGGCGGCGCGACCAGGCCAACGCTTGGATCTGGCGCCTGGCCGAGTACACGCGCGACGTCCACGAGGAGTACGCCGTGCAGCGCTGGCCGGAGACCAAGCGGCTGCTCGGCCTGCTCGTCAACTCGGCCGGCGGCGCGCACGCGCGCAACGCCCGCCGTCTGATCCATGCGGCCCGCAAGCAGGACCGGCGCCTGGCCGCCGCGCTGCTCGCGGCCGCGCTGGCCCACACCCCGGAGGCCGAGGAGGCCCTGCGCGGGGCGCGCACGCGCATGGCGCGCAAGCCCCCCGCGCTGGCCCGCGAGCTGCTGCGCAACTTCCCCAAACGCCGCGCCCGCAACACCCGGCGCAGGCGCAAGGGCGTCAAGGGCGCCGCCAACGGATCGCGCCCGAACGCCCAGCCGACGGCGGCGAGGGACGGGCGCGAGCGGGACGCGGCACCGGTGCAGGCCGTCGCCGACGCGGAGCTGCGCCGCGACGTGCGCGACGCGCTCGACCAGCACCCGGCGTAGGGCCGCCAGCCCGCGGAGCGGCAGCCGTCGCCGGGCGATCCGCGCCCGTCAGCCGATCTGCCGCAGGTGGACCTCACCGGCGCCGAGCGCCGTGCGCCCGCCGTCCGCCAGCGCGACGATCAGCCGCCCGTTTCCGTCGATGCCCTCCGCGCGCCCGTGCCCCTGCGCCCACGCGACCTCGCGTCCGCGCAGCGCGTCGCGGGCACGCCACGCCTGCAGCGTCGCGTCGGCCGGCTCGGCCAGCCGCCGCTCGAGCGCGACGATCAGCCGCGCGAGCATCGGCTCGACGTCCGCGGGCTCGAGCCCGAGCGTCGCCGCCGGCAGGCCGGCGCCGAAAGACGTGCCGCCGGCCGCGCGCGGGCGCAGCTCGGCGGGCAGCTGATCGAGGCGCACGGCGACGTTCAAGCCGATCCCGAGCACCGCCCAGCTCTGCTGCCTGTGCCCCTCAGGGTAGGGCCGGCCCTCGACGAGGATGCCCGCGAGCTTGGCCAGTCCCATGCCGGCGCCCGCCCCGGCGCCACCGGCGGCTGTTTCCCCCTCCGGGGACGATGCGACGACGACGTCGTTGGGCCACTTGATCCGCGCGCGCGCTCCCGCGACGTCGCACACGGCCACGGCGGCGATCAGCGGCAGCAGCGGCGGCGGGTCGCGCAGCAGCAGCGACATCAGCAGCGAGCTCCCCGCGGGCGCCGACCAGCGCCGGCCCTGGCGTCCGCGCCCGGCCGTCTGCTCGGAGGCGGTGACGAGCGTTCCGTGCGGGGCGCCCGCGAACGCGAGCTCGCGTGCGCGCTCGTTGGTCGAGCCGGTGCGGCGCAGGTGCAGCCGCGGATGGCCGATGCTCGTGGAGGTCTGTGTGGCTCGAGGAGGCGGAGAACCGCTCACGCCGGGCGCACTGTGAGCTCGGCGTCCGCGCCCGCGCCGAGCAGCTCGGCGGCCGAGCCGCGGTTGACGGCGAGCGCCACCATGCGCGTGGCGTCCTCGTAGATCAGGAGCTCGCCGGGGGTCACCTCGGCGAACGTCGCGGCGTAGCGCGCGGTGCGGATCGCGCCCGCGTGGCTGATCGTCAGCGTGTCGCCCGGCATCACGCCCAGCTCGAGCAGCTGCTCCTCGCCGGCGTCGAGGATCAGGTTGCCGAACGTGTCGCTGCGCAGCACGTGCACGGTGAGGACGCCGTCGCTGATGTGAGCCGAGGACAGCCCGAAGCGGCGCAGCTGCTCCACGGGCAGCGGGTCGCCGACGGCGCTGAGCGGCGCCCCGGCGGCCAGCGCGGCGGCGACCGGCGCGAAGATGTCGCGGCCGTGGAACGTGCGCGACACCGGCTCCAGGCGCTCGTTCGAATGGCCGATGTCGACCGCCTCGGCCACCCCGCCCAGGCGCTCGGCGGCGGGCATCAGCAGACCGTTGTCGGGTCCGACGAGCACGTGGTCCTGCTCGACCGTGCGGAAGGCGACGGCGCGGCGCGCGTGCCTGCCGACGGCGCTGACCCCGGGGTCGACGATCGCCAGGTGGACTCCCGCGGGCAGGAACGGGAGCGCCGAGCGCAGCACGATCGCCCCCGAGCGCACGTCGTGGCGGGGGATCGCGTGGGTCAGGTCGATCACCCGCGCGTCCGGGCAGCGGCGCGCGATCACGCCGTGGCACACGCCGACGAACTCGTCGAGCAGGCCGTAGTCGGAGAGGAACGTGATGACGGGTGGGAGCGCTCTATCGGCCATCGTTTGCGCGAGCCGCCGCGTCGGCGAGCAGGGCGGCGATCATACCCTCGACGTCGTACCGATCGGCCTCGACGTCCGGCTCCAGGCCGTGCTCGCGCAGCGTCGCGCTCGTCACCGGCCCGATCGAGACGACGCGCGTGTCCGCCGAGATGCCCCCCCTCTCCTCGCCTGCCGCGTCCAGGAAGAAGCTCACGGTCGAGGACGACGTGAAGGTGATGTAGTCGGCCGCACGCACCGCCTGCAGCGTCCGCGGCGAGAGCGGCTCGGCGACGGTCTCGTACAGCGCCAGCACGTCGACCTCGGCGCCCCGCGCGCGCAGGGCTTCGGGGAGCACGTCGCGCGCCTCGCGGGCGGTCGCGATCAGCGCGCGCGTCACGGGCACCTCGGCGAGGGCCGCCACCAGCGACTCCGCGACGGAGCGCTCGGGCACCACGTCCGCGACGATCCCGCGCTCGGCCAACGCGCGCGCGGTACCGGGCCCGATCGCCGCGACCGTCGCCCCGGCGAGCGAGCGGGAGTCCCCGGGCGGGTGGGTTCCGTCATCGAGGCGTTCGAACAGTCCCGCCACGCCGTTGGCGCTGGTCATGCAGATGAGGTCGTACGGCGTGGGGTCGAGCGCCGGGGAGTGGGCGGGATCCGATACCCCCTGCACGCGGATGACGGGCGCCTGGATCACGCTCGCGCCGAGCGCTTCCAGGCGCCGCGCGAGGCCGCTGGCCTGGGCGCGCGCGCGCGTGACCGCCACGGTCAGCCCGGCGAGGGGTCGCGGGTCCAGCCACGCGAGCTCCTCGGCGAGCGCCGCCACCGGTCCGACGACGGTGATCGACGGGGGGCGCACGCCCTCCCGCTCGACCGCCTCGGCGATCGTCTCCAGGGTGCCCGTCACGGTGCGCTGCCCGGGTAGCGTCCCCGCTTCCACCACGGCCACCGCCTGCGAGCCGGGACGGCCGCCGGCGATCAGCGACGCCGCGATGTCGGGCAGCCGGCGGACGCCCATGTAGAACACGAGCGTGCCCGGGAACGCCGCGAGCGCCGGCCAGTCGATCCCGCCTTCCTCCTCGGGCGTGGGCTCGCCCGCGGCGTCGCGCGTGTCTTCCCGGGCGTGACCGGTCACGAGCGCCACCGCGCTCGCCAGGCCGCGGTGGGTGACGGGGATGCCCGCGTACGCGCTCGCGGCCACGCCCGCCGTGACCCCGGGCACGACCTCGAAGGGGATGCCCGCGGCGCGCAGGGCGAGCGCCTCCTCGCCGCCGCGCCCGAACACGAACGGATCTCCGCCCTTCAGGCGCACGACCGTGCTGCCGGCCTGCGCGCGTTCGATCATCAGCGCCTCGGTCTGCTCCTGGGGAACGGACGGCCCTCCGCCCTCCTTGCCGACGAACAGCAGCTCCGCGTCCGCGCGCGCGCCGTCGAGCGCCGCGCTCGGGATCAGGCGGTCGTACAGGATCACGTCCGCCGCCGCGATCAGCTCCAGCGCCCGCGCCGTCAGCAGGCCCGGGTCGCCGGGGCCGGCGCCGACGAGGTACACGCGGCCGCTCACGCTCCGACCGGCCAGTGTTCGACTTCGAGCTCTGGCATTGGGAAATCCTTCGGGTTCCCCGTTGCCAGGCGTGCGCGGACGCCGACGGCGGCGGCTGCGATCAGGCAGTCGGCCTGCGACAGCGTGATCCCCTTGCCCGCGAAGTCCCTGCGCCAGTCACCCGCGCGTGCGCCCTCCACCCGCCCGAGGGGCGCGAGATGCAGGCCCCGCAGCAGTCGCACGGTGGCCTCCCGCTCGTGCTCGCGTATGCCGCGCATCACCTCCTCGACGTTCACCGCGCAGATCCACGGGACATCCCTGGTCTCGTGAAGGCCGCGGAGTCGCTTGGCGGCATCCCGCCCGCGCAGGGCATCCACAAGGACGGTGGTGTCAAGCAGAAGGGGCAATACCTGGTTATCCGCCCGAACAGCCGCCGGCGGGACGGCTAACCGACACGAGTCGGGTCGCTGCGACGCTGCGCCCTGACCCAGTCGGCAGGATCGGCGTCCCAGTCGTGCCCCTCGTCGGAGAGCGCTCCGAGGCCGGCCTCGATGTCTTCCCAGCGCCGCTCGTCGTCGAGTGCGCGGCGCAGCGTTTCACCGATGAACGTGCTGCGACGTCGCCTGCCGACGTGTCTGTCGAGCTGCTCGACGAGGTCGTCATCGAGGCTTATGTGCAATCGCATGGCCACAAGTTAGCACACGACGCAACACACATGCGCGCGGCGAGTCTCACACCTGAGGCGGCGCGCTATCCGGTGGCCGCCATCTCGTCGGCCTGTCGCAGCAGCTCCCCCGCCCCGGCGAGCCGCAGCCGCTCGGCCACCCTGCGCCCGAGCGCCTCGGGGTCGTAGAAGCCGCCGAGCAGCTCGTCGCTGACCCACGCGGAGCCGTCGGGCAGGCCCACCCAGGCGCGCAGCTGCAGACAGCCGCAGCCGGCGGGCACGGCGTATGCCCCGAGCGGCGTGTGGCAGCTGGCTCCCAGCTCACGCGCGAGCGCGCGCTCGGCGAGCAGGCACGCGAACGCGTCCTCGTCGGTGATCGCCTGCGCCGCCTCGCGCGTGGCCGTGTCATCGGCGCGACCCTCGAGCGCGATGACTCCCTGTCCCGGCGCGGGCACGAAGCGCTCGGCGTCGAGCACGCCGCCGGCCTCGGACTCGCGCCCCAGCCGCTGCAGCCCGGCGCGCGCGAGCACGATTGCCGCGAGGCCCTCGACCTCCCCCTCCGAGGCCGATGCAGCGAGCTTGCGCAGGCGCGTGTCGACGTTGCCGCGGATGGCGACCACGTCGAGGTCCTCGCGCGCGGCGCGCAGCTGTGCGACGCGGCGAATGCTGCTCGTCCCCACGCGCGCGCCGGGGCCCAGTTGCTCGAGCGCCACCGCCCCGCATAGGACGTCCTCGGCCGCCGCGCGCGCCGGGGCGCCGTGCAGCGCGAGCCCCTGCGCGAGCTCGCCGGGCACGTCCTTGGCGGAGTGCACCGCCAGGTCGATCTCGCCGGCGCTCAGCGCGTCGTCGAGCTCGGCAACCCAGCGGGACTTGTCCCCGCCGGGCGCGCCGCGGTCGCCGCCGGTCACGATCGGGACGATCTCGCAGTGCGCGTGCCCACCGGCCTGCAACAGCTCGGCGATCAGATCGGCCTGGGCCAACGCGAGCGCGCTGCCTCGCGTCCCGAT
>Ga0187879_10002623_pt1 | contig 12178 bp, 9 predicted proteins | sample June2016WEW_19_1_FD_132423 | JGI IMG/M metagenome (GOLD analysis project Ga0187879, IMG submission 132423) | Peatland microbial communities from SPRUCE experiment site at the Marcell Experimental Forest, Minnesota, USA - June2016WEW_19_10 | ecosystem: Environmental > Terrestrial > Soil >... | reverse complement strand
TTGGTCAGGTTATCGAGCGCCGAGCCGATGATGGCGCGGCCGGCGATGCGGTCGGCGGCAACGCCGATGAAGGTCATGTTGGAGCCGCGCACGTGCCGGGTCTGCGGCGTCTTGCCGAACGGCAGCACATGGACGAAGGGCTCCTTCGCGTAAGCCTTTAACAGCAGTCCGTGCAGGTCTTGCGGCACAGCTTTAAGACCCCTTACGTAAATAGTTGAAAGAATTCCTCTATTCATCGGCACCAGATGCGGCGTGAAGGTCACGATCACGTCGCGGCCGGCAGCGCGCGAGAATTCCTGGTCGAGCTCGGCCATGTGGCGATGGTGGCCAACGCCGTAGGCGTGAATGCCCTCGGAGACTTCCGAGAACAGCATCTCTTCCTTGGCCGCCCTGCCCGCGCCGGTCATGCCGGATTTGGCGTCGATGACGATCTCGTCGGGATCGATCGCCTTGGCCTTCAACAGCGGAATAAGCGCGAGCTCGGCGCAGGTGGTGTAGCAGCCGGGATTGGCAACGAGCCGCGCCGTCTTGATCTGCGAGCGGTAAACTTCCGTGAGGCCGTAGACGGCCTCCTTCTGCAAAGCCGGCGCGGCGTGGGCGTGGCCATACCACCGCGCATAGGCGGCCGGATCGGCGAGGCGGAAATCGGCCGAGAGATCGACCACTTTGGTGCGCGGCGCGGTTTTGAGCAATTCGGCAATCACCTTCTGCGTCGTGCCGTGCGGCAGTCCGCAGAATGCCAGGTCAAGCCCGGCCGCTTTCCAGTCGGCGCCCTCGATCGCGGTGAGCACCGGCAGATCGTATGGCGCGAACTGCGGAAACACGTCGGCCATGGTCATGCCGGCGCGGCGATCGGCGGTGAGCAGGACGATCTCCACTCGCGGATGACGCAACAGCAGCCGCACCAATTCCGCGCCGGTGTAACCCGAAGCGCCGAGCACGCCGATCTTGGCTCTTTTCGCCGTTTTGACAGTCGCAGGCATGATTCAATCTATTGGCTTGAGAGGTCTCAGGCCGAATCCGCGGGGCAGGGTATCAGGTCAGCGTGCCGCGGAACCGGCGGCACGAAAGTCGCTACGCGAAAACGCGCGCTCGTGCCGTATCGCGGGAGCGACGGCGGCGGCGCTTGGCAACGGCATTGGTCACGAAAACGCTTGGCATGGGCGGGCATATAAAACTCCGGCCGACCAGCGTCAATATTTGCCGCCCGTTCATGCCAAGCCTGCCAAATGGCATAGTCGGAGGCTGATTCGCCGCCGCCCGTTGCGCGCCGGCAGGCGCGTCGCCACATGGGATAAGCCGTGGGAAAACCAGCGAAAACCTCCAAATCGTCGAAAACGCCGGATCTTTTCGCCGCCGTTGCCGAGGGGCGGCGCGGTACTGCACGCCGCGCCGGCGTCGCTTCGGCGCGCAGCACGGCTGAGTCCGGCTACACGGCCAAGCATATCGAGGTTCTGGAAGGCCTCGAGCCGGTGCGCCGGCGGCCGGGCATGTATATCGGCGGCACCGACGAGAAGGCGCTGCACCACCTGTTTGCCGAAGTGATCGACAACGCCATGGACGAGGCGCTGGCCGGCCACGCCGACTGGATCGAAGTCGAGATGGAGGTCGGCGGCTTCATCACCGTCACCGACAATGGCCGCGGCATCCCGGTCGATCCGCATCCCAAATTCAAGAACAAGTCGGCGCTGGAAGTGATCATGTGCACATTGCACGCCGGCGGCAAATTCGACTCGAAAGTCTACGAGACCTCGGGCGGCCTGCACGGCGTCGGCGTCTCGGTGGCGAACGCGCTGTCCGACCGCATGGAGGTCGATGTCTGGCGCGAGCAGCAGCATCACCACATGGCGTTCGAGCGCGGCAAGCCGAAAGGCAAGCTGCAAAAGCTCGGCCGCGCGCCGAACAAGCGCGGCACCCGCGTGCGCTTCCACCCCGACCCGCAGATTTTCGGGCCGAAGGCCGCATTCCAGCCTGAGCGCGTGTTCAAGATGACGCGCTCGAAGGCCTATCTGTTCGGCGGCGTCGAAATCCGCTGGTCCTGCGCCAAGGAGCTTTTGCGCGGCGTCGAAGACGTGCCGGAGAAAGCGACGTTCCACTTCGAGGAAGGGCTGAAGGATTATCTCGGCGAGACGCTCAAGGAAGCCACCCTCGTCCATCCCGACATCTTCACCGGCACCGCCGGCAAGACCGGCGCCCACGGCGCCGCGCAATGGGCCGTGGCCTGGACCGCCGACGCCGATCCGTTCCTCAACTCCTATTGCAACACCATCCCGACGCCCGACGGCGGCACCCACGAATCCGGCTTGCGCAGCGCGTTGGTCCGCGGCCTGAAGGATCACGCCGAGCGTGTCGGCCAGGGCAAGCGCGCCTCAGCCATCACCTCGGACGACGTCATGATCGGCGCCGGCGCCATGCTCTCGGTGTTCATCCGCGAGCCGGAATTCCAGGGCCAGACCAAGGATCGCCTCGCCACCGCCGAGGCGCAGCGCATCGTCGAGCAGGCGATCAAGGATCCGTTCGATCATTGGCTCGCCGGCAATCCGGCGCAGGCCAACAAGCTGTTCGACTTCGTGGTCGAGCGTGCCGATGAGCGCATCCGCCGCCGCCAGGAAAAGGATATTGCGCGCAAGTCCGCGGTGCGAAAGCTGCGCCTGCCGGGAAAGCTCGCCGACTGCACCAACGGCGCTGCCGACGGCGCCGAGATTTTCGTCGTCGAGGGCGACTCGGCCGGCGGCTCGGCCAAGCAGGCGCGCGACCGCCGCTCGCAAGCCATCCTGCCGCTGCGCGGAAAAATCCTCAACGTCGCCTCGGCCGGCAAGGACAAGCTGGCGCAAAACCAGCAACTCGCCGATCTCGTCCAGGCGCTCGGCTGCGGCACCGGCATCCACTACAAAGACGAGGATTTGCGCTACGGCCGCGTCATCATAATGACCGACGCCGACGTCGACGGCGCCCATATCGCCTCGCTGTTGATCACGTTCTTCTACCGGCAGATGCCGCGGCTCATCGACAACGGCCACCTTTATCTCGCGGTGCCGCCGCTCTATCGGCTCAGCCATGGCGGCAAGAATTTTTACGCCCGCGACGACAAGCACCGCGACGCCATCCTGAAAAAAGAATTCCACGCCAATGCCAAGGTCGAAGTCAGCCGCTTCAAGGGCCTGGGCGAGATGATGGCGGCGCAATTGAAGGAAACCACCATGGACCCAAAGAAGCGCATGCTGCTTCAGGTCAAGGTGGTGGAGGCCGACCGCAAGGCCACCGACAAATCGGTCGAGCGGCTAATGGGCAACAAGCCGGAATCGCGGTTCGAGTTCATCCAGGAGCGGGCGGAGTTCGCCGGCGAGGATTTATTGGACGTTTAGTTCGGCTTTCCGCGATGCTCTCTACTTCGTCACGGAGATGCACAATGCAGAACAGCAAAACCTACTTACTGCCGCTGGCACGGTTGTTGATGTCCAGTCTCTTCATATGGGACGGCCTCCTCCAACTGCGCGATCCGGGCGGTACGGCACAGTATTTCGCCAGCCTCGACGTGCCGGTTCCGGAAGTGGCAATTTGGGTCTCGATCGCGGTCCATCTGCTCGGCGGCTTGGCCATCCTGGTGGGCTTCAAAACGCGGTGGGCCGCTGCCGTGCTCGTCCTGCTCTGCCTCGGCACCGCTTTCGGCGTGCACCTGCGGGCTGGAGACACCGAAAACATGATCAATTTCTACAAGAACCTGGTGATGACAGGCGGCTTTCTCTACGTGATAAGTTTTGGCGCCGGCGCCATCAGCTTCGACGAGGGCCTGGCGTTGAATCGCTAAGACCTAAACAGCGAAATCCATCGCTGTTCGACAACTTCGTCGGGGCTAGGATCATTCCTTCTGGAACAGCTTATCCGTCGCGCTGATCAAATCGCTGTCCGGGTGCGCGGCGCAGTATTGGCCGAGTTTCTTGGCTTTGGTGATGAGCGCTTCGGTGTCGATCACCGGCGGCTCGTCCTCTTCTTTGTAATAGCCGTCGAGCCAGGCCAGGATGACGCCGACGTCCTCCTTGCTCGCCGCCATGAATTGCTTGCAGCTCCAGGCCGATAGATCGATATCCTCGGCCATTGCGGGAACGCAGGCCAGCAGCGCGGCGGTCATGGCCAAGCCGGCAAAGAACTTCATTTCTGTCCCCCTTCGACCGCCGAACGTGGTCCACGATTCGCGCCGCGTCCAGGCGCCGCCGCAGAAATTGACTTATGTGTGCCGCTACCCGTTACGAAGCAAAATTCAGACCGCAGCGTGGCGCCGCGCCGGTAAGCCTCACGGCATCCGGAGCGAGCGCGCCGGCTACCATATTTCGTATTAGTGCTATTGACGCGAAAATAATTTGGAGTTATCTTGATTAACATGAAAAAGAGCAAACGCTCCTACATCATGACGGCGCGGGCGGCCAAGGCCGAGGCCACCCGGCAGCGCATCCGCGTCAACGCGATGCAGCTTTATTGCAGCCGTCCGGTCGAGGAATTCACCCTGGAGGAAGTCGCCCACCGCGCGGAAACGACCGTGCAGACGATCCTGCGCATCTTCGGCAGCAAGGACGAACTGATCTTTGCGGCTCTCGAGGAGATGGCGGCCGGCGGCGAGTTTCTCAAACCGTCGCGGCCGGGCGACATCAAGGCCGCGGTGACGGCGTTCTTCGACATTTATGAAGGCATCGGCGATCTCGTCATGCAGCGCCTCAATGAGGAGCGCCGCCGGCCGGCGTTGAAGGCGGTGCTTGAACAGGGCCGCGAGAACCACCGCGACGGCGTGCGGACGACCTTCGCGGCGCAGCTCGAACGCGTCCATGGCGCCGCCCGCGCGCAGCTATTCACTGCGCTCACTGTCATCACCGACGTTTACGTCTGGAAACTGTTGCGGCGCGACATGGCGCTCGGCCGCTCCGCCGCCGAGGCAATCGTCCGCAAGATGATTTTGGGCGTCATCGCAGAGGAGAACACCGATGGCACGGATACTTTGGCTGAACTGGTCCGGCGGCGGGAACCTGCCGCCTAGCCTCGGCGTCGCCCGCGTCCTCACCGAGCGCGGCCATCAGGTGAGCTTCGCCGGGCGGCCGGAAATGGTGCCGCGGGTCAAGACGGCGGGCTTTCGCGCCGTCGAGATCACTGACGCCTATGTCCAGGTCGAGCGCTATCCGCAGGGCCATTTCATGACCCGCGCCGCCTGTTACCTGACCTCGCCCGCGGTCGAGGAAGAGATCAAAACCATCGTCGCCGCCGAGACGCCGGATATGGTGGCGATCGACGCGATGTTTCCCGCGGCGCTGGCGCAGGCGCGCGACTTCGCCCAGCCGACCGCCGTGTTCGTGCACACCTTCGTGTTTCGCCAGCTCGATATGTGGCGCAAGTTTTTCGGCATTTTCGACGGCATGCGCCAGCAGGCGGGTTTTGCCGGCCACCCGTCGCTCGACACGCTGTGGCAGGCCAACGATCGCATCGTCTCGACCAGCCTGGCGGCATTCGACGCGGCGCCCCTGCCCGGCTGGGACATGGTGCGCCATGCCGGCCCGGTGCTCGAAGACGAAAAATTCGCGGTGCCGACCGTCTTGCCCTGGACCGAGGACGACAAGACTCCCCTCGTGCTGGTGAGTTTTTCGACCGGTTTCGAGCAGCGCAATGTCGACAAGGTGCAGCGCAGCCTCGATGCGTTGGCCGACCTCCCCGTCCATGTCGTCGCCACCACCGGTGGCATCGTCGCGCCGAACGAAGTCGCGGCGCCGGCCAACGCCATCGTGCTCAACTACGCGGCGCACGACCCGATTATCCGCCGCGCAGCTTTGGTGGTGACCCATGGCGGCCACGGCGCCGCGATGCGCGCGCTGCGGCACGGCGTGCCCATGGTGGTCATTCCCGGCCTTGCCGGCGACCAGCCTTACGTCGCGGCCGCGGTGCAAGAATTTGGCGCCGGACGGGCGCTGCCGGGCGACGCCAGTGTCGAAGCGATCCGCGCCGCCGCGCAAGAGGTTCTGGCAACGCCGTCATTTAAGGAGAACGCGCGAAGGCGTTCCGCTGCGCTTGCGGGCATCGACGGCGCCGCGAACGCCGCCGACGAGATCGAGGCGCTGCTGAAGTCTAAGACGGCGGCTGGCCACACGCGCGCCGGAGACCGGAGCATGCAATGCCAGCATGTCGCGTGACCGAGCACGCTGGCGCGCACAAAAATTCGCGCAATCAGCCGCCGATCTTGTAGTTCAAGCCGGCGCGAACGATGTCGTCACGGATGGCGCTGGTCGTGCTCAGAGTGAACGGCACGCCGCCGAACACGTAGTTGAACGTGTTGATCATGCTGCCGAGATTGAAGTGCAGGTATTCCAGCTTGCCGGTCCAGTTGCCCCACAGCCGCGCTTCGATGCCGCCACCCGCCGTCCAGCCGCTGCGATTCTGGCTAAAGCTTGCCGCGGTCGGGTTGGTCGGCAAGGAATCCGTCTCGTCAATGCCGCCGAACGCGCCGCCGCCGGTGACGTAGAACAGATAGCCGTCATTGGCCCAGCCGAGGCGGCCGCGTACGGTTGCCAGCCACTTCAGCCGCTGATCGACGGTCGTAAAGGTGTTCGGCGCGAAGCCCACCGCCGTGCACTCGATGCCGCAGGACACACCATGCTGATCGGTCCACTGCGCATCGCCTTCGACGCCGAGCACGACATGGCCGGTCTGCCAGTTGTAACCCGCCTGGCCGCCGAACAGTCCGCCGGCCGGCGCGACCTTGGCGTTCATGACAGTTGAGTCCACCAACAGCGTACCGGCCAACAACTGCATCTGGCTGAATGGATCGCTGCCGACGCCGTAGCCGCCGTTGATGCCGAGATAAAATCCAGTCCACGACCAGACCGGTGCCGCCGCCGTGACTGGCAACGCGAACGCAGCCGGCGCCGGCGCCGGATCGATTGCCGTGCCGGCGAATTTATAGTTCACGCCGACGCGCATGATGTCATCGCGAACCGAGCTTGTCGTGGTGAGCGTGAAGGGACCGGCAGCAAAAGGGCCGACGCTCTGAAACGGCAGATTGGCGATGTTGGTCATGCTGCCGAGATTGAGGTGCAGGTATTCGACCTTCGCCGTCCAATTTCCCCAAACCCTCGCCTCGATGCCGCCGCCGATCGCCGAACCGGTGAGCGTGCGCGCAAAACTCTCGGCAAACGGCGGAAGGATCTCGAAATTGAGCGTATCGGTCTCGCTGACACGACCCCATGCCGGGCCGCCAGTGACGTAGAGCAGATAGCCGTCGTTGGCCCAGCCGATCCGAGCGCGCGCGGTGGCAAACCAATCCAGCTTTTGCCGCACTGACGAGCCGGTGAACTCGTTCGTGACATTGTCGTAGAAGCAGGTGATCGCGCACGACGTGCTGTCCTGGTGGGCCCATTGCGCGTCACCCTCCAGACCCAGCACGACATGATTGCGCTGCCAGTTGTAGCCGAGCTGGCCGCCGAACAGGCCGCCCCGCGGCGTGACCACGGACGGCGTCTGGCTGAACAGGCCGCCTTGATCCGGATCGAGCTGAGTGAACGGATCGCGGCCGAAGCTGTAGCCGCCGTCGAGGCCAAGATAGAAACCGGTCCAACTCCAGGCGGCCACCGGCGGCGGGGGCGGCGCCTTGAGCGGCATGTCGGCCGCTGTGGCGACACCGGACAGACCGACGAGCAAGATACCGGTGAGGAGGAACCGGTTCATGGTTGTTCTCGATTTTGCGCGCGCCCTATCTCAGCATGCCAATTCGGCGAGAGTCGGGGAATTGCAATTGTCATCGGCGCCGACATTTCGCCGCGATGTGGCGTATCGGACACAGTTGGGCCGCGCCGCCGCCAATCCTGACGCGTGCGTTGCCGCCAAAGCGTCGAACGTCGGCTATTCCTCGAACTTCAAATTCGCGGCTTTGATCACAGCGCCGTATTTGACGATGTCGCTGTCGATGATCTTGACGAATTCGGCGGGCGTGGCGCCGCCGGGATTGACCGCCATGGCTTTGAGCTTAGCCGCCACGCCGGGATCGGCGATCGCCTCGCCCAGCGCCTTTTCGAGCTTGGCGACGATCGGGGCCGGCGTTGCGATCGGCGCGAAAATGCCGCTCCAAAGCTGAACGTCGACGGACGGGAAGCCGGCTTCCGCCATGCTCGGCGTATCGGGCAGTTCGCTCGAGCGTTCCGCGCCGGTCACCGCGAGCGCCGTGACCTTGCCGGCCTTGATCTGCGGCACCGTCGGCGGGCCGTCGGCGATCGTCATCGCGGTCTGGCCCTGCATGACGCTCAAGATCATCTCGTTGCTGCTCTTGTACGGGATCATGGTGCCGGGCATGCCGGATTTGAGCTTCAACAGCTCGGTGGTGACGGTAAAAGCAGGCGAGGAGCTGGCGTAATTCGCCTTGTCGGGATGCTCTTTCATCCACGCGACGAACTCCTTGACGTTCTTCGACGGATTGTCGGCGGCCTCCACCAGGATCAGCGGAAAGTTCGCGATCATGGCGAGCGGGGTCAGCGTCTTGGTCGGATGATATTTCAGGTCGGGATAGATCGCCGCCGCAAGCGACATGGCGCCAGCGGCGCCGACCAAAAGCGTGTAACCGTCGGGTGTCTGGTTGGACACATATTCGGCGGACAGCCGGCCGCCGGCGCCCGGCTTGTTCTCGACGACGACCGTCTGGCCGAGGATCTGCGAGGCCTTGTCGGCCACAAGGCGGGCGAAAATATCGTTGCCGCCGCCGGCGGCGAAGCCGACCACGAGATGGATCGGCCGGCTCGGATAATCGCTTTGGGCATGCGCCGGCGCGGTCGCGGCACTAAAGAGCGACACCGCCAGGATCGGCCAGCGGCTGAAATCAGCAAACCTCATCGTCTATTCTCCATCCCTCACGCGGCTCATCGTTAGCACAGTTCCAACCGTGCCTGCCTACCCTGCGGCAATTGCGTTAGCGCGACTGCATCAACTCAACCAGCGCTTTGTTCACCGCTTGCGGCCGCTCGATGGTGGACAGGTGGCCGCACTCGGGAACGACGACGAGCTTGGCTCCCGGAATCGCCGCAGCCATCTCGCGAGCCAAATCCGGCGGCGTCGGCTCGTCGCTGTCGCCGACCAGAACCAGCGTCGGGCATTTGATCGAGCCGAGACCGGGACGTGAATCCGGACGAGTCATGATCGCCTGTTGCTGGCGCAGATAGGCTTCCGCGCCGGTTTCCTCGTTCATGGTGCGTACGGTTGCCTTGAGTGCCGCGTCGCCGTGACGGCTGCGATGAACCAAAGTTGGATATTGCGACTCCAGGATTTCGGCGAAGCGTCCGGTCTTCGCCAGCGCGATGAGCGGCCTGCGCTGCTCGGTCCGCTCCGGCGCCTCGCCGCGCGCGCCAGTGTCGAGCAGCGCCAGCTTTGCCACGCGGCCGGGCGCCTGCCGCATGATCTCGAAGGCGACATAGCCGCCCATCGACAGCCCGACGAGCGCAAAGCGCGGCGGGGCTGCGGCCAAGATTCGCCGCGCCATCGCCGCCATGCTGTCGTCGCGGCGATGATCGGCGACGGTGACTGGACCGAACTGCCACAAGGCCGGGATCTGGTCGGCATATAGCCGCGCCGAGCAGTTCAGCCCGGCGACAAGCACGGTCGGCAAATTTTCGGACAAAGCTTCCGGCATTGACGCTCTCCTCCCCCGTCATCGTAAAAAAGTGAAGCAATCCGTTTAACTTACTGCGTTGCACCGGCGCGTTACAGGTTGACTTTCGGCCATTCGACCCTATGTTTCGCGGCAACTGAGGCAGATTCGGCCGCCCTGCGCCCATCCCCAGTTCGATTTCATCCATCGCAGGCGGTCCCGATACGAGGGTTTATGTCGTTTTCACATCTCGGCTTGTCCGAAAAAGTACTCGCTGCCGTTGCGGCGACTGGTTACAAAACTCCGACTCCCATCCAAGAACAGGCCATCCCCCACGTGCTCGCCCGCCGCGACGTTTTGGGCATCGCCCAGACCGGCACCGGCAAGACCGCGGCATTCGTGCTGCCGATGCTGACCATGCTGGAAACTGGTCGCGCCCGGGCGCGGATGCCACGCACGCTGATTCTTGAGCCGACCCGCGAGCTCGCGGCGCAGGTCGAAGAGAGCTTCATCAAATACGGCGCCAACCATAATAAGCTCAACGTCGCGCTGATCATCGGCGGCGTCTCGTTCGACGATCAGGACGCCAAGCTGATGCGCGGCGTCGACGTGCTGATCGCCACCCCCGGCCGCCTGCTCGACCATAACGAGCGCGGACGGCTTCTGCTCAGCGGCGTCGAGCTCCTCGTCATCGACGAGGCCGATCGCATGCTGGACATGGGTTTCATCCCCGACATCGAGCGCATCTGCAAGCTCGTCCCGTTCACCCGCCAGACCTTGTTCTTCACCGCGACCATGCCGCCGGAAATCCGGCGCATCACCGAGCAGTTTCTCAGCAATCCGGTACGCGTCGAAGTCTCCAGGCCCGCCACCACCGTCGCCACTACGACCCAGTTCCTGGCCAGGTCCGGCCGCGACGGCGCCGAGAAGCGCGACACGCTGCGCCGCCTTATTCGCTCCGCCGAAGGCATGAAGAACGCGATCATCTTCTGCAACCGCAAACGCGATGTCGCCACGCTGCATCGCTCGCTGCTTCGCCACGGCTTTTCGGTGCAAGCGCTGCACGGCGACATGGACCAGTCGGCACGCACCGCGGCGCTCGAGCAATTCCGCAAGAACGAAGTCACGCTCTTGGTCGCCTCCGATGTCGCCGCCCGCGGCCTCGATATTCCCGACGTCAGCCACATCTATAACTTCGACGTGCCGATCCATCCCGACGACTACGTGCACCGCATCGGCCGCACCGGCCGCGCCGGCCGCGCCGGCACCGCGATCACCATCGTCGCCGGATCGAACGACGCCAAAGCCGTCGCCGCGATCGAAAAGCTGATCGGCCAGACGATACCTTTCATGGACAAGATCGCCGGCACGTCTGCCGAGCCACAAATCGAGCCAAGGCACGAACCAAGGCAAGCGGCGCGGCCACCGCACCGCGGACGGCACGAGCATCAGCGGCGACCCCAGCAGCCGGAGCGCCGGCCGCCGCCGCAGCAGCAACCAGCCCCGGTCGCGCGCATCGAAGACGCGAGACCGCGCCGCGCCCCGCAACCCGTGCGCAAGCCCATGGACGACGGCGACGCCTCGCACCTGCCGGCTTTCCTGCTGCGCCCGGTGACGCTCAAAGCCTAGCGGCGCTTAAGCCCCAGGCGTATTTCGCGGCCGTTGCTGATGTCAGGATTTCCCCGACAAACGCGCATATTTACCGCTCATTCACGGCTATCCCCTAAGTTGCACCGTGAAATTCGACAGTCCGGCTGTCACTTCCGGCCTTCCCAACGCGATCGGAGACAATTCATGGAAGTGCCCCGCGACGAGCACCAACGGACGCTTGCATTCGCCGACATCGCCATGGGCCAGATCAGGGCCCTTGCCCAGGCCGCCACGCCGCGCAATTTCGAAATCTGGTACAACTACGCTACCGGCTATAATCCGGCGCTCAATCAATTGATCAATCAGACGCTCGAGCAGAAGGGTAAGCTCAGCGACGCCGATCTCGAGGAGATCTACACCACCTATATCGCGGCCAGCCAGGCGAGCGATCGCATCGACACGGTCAATTCGCGCATGCTCGACGAGATCAAACGGGTATTGGTCACGATCGACGCCGCCGCCGGCACCGCGACCAGCTATTCGGCGAGCCTGGCCGACGCCACGGCGAAACTTGACCGCGCCTCCGACGGCGAAACCTTGCGCGCCGTCGTCGAGCGCATCGTCAAAGGCGCCAAGGAGATGGAGAGCAACAACAAAAGGCTCGAAGCGCGGCTGTCGGCGTCGAAGCAGGAGATCGAGCAGCTCCAGGAAAATCTCCGGGCGGTGCGCACCGAAAGCCTGACCGATCCGCTCACCACGCTGTCGAACCGCAAATTCTTCGACCAGGCATTGGCCAAAGCCATGGCGGAGGCGAAAGAAAGCAATCAACCGCTGTCGCTGTTGATGGCCGACATCGACCACTTCAAGAACTTCAACGATAAATTCGGCCACCTCACCGGCGACCAGGTACTGCGCCTGGTGGCGCTGTCGATGAAGCAGAACGTCAAGGGCCAGGACGTCGCCGCTCGCTACGGCGGCGAGGAA
>Ga0187879_10002622_pt1 | contig 12178 bp, 9 predicted proteins | sample June2016WEW_19_1_FD_132423 | JGI IMG/M metagenome (GOLD analysis project Ga0187879, IMG submission 132423) | Peatland microbial communities from SPRUCE experiment site at the Marcell Experimental Forest, Minnesota, USA - June2016WEW_19_10 | ecosystem: Environmental > Terrestrial > Soil >... | reverse complement strand
CTGCTGTTCGGCTTCATCACCTGGCTCGGCTTCGCCGCCGCCCGGTGGCGCAAGGGCGATCTCGATCAGCTGCATGAATGGGGACTCGGCGGCCGCCGCTTCGGCACCGTGGTGACCTGGTTTCTGGTCGGCGGCGACATCTACACCGCCTATACGTTCATCGCCGTTCCCGCGCTCGCCTTCGGCACCGGCGCGATCGCATTCTTCGCGGTTCCCTACACCATCGTCATCTATCCGTTGCTGTTTCTGATCTTCCCCAGGCTCTGGAACGTCTGTCACAAGCATGGCTACATCACGGCGGCCGATTTCGTGCGTGGCCGCTTCGGCAACCGCTGGCTCGCACTCGCGATCACCGTCACCGGCATCGTCGCGACGCTTCCTTACATCGCGCTGCAGTTGGTCGGCATCCAGGTGGTGGTCGGGGCGCTCGGCGTGACGGGAAGCGGTCTGGCCGCCGATCTGCCGCTCATCATCGCATTCGCCGTGCTCGCCGCATTCACCTATTCCAGCGGACTGCGGGCGCCCGCTTCGATCGCCATCGTCAAGGACATCCTGATCTACGTCGCGACCTTCGCCATCATCATCGTCGTTCCCATGAAGCTCGGCGGCTTCGGCAAGATCTTCGCAGCGGTGCCGGCCAGCAAGGTGCTGCTCGCGGTTCCGGGCGAACACACCACCGGCGCCTATAGCGGCTACGCCACGCTCGCGCTCGGGTCCGCCCTGGCTTTATTCCTGTACCCGCACTCCATGACCGCCATTTTGAGCGCCAACTCCGGGCATGCCATCCGCCGCAACGCGGCGATTCTGCCCGGCTACTCGTTCATGCTCGGACTGCTCGCCATGATCGGGTTGTTCGTGATCGCGGGGGGAATCGCAGACATGCCCGCGTATGCCCATGGATTCAAGCAATACGGCAGCAACTTCGCCGTGCCGGCGCTCATCTTGGACGTATTTCCCTCATGGTTCGTCGGCGTGGTGTTCGCCGCGATTGCCATCGGGGCGCTGGTACCGGCAGCGATCATGTCGATCGCAGTGGCCAATCTGTATACGCGCAACATTCATCGCGAATTCGTCAATCCCAATCCCACCGACAAGCAGGAAGCGCAGATGGCGAAATGGGTGTCGCTTGTCGCCAAACTGGGCGCCCTGATATTTATTTTGTTCGTGCCGACGAAATACGCCATTCAGTTGCAGCTGCTCGGTGGCATCTGGATCATCCAGACGCTGCCGGCCGTCATGCTGGGTGTCTATACCCGTTGGTTCAACGATTGGGCGTTGCTGCTCGGCTGGGCGGTCGGCACGGCCGCGGGTACCGCGATGGCGATCGCATCGAAGCTCACGCCCACTTTCGCGCTGTCCCTGGGGGGGTACACCTTCCCGGGCTACTCCGCCCTGTACACGGTTATCTTGAATCTCTCCATCGCCGCGGTTCTGACGCCGGTGTTCAACGGCATGCGGGCGGCTGGAGCGCCGGCCGACGCGACCGTGCCGGCGGATTATTTTGCGGGATAAGCGGGGTCTGTCATAAAAATGTCACAATTGCTCCCGACAATTCGCGCAGGTTTTGACGGCCGGTAATCCGATCGTGCCGCATCGACTCGGAGCCCATCACATGAAGACATTCCAGCGAATCGCTCTCGCCGCCGCCTGTTTCGGCCTCGCCGTTGCGGCGGCCGCTGCCACCGACATCTCCGGGGCCGGCGCGACGTTTCCCTATCCGATTTATGCCAAATGGGCGGACGCCTACAAGAAGCTCACCGGCGTCGGTCTGAACTACCAGTCCATCGGGTCGGGGGGTGGCATCAAGCAAATCAAGGCCAAGACCGTGACCTTCGGGGCTTCCGACATGCCCTTGAAGCCTGATGACTTGAAGGCCGCCGGACTGTTGCAATTCCCGATGATCATCGGCGGCGTCGTGCCGGTGGTGAATATCAAGGGCGTGGGACCGGGCCAGCTGCACCTCGACGGAGCCACCATTGCCGCGATCTATCTCGGCGACATCACCAAATGGGACGACCCGCAGGTCAAGCGTCTGAATCCGAAGGTGGCGCTGCCGGGCACGGCGATCGCTCCGGTGTACCGATCCGACGGCTCGGGCACCAATTTCCTGTTCTCCGATTATCTGTCGAAGTCCAGCCCGAAATTTGGGACGACGATCGGGGCGAACTCTTCGGTTCAATGGCCGATCGGCATCGGTGCGAAGGGCAACGAGGGCGTCGCCAACATGACCACGCAGACCGACGGTGCCATCGGGTACGTGGAATATGCCTATGCCAAGCAGAACAAGATGTCCTTCACGCAGCTCACGAACAAGTCCGGCGGGGTGGTCTCCCCAAGCGCCGAATCGTTTCAGGCGGCCGCCGGCAACGCGGACTGGTCGAAAGCGGACTCCTATTATCTGATCCTCACCGACCAGGCGGGTGCGAAGAGCTGGCCGATCACGGGCGCGAGCTTCATTCTGGTCTACCGGCAACCCACCGATGCTGCTCAGGTCGGCGAGGCCCTGAAGTTTTTCGCCTGGGCTTACAAGGACGGAGCCGCCATGGCATCGGAGCTGGACTACGTGCCGCTCCCGGCAGCACTGATCGATCAGGTGAAGAAGACCTGGCGCACCGAGATCAGCGCGGGCGGGCGCCCTGTGTGGAGCGGCCCATAGCTTCACCGAGGTTGCGGCCGAAAGCGGGCACGAGCTAGAGTGCTCGCCCGACTCGACCGAGCCGGTAAGCGAAGGGCCAAACCCGAAGGGCGAAACGGACACCGTGGCGATCATTGACCCGAGGCACGCCGCCAAGCAGCTGGTCTTCGAAAGAGTCTTCCGGTCGGCCACGTTGATGGCGGCGATTCTCGTGCTGGTGATCCTGGGCGGAGTGGCGATATCTCTGCTGCACGGCTCGTGGCCCGCGCTTTCCCACTTTGGGTTCCATTTCGTCACGCGCGAGATCTGGAATCCGGTCACGGACCAATTCGGGGCGCTGTCGGCCATCTACGGAACCGTGGTGACCTCGACCATCGCCATGGCGATCGCGGTGCCTGTGGGATTCGGGATCGCGCTGTTTCTGACGGAACTCTGTCCGCCGCTGCTGAAGCGGCCCATCGGCGTCGCGGTCGAGCTGTTGGCGGCGGTGCCGAGCATCATCTTCGGCATCTGGGGACTGTTCGTGTTGGCTCCTGTGCTGCAGCGTCACGTGCAGCCGTGGTTGATCGAGCATGTGGGGCCGCTGCCGGGCATCGGCAAGCTCTTCATGGGGCCGCCTTACGGCATCGGCATCCTGACCGCGGGATTCGTACTGGCCATCATGGTGCTGCCATTCATCGCGGCGACCATGCGCGATGTGTTCGACACGGTGCCGCCGATGTTGAAGGAGTCGGGTTACGGACTCGGCGCCACGACCTGGGAAGTGATCTGGAAGGTGGTCGTGCCGCATTCGCGCGTCGGCATCGTCGGCGGCGTCATGCTGGGGCTCGGAAGGGCGCTCGGAGAGACCATGGCGGTGACCTTCGTGATCGGCAACGCCCACCGCATCTCAACCTCGCTGCTCGCGCCGGGAACCACGATCTCCTCGGCCATCGCGAACGAATTCACCGAGGCGGTGGGCGACCTTTACACCTCCTCGCTGATTGCGCTGGGCTTGCTCCTGTTTCTGATCACCTTTTCGGTGATCGCCGCGGCGCAGGCGATGCTGCGACGGCTCGAGCGCCGGGCGGCCTTGTGAGCCCTGGCATGCACCGGAGCGGACGATGAACCGCCGGACGCTGCGCAAGTTCAAGAACGGCGCGTTCTTGGCACTATCCCTGATCGCGACCTTGGCGGGCCTCGCCTGTCTCACCGCCATTCTCTGGACGCTCATTTCCCACGGCATCGCCGGCATGTCCTGGCATCTGTTCACGGAAATGACCCCGCCGCCGGGCAGCCGGGGTGGGTTGCTCAATGCGCTGTACGGCAGCGCGGTGATGACGCTGCTCGGAATCTTGATCGGCTCTCCGATCGGTGTGTTGGCCGGCACGTACCTCGCGGAGTACGGCCGACAGTCGCGGCTTTCCATTTTGATCCGCTTCATCAACGATGTGCTGCTGAGCGCGCCGTCGATCATCATCGGGTTGTTCGTCTACGAAATCATCGTGGTCCGCATGGGACATTTTTCGGCGCTTGCCGGCGCATTGTCGCTCGCGATTCTCGCGATACCGATCACACTGCGGACCACCGAGGACATGCTGAATCTCGTGCCCGTCGGCATGAAGGATTCGTCCGCGGCACTCGGCGCCTATCCCTGGCGCACCACGCTCAGCATTCTGTATCCGGCCGCGCGTTCGGGGATCGTGACCGGACTTTTGCTCGCGATCGCGCGCATCAGCGGCGAGACCGCACCGCTCCTGTTCACCGCGCTCAACAATCAATTCTGGAGCAACAACCTCGATGCGCCGATGGCGAATCTGCCCGTCGTCATTTTCCAGTTCGCGTTGAGTCCGTACAAGGATTGGCAGGATCTGGCGTGGGCGGGCGCGCTCATCATCACGGCGACGATCTTGCTGCTGAGCATCTCCGCGCGGATCTTGCTGGCCTTGCTCCAGTCGAGTGGCGGGGGAGGCGGCCGATGATTCCGTCCTCGAAGCTGCCGCGGCATTTGAAAACGCGCGTCCCGCCCACGACACCGGCGGCGCCCGTCGATACCGGTCCGCCGATGATCGAGATCCGCAAGCTCAATTTCTATTACGGTGCCCTGCAAGCGCTGCGCGATATCGATACGAATCTGGGTGACCGCACCATCACGGCGCTCATCGGGCCATCCGGCTGCGGAAAGTCGACCCTGCTCCGCGTGCTCAACCGGATGTACGCGCTCTATCCCCGGCAGCGCGCCGAGGGCGAGGTGCTGATCGGAGGGCGCGATATCTTGGGCGCCAACGTCGATGTTGCGGACCTTCGATATCGCGTCGGCATGGTGTTCCAGAAGCCCACGCCATTTCCCATGTCCGTATTCGAGAACGTGGCCTTCGGCCTGCGGCTTGCCGGGGGCATGCGCAGCGCCGATCTGAAAGTGCGCGTCGAGTCGGCGTTGAGGGATGCGGCGATCTGGGACGAAGTCAAAGACAAGCTGCACGCTGATGGCAGGAGCCTGTCGGGCGGACAGCAGCAGAGGCTTTGCATCGCTCGGACCATTGCCGTGCAGCCCGAAGTGCTGCTGCTCGATGAGCCCACCGCGGCGCTCGATCCCATCTCGACATTGAAGGTCGAGGAAACCCTGCAGGCGTTGCGTGAAAGGTATTGTATCGTCATAGTGACGCATAACCTGCAGCAGGCCGCGCGCGTGTCGAACGTCACCGGATTCATGTACCTGGGCGAGCTCGTGGAAATCGGTCCTTCCAGCGAGATATTCACGGCGCCCAAGAACCGCAAGACCGACGACTACATCACCGGACGATTTGGGTGAGCGGGTGAAAGCCTCGGAGAACTCATTGGGCGTCAATCTCGGCGAGCCGGCCACCGCCCCCGGGCGCGTGCCCGCCGCCCGCGATACCATCCAGGATCCGGTCATGAGCACGTGGCAGGTCAACGTGCACTACGGGGAGAAGCGTGCCGTGCGCGACGTGAGCCTGGACATCGGGCGCAATCAGGTGCTGGCCCTGATCGGACCTTCCGGCTGCGGCAAATCGACGTTCTTGAGGTGCCTGAACCGCATGAACGACACCATCGTGAGCGCCCGCGTCGACGGCAAGATCACGCTCGACGGCCAGGATATTTACGATCGCAAGCACGACGTGGCACAGCTTCGGGCGCGTGTCGGCATCGTGTTCCAGAAGCCGACGCCGTTTCCGCACTCCATCTATGCGAATGTGGCGTATGGTCCGCGCATCCATGGCCTGACGAAGAGCCGCGCCGACCTGGACGAACTGGTGGCGAGCAGCCTGCAACGCGCGGGGCTCTGGGACGAGGTGAAGGAGCGGCTTTCAGAGCCCGGAACCAGTCTATCCGGCGGCCAGCAGCAGCGCCTGTGCATTGCGCGCACCATCGCCGTCAACCCGGAGGTCATCCTCATGGACGAGCCCACCTCCGCGCTCGATCCGATCGCGAGCGCGAGGATCGAGGATTTGATCGATGAATTGCGCGAGAACTACGCGATCGTCATCGTCACTCACAACATGCAGCAAGCGGCGCGTGTTTCGCAGCGGACCGCTTATTTCCATATGGGTGATCTCATCGAGATCGGGCCGACGGATCTTGTGTTCACGAATCCGCAGCAGAGGCTTACTGAGGACTACATTACCGGGCGCTTCGGCTGAGATTCGCATCGGGGTTCGTTGCCGATGATATGCCGTTCGGTGGGAGGGCCGGGTCTGGCAGGCATTTCCCGGACCGCCGTGAATCCGTCCCTGGAGGCTTCGGGGAAAACATCCATGTTTTCCACGATCCGGGAAATGCCTGCCAGATCCGGCCATCGGCCGCGCGCGGCTATCGTCGAGCAAGACGTCTCATGCGAGTCGTCGACGGTACGAGGGGCATCGTAAGGGGCAATCTCCCCGCTCAGACGTTGCGCAGCAGCTCGTTGATGGAAGTCTTGGCGCGGGTTTGTGCGTCGACGCGCTTCACGATGACCGCGCACGCCAGGGAATACTTGCCGTTGGACGCGGGCAACGATCCAGGCACCACCACAGCGCCGGCGGGAACCCGTCCGTAGGAGATCTCGTCGCGCTCGCGGTCGTAAATGCGGGTGCTCTGGCCGATGAAGACGCCCATCGAGATCACGGCGCCGGCCTCGACGATCACGCCCTCGACGATTTCGGAGCGTGCGCCGATGAAGCAATTGTCCTCGATGATGGTGGGGTTCGCCTGCAGCGGCTCGAGCACGCCGCCGATGCCGACCCCGCCGGACAGATGCACATTCTTGCCGATCTGGGCGCATGAGCCCACGGTCGCCCAGGTATCGACCATGGTTCCCGAATCGACGTACGCCCCGATGTTCACGTAGCTCGGCATCAGCACGACGTTCGCAGCGATGAACGCGCCGCGGCGCACCGTGGCGGGCGGCACCACTCGCGCGCCCGCGGCAGCGAATCGAGCCTGGTCCCATCCCGCGAATTTGAGCGGGACCTTGTCGTAGAAATTCAGGCCCCCGCCGGCGGCGAGAGCGGTGTTCGGCGCGAGGCGGAAGGAGAGCAGCACGGCCATCTTCAGCCACTGATGCACGTGCCACTCGCTGCCGCGCCTCTCGGCGACGCGCAGGGTTCCCGCATCGAGCATGCCGATCGCGGTCTCGACCGCGTCGCGCAATTCCGAGGAGGCGCTCTGCGGTGCAACGCTCGCCCGCGCGTCCCAGGCACCCTCGATCAGGGCGCGCAACCGCTCCAGATCGACGCTCACGCTCGTGCCGCGTCGCGCCGGTCGAGCGCACGCACCAGGGAGTCGTGCACGCGCTGGCAGGCTTCGTCCGCGAGCGGACGCCCTTCCATGTCGGTGATGTAGAACACGTCTTCCGCCCGCTCGCCCACGGTCATGATCTTGGCGCCATTGATCGCGACGCGCTCCGTTTTGAACACTTTGCCAACCTCGGATAGGAGGCCGGGACGATCCGCGGCCACGAGCTCCAGTATCGTACGGTTGTTGCGATTGTCCAAGCTGAAGTTGACCTGGGTCATGGTGGAGAACATGCGCACCTGCCGCGCCGCGCGGCGGGTGACGGTCACCGGCGAGTCCTCCGATTGCTGCAGATTGCGCCACAGGCCGCGCTCGATTTCCCGGATGCGCGCCGCATCGGCGATCACCGTGCCGTTGTCCTCCAGCACCACGTAGGTTTCCAAGCTGAAGCCGTTGGCACTCGTGATCAGGCGGGCATCCACCACGTTGAGTCCCATCTGATCGAGTACCGCCGTGGTGCGCGCGAAGCTGTGCACGCCGTGCGGCGTATAGGTCAGCACGGCGGTGCCCCCGCGCTCCGTCAACTGCCGGATCGCGACCAGTGCGGCATCGCCCGGACGCCGATCCGCGAGCAGCGTCGTGTGCCAGGCAATTTCCTCGGGAGTGAAGCGCAGAAAATACGCCTCGGTCCATTGCGACCACACCTCGGCGACGCGCGCTTCGGGAATCGCGGGGATTTTCGCCCGGACACTCTGTTGGGTCTCGCGTATCAGTTCATCCTGATCGACGGGAGTTTCCAGGCCGCGGCGCAAGGCGCGCTTGGTGCGTTCGTAGAACTCCTCGAAGAGCCGCGCCTTCCAGGTGTTCCAGAGCTTCGGATTGGTGCCGCGCACGTCCGCGACCGTAAGCACGTAGAGATAATCGAGATGCGCCTGATCGCCGACGCGGCGAGCGAAGTCATGAATGATGTCCGGATCGCTGATGTCTTTTTTCTGCGAGGTGATGGACAGGATCAAATGATTCTTGACCAGCCAGGCGACCAGGCGAGCCTCATATCGGCCGAGCCCCTGTTCCAGGCAGAACGCCTCCGCATCGACCGCACCGAGCTCGGAATGGTCGCCGCCTCGCCCCTTGGCGATGTCGTGGAATAGGGCGGCCAGATAGGCGAGCTCCTGGCGCGGGAGCGACTGCATGATCTGGCTCAAGTCCGGGAACTCGTGGTTGTACTTCGGAATGGCGAAGCGCCGCAGGTTGCTCACCACGAACAGCGTGTGCGCATCCACGGTGTAGGCGTGGAACAGATCGTACTGCATGCGTCCGACGACGCGTCCGAAGGAGGGGATGTAGCGGCCGAGCACGCCATACAGGTTCATGCGCCTGAGTTCGTGGGTGACGCCGACGGGGGCGCAGAGAATTTCCATGAACAGCCGATGATGGCGCGGATTCTGGCGGAACTCCTCGTCGATCAGCGACACATGGGTGCCGATGAGGCGGATCGTCTCGGCACGCACACCGCGCAGTTCGGGATGCTGCTGCAGGAGCACGAACAGCTCCAGCAGCGCCGACGGGTAGCGCGCAAACACCTCGGGATGGGTGACTTCGAGGTAGTCATTGCGGATCTGGAATCGCGGATTGATGGGAATCGGCGGCGCGCTCTGCGTCAAGATCGCCTCGCGAAACAGCTGCAGCAGCATTTCGTTGAGCAGGCTCACATCCATCACGGTTCGATAGTACTTCTGCATCAGCTGCTCGACCGCGAGCGTGAAGCTCGCGTCCTCATAGCCGAACAGCTTCGCGAGCTTGATCTGGTAATCGAACAGCAGCCGGTCCTCGCGCCTCCCGGTGAGCACGTGAAGCCCGAAGCGCACCTTCCAGAGGAAGGACTGTCCGGCCTTGAGCTTGCGCAGTTCCTCGCGCGTCAGGAATCCGTGCGGAACCAACTCATCGAGGGTGTCCGTTCCGAAGTGCCGCTTGGCCACCCAGCCGATGGTCTGAATGTCGCGCAGACCCCCGGGGCTCGCTTTGACGTTGGGCTCCAGGTTGTAGGCCGTGTCGAAGTAGCGATGATGACGCTCGGTCTGTTCGCGCACCTTGGCCTCGAAGAAATCCTGCGAAGACCACAGCCGGTCCGGCGCGAGCGCGCGCCGCATCCCGGCGAACAGCGATTCGGGTCCGGCCAGCAGGCGCGCCTCGAACAGGGTCGTGGCGACGCTGATGTCGGCGAGGCTCTCGCGCTGGCAATCATCGATCGAGCGCACGCTGTGGCCCACTTCGAGGCCGATATCCCAAAGGAACGTCAGGAAGCGCTCGATATCGGATTGCCAGTCGGCCGAATCGCTCTTCGGCAGGAGCACCATGATGTCGATGTCGGAGCTCGGGTGCAGTTCGCCGCGACCGTAACCGCCGACCGCCACCAGAGCGAGGTCGTCCGCGAATCGGCCCGCATGCTTCACCCAGGCCGCGCGCAGTGTGAGATCGACGAGCAGCGCGCGGTCGCGTACCAGGGCCTCGACCGGCTCATCCGCTTGGAAGCGCTCGCGCAACAGGTCCGCGCCGCCGTCGAGCACCTGGCGAAACACGGCCGGCGAATACTGACCGCTCTTCAGGGCCTCCGGCACGAGAGCCAAATAGGCCCAATCAGCGTTGTGGTCGAGGAACTTGGCGCCGGCGTTCAAGAAGCCGCCGCGGCTTGCGACAGCGCCGCTTCGGCGCCGAGGGTGAGTACTTCGTACCCAACGTCGGTGACCAGGATGGTATGTTCCCATTGCGCCGAGAGAGACTGGTCCTTGGTCACCACCGTCCAGCCATCATTCAAGAGGCGCACGTCGCGGCGTCCGGCGTTGATCATGGGCTCGATGGTGAAGGTCATGCCCGCCTCGAGCTCCAGGCCGGTCCCCGGCTTGCCGTAATGCAGCACCTGTGGGTCCTCGTGATACACCCGGCCTATCCCGTGCCCGCAATACTCGCGGACCACGGAGAACCCATTGCTCTCCGCGAATGTCTGGATGGCATGGCCGATATCGCCCAAGTGGACGCCTGGCTTGACCACCCCGATACCCTTCCACATCGCCTCGTAACAGGCTGCGCTGAGCCGCCGTGCGGCGACACTCGGGGTGCCGACCAGATACATGCGGCTGGTGTCGCCATGAAAGCCGTCGCGGATCACGGTCACATCGATGTTGACGATGTCGCCGCTCTTCAAGCGCTTGTCCCCGGGGATGCCATGGCAGACCACGTGGTTTATCGAGGTGCAGATGGTTTTCGGGAAGCCGCGGTAGTTCAGGTTCGCGGGGATGGACTTGAGCTCGTCCACGATGAAGTCGTGACAGCGCTTGTCGAGCTCCTCGGTGCTTACCCCGGCCTGGACGAACGGCTCGATCATGTCCAGGACGCTCGCGGCCAAACGTCCGGCGGCACGCATCTTTTCCTGTTCCGCAGGCGTTTTGACGGTTACGTTCATAGGGTCTCTGGATCCAATTCTACGGTTTGTTTCGGGGTAGTGTTCATGGTATAAAGCGCGGCTATTTTTAACAACCCCGCACGCGGGTCGACACAGTCGGCTGGGTGCCCGGGAACCTCGGATCTGAAGGCTCCGCCTCTTGGATTCAAGGCCCGGGTTGCCGATTGGGACTCGCGGAGGCTCAACCCAACCAAGGAGTTCATCATGGCCGGCGTGTCAATGCGACAAATGCTGGAAGCGGGTGTCCATTTCGGACATCAGACCCGCTTCTGGAACCCGAAAATGGCCCCGTTCATTTTCGGCGAGCGTAACAAGATCCACATCATCAATCTGGAGAAGACCCAGCCTCTCTATGCGCAGGCGGCCGCCTTCATCAAGGGCGTTGCAGCCGAGGGGGGCAAGGTGCTGTTCGTCGGCACCAAGCGGTCCGCCCGGGATGCCGTACAAAAAGAGGCGGTGCGATGCAGCATGCCGTACGTCAACCAGCGCTGGCTGGGCGGGATGTTGACCAATTTCAAGACCATCCGGCAGTCCATCAAGCGGCTCAATGAGCTCGACGAGATGGCGCAAAACGGATCGCTCGACCGTCGTGGCAAGAAAGAGGCGCAGATGCTGCGCCGGGAAATGGACAAGCTGCTGCGCAGCTTGGGCGGCATCCGCGACATGACGGCGCTGCCCGATGCCTTGTTCGTGATCGACGTGGGGCACGAGGAGATCGCGATCCACGAGGCGCGCAAGCTCGGTATTCCCGTGGTGGCGGTGGTCGACACGAATTGCTCGCCGGACGGGATCGATTACGTCATTCCGGGCAACGACGATGCCATGCGAGCCATTCTTCTTTATGCCGGCGGTGTCGCCGATTCGGTGCTCGAGGGCAAGGCTTCGCTTCCGGAGGTGCCGGTGGGCGAGGACGAATTCGTCGAGCTGGATGAGGAGGGCAACCCGAAGAAGCGGTCTTCTGCAGGCGGCCGCCGTCCGCCCGCCCCAGCCGGCCGCGGCAGGAAGCCCGCCCCGCGCCGCAAGATTCCCGTGACGGTCATCCCCGGAGCGGTGGCCGCCGTCGTTCAAGTCGAGGATGCCGAGGTGGAAACCGACGACGTCGATGCAGCCGACGCGCCTCCCGCCGAGAACCGACCGGCGAGCGCCCCGCGGCGCAGGCCCGTCGGTCGCCGTACCCCGGTGCGCGGCGCTTGAATGTCGAGAGGGGCCGGCGTGAACGCAGGCCCCTCTCCGATTCAAACTTGATTGATCAATGCAAGGAAACGGCTGCCGACGGCTGCCTTTAAGTACCATGAACATTACAGCAGACATCGTCAAACAACTCCGTGAGCGCACCGGCGCCGGCATGATGGAATGCAAGAAAGCGCTGG
>Ga0187879_10002617_pt1 | contig 12192 bp, 6 predicted proteins | sample June2016WEW_19_1_FD_132423 | JGI IMG/M metagenome (GOLD analysis project Ga0187879, IMG submission 132423) | Peatland microbial communities from SPRUCE experiment site at the Marcell Experimental Forest, Minnesota, USA - June2016WEW_19_10 | ecosystem: Environmental > Terrestrial > Soil >... | reverse complement strand
GTAACCCCGGCGCAGATGCTGGGCACGGTTCCGAAGCTGAAGGAGATGGGCATCAAGTGGGTTACGCTCGACGATCGCTGGTTCGACGTCTATGGCGACTGGAATCCGCGCGCGGATACTTTTCCCGGGGACTCCATCCAGAAGATGACGGACGCCTTCCACAAAGAAGGCATGCTGGTGCAGTTGTGGTGGCTGCCGCTCGGGGTCGAGGACGGCGAGGGAAAGTACGAGTCGCACAAGTATGCAGTTTCGAAAGTGGTGCAGGAGCATCCGGGGTGGCTGATCCTGGACAAGAACGGCAAGCATGCGCACATGACTCGGGGTCTGGCGGCGTTGTGTCCGGCGGTGCCGGAAGTGCGGGCGTATCACAAGCAGCTAACGGAAAAATTCATTCGCGACTGGGGATTCGACGGCAGCAAGCTCGACAATATCTACAGCGTTCCGGCCTGCTACAACCCGGCGCACCATCATAAGTCGCCGCAGGATTCGGTGAATGCGATGGGGGATGTCTACAAGGAAATTTTCCAGACGACACGCGCCCTCAAGCCGCAGAGCGTAACTCAGAGCTGCCCGTGCGGCACGCCGCCATCGCTGGCCTGGCTACCGTTCATGGACCAGGCAGTGACGGCTGACCCGGTGGGGGCTGTGCAAGTGCGGCGACGGATCAAAATGTATAAGGCATTGCTCGGACCCGAATCGGCGGTCTACGGCGATCACGTCGAGCTTTCCGCGATGACAAAAGTGGGCAACGACTGGAGAGAACACGGCGACGATTTTGCTTCCACGATTGGGGCCGGAGGCGTGGTGGGGACGAAATTCGTCTGGCCCGATCCCGGCCCGAAATTCAAGGACGTCAATCTGACCGCGGCGAAAGAAGAGCGCTGGAAGAAATGGATCGGCTTGTACAACCAGAAGATGCTATCCAAGGGAGAGTTCAGGGACCTTTACGTGACCGGTTATGACGCGCCCGAGGGATATGCCATCGCGAAAGACAACAAAATGTATTACGCGTTCTTCACCTCGTCCCACTGGGAAGGGGAAGTCGAACTGCGCGGACTGAGGCCGGGGAAATATCGGGTGAGTGACTACGACGAGGGAAAAGACCTTGGCGCGGTAGACGCGGCGGCCAATGGCGTGGCGAAGCTGGCAGTGGAATTCAAGGATCATCTGCTGCTCGAGGTCAGTTCACAACCGTGAGAACTTGCGTCACGGATATGCAATCAATCTTGTGAGGGTAGAACTTGTGTCGAAAGTTCGAATCCGTCTCGCTCCGCCATGCAGTCTGGGTTGCAGAGAACTCCACGCTCGCGTTTGTTGCATAGTAATCTGCTGAGGTGCTCTACTGTCTCCGCGCGAGCCACGACTGGCCGGCCCCCGAATCTCCTTATCTACGCGGGATAATGGAGTTCATTTTAAGATCGAGAAATGAGTTCGACTGCCAACCCGCCTGCTGGCGTGCTGCGCTTAAGGCGCTCGCTCACGCTCTGGGACCTGATTCTGTACGGCGTCATCGTGATTCAACCGGTGGCCCCCATGTCGGTGTTCGGGGTGCTCAGCGACCGCGGACATGGGCACGTGGTCACGACGATCCTGATTGCGATGGTGGCAATGCTGTTCACCGCCATCAGCTATGGCCGCATGGCTCGCGCCTATCCCAGCGCTGGCTCGGCCTTCACCTATGTCGGACAGGAAATCAATCCCGCGCTTGGTTACGTCACCGGATGGAGCATGGTGATGGACTACATGCTCAATCCGATTATCTGCACCATCTGGTGCAGCCAGCAGGCGCACGTGTTTGCTCCCGGCGTGCCGTACTGGGCGTGGGCTGTCTTCTTCGCGGCGGTGTTTACGCTGCTGAACATTCAGGGAGTAAAAACTTCGGCGCGCGTGAACTCGGCGCTGGCGGCGGCGATGGGCGTGGTGATCGCAATTTTCTTTGTGGTCGCGGCGCGCTACGTCTTCGGGCGTCCGCACGACGGCGCAGGCTTCTACACCCGCCCTTTCTACGACCCGAGCCTGTGGAACACGAAGGCCGTGCTCGGAGGAACCTCGATCGCCGTGCTCACCTACATCGGCTTCGACGGTATCTCCACGCTCTCGGAAGAAGCGGAGAACCCGCGCCGCAATATTTTGCTGGCAACGGTGCTGACCTGTCTCGTGATCGGCCTTCTGTCAGCGGTTGAGGTTTACGCCGCGCAGTTGATCTGGCCCGCATCGCAGCCTTTTCCAGACGTCGACACCGCCTTCGTTCACATTGCCGGCCGCGCCTGGAAGCCGATGTTCGGCATCATCGGATTCACGCTGCTGGTCGCCAACTTCGGTTCAGGCATGGGCGCGCAGATCGGCGCTGCCCGACTGCTTTTCGGGATGGGGCGAAGCAACGCGCTTCCGAAGTCATTTTTCGGAGTGGTGGACGCGAAGCATCGCGTACCACGGAATAATGTGCTGTTTGTGGGCGCAATCGCGCTGATTGGCGCATTCGTGATGAGTTACGGTCTCGGCGCTGAAATGCTCAATTTCGGCGCGCTCATCGCTTTCATGGGCGTGAATGCTGCCGCTTTCGTGCGCTATGTGGTACGCGACCAAAAATGGACGCTGTCGTTTATCGCGCCACCCGTCCTTGGCTTCGTGATCTGCTTATTGCTCTGGCTGAGCCTCAGCACTCCCGCCAAGATCGCCGGCAGCATCTGGATGGCAGCAGGCATCGCCTTCGGCGCCTGGAAGACGCGTGGCTTCCGCGGAGACCTGGTCAACTTTGATCTGCCCGCGGACGAGTAGAAGGGATTTTGTAATTTGGTAATCGGGTAATTTTGTAATGTAAAACCTTCGCACTCACCGATGTTCTTAAATTACAGACGGTGATGACGATGAATCGCTATTTCAAGAAAAATCCCAACTGCTCAGGAGCGGGCAGGTTCTTAGTGCTCTCATACTGACGTTCGGCTTGTTGCACAGCGCCGATTTTCGCCTGCACCTCCGACGCCAGATTGTCGTAGCGAACCAGAACGTTGTCCAGCCAGTAAGGATTGTTCTCGCGCGCCCAGCCATCCGCGTACATCTTGCGCATCTCGGTGATCGAATCGCGCAGGCTCTCCAATCGCCCGTTGATGTCAATCATTTCGTCCAGGTCGTTTTGCACACGAATCTTGTCAGTTTGATTCTGATAAGCGTCCCAGTAGAAATGGCCGATTTCGGATGTGAACTGGATCTTCAAGCCCAGGGTATCCAGAAGCCAGGCGGCCAGGAGCATGTCGTCGAGAGTTTCGGCATGGAGGTGTGCTTTCGCTCGATTGCGGAGGAGCGATTCGGCGGCGCGTTCAGCGCTGATGCGCAGATCGTGGGTAACAGGCAGCGCTTTGGCGGCCATGTTGGCGCCGACTTCGCTAAATGGATCGGACCAGAAGAGTTCGTGGCTCGCGTCGTCCAGTTTCACTCCGGCGAGAAGCGTGTGAGAGCGATCGAGATTCTCCATCACCTCAGCAAAAGTTCTGTCGTCATTATTATTGCGGTAGAAGGCCCAGTCATAGCTGTTCTTGAAATCATCGATGCTGGACTCGCCGGGCTGCCAACTGGCGGTTGCGCCAAAGATCAGGGCGGGCCAGGTCATGTCGAGGAGGGATTCACCGTCGTCGTTCCAAGTGGTGTTGAGGGCACCGATAGCCTGATGCTTCTGGCCGTCGCGAACAAAGTTCCGGATGTTCACGAAAGCGCTTTCGAGGTTAGGCCAGATCACGCCCCAGTTGCCTGCACCGGGCGCAACGACAACGCGCAGGCCGGCGTGAGTGTATGGAGTAATGATGTTTTCGTAGCTGGGCTTGGGAACGTAGTCCCAGGGAACGGCGATCATATCTTTCGGAAGGATCGTCATCAGCTCGGGATATTTGACCGCGATGTCGCCCCAGAACATGAGTTGCTTGTGATAAGGCTGCATGATCTCGAAGACTTTCTGGAGGTGTTCGAGATAAACGCGGCCGAGACCTTCCCGAGCAGCCAGAGCTTCCGTCTGGCCGAGGCCAAGTTCGACGGTTTCGTCGGCTCCGATGTGGAAGAACGGGCCGGGAAACAAGGGAACGACTTCACCGTAAATCTGGCGAATGAAATCGTAGGTTTTGGGATTGGTGGGAGTGAGTACATGACCGTGAGGCGTCTCGGCAAGATCAGAATAGATTTCGTACTTCAGAAATTGATGAAGATGTCCAAAGGCCTGCTGCTCGGGCAGGAGGGTGATGTAGTACTTGCTGGCGTAGTCGACCAACTCTTTGATCTCGAGGGGAGTTAACGCCGCCTCTTTGGGCGCAGCTCCTTTAGGCGGGACGAGCGGCTGAGTCTGGAATTCGAAGACGTGCTCCATGTTGAATCCGACGAGGTTGATCTTGTACTCGGCCAACGTGCGGATCTGCATCTTCAAATAGTTGAGCGTAGGGATTGGACCGCGGCTGATGTCGTCGCTTACTCCCCGCCATTCCATGCTCGGCCAGTCGCGGATAACCAGAGCCGGAACCGCAAGCGTCTTCCCTCCGCCTCGGGGGCCTTCCGTGCGCAGCAACTGGCGAAGCGTCTGCACGCCATAGAACAGGCCCTGCGCGGTGCGCCCCGCCACCAGCACTCCGGAGTCGGTCGCGCGAATCACATAGCCTTGCTTGGCAAGATCAGGTTTTTCAAGATCAGGTCTGTCAAGATCATGGTTGCCGGTTTCGTCTCCGGCTTTTACTCCCTGCGATTCGAGATAGGATCGCAGGCCGCTGTCGGTCAGGCGGCCAAGCGAGATGTGCCCCGTCGTTTTCGGCGCGGCGATCACGGTATTGATCGACAGCTTCATGCCGGTGCGGTCCTGAATCTCCTTTTGTAGCGTCTCGGCCGCAGTCCGGTCTTCAGCATTGCCGATGAGGATGGTGGTCGAGGGCTGGATCACGAACCTGCCTTCGGCTATGCGAGCCTCCTTCGGCGCCGGCAGAACTTTGAGCGCACGGACGGCGTCGTTGACCTGAGCGTGAGAAACAAGCGGAAAAAAGGCGAGGCAGGCGAGAGAGATCCATTTTGTGATTTTCATTGCCCGAATGGCGAGAGTAGCAGGTGCGCTACTGGTTTCAAAATAGTCGTTGGTCGTTTGTCGTTCGCGGTCTGGGTTGCCAGCGACCATCGACTAACGACCATCGACTCAAACTATCCCACTTGTGCGGACGTGGGACAGCCAATCGCGCTTGACATGAATCATGAAATGCATCAATATTCATTCGTTTTAATAAAACATTTGAATAGTCCGGGAATCCTGGCGAGAACCCTGGAAGGTGGGAAGCGACATGATCGGCGGGGTTGACATTGGCGGCACCAAGATTGCGGTGGGAGTGGTCGACCAGTCAGGCCGTGTTCTGGCGAGGAACGAGTGCGCTACGGATGTACCGCGCGGCTTCGATCACGCCATGCGGCAGGTGACGACGCTGCTTCATCAGTGCGCGGAACGGGCCGAGGTCAAGCTGCACGGGATTGGGATCGGTTGTGCCGGCCCGCTCGACAGCGCGACGGGCACCTTGGGAAACGTGAACAATTTGCCGGGGTGGAAGGGCGGCAATCCGGTAGATATTTTGTCGCGGGAGTTTGGGGTCGCGGCAGCTTTGGAAAACGACGCGGATGCGGCCGCGCTTGGCGAACTGCACTGGGGAGCCGGAAGGTCAAAGACGCGCTTTCTCTACGTGACAGTGGGAACGGGTATTGGCGTGAGCGTAATTCTGGATGGCAAAGTGTACCGCGGCGTTGACGGGTGTCATCCCGAGATTGGGCACCATATCATCGATCCCACTGGTCCGCCTTGTACGTGCGGTGTGCGCGGCTGCTGGGAGAGTCTGGCGGCCGGGCCTGCGATGATGGAGTGGCTCAGGAAAGATTCGCCCGCCACTTACGGGAACGGCAATCTCAATGCCCGCGAAATCTGCTCGCGGGCGCAAGATTCTGATGAATGGGCGCGACGCGCCGTGGAACGCGAGGCATATTATCTGGGAATCGGTCTGGCCAATCTCATCACCTTGTTTGCTCCAGAAGCCATAGTGCTGGGCGGCAGTGTGATGAAAAGCGCACACCTGTTTCTGGATCGCATGCGGGAGGTGATCCGGCAGAATTGCAGGCTGGTTCCGGCCGACCGGGTAGAGATTACGTTGGCGTCTCTGGGAGCGGATGCCGGCTTGATCGGCGCTGCGCAGGTTTGGCACGATCGTTTCGAGCGGCATGGAGGTGAGGTTGGGCACGAATACGTATCCGATCGTTGAGGGCCAGTATCTTCGTGACATTCTGGATCAGCCACGCGCGTTGGCGGCAACGCTGGGGCAACTGGAAGTTCCGAAGGAGCTGGACGTCCTCGTCCGGCGTTTGCGGGAAGGTAAGATCAAACGCGTCGTCCTGACGGGAATGGGAGCCTCTTTTCATGCTCTCCATCCCCTGTTCTTGTGGCTGAATGGGTATGGTTACACCGCAGTTGCGGTCGAGACCTCGGAACTGGTCCACTCCCTGCGGCGCTGGTTCGAGCCGGAGACGCTGATCATTGCGATTTCGCAGTCCGGGCAAAGCGCAGAAGTGGTCCGCCTGATCGAAGAAAACCGTGGCCGGGCAGCCATCGTGGGCGTAACCAATGCCGCCGATAGTCCGCTGGCGTTCGGAGCCAATGCTTCGATCCTTACTATGGCCGGGAAGGAATTTTCCGTCTCCTGCAAGACCTACGTTACGGCTTTAATGGCGCTGCACCTGCTTGGGGGATTTCTGTGCGGGTGCGATGCGAGCCAGACGCGGGAGGAACTGGCGCAAAGCGTGCCCGCGGTTGCATCGTATCTGCGCAACTGGAAGAGCCACGTTTTTGAGATGACGGCCGAGCTGGGGCGAGTCCGCCATTTGTTTCTGCTCGGACGTGGGGCGTCTCTGGCTGCGACCGGCGAGGGCGCGCTGATCGTGAAGGAATCGGTGCGGCTGCACGCGGAAGGCATGAGCGGCGCAGCTTTCCGCCACGGCCCGCTGGAGATGGTGAACGGTGAAACCTTCGCGGTGGTTTTTGCGGGAGCGAAAACTACGAGGGCGCTGCAGGCCAGGCTGCTGGACGATATTCGCCAGGCTGGAGGCAAGACCGGCTGGATTGCCGAAGACGCCAGTCCGGGAGCGTGGAGACTGACCGAGACGCCGCCTGTCGTGCGCCCCATACTTGAAATCCTCCCAGTGCAGATGATGACGCTGGCGCTGGCGGCGGAAGCTGGCATCGAGGCGGGACGGTTTGCTCGCATTCCGAAGATCACCACGATGGAGTAAGTCTCAGGCGCGTAATTGTTGGCTCCGCTCGCGTTCAGGAGTCTTTGAAGGGGATACTACTTTGCCGAATATTCGAAGGTGCGTTGCGTTGTTGGACCTTTCGCATTTTTTCTTCATCAAGCTCCGATTTCAGTTGCTGGCTTCAGCCGCCCTGTTCCTCACCGTCCACTGCATGTGGGCCAGCACCCTGGCCGACGCTCAGCCTACGAAAGATCAGTCTACAAAAATACTCCTCACGGAAAATTGGCAGATTCAGTCCTCGTGCGAAGTGAAGGCTGACGGGCGAGAGATTTCTACCGTTGGTTTTCGTGCGGATGGTTGGCACAAAGCCGGCGTGCCTACAACGGTCGTTGCGGCGCTGGTCGCAGATGGTACATATCCTGACCCTTATTTCGGAATGAACCTGAAATCATTTCCCGGGATGGACTACTCCTCCAAGTCTTTCTTTGCGAATCAGACCATGCCGGCAGACAGTCCATTTCGCTGCGCGTGGTGGTACCGGACTGAGTTCAGCCTCCCAGCACAGGCAAATCCGCCGACGACCTGGCTGCATTTTGACGGAATCAATTACCGCGCGAGTGTCTGGCTGAACGGCGAGAAGATTGGCGATGCTCGGGACATTGCCGGCATGATGCGGCTATTCGAGTTTGAAGTCAGCAAGCGTCTCGCAGCCGGGAAGCCCAACGCTTTGGCGGTGGAAGTCTTTGCGCCCGATAAGACCGATTTAGCGATGACCTGGGTTGATTGGAACCCAACTCCGCCAGACAAAGACATGGGGTTGTGGAAAGACGTCTACCTGACGACGACTGGTGAAGTTGCTTTGCGCCGTCCCTTTGTGGAATCCAAGCTCGAACCGGGCTACACGGTTGCATCTCTCACCATCACCGCAGATCTGCACAATGCTGCTGTCCATCCGAACACGAGCATCGTCCACGCCGAGATTGACGGGATTCAGGTGAGCCAGAAAGTTGAACTGGCTGCTTCCGAATCCAAGACGGTCGTCTTCGCGCCCGATCGGTATCCTCAACTGCGGATTGCTCATCCCCGGCTGTGGTGGCCGTATCAGATGGGCAAACCGGAAATGTACACGGCGCAGCTGCAGGTCGAAGCGGGCGGACAAGTCGCAGATTCGGCGAGCGTGCAGTTTGGCATCCGTGAAGTGACTTCGCAGCTGACGGAAAAGGGCTACCGGTTATTCAAGATCAATGGCCGCAACCTACTCATCCGGGGGGCAGCGTGGGCGCCAGATATGCTGCTGCGCTGGTCGCCCGAGCGGGCCACGGTGGCGATGGATTACGTGCGGGGCATGAACCTGAACGCTATCCGGTTGGAAGGGCGAATGGAGCGGGATGAATTCTTCGACCTAGCCGACCGCCAGGGAGTCCTGATCATGCCGGGATGGACCTGCTGCGACTTCTGGGAGCAGTGGATGAAATGGACGCCGGAAACCACCAAGATCGCAACCGCTTCGCTTTCCGATCAGGCCGTGCGTCTGCGGAACCACCCGAGCGTGTTTGTCTGGCTCTACGGCAGCGATAACGCCCCGCCGGCCAAAATCGAAACTCTGTATTTGCAAGTTTTGAAAGATGCAAGGTGGCCTAACCCCACGATCTCCTCAGCGAACTCCCAGCGCACTAAGGTGACCGGTGCTTCCGGAGTTAAGATGACGGGCCCCTACGACTACGAGCCACCCAATTACTGGCTGACCGACAAAAAAGCCGGCGGGGCATTCGGATTCAATACCGAAACCAGTCCCGGTCCGGTGATTCCAACGTTGCCGAGCCTGAAGCGATTTATACCAGCTGATCACCTGTGGCCGGTTGACGATTACTGGAATTACCACGCCGGCCTCGAACGCTTTACTACCATCGACAGGTTTGTGAATGGCATGGATCAGCGTTACGGCAAGGCCGCCAATCTGGAAGACTTTCTTCGCAAGTCCGAAGCCATGAACTACGAAGCTCAGCGTGCAATGTTTGAGGCTTATGGCCGCAATAAGTACGAATCCACCGGCGTGATCCAGTGGATGCTCAACAACGCCTGGCCTTCGATCATCTGGAACTTGTACGATTACTACCTGGTTCCGGGAGGCGCATACTTTGGATCGAAGAAAGCCTGCGAACCGCTGCATGTGCAGTATTCCTACGACGATGATTCCGTCGCGGTGGTGAATGGCTACGACCACGCTTTCGCAGCGGCGAGCGTCAGGGCAACGATCTACGACATAAACGCAGAAACCAAGGCGCGGCAGGATGTAATGCTCGATATCCCGGCGGATAGCAGTGTCTGGGCCTTGAAGCTATCGAAAGCGAACGACATCTCTGCGACTTATTTTCTGAAACTCGAACTGCATGATGCCTCCGGCAAGCTAGTGAGCGACAATTTTTACTGGCTCTCGACCAAGCCCGATAAGCTTGATTGGGCAAGGAAGTTAGAGGAGGTCTACACGCCACAAAGCGCCTACGCCGACCTGAGCGGGTTAAACACGTTGCCGCCGGTAACACTTGCGGTTCGCAGCTCGCTCTCGCGGGAGGGGAAGGAAGCGGTGGTTCATGCTTTTGTCGAAAACCCGAGCGCCAGCCTCGCCTTCATGGTTCATCTGCGGGTGGCGAAGGGCAGCAGTGGCGAGGATGCCGTGCCAATATTCTGGGACGATAACTATGTCTCCCTGATGCCCCGGGAAAAGCGCGAGCTCAGCGCCCACTTCGAGTCTGACAAAAACCATGGCGAAGGACTGCTGCTGACGGTCGATGGATGGAATGTGGTGGCGGCCAGCAGTTCAATCGCAGTCGAAGGGGAACGCTGACGCGTTCGTCGCTACTTCTCGCCACTCCTCGCCAACTGGAGCAAGGAAGGCGAGAGTTAGGCGAGTATGATGTGAAGGCTTGGATTTTGGGGTTTCAGATATGGTGACAATTCGCGATGTGGCGAAGGAGAGTGGATTTTCTCCCACTACGGTCTCCATTGTGCTGAACAACGCTCCGCTGGCTCGCTATATCCCTACTACTACCAAGAAACGCATTGAAAGCGCCGCCAAGAAGCTGGGCTACCGCCCGAACCTGTTTGCCCGTTCGCTGCGAAGCCGTCGCAGCCACACCATCGGAGTGATGGTGTTCGACATGACCGACCCTTTCTGCACGCTGGTGTTGCGCGGCATCGAGAACTCGCTCTACCAGGCGTCGTATCTGCCCATCCTGACCGACGTTCATAACGAGCGCGCCCGCTTCGAGCGTTACCTCGAAATGCTGCTGGACCGGCGGGTGGAAGCGCTCATTGTGCTGGCCAACTGGCTCTTCGTGAATATCGATGTGCTCGGAGATCTGGAAAAGAACAACATCCCTACCGTGATGATTGCGCGGGAATTGAAGAATGACGCGATCAGCTCCGTCATCGTCGATAACGAACTCGGGGCTTACACCGCCGTGGAACATTTGCACTCCCTTGGGCATCGCAAGATTGCGTTCATTCGAGGACCCAAGGCTTTGAACGACAGCGCTGCCCGCTGGAAAGGCGTCCGCTCATTCGCAAAAGCCCGTGGCCTGGAGTTGGACCCACGCCTGGTTGTGGACCTTCCCGAGTCGCGCGACCCGATTTCCAGCTTTGAAACCGGCTACAAACTAACCGAAGAGATGCTGAAGACGAAGCGTCCCTTCACCGCGCTGATGGCGTTCGACGACATGACGGCGTTCGGGGCAATCCGCGCCCTTACGCGGGCCGGTCTGCGCGTGCCCGAACAATGTTCGGTGGTGGGGTTTGACGATGTTGCGGCCTCGAGCTTGTGCACGCCTCCGCTCACGACGATTCGGCAGCCGATGGAGGCGATGGGGGCAATGGCGACCAGCATTGTGCTGGAGGGAATCAACGCCATGCTGGAAAAGCGCGAACTGCCGGCGGTCCACCGCAAAGTGGCTCCGGAGCTGGCCGTGCGGGATTCCACCCGCAGCCCCGGGTAGAAAAAGGGCAAGGGCCTTTCAGTCCCGCTCGCCTCACGCTCAATGGATCAGAACGTGAATCTCGCCCCGAACTGGAACTGGCGCGGGGTGTTGACGTTGGTCGTGATGGCGCTGAATGGCTGGTTCGAGCTCGACGTCAGGTCCTGCATGGGTGGCATTCCATATTGTGCCCAGTTCGTCACATTGTACGAGGAAACGTCGAAGCGAAGGTTCTTGCTTTCTCCTATAGCGAAGGTCTTGTAAACGGAGAGATCCAGTTCGCGCGCTCCCCGCGTGCGAACGTTGGCAAGATAGGCCGGGGCGTTACCGGGAATGAAGAAATTCGCGTTGCCCCCGTTCTCCGTGCCGGGTATTGCGAAGCAGCTGTTGTTGACCCAGTTCGCAGCCGTGCGCTGAAAGCCCTTCGACGGATTGCAGATCAGATCAGCTCGCTGATTGAAGTAGCCAGGGCCCGCCCCCGACGACGGCGACGGGATGGGAACACCCGTGCTGAGATAGACGATGGCATTGGTGGTCCAGCCGCCCAGAAATGCGTTCGAGACGCCATGCAGATTAACTCGTTGTCCCTTGCCGACCGGCAAGTCATAGGATGCCTGTCCGGTGAACTGATACTTGACGTCCTGCGGGCTGATGGAATGCTCGTACTGCAGATTCCTCCAGTCCTGAGGTCCGCCCGGGTTGTGAGAACCGACGAAGCCGAGAGGCGGATACCCGTCGTCGGTCATGATCTTTCCCCAGGTAAAAGTGGAAAGCGTGGTGAAGTGGCCGGTCAGCCTTTTCTGCACCTTGGCCTGTAAGGAACTGTACTCCGAATCGCCTGCGGGGTAGCCCCACGCTACGACGCCGTTACCGGTGCCGTAGCTCCCGTTACCGAATTGCGGGAACGGCTGGAGGGTCGCCCATTGAGGAACGGTGGCTTGTCCGCTGAAGTTTGAGTTCAGGCTCACCGGCCCAG
>Ga0187879_10002615_pt1 | contig 12195 bp, 11 predicted proteins | sample June2016WEW_19_1_FD_132423 | JGI IMG/M metagenome (GOLD analysis project Ga0187879, IMG submission 132423) | Peatland microbial communities from SPRUCE experiment site at the Marcell Experimental Forest, Minnesota, USA - June2016WEW_19_10 | ecosystem: Environmental > Terrestrial > Soil >... | reverse complement strand
GCTGCTTTGCGAGGCGATGGACTCAGTCCGGCGGCAAAGCTTCGAGGCGTGGGAGCACATCGTTGTCGACGACGGGTCGGATGACGGGACAGCAGAGGAGGTTACAAGACGCGCTGAGACTGATCCGCGTATTCGCTATATCAAACGGTCAGGCGACAAATCCGGCGCAAATGTCTGCCGAAATCTCGGCATCCGGCAGAGTCGCGCCGACTTTATCGTGCTCCTCGACTCAGATGACCTGCTCTCACCGCATTGTCTGGCGCGGCGTATTGAGGCGCTAGAGCGGAACCGTGACCTAGACTTTGCAGTATTTCCTGGCTGCGTTTTTACGAAGACCATTGGCGACTATGGGCGTTTATTCAGCCCAGTAACGATTGGAAGCGACTTGGACCGTTTTCTTTTATTGGACCACCCTTGGGAAATCACTGGACCGATATGGCGGCGAACAGCACTAGAAAAGCTTGGGCTCTTTTCAGAGCAAATACCTAGCTGGCAAGATGTGGATCTGCATGTTCGGGCTCTTGTCGCAGGTGCAAAGTATTTGAAGTTCGACGTCCCCGATCACCACATACGATGGCAACACGATCTAACAAAGACCAGCGCTCTGCAGTTCCAGTCACACGGACACCTCGAAAGCGGCATGGTAACTGTTCAAACTTTCTATAGGCTTTTGTCCCAGGCCGGCTTGGTAAGTTGGTACCGGCGGCGCGCACTCGGCGGTTTGATATTCTTGTTGGCGGAGCGATGGACACGGGACGGACGCCTTTTGAAGGGTCTGCGAGTATGGTTCTCGGCCTATCGAGAGGGTTTTACGCCTTTGTTACTATACTGGATTGGATTATGTGTATTGATCGTGTATAGACTAAAGATATTTGTTCCTGCATATAATGAGCGTTTTCTAGAACGATTTAAGGCTGCTGTCGGATTTCGAGTATAGACCGCGATTTCCGATCTGAATCCAAACTACCTATGGTGTGGCCGAGGAAGCTTTCTTTCTTGCCGGTATTGGCATATCAGCTTGTTGAAAAACCGGTAGTGGCGCGGTTGGAAACCAACGCCTTTCAACATGGGCTGGTGGGCATGGCATCATATCGACATGCCGAAAGCAAACTTGCGCGTGGTCGAATCCGCTGTCGGGCCCTTTCATATGGCGGAATGCTCAGGTTGTGCGGAGAAATTCTACGTATTACCTTCGCATCTGCACTGAGGGCCTCATTCCATCAGGTCGCCAAAATCCTGCGCCAACGCTTCCCAATTCGGATCTCATCCGCATCCGAGAGCGACTATGGTTGCGGAGGTTTGCGCGTGGATCAAGGAGCTCAACGAGTGTGTTAAATGCCTGTATCAGCCAATAATCATTTCGGCCGTGTGACAAGAACGTTCGATCAGGATTCGGCGCCAAGTGCCCAAGCTGAAAAGTCGAGCCTTAAGGTATCTGTCATCCCACCTTCGGCTGGCCTCGAAAACAATGCACTTTTCGAGAGCCGCAGGCAGGGCCAAGCTTCGCACAGACCAAATACGCATTGGATGGATTGTTTTGCTGCAGTCTACAAGAGAGGCAGGGAATTGAACATTGATTTCGGTACTGACGACGTCATACTGAAGAAAGATGCCGATGTTCTCATCTACATGGCCCAGCCAAACTCTCCGAGGGATGTGATTGCGCAAAAACTGAAGCACCCGAACCAAAAGGCCATTCTGGTGATGTGGGAAACTCTTCTTGGCGCGCGATATACGGCAAACCCGAAAAACCATTTAGCGTATGACGCGGTGTTTACATACATAAAGACGCTGATTGATGGGCAACGTTATTTCTTCTTGTCGCCCCGGGCGTTCTATCGCGACCGGATAACAACCGGTTTGCCATTCGAACAAAGGCGGGTCGGCTGCCTGGTAGGAACGAATCGAGAATTTCGTTATCGCAGTGGACTATTTGCAATGACAAAGGGATGGAAGTTCTCACTCAGGGATTGGATCGACTATGTTTTCTGCCCTGGCGAGTTGATTAGGTTTCGTTCGCAATTCGGTAAAACATGTGCCAATTATGAAGGCGCTCCCTTTGATATTTTTGGCGAAGGTTGGGAAATGCTTCCCGAGACGCTCTCTGTTTATGGCGGCATTCCTACGGAGAGCACGTTGAGATATGTTGGCAAATACCGATACTACTTTGCATTTGAAAATCACACCAGCAGGTGCGGGCTCATTTCAGAAAGAGTGTGGGATGCTCTGTGGGGCGACACTGTGCCGGTGTATCTCGGACACACAGCACTAGATCAGTTTATTCCGCGAGAATGCTACATCGATGCCACGCAGTTCGAAGACCCAAAGGAGATGCTTGATTCGCTGTGTCGCGCGCCCAAGGAAATGTGGTTAAAGTATCACGAGGCAGGGCGAGAATTCATTTACAGTGAGGCCGTCGCCAGATTCTTGCCGGAAGCATTCGCTAAGGAATTTGTCGATCGAGTGTTGGCTATTGCGGAGCCAACCTAAAGATACCACGTCCCATGGTGATATGCTGAAGCCGGAAACAGGGCGGTGCAATGGAAGACGTGCCGAAACAGCGAATGTTGCTGCCCCGAGGTGGACCGGCGTATCCAGGGTTATAGATAGCGCGCTTCGCAACACACTGGCGCAGAGTTTTAACACCTCCGTCAGGCTGCGAAAAACTGAGATTGGCGTCACATTCGCTTGAGACGACGCCAACTAGTTCGCTGAAAGTACCAAACCTCCTATTTTACGGCGTCCCATCCCATTTACTTCCATCGCCCTATCATGGCAGGCAGACCGGTGCTTGCTAACACCGACGGCGAGGGCGAGTACAGGGCAGTCAGTGAAGTGTACGTTGAACACTGAACGGAGGCGGGACCCTATCCAATGTCGAAAAACGCATGTTTAGACCGAATACTAATAGCCCAGTCGATTTTGGATGCGTTAGGAAGCGAAGCGTATTTGGAGATTGGCGTCAACACCGGGGTTAGCTTTATTCCGATAAAGGCCAAAAGAAAATGGGGCGTGGACCCTTCATATACACTCACAGCTCGGCGTCTGATTAAATATGCGGTGTTTTCATTTCTGCGAATAAAAGTTGAACGACTTTTTCGAATGACGAGTGATGAATTCTTTGTTAAGAACGAGAAACTTCTTACGTCATACGGAATTGATGTCTGCCTTGTAGACGGCCTGCACACGTATGAACAAGCTCTTAAGGACGTGCTCAACGTCCTAAAGTATTTAAAGCCGAAGGGTGTCATATTGATTCACGACTGTAACCCAACCACCGAGTTGATGGCGCGTCCAGTTGCGAGAATTGAAGATCTGATCCGTCAGAGCAGTCCACAATGGGATGGAGCCTGGAGCGGGGACGTTTGGAAGACACTCGTGCACTTGCGGTCGCTCCGGGACGACGTGGATGCCTTTGTTCTAGATTGTGATACGGGCATAGGCATAGTGACAAAGCGTCGCCCAAAGGGCCACCTATCTTGTTCTGAGAGTGATATTCGCGCGATGGACTATAGTTTCTTATCTAACAATCGACAGGCGCTCTTGGGCCTCCAACCCAGTGAATACTTCAAAGAGTTTCTTCACTCGCACATTATGAGTAGATGATGCCTCAGATCGACCGCATTTGCTTCTTGCACCTCTCCGGCGCGGTCTTGCTGATCATGCAGGGACTGGGCGGGCCCGGTCACTATCTCGCGGGGCACAGCGCCATTAAATGGAAAGGGTGAATGCGGTTGAGGAGCAATCCTGAATTGGTGGCTCATTGAGCAATCGAGAAAGTTTCGTCGACTGCGTTTACATTGCAGCGTCAGCACGCGATGCCCGATACACGCGAATCTGCGTGGCTAGCGTTCGCTATTTTTACCCTGAGATTGCCATTCGGCTCCTTGTGGGCGGACGCCTGCAGCGTGGTTTGGAGGACGAGTTGCGGCGGTATTGGGACGTAGCTATAGCGGATCTTCCCAGGGCCGATTACGGTTGGGGGTTTGTGAAGTTGGAGCCGCTATTTGGTCAGCCCGGCGAGAAATTTCTCGTGCTCGACTCAGACACAGTGCTCACCGGACAGGTTCTGGACATATGGAACGACTTCCCCGTGCCCTTCCTTGTAGATGATGAAGAGCAGTCCGAGGCCGACACGAAGCGCCTCTATTACGACTGGGAGAAGGTGCGCAAGATCGATCAGGATGCTCGGCCGCCTGCATTCGTGTTCAACTCCGGGCAATGGTTCGGAACCGCAGGTATGCTCACTCGTGACGACTTCGCGCCCTGGGTGGAATGGACAGTCCCGCGCACCATAAGCCCTCAGGGACACTTCATGAACGGCGAGCAAGGCATCCTAAACTACGTGCTCAACCAGAAGGCGGCGATTGATGGCCTGCGCGTCGAACGTCGACAAATCATGCGCTGGCCCGGTCATTCGATGGAGGGGCTGGATGCTGAAACCGTCTCGAAGCGCGCAGCGGCGCCTCGCGTCGTCCATTGGGCGGGTGTCAAAAAAGCGCGGCAGCAGGACATGGTGGGCGCAGACCTGCTTACGCATTTTGAAAAGCTTTACTACAAACGCCTTCCGGCCGGAGAAGCACAGAGGCTTTTTGCGGGCTACAGAGATGCGTGGTTGCACTGGCTGCTTGGCGCTCAGGTCAGGGTGAAGCTGGCATCTCGCAAGTTGGCTGCGGTACGGAGAGCACCTGCCCCGGGGTAGTGAAGCAGTCCAGCCGAGAAAATGAAACATTTGCTCAAGACCGTTTTTTGGCCGCGCTTGGCTATCGGGTGCAATGAACGCGGTATTATCCACGTCAGCCTCCTCGAGTCGAGATTCCTCCGTCCGCTGGAGTTTGACGATGTCGTCGGTCGACACATGTTTGAACTGATGTCCAGCTCAAGCGGCAGAGCGGGATGACGAGTCCGCCCAAATTTCTCGCAAAGCTTATTCGCGTCGGCCTGGATCGCCTCGGGTACGTCTTATGGAAACGGGAATTCCTGCAATATGGAATCTCACCATTCTTGGATATCGCGCGTGTAAGTCACGTTTTCGGCTGTTCAGTCCGAACATTTTTTGATGTTGGCGCTAATGTGGGACAAACCGCGCGAGAAGCGCTCGACGCTTTTCCCGATACTAACGTCTTTTCCTTCGAACCTCATCCGGACACGTTCAAACGGCTGACAGAGGCGATTGCAGATTCCCGTCTATCTGCCTATCAGATCGCATTCAGCGAGCAGGATGGAGATGTGACTCTATACGAATATGCTTCCTCTGGCGATGGCACTCAAATCAATAGCCTTGTTCCTGATGCGAGATTCCCTACCCAGTTTGGATATCGAGCCAAAGAACGTGTTGCTTGCTGCGCGACGATTGACGGTTTTTGCGAGAAACAAGGCATCGAAAGAATAGATGTACTGAAGATCGATACCGAAGGCTCTGAACTCTTCGTTATCAAAGGTGCGACCCGGATGCTTCGAGAGCGGAGAATTACTTTCATCCTTACGGAATACAATGACCTTCTCCCGAAGCCGGGAACAACGGGAGGATCGCTGCTGCCGATCGCTGAATATCTCTCATCGTTCGGCTATCGGTATGTCGCTAGCTACACCGACCGTGTGTTCCACCAAAAGGAGATGTTCGTATCCGCGAATGCACTTTTCGCGGGAGATTCGGAGGATTCCAGTGCAGGACACGCTTTGTGATTCGGAGATTTTGCCGACCGTCGCAGATGATCGTTGCACAAAAGAACCATCGTTCGCGCTATAATTTTGACCTGCGGCTCTTCGGTTTAATCCGGCACGACTCAAACTCCCCGACCTTTTCGGAATCGAATTTCTGGAGAATGAGTTCGTATGTCTTCAAGTGGGCTCGTTTGCACAACAGAAACTGCAAAGGGTGATTAAATTTTCCTCAGAGTCGTCCCGGACCGACTGCGAAATTCGTTGTGGCGAATCTGGAGCTCTTCCAGACTACCACAGGGTCGGCAGCGCCATGCGAGTTTGCATTGGATCGAGCCGCCCTGCAGCTGACCACGTTTCATGTTGACCGATCCAAGCACGCTTTCGGTTGTCATTTGCACGCACAACCCGCGTCCTGACTATTTCGCCCGGTGCCTCAAGGCGCTCGAAACACAGACCCTTTCTGTTGATAAGTGGGAGTTCCTGCTCATCGACAACGCGAGTGACTCGGGCAAGGAGCCTCGACCGGACCTATCATGGCATCCTCGCACTCGATTGGTGTGCGAGCCGCGACTTGGCCTCACGCCCGCCCGTCTGCGCGGCATCCGCGAGACGACGGGAGGGCTGCTGGTTTTCGTGGATGATGACAATGTGCTTGACGCGGACTTCCTCGAAGTGGCGCTTCGGGTCAGCAAAGAGAAGCCATTCTTGGGTTCGTGGAGCGGTCAATGTCGGGCTGGGTTCGAGGAGCAGCCTCCCGAATGGACCCGCCGCTACTGGGGAAATCTTGTTATCCGCCGGTTCGACAAGGATGTCTGGTCCAACCTGCCGCGCCTGCCCGATAGTATGCCCTGCGGGGCGGGGCTTTGCGTGAGACGTGATGTGGCACTGCAGTATCTTCATCTGCACGAATCTGGGAAACGTTCGTTTCAATTCGATCGGACCGGCGGCACCTTATTCTCCGGAGGTGACAACGACTTGGCTGCCTGTGCTTGCGACATCGGCCTTGGCCTCGGACTCATCGCTGGGCTCAAACTCCAGCATCTGATTCCGCCGCAACGTTTGACCGTGGACTACATTTCACGCCTTGCCGAGGGCATTGCTTTTTCTTCAACCCTGCTGGATGCGCAGCGTGGGATCCGAACTGGCCGGCGTATGGCGCTGGGACGCGCGGCGGACTTCTTGCGAATAATGTGGCTGAAACAACCTCACCGCCGGATCTTGAGAGCGTCTCTTCGCGGGCGAAATCGTGCAATACAACAACTCACAGTTTGTGAGGTCGCCCTGCCCGCTGCGTGTGAAGTTGTTCCGACTGCTGGAAAAAGCTGAAGCGCATGCTTGGAGCTTGGCGGCACCAACTTGTCCTCGGGCTGAAGCGGGCATTCTACGGCGGGCGGGGGGAACCTTATAGTATCGGAGGGCACACGTTGCGTTACCTGCCTGGCTCGCGCCCGGTCCGGTTGCGCTATTCGCGCTCGCCCAACAGCGTCGCCCGATACGATGCTTTGCAGGTCGAGTGGCTCAGCAATCATCTGACGGAAGGCGATCTCGCTATAGATGTGGGCGCACATCACGGCACGTATAGTGTTCTCATGGTAGCAATGTGTGGTCAGACCGGCCATGTCGTGGCCATCGAACCAGATCCCTACTCGCGCGAAGTGCTCGTGAGAAATATCGGTCTTAATCCAGGCATTAAACGGCCCGCAGTTGAAGTGTGTGCATGCTCAGATGAAATCGGAGAGGCGACGCTCTTCTGCCGTCGTGGAAATTCGCAATCGTCGTTGGCTCGGTCCGCAGTGGAGTTCTCTGCTGCGGATAGATGCGAGGAAATTCGAGTGCCGCTCGTCACTATCGATTCTTATTTGTCGGAGCACAACTTGCCAGAGCCCCGTTGCGTGAAAATCGATGCAGAGGGAGCGGAAATCCGTATTTTAAAGGGTGCGCCTGGTGTTCTCGCCGGCAAGACCGACATACTCTGTGAACTTCACCCTTATGCGTGGCCAGAGTTTGGTAATACGCTCGCGGAACTCAGAGACCTGGCCGCCGCCGCTGGCCGTCGCATTCGCTACCTCGATCAGGACACGGAGATTGGCGAACAGGCGGAGTACGGCACGGCATTGTTGGAACGCCATCACTAGCTTCACAGCTCTGTCGGAGAAGGCAGTGCCGCGTCGGGTTCTTCACGTCGTTGAAAATCTCAACTGCGGTGCGGTAGAAAATTGGCTCGTGCGGATGTTGGGGCACGCCCGCCAACGGGGGATTGACGTTGATTGGACTTTCTATTGCACGCTCAAGGAATCGGGAACGATGGACGAGAAGGTGCGAGCACTCCGCGCACGCGTGATCCATTCGCCGGTTCCGATCGTACAGAAAGCGGAGTTTGTCCGCGCCCTGCGCATGGAGTTGCGACGTGGGGAATACGACGTGTTGCACTGCCACCATGACATTGTGAGCGCAGTCTATCTGCTGGCTGCCTCGGGGATGCGGCTCCGTCGGCGAATCGTCCATGTGCATAATGCAGATGAAGCAGTGCTCACTTCCAGCCGCCTCAAGCAGCGCCTCTATCGTGAGCCGATGCGGCGAGTCTGTCTCTCTATGGCCGATCGCATCGTCGGAATCTCCAACCATACGCTCGACACGTTCCTCGCTGGACGCGCACGCCGTCCGGAACGGGATATCGTGCACTATTACGGACTGGATCCCACCCCGTTCGAGAACGGCGCCGCCGATCGCGCGGGTTTTCGCCGGCAGTGGAATCTCCCCGAGGATGCGTTGATCCTTCTTTTCGGGGGGCGGTTGGTTCCGGAAAAAAACCCGGTGTTTGCGGTGGACGTGCTGGCCGATCTCCGTCGAGTGGAGCGGCGGGCTGTCGCGGTGTTCGCCGGGACCGGATCTCAGGAGCCCAACGTAGTGGCTCGCGCGCGGGAACTCGGAGTAGAAAATTCGGCGCGCATGCTCGGCTGGCGAAACGATCTGCCCGAGATCATGAGTTGCAGCGACTGGTTCATACTTCCCCACCCGGAGTACCCAATGGAGGGTTTCGGGGTGGCTGTTGTCGAGGCTCAGCTCGCGGGTCTGCGAATGCTTCTGTCGCGCGGAATTCCGGACGATCCGCTGCTTCCAACAGCGTGTTTTCGCCGCCTTCCACTCTCCGGCGGGCCCAAGGAGTGGGCGATCGCCGCGATGGAACTTCTGCGCAATCCCGTGCCATCAAGGGCCGCTGCACTGGCCGCACTCCGGAAATCGCCGATGACTATGGACCAGGCACTTGCGGGACTTCTTGGACTCCATGCATGAATCAAGAGCGCCCAATCAGGGTCCTCCAAATCATCGATAGTCTAGGCATGGGCGGTGCCGAGACCTGGCTCATGGAAGTACTGCGGCTCTGGTCCAAAAGCGATGTTTGCCGATTTGATTTCTTGGCCACCAGCGGCAAGCCCGGGATCTTCGATGAGGAGGCGCGCCGGTTGGGGGCGCAAGTCCATTACGTGCGCTACGGACGTGCCAATGTTTCGCGATTTGCGACGCAATTCCGCCACTTGCTGCGGAAGGAACAGTACCACGCCATTCACGACCACCAGGACTACACGAGCGGATGGCATTTCCTGATGGGCGGAAGCGCGTTGCCGCCAGTGCGGGTGACACATGTGCACAATCCCGCCTATCAGATCCGCAACAATTATGGGGTGACCTTCAGCCGCCGTTTCACGGCGCGGGTCGGAAAGGCGCTTGTCGCGCGCTATTCTACACATATCACGGGCACATCGCGGCAAGCCATTGCAGAATACGGCTTCGATGCGTCACGTTTCCGTCGAATCCCAAAGGCGGCCCTCTATTGCGGATTCGACCCCACGCGGTTCCTCGGCGACCCGGTTGCGGCGAAGGCTTTCGTCAGCCATGAGTTCGGCTGGCCTGAGGACTCTAAGATCATTCTGTTCGCGGGGCGGATAGATTTGTCCCTCGATCTCGGTCATTCGCAAAACCACAAGAATTCCGCATTCGCCGTTTCTGTGGGGATCGAGTGCGCGCGCCGTGACTCACGGGTACACGTGCTTCTTGCCGGGGCTCCCAGCCCGGCTGTTCCAATCCTCGAGGGACGCATCGATGCAGCTGGATTGCACGGGCGCATCCAGTTTGCCGGGATCCGCAAAGACATCGAGCAGCTCATGCTCGCGAGCGATGTCCTGCTTTTTCCCTCCCGGGGCGAGGGGCTCGGTATGGTTGCGGTCGAGGCGCAGGCCGCGGGACTGCCTGTCCTTGTATCCAATGCGACGCCTCGCGAGTGCGTAGTTGTGCCGGAACTCGTGCGATTCCAGAAGGTGGAAGCCGGCGAAGCAGCGTGGGCGGCTGATTTGCTTCAGCTTGCCATGCAACACCGGAACATTCCTGCCGCAAACCAACGGGTCGCGGCGTCCTTATTCGCGATAGAAAACTCCGCACGTGCGCTCTTCCAACTCTACAGCAAGGGCTCCCTGGCAAGCTGAACTTCGTCTTGACTCCCCGAGGACCGTCAGCGCATGAGAATGAACTTCATTAGTAACCTTCCTTTACAGGAGATTTCGGGTGGGTTCTCAGGAGTGAACGCTGCTGTCTACGAGGCCCTCACCGAGATTGCGGAGGTTCATTATGTCGGCCCGGTGAATCCTCCAGTAAGTTCTGCGGCACGGCTCATTTCGAAACTAAAGCGCTCAGCGGGACAACAGGGAAAGTTTTTCTTTTTTTCCGAAGCACGCCTCCGCCGCATAGCGGAGGAAGTGAATCGGCGACGTCGCGCCGATGTTGACTTTGATTTCTATCACGGCTTTACCCCTTGGATTCGCTGCGTCCCCTCCGTGCCATACCTGACCTGCAGTGACTGCAGCTTTCGGGATTACCTTGACATTTATCACGCTAGAGGCTCATTCAAAGAATCTGATGTCGTGCGTATCTGCTCTGCCGAGAAGGCATGGATGCGTGATGCCGATGCTGTTTTCTTCTCAAGCGAATGGGCGCTTCTCCGAACCAAGGCGCACTACGGGTTGGAGAGGGAGTCGCTCGGAAACGTGAGCATCTTCGGTGCTCTAGACGTTCCGCTGCAGGACACTTACACGGACGGCCGCGAGTTTCTCTTTATCTCTACCGATTACGCGCGGAAAAACGGGCCGTTGTGCCGGCGGGCTATGAATCAAGTTTGGCAAAAGTTTCCGGATGCTCGGCTGAAAATCATCGGTGCAGCTCCTCCTGCCCAAGACCTTACAGATAGCCGCGTCGCCTACGAAGGGTATTTCGACAAATCGAAGCCAGAGCAACTTGCAGCGTTCACCAATCATCTTTCGCGTGCTTTTGCCCTTGTTCATCCCACAGCCGCCGATACAACGGCCATGATTGTCATCGAAGCGGCGTTCCACGGATGTCCATCCATAACAGTAAATGACTTCGCATTACCCGAGGTAACCGGTAATGGCACATATGCCTTGCTGCAGAACCGTCCGGTTACTGCCGATACCCTCGCACGAGCGATGATCGAGCTGCTTGACGATATGGACCGCTATCGTTCACTGCGCGCAAAAGCGCGTCCGTTTACTATCGGCAGGTTTTCGCGCGCAGCGTTCAAAAAGCGGCTCAAGGAAGCGGTTCTCTCGTGCATTGCAAGTGTCAAGGAGAAGCGTTCATGACGACGCGCAAAAGCTGACGTCGTCTATTATGCCGAGTCGTTTTGCGGCTTGTCCGAGACCTACGTTTATCAAACTGCGCAGTGTCTTTCCTCTTATCGTGCCAACGGCATTTTGACGCACGACCGCAACCATCGCGATGCCTTTCCCGACGCTGCGCTCGACATTTGGGTCGAACCGCAGACTTCAAGCGGCGTTCGCCGAGTTAGTGCCTTATGGCGGGCTTGGTTCGTGTGCGGCATATTGCAAGGCGTAAACCTTGTAACTGCGAGCCAAGTAGGTGAATCAGTCGAGCACCGCTTTGGTGATGTTCCTGGTTAGTATGCTGGAGGATTTGTGGAATGAGACTTCCCTTAACGTGAGCAGCACATTGGTCGCGGTCTGGGATAGTATGTGAGCGGTCTTGGCCAGTATGTATTTGGTGGTGGCGAGTTTTACCCCCGCCGCACGCCGGGGGAGGGGTTTCGCGGCAAAGCCGGTAACGGGCTGAGCGTTCCGATCTCGACGGCCGGCGGATGAACCCGGGAATGCAGCCCTTCTGAATGGCGAAAATTCTTTTCGTCGGCCAAATCGGCCTCGGACAGACGTCGCTCATGCGCATGCGGGCGTTCGAGCGACTCGGGCATACAGTCCGCGGTGTGCATACGGGCGAAGCTTGGACGCGTGCTTCGTGGCTTAAGCGACAGGTGCAGAGACGGCTGCAGCGCGGGTCGGTGGTGGATGAGATCAATGATTCGGTTCTCAAGCGTGCACGCGAGTTCCGGCCGAACCTGGTTTGGGCTGAGAAGCAGGAGTTTCTCCACGCCGGAACGATAGAGGAACTGCGGAAGCTGGGTGCTCGATGTGTGCACTTCACACCGGACCCATATTTCTCGCTCGCCTG
>Ga0187879_10002611_pt1 | contig 12207 bp, 6 predicted proteins | sample June2016WEW_19_1_FD_132423 | JGI IMG/M metagenome (GOLD analysis project Ga0187879, IMG submission 132423) | Peatland microbial communities from SPRUCE experiment site at the Marcell Experimental Forest, Minnesota, USA - June2016WEW_19_10 | ecosystem: Environmental > Terrestrial > Soil >... | reverse complement strand
AGCGCGGGTGAATCTTGCCAAGCCAAGAAGGCATATAGGAATCGAGGCCGGCGACGAAGGGGATGCGTGCGGAGCCGCCCATCCAGGCGGAACCGATGCCGGCGATGGAGAGGCTGAGCATGAGTGCAAAGGGTACGGTGATCCAAGGCACGCCGACGCGGCCCGCCATGTGGCTTACGGCCTGAACGATTCCCTGGAGCACGTTAATGTTCTTGCCGACGGCGATGAGAAGCGTGAGTGTCGCGCCGATGTAGAGAGCGCCGGAAAGGACTCCGCCCCAGGCGACGGCGCCGGGAAGGGTGCGGCGAGGATCCTGGATTTCGTCGCCCATGACGGAGGCGAGTTCGAGGCCGACCAAACCGAAGCAAATGACGCCGAAGGAATTGAGAACGAAGCGCGGGTTGGCGGGAATCTGGAAGTCGGCGGTCGTGACGGTGGTGCCGAAGCGGGACCATATGACGACACCGAGACCGATGAGGACGGCGGCGGCGATGAACGTCCCGATGGCGCCGAGATTGTTGATCCACTTGCCGATGCCGAGGCCGACGACGTTGAGAACCGTGAGTAGGGCCAGCAGCGCGAGCGATGTGGTGAGCGCGAAGGCCTTGTTATCGGCGAGAGCCGCATGGCTAGGGCCCATGGCGAAAACGGAGACGCCGACGAAATACAGCATAACCGTCGGCACATAGAGCATGTTGTTGGTCCAGTAGCACCAGCCAGAGAGGAATCCGTGGAAGTCGCCGAAAACTTCCTTGGCCCAGAGATAGACGCCACCTTCGCCGGGATAACGATGTGCGAGTTCGATGACGGCGATGCCTTGCGGCCAGAAGAAAAGAAGAAGCGAAATGATCCAGAGCCAGATGGTGACGCCACCGTTAGCGGCGATGGAGGGGACGACGTTTAAGTTGAAGACGGCGACGACGAAGAGGAGGACGAGATCGCGGCGTCCGAGGGCGCGGATCAGGTGGGGCTGGGCGGCGGGTTGGGTGGTGGTGGACAAAAGATTCGTCGTCGGTCGTCGGCCGTCGGTCGTCAGCCTGCATGCGAAATGACCTGGCTGACGACCGAGGACCGGCGACCGGTTCTAGTGCGCGGCTAGCACGGGCTGGCCTATCCGTTCCTGCTGCGCTTTTGCGAGCGATGCGGCGATGTCATCGAAGGCAGACAGGTGCTTGTCTATATCTGCTTCGGTGTGCTGGACGGAAATCGTCCACTGTTCGTCCCACCAGTAAGGTTGCGGCATCACGCCGCGATTGACCATCGCGAACCAGTAATGGCGCCAGAGATCGATATCGATCGCGGTCCAGTCGCGGTAGTTGTGAATTTCCTGCGGATAAAACATCAGCGCACCGTTGGCGCCGGCTTGCGCGATGTAGGCTTGCAGGCCGACCTTGGCGATGGTCTTCCGATATCCCTCTGCTAGCTTGTTGCCGAGTTTGTCGACGTGAGCGTAGTTCGCGCGGGTGAGGACTTCGCGGAACGTGGCAAGGCCAGCCGCCATGGAAACCGGGTTGGTGTTGTAGGTGCCGCCGTGAAAGACATTGTGTTGCGAGATGAGGTCCATCACGGACTTGCTGGCGCCGAACGCGGCGAGCGGCAGGCCGCCGCCAATCGATTTGGCGAGGCAGATCATGTCGGGATGAACGTTGAAGTATTCGCTGGCGCCGCCCCAGCCGAGTTTGGCGCCGGTTTTCACTTCGTCGAAGATCAGGAGCGCGCCGTATTTCGTGGCGAGATCGCGAAGGCCCTGCAGGAAGCCGGGCTGCGGCATGCACAGGCCGACGTTCATGAGGATGGGCTCGAGAATAATCGCGGCGACCTCGCCGGGGTTTTCTTTGAAGCGGCGCTCGACACTGCCGAGATTGTTGAAGGTGGAGATCAGGACATTCGTAATTGCTGATTTCGGAACGCCCAGCCCGCCGGAAACTGGCGTGGGATTCTCGATGTCGCCGAAATCGGGGGCGTGAGGCTTTACGCTGACCAGAGCGGAGTCATGCAGGCCGTGGTAAGCGCCTTCAAATTTAATAATCTTGTCGCGGCCGGTGGCGGCGCGGGCCAGGCGAATGGCGTGCATGGTGGCTTCGGTACCGCTGTTGCCGAAGCGGACCATCTCGACCGGGAAGCGGTTGCAAATTTCCTCGGCGAGTTCCCATTCCATGTCATGGGGCATGCCGAACATGGTTCCGGTGGAAAGCCGCTTTTCGACGGCCTTCATGACGGCGGGGTGACAGTGTCCGGCCATCAGCGCGCCGAAGGTGAGGTTGTGGTCGATGTATTCGTTCCCATCGAGATCGCGGAACTTACTGCCGCTGGCTTCTTTCACGAAGATGGGCCAGGGATCGTAGTGGCGATAGTTGCTGGCCACGCCGAGCGGAATGCGTTTGAGGTTTTTCTTGTGCGCTTCGGCGGACTTGGGCGTGCGGCGCTCGAACGTGTCGAGTTCCTTCTGCAGATCGGGGTACATCGGATTACTCCGGAATAGTCAGGCCGTCGTCACGTGGGTGAGCGGGCCATTAGAATGCCGGGCGGCAAGCCGCCCGGGTGTGCTGACTTTCACATCTTACACGGCCAAACTAAAAGTAGAACTTAAGGGCAAACTGCACTTCACGCGGATCCCGGGCTTGCTGTACCTGGCCAAACGTAGGATCGCTGAAGTTGCCGTCAGGATTAACGAACTCCGTTTTGTTGAAAAGATTGAAAATGTCAGCGCGGAACTGGAAGTATCTCGCTTCGGAGAGGCTAATTCTCTTCGAGACGGTAATGTCCCATTGGTTCTGCCCGGGACCGCAGCAGATCGATCGGGGCGTGGTGGAGAAGCTGCCGGGGGCGGGATCGGAGAAACTGCCGGCATTGATGAAGAAATGCCCAGTCTCGGGGCTGCCGTTGACCACTTGGGTGGTTACTTGTTTTCCGCTCTGGGTTTGCAGCGGTCCGGTCAGTTGGGGCGCGTCGGCACTCAGGAAGAACAAGCTGCTAATCAGCTCGGCGTCGTCCTGGGTCTGAATGCGAATGGGAAAGCCGGTCTGGAACTGGATGATTCCAGACATCGCCCAGTCATCCAGAAGTTTCCCTTTGAATCCGTTGTACCTCTGGACGGGAAGTTCCCAGTAATAGTTGAGAACGAAGCGCTGCGCCGAATTGAAGAGGGACAAGGCACGGCTGGATTTGTAATTGAAGGGATTGACGGTCTCTTCGAAGCTGGAAGCCCAGTCCAGAGACTTGCTCCAGGTATAAGCAGCCTGCAGTTGAAGTCCGTGGGAGAAGCGCTTCTCCACGCTGGCCTGCAGCGAGTTGTAAGCGGCGGCGGCGATGGTATCTTCGGCGAAGATGTTGGTAAAAACGGGAACACCGTCAGCCGGGCAGCCGTTGCCAGGACCACCGGTGACTGGATTGCAGGTGGGCGTCGAATATGGTCGAAGGCCGACAAAGTTCAGCGTCTGCCCCGCAGCCGCGATCGTGCCGCCGGTGGGCAAATGGAATCCGTTGGGCAGGAGAGTTGGAGAGTTGCTCGGAGGAAGCGTGACGGTGAATTGATCGTCTTCGAGGAACGGGCCGCAGCTAGCCGGCAATCCGTAAGACGTAACGTTGCTTGCGTTGTTGTTGGCGATGGCGATTATGTCGAGGCAACTCTGCGGATTCGCCGGGTTAATGTCATGCGAAGCGAGCAGTCGGTGACCCTGCGATCCCACATAACCGAGTTGAAAGACCACATTTCGAGCCAGTTCCTGCTCGAAATTCAGGTTGTACTGAGCCGTATACTGCGTGCGCATGTGAGGCTGGAAATCCCCGTACAGGAGCATGGGGCGGAAGGAAGCCCAATCCTGCGGCGTGCCGGGCGGAGGGCTCAGTATTCCATTAAAGGGATTGGGGCTGACGGCGCCGCTTTGCGAAATGAAGGGAGTGTTCAGAAAAGTTGCCGGCAGGAAGGTGCTGCCCCCGAACGGTGGTTCGGCGCCGAACTGCTCGAGAACCAGTTGCTCCATCGGATTGTAGAACAGACCCCAACCGCCGCGGATAGTGGTCTTGGGATTAGGACTATAGGCCAGTCCGATGCGCGGCGCAAAGGCTTTGTAGTAAGTCTGCGTAAGTCCCGCAGGGATGCCGGAGTCTCCTGGAACAACCAACCCCGTAGGCTGGACTCCCGCCGCGGCGCATGTGCTGGCCCCGAGAGCGGACTGCTCGCCGGCGGTTAACATGCACGGGTAAACGGTCGAGTTCTGGCCGGGACGGAAGGTTTCAACGTGGTGTAGGGCATCGGCGAGAGGCGTATCCAGTTCCCAGCGAAGTCCGTAGTTCATGGTGAGCGAGGGTTTGATTTTCCAACTATCTTGCGCGAAGACGTAGACGCCGGTGTTGCGTATGTCTTCTCGCTGCGCAGAGCCCTGACTATAGCTGTCGTCCAGGCCCAGCAGGTAGCCGGGATAGTTATCGTTGTATAAGACGGAATTTTCGGTCGTGCTGTTGAAGGTATATTCGCCGCTGACGTTGTAATAGAGAGTCTGGTCAAACTGAGCCCGGCGCACATCAGCACCGAATTTGACGGTGTGATTGGCTTTGACCCAAGTCACACTGTCTGTCGCCATATAGGAGTTCCCTACCTGCGGCAGCTCGCCCTCCCAGCCGTTGCCGATGGCGAAGCCTCCTGACACACCGATAAAGGGAACACCCTGGCGGTTGGCGGGTAAGCCGGTGGTAATACCGTACTGCGGACTCGTGCCTAACTGGCCAACAATCGATAGCGGCCCGCTGTTGGAATCGGAGTCGCCGTTAAAGCAAACCGCCTGCGCCGCGGGAGACGAGCACGAGTTTTGCACCAGGTTCGTGGCTTGCGGATGCTGGAAGGTCAACTGGCCTTCACGCATATAAGTGAAGCGGGCTTCATTGATCAGGGAATTGGAAATTGTCCAAGTATGGCTGGGATTGAACTGCTGATACCGGGAACCTACATTGGCGCCAAAGCCGGGAATATTCGCGCCGGAGGCCTGGAAGTCATAGAAGGGCTGAAAATTCGTATCGTTGGTGAAGTAGTAGTAAAAGCTGAAATTCTGCCGCTGGTTGATGTGATGGTCGAAGCGGAGAGTAAATTGATTTTGCGTGTCAGCACTTACGGGGACGGCCTGATAGGTCACGCCGTCGGATCGATTGGCAGCTGGGACGAAGCGGAGCATATCAGCTGCGACGGGATCCTGACAATTGATCGGGATTACGTTTGTAGGAAAGACGGAGGACCAGGGCAGAGGGTTCTGACTGCTGTAGCCACCAGTCACATACTCACTGTTGATTCCGCCTTGCGCAAGGCCCAGGGCTGTGTCGCAGCCTGGACGGCCGTCGATCGCCTGCGCCGCAAACTGGTCAGAAATTCCGCCCAAGAAGGGCGCTCCGGCCGAAAAGTCTCCAGTCCTTTCCGGCGGAGTGGGGACAATCACGGTTTGCCCGGAGATGCCCTGCCGCACGCGTCTACCTTCATACGACACAAAGAAGAAAGTGCGGTCCTTCTTAATAGGCCCACCGAACGTTCCGCCGAACTGGTTCTGATTTTCCTGGGGCTTGATCGTGTTGAAGAAACCCTGCGCATTCAACACCGTGTTGCGGAAGTATTCATAGACGTCGCCGTGCCACTGATTCGTGCCCGACTTGGTGACGACATTCACCACAGCGCCGGAGTTCCGGCCGTACTCGGCGTCGAAGGTGTTGCTGATGACGCGAAACTCATCGATCGCATCAGGCGTAGGCTGAATGGTGGGCAGGTTGGCGAACTGATCGTTAGCGTCTCCACCGTTAACGCTGAAGTTGTTGGCGCGCCCGCGGCCGCCGTTGACGGAAACCGCCCCCGCGTCTCCACTGCCATAAAACGTTCCGCCGCTTGAGCCCAGCTGCGATTGCACTCCCGGTTGCAACTGCAGGAACTGATAGGTATCGCGGGCATTGAGCGGCAGCTCGTTGACCGAGCGATTGTTCACCACCGCGCCGAGTTGCGTGCTCGTGGTGTCGACCAGAGGCGCCTCGGAAGTCACGTCGACGACCTCCTGAGCTCCCCCGAGCTGCATGGTCATGTTGAGAGTGATGACCTGGTTGACGTCGAGGGCGATGGCCTTGCGAATGTCTTTCTTGAATCCCGTTAACTCAAAAGTGAGCGTGTAGGTTCCGACTGGAAGGTCGGGAAATCCATAATCACCGCTGCCGCTGGTCTGCGCGTCCCGGGTCACTCCGGTAGCTTCGTTGATGGCGGTGACCTTCACGCCACCCACCACGGCGCCCGAAGGATCGGAGACGCGGCCCAGGATACGGCCACCGGTGCCCTGCGCGGCGAGCGGCGCGGGGACGACAAGAGAGATCGCGATGACGAGGCAAACCGTTCCCAGACACATCATGGTCCAGCGGGCTCGCAGTGACGGCATGGAACCTCCAGGCATCTTCGGCAGAAGTTGATTTTTTCTTGAAAGCGACAGCTTGTGTGACGCCACAACCTTGCTATAATCCCGCAAGGTTAGAGAAGAGGATGGCGCGCTGTCAAGGATAAAAAAAGCGCTACTTTGCATAGAAAATTCCTATCGGACAATTCACCAGGCCATGAGTTCAACAAGCCCGGAAGCTTACTTGAAGATCGGAGATGTGGCGCGGCGGGTGGGAGTGTCGCCGTCGGTGATCCGGTCATGGGAGAGCATGGGACTGGCGCATCCGCGGCGCACCGAGAGCAAATACCGGCTGTATACGGCGGACGACGTCAAGCTGCTGAAGCGGGCGCGATTCTTGAGGAAGGTGCGGGGACTGAACGCGGCGGCGATTGTGGAACTGCTGCGGCGGGAAGGACGGACGCATCCGGTGGCGGACGGAAGCGCAGGAGCGATTGGCTCGCACTTGCGGCAGTTGCGGGCAAAGCGGAAGCTGTCGCTGGCGCAGGTGGCGCGGGCCGTGGGGATCTCCGTGGGATTCCTGAGCGCGCTGGAGCGCTCACAGATGAGCGGGTCGGTGGGAACGCTGCGCAAGCTGGCGCGGTTTTATAAGACCAACATTCTGGATTTTTTTGACGCGACTGGAGCGAGGAGCCGGCAGGTGAGTCCGAAACAAAGAAAGGTGCTGGAAGCCGGTCCCGGCGTGCGCATGGAGTTGCTGGCCTGGGGAAACACGGTGATGGAACCGCATCTGTTTCGGCTGGCGCCGGAGGCGGGTAGCGGCGACTCTTACACGCACGAGGGAGAAGAGTTTCTTTACGTGTTGCGCGGGGAGTTGGCGATCACGCTGGAGAAAGAACAATACCGGCTCAAGGCCGGGGACAGCTTTTACTTTGAGAGCGCAACACCGCATCACTGGAAAAATCCCGGGCGGGCGGAAACCTGGGTGCTGTGGGTGAATACGCCGCCGACTTTCTAGGCCAAGGAGAAATAGAACATTGCTCAAGCTGGGGAAATGGAGCGGCAGTGGCTTCGTGCTTCTGATCGCCGGAGTGATTGGGATTTTGTGTGGCTCTACGTCGAGGTTAGCCGCACAGGACAAGTCCGAAGCGGGACCGGCAGATACGATTTTGTTGCACGCCAGGATCTACACCGTGAATGAACGACAGCCATGGGCCGAGGCGTTGGCGATTCGCGGGGCGAAGATTGTGGCCGTCGGAAGCGATAAGGACATCGAGGCCTACCGCGGCAGCTCGACGAAGGTGATCGACGCTGCGGGAAATCTCCTGCTGCCGGGCTTCGAGGATTGTCACATTCATTTCATGGATGGATCGCTTGGGTTGGTGGAAGTCGATCTGAACGGCGCGTCGACGGTCGCGGAAATCCAGAGGCGGGTAAAGGAATACGCCGCCTCGCATCCCAAGGAACCGTGGATTACGGGCATGGGTTGGACTTATCCAACATTTGGGCCGTCGACGCTGCCCAACAAGAAAATCTTGGATGACGTGGTGCGCGATCGTCCGGTGTATCTGGTGGCGTTTGACGGTCACAGTTCGTGGGCGAACAGCAAGGCGCTGGCGATGGCTGGAATCACGAAGGAGACAGCCGATCCGCCGAATGGAAAGATTGTCCGCGACGCCAGCGGCGAAGCCACGGGCGCGCTGAAGGAATCGGCGGGCGAACTGGTGGCCAATGTGATGCCGAAGCCCACGCGCGAAGAACGGCTGGCGGCTTTGCGTAAGGGCATTCACGAAGCGAACAAGTTTGGACTGACCCGCGTACACAGCGCGGGTGGAGATTTCGAGTATCTCGATCTCTACGATGAATTGCGGCGCGGAGGCGAGTTGACGCTGCGGTTCTACGTGGCATATTTTCTCAACCCACCAGAGTTAACGCCGGCAGATCTGGAAAAGATTGAGTGGGCCCGGAAGACCTATCACGACGACTGGATTTCCGGCGGGGTTGTGAAGACGATGCTGGACGGCGTGATTGAGGCCCACACGGCGGCCATGCTGACGCCGTATAGCGACGATCCCAGCCAGGTCGGAAAACTGTTCTGGGATCCCTCAAAGTACAGGACCGCGGTCGCGGAACTGGACAAGCGCGGGTTGCAAATCTTCACTCATGCGATTGGCGACAAGGCCGTGCGAACCGCGCTGGATGCCTACGAGGAGGCTGCGCGAGCCAACCACACAAAGGACGCGCGACCGCGGATTGAGCACATCGAAACCATCACCGCCGACGACATCCCGCGCTTCGGAAAGCTGGGAGTGATTGCGAGCGTTCAGCCGCTGCATTTGTATCCGGACGAGGATACGTTGGACATCTGGGCTCGGAACGTTGGGCCCGAACGAGCGCAGAGGGCGTGGTCCTTCCACAGCATCGCAGCGGACGGTGGGCGGCTGGCCTTCGGCAGCGACTGGCCGGTGGTGACGTTGAATCCGTGGACGGGAATGCAGACAGGCATCACGCGCAAGACCAGCGAAGGCAAACCGGACGGCGGCTTTGTACCGAAAGAAGCCGTCAGCCTTGAGGATGCGATCAAGGCCTATACGCTGGGTGCGGCGTTCGCGGGGCGCCGCGAACGGCAGGAAGGATCGCTGGAATCGGGCAAACTGGCGGACCTGATCATCATTAATCAAGACCTGTTCAAGATTCCGGCAAGCGAAATTGGAAATACGGAAGTGCTTTTGACGATGGTGGGCGGCAAAGTTGTGTATGAGTCTCCTCAATGGAAGTCAAAGAATGCAGGCGGCAAGGCGGAGGGAAAATGACAATCGGACAAAGGTTTCTGTTGTTGCCTTTGCTGGCCGTGGTTTTACTTACCGGTTCGTGCACGAAGAAGGCACCCACACTGAATTTGCTGGTGTGGGAGGGCTATGCCGATCCCGCGTTCGTGAAGGCTTTTGAGGAGCAGCATCGCTGCAAGGTTTCGGCGTCCTACATGGGATCGAGCGACGAACTGGTGGCCAAGCTGCGCGGCGGCAGCGCCGGGAACTATGACGTGATCTCGCCTTCGAGCGATGTGGCCACGTCGATCGCAGCAGCGGGACTGGCGGCTCCGCTGGATTTGTCAAAGATTCCAAGCTACGGGCAACTCTCTCCGCAACTCACTTCCCTGCCGCTGGTGCGTGTGAAGGGCCAGGTGTATGGAGTGCCGTTCATGTGGGGTCCGGACCCGCTGATTTACGACACCACGGTTTTCGAGCAGGCTCCGGATAGCTGGAACGTCTTGTGGGATCCGAAATACAAAGGGAAAATTTCGGTATGGGACGATCTTTCGACGGTCTACATGGCGGCGCAGATTCTGGGCTACGACAAACCCGATTCGTCTCAGCTTTACAACTTGAGCGACGAGCAGCTTGAGGCGGTCAAGAAGAAGCTGCTGGAATTGAAGCCGAATATCCGCAAGATGTGGTCCACGGGTGGGGAGCTGACGAATCTTTTTCAGAATCACGAAGTGGTGGCGGCCATGGGATGGCCCCTCATGACCAACCAGTTGCGCAAGATCAACTTTCCGGTGGGAGAGACAATTCCAAAAGAAAACACGACCGGGTGGATTGATCACCTCATGGTCACGGCGGGGAGTGAGAACAAAGATCTGGCCTACGAATTTCTCGAGTACATGATTGAGGCGCAGACGCAGAAGAAGGTAACGGACGTGACTGGATATACGCCAGCTAATCCGCAGGCCGCACAGTTCATGACGAAAGAGGAAGTAAAGAACCTGCATCTGGACGATGTGGACAACTACCAGAAGCGGCTTTATTTCTGGCAGAATGTGCCGCGGCGCGCCAAGTACAACGAGATCTGGAATGAAGTAAAAGCGGCACAGTAGGAACCAGTACCTAGTACCCAGTACCGAGTTGCGGGTTTTCGGCTTACGAATCAGACTCGCTCTCGGTTCTGGATAAGGGATTTATTACACGGATGAGCACTTCCGAAATGGCGACGGTTCGAGGCGCAGATGCGGGAACCTCTTCCCGTACGTTGCTTAGCATTCGCAACGTGGCCAAGCGGTTTGGCAAGAATGTAGTGTTGCGCGATATTTCTTTGGATGTGGCGGAAGGAGAATTTCTCACGATCCTGGGGGAGAGTGGATCAGGTAAGACGACACTTCTGCGAATCATCGCGGGCTTTGAGACGGCGAGTGCGGGCGAGGTGTGGATGGGCGAGGAGCGACTGGACCGTCAGCCCCCTTACCGGCGCCGCGTGAACACTGTCTTCCAGCACTATGCGTTATTTCCGCACCTGACCGTGGAACAGAACGTGGCTTACGGATTGCGGGTGGCGAAAAGGCCTGAGGCGGAAATTGCATTTCGTGTGAAGGAAGCGCTGGACAAGGTGAAGATGTCGGCGCACGCGAAGTCGAAGCCGTCGAAAATCAGCGGAGGGCAACAGCAACGGATCGCGCTGGCACGAGCGCTGGTGAACCGTCCGCGATTGCTATTGCTGGATGAGCCGCTCTCCGCGCTGGACGCTAATTTGCGGCGGCAGATGCAGGTGGAATTGAAATCCCTGCAGCGCGAGGTCGGCATCTCGTTTATCTTCGTGACCCACGATCAGGAAGAAGCGATGGTGATGTCAGACCGGATCGCGTTGCTGCGATCGGGTGAACTGGAGCAGGTGGCAACGCCTCGGGAAATTTACGGCCGCCCGGCAACCGCCTATGCGGCTCAGTTCATTGGACACACGAATTTGCTGAAGGGCGAAGTGCGAGCAGGAGTGGTGCGCTGCGGCGTCTTGACGTGGCCGGCGGCACTTCCGGATGGGCCGGCTCTGTTCTCGCTGCGGCCAGAGAATATCCGCCTGGCCGCTGGAACTCCTGCGGGAACAGGGAGTGTGCGCGTGCGCGGAAAGGTTCGGCATCAAGCGTTTCATGGGGCGACGGAGTTGATTCGCGTGGAATGCGGTGATGGGCTGGTGCTGGTGGCGAGGACTCCGGGCAGCGGCGGAGCGCTCGACGACGTCGAACTGGAGTTCTCTCCGACCGATGCAATTCTGGTGCGCGAATCTCCGGAGAGAATCTGATGTTCTCCCGAGCTTACAAAGCGGCGGTCACGTTGCCTCCCCTGGTGTGGGTGACGGTGTTCCTTCTGATGCCGTATTTGCTGATGTTCTGCTACAGCTTCTGGTCGGTATCGGCGTCGCAGACCATCGAGCATTCGTGGAATCTCGCTAACTACGGCCAACTGTTGCGCGTGAACGTTTACTGGCAAACGCTGCTGCGCTCGATGTGGATCGCGGCACGCGTGACCATCTTCTCTTTGGTGCTGGGGTATCCGCTCGCGTATTTTCTTTCCTTTTACGCGGGCAGGAAAAAAGACTTGCTGTATCAATTGGTGATCATCCCGCTGTGGGTCAGCTACCTGGTGCGCGCTTATGCGTGGAAGACGATCCTGGGCTCGGACGGCGTGCTCAATACTCTGCTGCAGTATGTGCACCTGACCAAGCATCCGCTGGAGTTTCTGCTGTACAGCCCGTTTGCCGTGGTGTTGACGCTAACCCATATCTACACGCCGTTTGCATTCTTGCCGATCTACGCCGCGCTTGAGCACATTCCGCGCAATCTGGTGGAAGCGTCGCACGATCTGGGAGCGACTCCGGGGCGGACGTTCTGGAAAGTGATTTTTCCGCTGTCGATTCCAGGCGTGGTGGCGGGAGCGACGTTTGCCTTCGTCCTGAGCTTGGGTGATTTTCTTGCGCCGCTGCTGCTGGGCGGGCCGAGCGGCATCATGATTTCTAACATCGTAGTAAGCCTGTTCGGCGCGGCTTACAACTGGCCGCTGGGGGCGGCGATTTCGTTCTGCATGCT
>Ga0187879_10002609_pt1 | contig 12215 bp, 8 predicted proteins | sample June2016WEW_19_1_FD_132423 | JGI IMG/M metagenome (GOLD analysis project Ga0187879, IMG submission 132423) | Peatland microbial communities from SPRUCE experiment site at the Marcell Experimental Forest, Minnesota, USA - June2016WEW_19_10 | ecosystem: Environmental > Terrestrial > Soil >... | reverse complement strand
GCTCATGCGGCCCGGCCCAGCACCGTACGGATCTGCTGGAACGCGGTGTAATTGCCGATCACCTCGAGGCGGCCGTGCCCCACCCGGTCGACGGCCGCGTCGATGCCGGCCACGACCTCAAAGCGGACATCGTCGGCCTCCAGGCGGACGGCCAGGTCAGTCCGGCGCTCACCACCGACAAACACCGGCCTGCCGTGGAGCCGCCGGTAGTCCACGTCCCACAGCCAGGACGTGTCCCGGCCGTCCGGTATCTGAGCGTTCACCGCGAGCATGACCGGTTCCGGCGGCGGCCGCAGCACATCGAGCGCCTCCAGCCAGCCCGCCGGGTTCTTGGCCAGCAGCAGCCGGATCTCCACCCCGCGCCGTTCCACGGTCGTGTAACGGCCCGCCACGGAGATGACGTCGCGCATGCCCCGGAGCGCGTGCACCACATCGACCCCGAAGACCTCGGCGACCGCGAGCGCGACCACGGCGTTGGACTGGTTCGCTCGGCCCGGCAGGGCCAGCTCCAGCGGACGGACCCGGCCGGCTGGGTCGATGACGTCCGACCCGGACAGCGCCCACCGGACCGGCGGGCGGGTGAACGCGCATTCGCCGCATATCCACTCTTCGCCGGACCGGCGCAGGTGCGAACCGCAGCGTGGGCAGCACCATGAGTCGTCGTGCCAGCGCTGCCCGGCCGACACCCAGGAGACGTGCGGTGCGTCGCTGGCGGCCCAGGCGATCAGCGGGTCGTCAGCGTTAGCGACGACATGGCAATCGGGTGCGGCGGCCAGCGCATCCCGCCAGCGCCGGGCCAGCAGCCAGATCTCGGCGGCCCGGTCCATCTGATCGCGGCTGAGGTTCAGCAGCACGACGACCCGGGCCCGGGTGGCCCGCAGGACGGAGGGGATGTACTTCTCGTCGCACTCCAGCACCGCGATAGTCGCATCGGGGGCTTGGCCCAGCGCTGAGGCCATACCGGCCTCCATGTTCGCTCCGAACGCGTTCGAGGCGATGTGCTCGCCGAGCGGCGCGAGCGCGGCAGTGATCAGGCGCGTGGTGGTGGTCTTGCCGTTCGTGCCGGTGACCAGGACAACCTGCCGGTCCTGTGCGAGCATGGCCAGCAGCCCAGGCTCGAGCCGGAGCCCGATGACACCGCCGATCACCGAGCCGTCCCCGCGGCCGGCCAGCCGGGAAACTTTGCTCGCGGCACCGCCGACGCTGGTGGCCAGCCTGGCTCGCAAGGGAAGCTTGTTCATCCTGGCCGATGCTATCGTCACCCGAGCGGGCCGTCAGCATCATCGCCGGGCACGCACTCATCGCCGCGAAACACCACAAACCGGCGCGGCCAGGACAGGACCGTCTCGAGCCATCCTGGCCCCGCGCCGACGCCGCCGGACACCTCCATCAAGGCCGCCGCACGGCCCAGGCCCTGAGCATGATCCATGCCGGGCATGATCTGGGCCAGGTCGGCGGCGAACGGCACGGGGCCGTCCCTACCGGCGAGCGCCGTCCAGGCGAGCAGCCGGTTCGGCGCCAGCTCCATCGACAGCGGGTGCCGCCGCAAGGCCCGCACCCGCTGGCCGGCCCGGATACCCGGCCAGTCCCGCAGCCCGGCCAGATCGAAGTCCAGCGGCGGAGCGTGCTCGGCTGGAGCGAGCCCCAGGCCGCTGAGCGGGCAGAGCTGTTCCATCTCATGCAGCCAGCGCAGCTGCGGGATCACCCAGGCGGGCCCGGGCCGGGCCGCCGCCCGCCCGACCGCCGGCCCCGGCGCCTGCCCGCTGCCGTCCAGCCTGTTCACCGCGGCAGACATCACCACAGCGGTGAACCGGGACGGATCGTAGCTCTCCCGCAGGGCCGCGGTACGCGCGCCGACGCGCAGATCGATGACCCGGGCCAGCAGGCATTCCCGCGGCCGGCCGGCCAGGCTCGCCCATCGGCGGCGCAGCGGCGCGGGAACCACCGGCAACGGATTGTCGGTCAGGAAAGCGAGCACGAAGGTCTCGAGCCAGACCCGTAGCCAGGCATGGTCCGCTGAGGTGGCCAGAAGCTCCGCCTCGCGCAGCTCGGACAGGCGGCACGCCCGGACTTCGCGGCACGGCCGGCCACACGCCGCGGAGCGGCGGCCCCGCAGCATGGGCCCGAGATCGCTGGAGGCAGCGCGGACAGCCGGATCACGGCCGGCGGGAGTCACGATCCCGGCCGGAACGGCGGCTGGTCTCCCGCCCGGCGGGCCGCCGCCTTCGGCGGCGACCACCGCCGCACCGGCCGGACCAGGCACCACCGCCGCACCGCCGTCTCCGGCGGCCACCACCGCCGCACCGGCCGGACCAGGCACCACCGCCGCACCGCCGCCTCCGGCGGCCACCACCGCCGCACCGGCCGGGCCCGGCGGTAGCGGCCCTACCGTCCCGCGGCCGGCGCCCGGGGCTCGGGGCCCGATTGGTGCCGCGTTCCGCACCGCGTCCCGCACCAGTACGGCGGGCCGCTGCTCAGCCAGCACGACACCTTCCCCGTACGCCCCGAACTCCCCCAGCAGAGCCGCGAAACCTTCGGCCGCACGCGTCGGCGCCTGCTCCTGGCCGCGGTCGCGCAGGATGGAGCGGGCCTCGCCGATCACGATGACGTGCTCGATGGCCCGCTGCGGCTCGCGTAGCCGCGCAGGAGGTGACTGAGCCTGCGACATCCCGCCCCGCAGACGTGACCGCAGCCGCAGGTGCTGGGCGAGCCTCATCACCAGTGCGCCGGTGACGAGGGCCCGGTCCGCCGCGGCACCGATGTCACGCACGGTGAGCACGACGTTGCGGTGGAGCAGCCCACCGATATCGGCGGGATGGCCGCCGTCGAGGAAACGCCCGGCCGACCCGGCCAGCAGCGGGCCGAACCGGGCATCAGCCAGGCTGCGCAGGCGGGCCCGGGTATCGCGGCCGTAACCCGCCTGCCCGATCACGTCGATCACCGCCGCGTGCAGCTGAGCCAGACCGGGCACGGCCCGCGCCGGGGCCGGATCGCGGTCGTGGCCGGTCCGGTGGCCGGTGACCAGGTCCCAGCCGGCGGCCTGGTACACCCGCGGCAGCGCCGCCGCCAGGGCGAGCGAAAACAGCTCGTCGGCAGCGAAGGAGACGTCCAGCAGCCCGCGCAGCATGGCCAGGTGCGCCTGCAGCGGATATCCGGGCTCGGGGGCGAGCGGGCTGACAGTGAGCGGCACCGCGTCCGGATCACAGGGATTGATGACCATGACCGGTGGCTGGTCGGGTCCGGCCACGACCGTCTCGTAACCGGCTCCGGCCGGGTCGACGACCAGCCACGCCAGGCCCAGGGACGTGAGCTGGCCGAGGACGTCCCGGACGGCGGGCGACGTGGGTGCGCCGTCGGCCAGCAGGACACCGCGGCCGAGCGCCCGCACCGGAATGTGCAGCGCATCGGGCGCGACCAGCTGATCGTCTATGGCTATCGGTGATTGGCTAATCACAGTTTGTGCTTAGCCGGCCGGCCTGCCCGTGCGCTACCGCATCGGCCAACCTCACCGATCCACGGCCGCCGGGCCCGGATCACTCATCGGGGCGGCGCCGCCAGTCCAGGCGCTCCGGTGGTGGGCCGAGGTTGGGCGGCGGCTGCCCTTCGCCGCCCCGCCAGCTAAGGGACGGGACGTCGGCTGCGCGCGAGGTTTCCTGGTCCGGCGGGAAGGTGGCCGGCCCGGCCAGAGTGCGCGCGGCGCCATCATCCGAGGCACGGCGCGCCTCCTCGACCGGGGCCAGCGTGGCGGACGGCAGGCCCATGATGCCCGGGTTCGCGTCGACCAGCGCGACGTGGCGGCCGTCGGCGGCCGAATACGTGACGATCATCGCGCTGGGCGGGAGCTGCTGCAGCTCGTGCTGCTCGACCAGGAACTCGCGCGACCTCTGCGCGGTACGGGCCTGCGATTCGCTGTCACCGGCCGCCCGTGACGTGCTGATGCCCCAGGCCGTGCTTTCGCTGACGCCGCTCGTGACCGCCGCTGAGTCGGTGTAGCCGATTGACTGGCTCGAGTCGCTGCTCCGCGACCGGGTGTGGCGGCCCAGCGGCAGGAAGCCGCTCTCCCGGCTGGCGCCCCGGCCGCGGCTGCGGCCGGACGTGTCCGTCACCGAGCTGGTCTCGGCCAGCGAATCCGCGGTCCCCACCGTACTGGTGTAAGAGTCGCCGGTGCTGTCCGTGACGGACGTGCCGACCGTGGCGGTGAGCTGCGACAGCACGAAGCGGTGCTCGGTGCCGATCTGCTCGCTGGCGGCCCGGGCGTCGGCTGCGTTCCCGAGGCGCATGAACGCCACCGCGGCGTTCCCGCGCCCCAGCCGTTGGCTGACAGGGGCGGGAATCGACCGGTAGGCCAGCACGAGGCCGGTACGCGACACCGCGCACGCGTCGGTCAGCCGGTCCAGCACGTCGCCGCGCAGCCTTTCGGCTCCGAGCAGGAAAAGGGTGTGCTGCCAGGGAACGCCGCCCGTGGCCCGGCGGATGACCGGCGTGAGCCCCGCCGTGACGTAGGTGCCAAGGACAGCCTGGCCGGCCACACCAGCCCCCCGGCCCATCGCCACCACGCGCAGCCGGGATCGTGGCCCAGGCCCAGGGTCACGCCCGGTGCTGTCCAGCTTGCGCAGCTGTGACTCCATCGCCCAGGCGCGCTCGACCACCAACGGCCCGGCGGCGCGGCCATACATCGCGGCGAGCTGGTCAATCTGCGCCTTGGTGAGCAGCCCCAGGCGGGCGTCCTCATACGGATCCCCGATGTGGCCGAGAACCCGCAGCGCGGCATTGATCTGGGCCACCGTGGCGTCCTGGCCGAGAAGGCCGATGACACGCTCCAGGATGGCGTTGTCCCGGGACAGGTCCCCGGCGGAGCCCGGCTCGTCCCCGTCCCCGGCTCTCGCCCCGGCCGCCAGGGCCAGCAGGTCCGCGAGCTCGGCCGGGCCGAGCCCCGCGCTCAGGTCTATCCGGGGCAGGTCATCGGGCAGCACCCAGACCGCCGGGGTGATCCCGGCCCAGCGGGCGACGGCCAGCAGGTCCTGCGCGACAGCCCCATCGGTGAGGTCGACCACCGTGAGCTCGCCGCCGGACTGCAGTCGCGGCATGCCGATCATGGTGAGCACGGCCGACCAGCCGGCCAGCGTGCCGCCCGCCACATCGATGCGGTCGACATCCGTGGCCAGCGACACCGCGTACCAGTGCTTCTGCCGTTCGTAGGCGTCCCGGCGCAGCTGCCAGTCCCGGGTCTGGTCGGCGTGCTGCGCCTGCCATTCGAACAGCCTCGCCTCCTGCAGGGACCGGATGGTCGCGACCCGGCGTTCTTCGGTGGCCACGCGGGCCTGTACCGCCCGTTCGCTGTGCCTGATCTGTCGCCCGGCGAGCACGGCACCGGCCAGGCTCAGCAGCGTCCCCAGCCCGCACAGCGACGGATTGAGCAGCCCCAGCACACCGAGGCTCACCAGCCCGGCCGTGAGGACGAGCGCGCCGCCGAACGACAACTTGAGCGGGCGGTCCAGCCGGTGCTGCTCTCGCCGCAAGGCCGCCACCCAGCCGGGATTGAGTTGCTCCCGGGCAGGCGGGGTGGGCCGCCGTGGCGACGGGCCAGGATGCGGGTGAATGAGCGCATACTGCCAGCCGAGGTACACCCGGTCGGGCCGCAGCCCGGGCCCGGACGCCATATCGTCCGCCGTCATGGCGCTGATTCCGTCGTCCTGGCTGCCGTCGTCTTACCAGCCGGTGTGCTGTCCGCCAGGGTGACCGCCGCGGGTGGCGGGGCGGCGAGGCGGGCGGCAGCTACCGCGGGCGGATCGGCCGGCACGGTCCGCGCCGCCGCTACGAGACGCTCAGGGTGCCTCACCACCAGCACAAACTCGCCCCGGCCGAGCTGCTGCAGCTGGGTGGCCGAGACCCGAGGCTCGCGGATGAACGAGCGGGCGGCCGGCGTGGCGGGCGGCGGCACCCTGGTCGCCATAGTTGTCTGCTGGCCGGTGCGGTTCGTGCCGCCGGGACCGGGACGGAGCAGGGGAGCGGGCGCGGCCGTGGGCGGCCGCCCGGACCAAGGCTCCGGGACCAGCCGTTCGCCGGTGCGGCTGGCGAAGCTTCCGGCGCTGCCGGCGTCCGGCATCCGGTGAATGACCAGCACGTTCACCTCATCGGCCAGGCCAGCACCGGCGCGCGCTGACGTGGTGGTCAGTACCGCCGGCAGCCCGGCTCGGGCACCCTGACTGATCAGGTCCCGGAGCATAGGCTGCGGCAGGCCCTCACAGTTGTCGAACCACGCGATCCCGTCGCCGTCGACGCCGATGTCGCACAGGTCCTGGCCCGCGGCCAGGACGTCCTGGCCCACCAGCCACGCGATCCGGGCCGCTGCGCTGGCCTGGCCGGCCGAGCCCAGCGAGAACAGCACAACGGCGCGCTCACGGATCACCCGGCCGATGTCGATGTGCCGCCGTCCACCCGTTGCGGCCGGCCGGAGCCAGCGCCCGATCGGCGAAGCCCGGAGCTGGGCCAGCTGAGTGGCCGCGGTCATCAGCAGGGCAGGATCGGCCCGGGCTTGGCTGACCGACGCCCCGATCCGCTCGGTGATGGGTTCGCGCCGGGAGTGATGGGCGGGCACCTGATCCAGCCGCGCCTCGAGCGCGAGCGGGTCGAGCAGGTGCGCCACGTCGTCCAGGACGGGGATGCGCGGGTCGGCCGGTGCCGCATCGATCAGCTCGAACACGTCGGTAAGGAAGGCCGTGAAACTCCGCCGGTAATGGTCCACGGTGCCAGACCAGTTGAGCATGGCCGTGATGAGCGTCGCGCGCCGCGCTGGGCTGCCGGTACGGAATGGCTCGTACGACGCCCGCCCGGCCCCAGTGAACTCGTAGAACGGCGCACCGGCCGCCGCGCAGACGGCGGACAGTGGCGTGGCGAGGTCGGTGGCGCCACCCAGGTTGACCGCGATGACCGGCTTCCGCAGCCGCACCGCAGCGTGCACGAGCTGGAAACTGCTGGTCGTCGTGCCGGACCCGGCGGCGCCGGCGACCAGGGCGCCGCCGGTCAGCTCCGCCCAGCCGGTGGCGGCCGGGCCGCCGGAAAGCTCATCAAAACCGAGGCAGGCGCCGGTCCTCGTGACGACACCCCCGGAGCGCACCGAACGGACGACCAGGGCCCGCCGGACGGCCGCGACGAGGCCCGGGCGGGGCGGCCGTACCTCCCACTCATCGGTGTGCAGCCAGTCGAGCCAGGCGGCGAGCGCGGCTTCCGCTGCGCCGGCGATCAGCGCGATCGGAAACTGGCGGGGCAGCCACTGCCCCATGGACGCATAGGCCGCGCCGAGGTGCAGCAGCCGTCCGGACTGACCCGCTACGCCCCCGAAGTAGGAGACCACCAGGGCCGGCCCCGCGGCAAACCCCGAGGCGGCCGCGGCCGGCCCGATGGCGAGCGTCCATACCAGCCCGGCCGCCGCCGGGACGGCCAGCCAGGCCGGGCGCCACCTGCTGACCTTGGTCACGCCGAAGAAGATGAGCGCCAGGATCAGCGTGAGCTGGGCGAAGATCACATGCAGGATGACCAGAGCCACCCCGATCGCAGCCAGGAACTCGCCACGGCGCGGTGTGTCTCTGGGTATCACGTAACGTGCGCGCCGCGGCGCGCGCTCCGCCACTGATACCGGCTCAGCTGGCATCGACATTAGGTTCGCAGTAAGGCACGGTGCGTGTCCATAAACCAGGTATATCTGCGCGCGGCGCTGGCTCTGGCGGCGCCGCCCGCGGTTGCGCCCGGTCAGGTGTCCGGCGCCGCCGTCTCGACGGAGACCTTGAAGAAGTCAGGCCGGAGCATAACGACGGTCAGGGCAACCGGAACCGACGACTCGTCGAACCTGATGGTCACGGTGATCGCCGACTGGCCTGGAGCCAGGTGCAGGCCACGCGCGATCGAGGGCTGCGGCGGGCTCAGCTCCACGTTCAGCGCGGCCGGGCGCCCGGTCGCGGTCACAGCGTCCGGGCCGTCCGGGGCGCCGTAGGCGGGAGGCTCGGTGAATTCAGCGGGCGGGGCGGACAGCAACTCCTCGAAGGCCGGCAGCCAGCCAGAGTCCTCGTCGTCGTCCCGGGGCGCTCCGACCCGGCTGGTGACCGGCTGACGGGCGGCGGGCCGCGGGGACTGGTAGGCGGTGGACATGGCCACCGGCCGGCCGCCCGACGTCCACAGGCAGCGGATGACCCCGACCTGGGTACCCGGCGCCAGCCCGAGCGCCCAGCAGATGTCCTGCGGCGCGGGGCGCCGCGACACGTGCCTGGCCTGGCAGACGATGACACTGCCCATGGGGTCGACGGTCGTGCTGAGCCCGGCCACCCCCTCGATCGGGATCTGGTACTCGGCCGGGCTGGCCCGGTACAACTGCCCGTCCGGCAGCTTGCGGAGCAGCGCACGCCGGGCAAGCTCCTCGACGGCGACATCGATCTCGGCCACGCTCACGTTGAAACGCCGCGCCAGCGCACTGCGCCGGGGCAGCTTCCAGCCTGGCTCCCGGTGCACGAGCGCCGCCGCCATCCGGTCCGCCAGCACGCCGGCCGCCGAGCCCTGGCCATCCGCCGCGGGGGGGCCGGTCTCGCCGCTGCCGCTGTCCGCGGCCGCTCCAGCCCTGGCCGCTTTCCGGCCCCTGGGTTCAAGCCCGGCAGTCATTCCCATCCCGCATTGCGCCGGGGAGTCGTGTACCGGAACATGTCCAGCGCCTCAGCGGTCTGCGCCGCGGCCAGGCCGAGTGAGGCGGCCGGCCGGGCGGGCGGCGGGAGACCCGGATCGGCAGCGAGCGCGCGAGCGGGATCGGCCTGCGCTGCGAAAACCACTCTGGTATGCCCTCACTTAGTATCGGGCCGTCGATGGGACGGGACGGGTGGGCCGCCGGATCAGGCCACCGGGTCCAGGTTCATTGTTAGGCAGCTCTGGTGAAGCGGCGCTGAACGCTGATCTGAGCGAAGGCGACGACTAAGCAACACATCCGTGAACTCAGGGGAGCCCCCGCGGCCCAGGCGGCGCTCCGCGACGCGGCACGCGCTAGTCCGGCGGCAGGGACCCAGCGAGGTAGACCACGCGGCGGGCGACGTTGACGGCGTGGTCACCGAGACGCTCGTAGAAGCGCGCCACCAGCGTCATCTCCATCGCCACCGGCAGCGTCATGCTCCCCGAGGCAAGCTCGGCGATCAGGCTGGCGTGAAGCTCGTCCATCTCCTCGTCACGTTCGGCCAGCGGCGCCGCGGCGGAACTGTCCCGCTGGTACCACGCTTCCGACGCCTGGCGCCACATGTCGGCTACGAGTTCGCCCATCCGCTCGACGATCCCCCGGGCGCGCGGCGAGAGGTCATCGCTGAGAATGTGATCCGCCCGGCGGGCGATGTTCTCGACCAGGTCGTGGGAGAGCTCGAGCTCGGGCATGATCCGCAGCACGGACAGCAGGAAGCGCAGGTCCGAAGCGACGGGCGCTTGCAGCAGGATGTTCCGGTTGACCGTTTCCTCGATCTGCGGATACAAGGATTCGATGACCGCCTCACGTTCGGCCAGCACCTTGACTATTTCGTTGTTGCCGCTCAGCAGGGCGTCGGTGGCCCTGGCCAGGTCCTCGGCGACCATCGCGAACAGCTCGATGACCTTGGCCTCGATGCCCTCAAGCTCACGCTGCAAGTCCTGCCGGTGCTCAGCCATGATCGAAGCTCCTCAGCCCATCCGGCCGGTGACGTAGGCCCTAGTGCGGTCGTCGTGCGGGTCCTCGAAGATCTGCTGGGTCCGCCCGTACTCGACGAGCACACCCGTGCGGGTATCGCTTTCTTCGTTGCGGAGCACGGAGTAGAAGGCGGTGCGGTCGCTGACCCGGGTGGCCTGCTGCATGTTGTGCGTGACGATGACGATGGTGTACCTCGACTTGATCTCCCGCATCAGGTCCTCGATGGCGGCGGTCGCGATCGGGTCGAGCGCCGAGCATGGCTCGTCCATAAGGACGACGTCCGGCTCGACGGCGAGCGTGCGGGCGATGCACAGCCGCTGCGCCTGCCCGCCGGACAGGCCCAGGCCCGACTTGCCCAGCCGGTCCTTGACCTCGTCCCACAGCGCGGCCCCGCGCAGCGAGCGCTCGACGATCTCGTTCAGCTTGGCCTTATTGTGGATACCGTTGATGCGCGGCCCGTAGGCGACGTTGTCATAGATCGACTTCGGGAACGGGTTCGGCTTCTGGAAGACCATCCCGATGCGCCGCCGCACGGCGATCGGGGAGACATCCTTGGCGTACAGCGACTCCCCGCGGTAGTACACGTCACCGTCGATGTGAGCGCCCGGCACGAGGTCGTTCATGCGGTTCAGCGTCCGCAGCACCGTCGTCTTGCCGCACCCGGACGGGCCGATGAACGCCGTGATCTCGTGCTCGTAGATGGACAGCGAGACGTCCGTGACGGCCCGGAACGAGCCGTAGTAGCAGGAGACCTTCTTCGCATCGAAGATAGTCGCGCCCGGCGCATCGAGCGCGGCTGCGTCCGGCGCCATCTCCACCTGGGACTTGGGCAGTTGGGTATTGGTGACGACGTTCTGCTCTGGCTCGTCCATGGGCGTTCCTAGCGCTACTTTCTGGAGAGACATTTCTAGCGGGAGAATCTGGCGAATCGCGCGGTGACGAAGCGGGCGGTGATCATGAGGATGAAGGCTATGACGATGAGCGTGAGCGCCGCGCCCCAGCCGCGTGCCTGCGCACCGGCAAACGCTGATGACGCGTTCGTGAAGATCTGCGAGGGCAGCGAGGTGTTGGCGCCGCTGAACACGTTCGGGTTCGCCGCGGTCACGGTGGCGATGGTGAACAGCAGCGGCGCCGTCTCACCGGCCGCCCGGGCGACGGCGAGCAGCGCGCCGCTCACGATTCCGCCGATCGCCGCCGGCAACACCACGGTCATCGTCACGCGGGCCTTGGTGGCACCTACGGCGTAGCTCCCCTCGCGCAGCGAGTTCGGCACCAGCTTCAGCATCTCATCGGTGGAGCGGATCACGACCGGCAGCATTAGGCAGGCCAAGGCGAAGGCGCCGGCCAGGCCCGAGTAGCCAAAGTGCAGCACCCAGATCGCGAAGATGAAGAGCCCCATTATGATCGATGGCACGCCCGTCATCACGTCGCTGAAGAACCCTATAAGCTGCGCCAGCCAGTTCTTGCCGCCGTACTCGTTGAGGTAGATCGCGCCCAATATGCCAAGCGGCACGGCCAGGACCGTGGCCAGGGCCGTGATCTCGATCGTGCCCAGTATCGCCGGCCCGATTCCGCCCACGTTCGCGGGCAGGACCTGCGGCGGGATTCCGCTGGTCAGGAAGGACCAGCTGATGATCGAGGCGCCCTTGGCGATCACCGTGAACAGGACGAACCCCAGCGGGACGATCACGAGCACGAACGCGAACACCATAAGCGCGGTCACGATGCGGTTGCTGGTGCGCCGCCAGCCCTTCGCCTCTCGCAGGTCGGGCTGCTGCTGTTCGGCGACGACGGCCATCAGGCACCCCGCTTGCGTCGGGCGGAGCGCTCCACGACCCCGCGGGCGATGACGTTGATGATGATCGTGAAGGCGAACAGGAGCACGCCGATCCCCATCAGCCCGGCGCGCTGCAGGCCAAAGGACTCGCCGAACTCGTTCGCGATGACCGCTGGCATGTTGTAGCCGGGGGCGAACAGGTGCGACGTGATGGTGGCCGACGAGCCGATCACCAGCGCTGCGGCGATCGTCTCGCCCATCGCCCGGCCCAGCCCGAGCAGCACCGCCCCGACGACGCCGCCCTGGCTGTGCGGCCAGACGGCGCCGCGGATCATCTCCAGGCGCGTGGCGCCCAGCGCGTACGCGCCCTCCCGCTCGATGGCCGGCACCGTCGCGATGACCTCGCGCGACAGCGAGGTCACGATCGGCGTGATCATGAAGGCCAGGATGATGCCGGCGGTGAAGAACGACGCCCCGCTGGTGGGCTGCCCAAACAGGGGGCCGAGCACCGGGGTGCCGTTGACGCCACCGGCTATCGAGCTGTAGATGTGCTCGATCCAGGGCGCGAACACGATGATCCCCCACAGGCCCCAGACCACGGACGGGACCACCGCCAGGAGGTCGATCACGTACACGATCGGCCGCGACCACCGGTACGGTACGACCTCGGTCAGGAGCAGGGCGATGCCCACGCTGACCGGCACGGCCATCACGAGCGCGATCACCGCCGTGATGGCCGTGCCGTAAATGAAG
>Ga0187879_10002608_pt1 | contig 12220 bp, 9 predicted proteins | sample June2016WEW_19_1_FD_132423 | JGI IMG/M metagenome (GOLD analysis project Ga0187879, IMG submission 132423) | Peatland microbial communities from SPRUCE experiment site at the Marcell Experimental Forest, Minnesota, USA - June2016WEW_19_10 | ecosystem: Environmental > Terrestrial > Soil >... | reverse complement strand
CTTAGATTGCTCGCGCTCGGCCCGTCGGGATGGCACAGATACCTGAGGGATTCGCGGATCGTGCAGCGCGTCAGATCGCGACTCAAAGCACAGAGCTAGAGGAGACTATAAGGCTCACCCTAGAACGAGGGTGCAATCACCCTCCTTGGCCGCGAAATCGCGCAAAACGGCTTACGGAAATTTTTCAATTTGGGGCTTATCTTACTGCCAGTAAAAGGCATAGCGCCGCTCGGAGTGTGGCAGTGCAGTTGCCGTCTGTGGACTGATACATGAAAGGAAATTTCGCGTCTTGAAAACATACGACCGACTATGGGCCGAGACTTGGGGGGACCAGCAGACCTTTGGTCCGGTGCACCGCCGAATGCGCCTAGAGCTGCTCGATCTGGTTACGAAGCTCAGTCCAGTCAGCGTGCTCGATGTGGGCTGCGGTTCTGGCGGGAACCTTGCCGCTCTGGCGCAAGCGATGCCAGCGGTCACGCTCTCGGGAGTGGACGTTTCTGAGGAGGCGCTCGCTCTGGCCGCTCAGCGCGTGCCACGCGCCAGCTTTCGGCAACTCGATGCGCAGAAGGAAAAGCTCGACGAGCAGTTCGATCTGGTGCTTTGTAACCAAGTCATCGAGCATCTTGTCGATGACATCGCCGCATTACGCAACATGGCTCTCATGGCAAAACGTTGGGTACTGATTGGCACGATGCGCGGACGTATGCGCAAATCAGAATTGGCGATTGGTCATTTTCGCAATTACTCGGATGTTGAACTCCGCGCAAAAACTGAGATTGCTGGACTCGAAGTCGTCGACATCTTCGGCTGGGGATTTCCGTTTTACTCGCCTCTGTACCGTACGATGATTGAGTGGCTCCCGGGCGGACCGCCGGAGGGAAAATTTGGAATGGGGCAAAAGGCCATCGCGAGCTTTCTATACTATTTGTATTTCTTCAATGTCCCGCATCGCGGCGACGTGGTGACGATGCTGGCGCGACCGCGTGAATCCGCCCGTTAGGAGTTGTTCTCCGAAATGTCCGAGACGGTCTCAATGGCCCAAATCGAAACTCCAGGAAGGACCGAGACGAAGACTGCGCGCCCCCACTTCATCCAGGACCGGTTGTTGTACGCGATTTACGCCCTGACCGTTGCTGTATCCATTTCTCTTTGGTTCATTGCTATCCGGGCGCCGCTGTGGCTGGACGAGACCGTCTCTTACTTCCTCATCAAGGGAGGCTTCTCAGAAATAATGCCTCGCCAGGGATGGCCCAACGTCCCCGCCTATTCGTACATTCTTTGGCTTTGGACCAAAGCCGCGGGAACAGGCGAGGTGGCGCTCAGAGTTCTCTCGCTTCTAGCCATGGTGGGTGCCGTTTATTTGCTCTACTGCGCAGCGCGGGAACTCTTCGACCGGGACGTCGCCATCATCGCTGCCGTGATCTTCAGCATTCATCCCCTGGTTATTTTCGCAGCCATCGACGTGCGACCCTACGCGTTCGGAGCGCTGGCAATCAACGCATCGATTCTGATGCTGGTCCACTTAAGGCGCAACGATTCAGCCTGGCCCGCAGCCCTGCTCGGGTTCTTGGCAGCATGCATTGTTTACTTCCACCTCCTGATGATCGTCATCCTCCCGGCTCTTGCCATTTGCTTTGTCACGATCAAGATTGGCGACCGCAGGGCGTTGTGGCGACAGGGCGGCGTAGCGCTCGCCGTGTTTGCGTTAGCGTTCCTGCCAGTGATTCCCGGACTGCGGTACATGTTCCAAACCAGCGGCACGCACGTTTTCGACGAAGCTCCGGAACTCTCGGAACTGGGCTGGACGCTTGCTCCAGGCTGGCTGGCATATATCTTCGGCGGGGCCCTTCTGGTTGCCGCTGCCACTCGGAAGATCGATGTGCAAAGCCGCTGGGAGGGCTGGCGTATTTTGTTTTGCGCATCCCTGGGCCTCATTCCGATTCTTATCCTTTATGGCGTGAGCGTCGAGACCCCGATCCACATTTTTGTGTACCGTTACCGACTGGTCGCGCTTCCGGGGGTGGCGCTCTGCTGGGCTTGGCTTCTCAGTCGAATTGATTCCCGTGCTCTGCGATTGCTGTTCACGGTGGCTCTGGTGGGGAGTGTCGCTTACGTGAGCTTCCGTTCCCCAGCCTCAGAGCACCACGGTTATACATGGAAATATGCCCTTGAAATTGCGGAGAAGAACGCCTCTGCCGACAATGCTCCCGTGCTGATCTGCAGCGATCTGCCCGAGGCCGACCACAGACCCATGCCGGTCGGAACCGCGGTAAAGGACAACGCACTTTTTGCACCGCTCACCTATTACAAACTCAGCGTGCCGGTTGTGGCGCTGCCTCGGGCGTTCAATGACGAAGCAATTCAGATCATTTCGACCTTCCTGCAAGCACCGGCGCGGCGGGGGCAGCGTTTTCTGGCGCTCGGATTTTCGCCTTCCTATGAAACGCTTCATTTTATTGAGTCCCGCGCTTCAGCGACGCACAATGAGCGTTTGTTAGGAACACCCGACGGAATCGCCGTGCTCGAATTCACACCTCGTATGGCGGAAGGTTCTGGTGTGGGCGGGACCCAGTAGCGGAGACTGCGCAATCCGCCAATACCTAACCTCTGGACTACCCGGTGCGATGCCTGTAGATCACTACAGAATCATTTGCAAACACTTCGTCTGCGTCGCTGAGGATTACCCGCCACATGTTTGGATTCTGTTCGATGGAGTTTCTTAGATCACCGTCAGCGAAAACATACTCTATACCTGTTTTCCAAAAGCCATCCGATCTCCGCGGGTCTTGCCAATTGTCGTTGTCATCAAAAAGCCGCGCATTCCACTTCCGCCGCTCCTCGAGATCCACCGACATCGCCCAATGGCCCCAGATGACCGTGTTCCCGGAAAACCCTGGAATCAAGCGACTGGTTGCGTACGTAGCAAATACGATCTGGTTGGGTCTACTGTGATCCTCCAGAAACTTCAGGCCCTCGAGCACTTCGTTGCTGATGTAATACGTACCGTTCGCGTTACGCCTCACTTCCCTGCTCGCGCTAAACAATTGATACACCGGAGTGGTGATCAGCAATGGAGCCAGGATGATCACAGCACTCACCCAGGCCCAATTGCGGCTCCTGAGCCATGAAACCCTAGTTAGCAATAAATCGAGACAAATTGCCGCCAGAATACATAGAGGAATTTGCGCACCAAAAATGAGCTTTCTCTGGAACCAGAATGGAAGAAAAGCGAATCCCAGACACAGAAGAAACCACAAAACCAGTTGCCAATACCTTTTCAACCACTGGCCCGGCTTCACAGTCAGACCCGCCGCGCAAATAAGCAATGGAAGCCCGAGTCCGAGCAAATAGTCGAGCAGACTTGGGCTCTTCATTTCACCTCTTGTGCTGTGTAGCGACACGAGAGGTTGCAAGACTGATACGAACCCCACGTAAAGGACAAAGGGAAACGAAGCCAGAAAGAACCGAACCAGACTTTCCAGTGCATTGGGTCCGCGTCGCGCCAGGGCGACGATCACGGCGTACGCAAACAGCATAGGTAATGCGTATGGGTGTATTAAGGCTAGAACACCTGTCGCCAAACCCGCGCGCCAGAGATCGATTTCGCGTGCATCCCGTGTCCCGCGATCCAACCAATAAATAATGAGCACGATCAAGGTCAAGGAATATGGGAACAGCGGGTTCCACAGAAAAGACCAATAGGTGCTCATCTCTGGCATACCCAAGTCAGCTGGAACAATTCGCCATCGGTCTACAAGACCAAGGAGAACAAAAAGGCCGCCGAATCCTGAGGAGATACCCACAAGGACCGAGGCAACTACGGATCGAAATCTGCTCAGCTCTACCAAGTCGAGGTACCTATAGAAAACGACAAAAAACAATGTGACACCTACCGCCTTCAGCTGCCAATGGACGATCCCGATATCCCATCCGAAGAGCCGGCTAATCCATCCAGAGACCAAGAAGAACGGATGGAACAAAAAAGGCGAATTTGGGAGGCCCGTGTATTTGATCTGAAACAGCAGGCGTCCGTGCTCCGCCTGCTTCGACCATGACATGTAGGCGAACGAGTCCTCCGGATACGGCGGTAAGATCCATGAGTAGTGACGATCTCTTGGCGTCCAAAACCAGAACACCAGATAAGGAAGTGAGGTCGTTACGACCATAAACGCCGTCCATCCCCATCGAAAGGTTCGCAAATCGATCGGCTTCGCTTCGATAGCTGCTTTGGTCGCCAAACGGCTCATATATCTATCCAGTGCTAGCAATCCGTAAGAATATAGCTGCGAAGGAAACTCCTCTGAAGGCTACACGTTATGAGTAACTGCTGGAAAGTGGTAAAAACAAGTTTGACAATCGGACTCACGCAGAGGATCGAATTCAACAGAGTTCCACAACGACCGCGAGCTGCCCTCTTATGACGCGGCCGACGGCGCGACCGCTACACGCAATCTGCCTCGCATTGATTTTGATTTTCCGTATTCCCTACGTTGCCGGGGAGCAGGCAAAACCTAAGACAGTACGTTGGTCCGAACAAACCGCGAACGACTGGTATGCTAAGCAGCCTTGGCTCGTCGGTAGCAACTACATTCCCGCGACCGCCATCAACCAACTCGAAATGTGGCAAGCGGACACCTTTGACCCAAAACGCATCGACATGGAACTTGGATGGGCCGAATCGATTGGACTGAATGTCATGCGCGTTTTTCTGCACGATCTGCTCTGGCAGCAGGATCCGCAGGGCTTCAAGAAGCGAATAGATAAGTTCCTCGCTATTGCCGACAAGCACCATATCAAAGTGCTATTCGTGCTCTTCGATTCCTGCTGGGACCCGAATTCTCAATTGGGAAAGCAACGCACGCCGCGGCCTGGTGTACATAATTCCGCCTGGGTGCAAAGCCCGGGTGCGAAGACGCTTCAGGATTTTGCGCAATACCCTCGCCTTGAAGCCTACGCGAAGGGCATGGTGGAGGCTTTCGCGGAAGACAAGCGGATCCTCGCCTGGGATCTCTGGAATGAGCCTAACAACACGAACTCCGGTAGTTACGAAGAAGAAGAACCAAAGAATAAGGTAGCCCTTGTTCTTGCCTTGCTTCCCAAAGTTTTCGAATGGGTCCGCGAGGCAAAACCGACGCAGCCGTTAACGAGCGGTCTCTGGCAAGGAGATTGGTCGTCGCCGGACAAGATGGGTCCGATCGAGAAAATCCAGAGCGAACTCTCGGACGTGATCTCCTTTCACAGCTATGCCAAGCCCGACCAGTTCGAAAAGCGAATCGTGTGGCTCCAGCGATACCACCGCCCAATTCTTTGCACGGAATACATGGCTCGAAGCACAGGTAGCACGTTTGAGGGATCATTGCCGATCGCCAAGCAATACAGAGTGGCTGCCATCAATTGGGGCCTAGTCGCTGGGAAAACACAGACCTACTATCCCTGGGACTCTTGGAAACACCCGTACACAGATCGCCAACCTGAAGTTTGGCACCACGACATTTTGCGCACTGACGGCCGACCATACAGTCAAAAGGAGGTCGACTTCGTCCACGGGATGACCCGCCAGCAAAATGGCGAGTCCCGAGCGCCGCTGATTCCCGGAGGTAGGTAATTTGACCCCGAGTCCTTTTCACCTGCCATCAGTCCCCTAACCCAGTCTTTGGCCATCTAGATCGCTTGTCGTGCCTCCCCGGACCGCTGAGCCTCCTACTTCTCTTTCCCTTTCTTGTTCTTCCTCTTAGCAGAGAGGTCGGGAGCCAGACCCCACAGGACCATGTGGCATTTCCTACACATGTCGTTTGTTTCGGTAGTTTGATTGAGAACGTCTTCGGGAATCTGCTCACCCATCTTCAGAAGGGGCCTCTTCGCTCCTCCATGAGGCATGTGGCAACTGACACAGGACAGTTCAAGGCCCGTCAGGGCATCGGGCTTGCCACTCACAGGATGCCGGGCGTCGGGGTGTCCCATGGTGCGGTCGACTGTCAAAACAATCGTCGGAAGGCGCGATGCGACACGCTCTGGGGAGTTAAGGTGGCATGCCAAGCAAAGGTCATTCACGTTGCCTCTCACAAGATTCGGGCTACCGGAAGCATGGGGATCATGACATCGCAAGCACCATCCCGAGGAATAGGGGAGATGTTCGTACAGAAAAATCTCTTGCTGATGACAAGCAAGACAGACCGACGGAGATTGCTTGAGGCTCACGTACGTCGTTTCACTTTTGTTCTCGATTACGTGGCAGACCGTGCATCCCTGCTTGATTGCGGGATGAACATATTTTCCTTCGATCTGGTTGGCGTGGCATTCCCGGCAATTGGAGTTTTCATGGACCCGCGTCGGGTGTTCGGCCGCATGGCACAGGTATGCACTCAGCAAAGTGATTAATGCTATGCGAAGCGCAAGCAGAACCTGGCAAGTCATGAAGCACCTCCCTCAACGATCATCCCTGGAAACATCAGCGTTCGAATCATGAGATGTGGCACCGATTCCGTCGGACGACTTGAGTCGGGTCAGGTAAGGCGAGAACGGAGTGACTTGCAGCGCTAGCTTGTCCTTGGCTGAGTAGATTCTCGGCGGCTGAGCTTTCACCAGCCTGAGTTGTCCGGCCCAAGGCTCGAGCTTTACCCGGCTGCCCAGCGGCAAAGCAACGATCTGTTGCGGGTTGTCCATTTGGAGCTTCGGCGCGTCTCGCGCAACCTGGGCCATGAACGAAACCTCATTGTCTGTTACCAGGCTCTCGCCCAGATTCGCCCGAATGAGGTTGGGAACTTTTCCACTGAACTCGGCCAGCACTTTGAGGAAGAGTCCCGCTTCGGCGAGGTTGTCTTTGTAGGGCGAATTGGCAATGATCTTCAGTCCCAACGCGTCCGCGTCTTTCTCTTCTTGGGCGGAGTGTTTGAAGTCGAAGCGCGGCAATTGCTTGTAAGTTGGCACCAGCATGCGGTCGTTGAAAGCGAAGCTGCTATCCAGTTCGTGGCCCAGAGCGGCGTGCGCCAGAGCATGGGCCAGCATGGTGGCCAGGGCAGCTTCGTTGGGCAAAACATCGAGCAGCCCGCGGCTGATCAGGATGGTGTGGCCGATGGTAGCAATTTCGATGGGCGCGGTCGGAAGAACGCGGCAGCGAATTTCAGGGTCAAGGCTGATGTTATTCGTAAGCTCGAGATTATTGACCACCGTCTGCAGAATCTTGTCGACATCGCCTTCCGGCGATACCAATCCCAATTCCTGCAGTTTCTCGATGACGTTGTCCTCGGCACGGCGCTGCCAGGAACGTTGAATCTCGATCGGGCTCAAGTCGGGCTGCTCTGTGGAGTCTTTCGCGCTTTGCGGATCCACCAGGACTTCCGTGAATTCCTGTCCCCGGGCAGCGGGCCCGAGATTGTACCCCCAGAGCCGCGTCTGCGCCTTCAAATGTGGATGCTGCATTTGCGGCTTGTTGGAATCAAATTCTTCGGAGTAGACGACCGCCGGCAGCCACACTCCGGAGCGAAGATTCATTCGCCAACTGTCAATGTGGAAGGTCCCGTAACTGCCGTTGAAGCGAACAATGTTGTAGTCTTCGTCTTCCACCCAGATCACGCCCTTGAAGCGACTCGATTGTTCTTTGTGGGGGGTAACCTCGAACACCAGGCAGCGAACTTCTCCCAGAAATTCGCGTTGCATGTAGCGCAGATGGTAATTGCGGCGGTCGAATCCAGTCCGGTCCACCAGGATCATGCTGGAGAAGCCAACCGGGCTCAGCGAATAAAATTTGGAAAATGCTCCGGCCATGCGCGCAACCAGTCGCTTGTCCAGATAGAACTCTTCGTTCGACTGCTCGAACTGCACGCGTCCCAGGAAGTAGCGGTCCTCAGAGGGGACATAACCCAGAGCGGCGTTAGGTTGCATGCGCTGGAGATAGGTTTCGACCATCGGGCTATAGTTCCGTAGGGTGGTAGCCAGGGCGCGTTCGCTCTCGAAGATGCGATCGATCGCCTTGTCGGGATTGGACTGGGGAACGGTCTTCGCGGACACCGGCGAACTAACCAGAAACATCAGCAGAAGGGTCAATATACGCATCGGACGCCTCCTTTAGCGGGCAAAATGGGGGTGAACGACGGTCAGGGCAAGACGTGGGAATGCCACGATAGGGTACGTAGGAGCAAGTCCACATGCCTAGGGAACTCAGGTTCAGGCGCGGGCTTAATGCTGTCCATAGGCGCCCCTTTCGTCGGAGAAGGAAGCAGCGGCAAACGCCAACTTCCGAGCGCACAGGGGAAGGACAACGACATTAATCTATTCTCACAATGCTGCGCATACAGTGCGGGCAATCACGAGGAGACGTGATTACGCTCATGTCCAACCCTCCTTCCGGCCCTACCTCCCGTTTGGCTGCTGTCTCCCATTCCCCTTAACGAGTTCCATCTTTCAGCGCCTCACATTCGGGCAGAGCGCGATCCCGTACCGCATGTGCTTGTGATCCTCCACCCGCACGGCCAGTTCGTTCTTCTGCAAACGGAAGTCGACGACTTTAGCGAGGGGAACGAGTTGATTGGTCGAACTGATATTCGCGAGTGCGAAAGCGGAACGACGAAGTGGTCATCCGGCGTTGGCTAGTGATCCGATCGTCGCGGAAGGTGCGCGCTGCGCCATTGGTCAATCTCACGTTCGGCCTCGGCAATCTGCGCCGGCGTTAGCAACTTTCGAACGTCTTGCGCGGTCGCCGCGCTCTCCTTCACCGACTGCTGCGCCAGGACTAACCACTTGTAGGCGGACATGAGACTCGTCGCATTGCTGCGGTCGGAGGCGAGCAGGAGTCCAAGTCGATATTGTGCCTCGGCGATGCCATAATTCGCTGCGCGCTCATAATATTTTGCGGCTGCGGCGGCATCCGCTGGGCCTCCTTCTCCTGCCTCGAACATCTTCGCCAGGAGGAATTCGGCATAGGGATGACCTTGGTTTGCTGCCGGAGTCAGCCAACGCCGTGCTTCCTCAAGATCTTGCGGGACCCCTTGTCCTAGCAAGTACCGCGTTCCCAATCCAAGTTCGCCAGTGCGGTCGCCCCGATCCGCGGCCATTCTGTACCAGATGACCGCTTGGGAGTAATCGACTCGACCGAGTTTTTGATCCGAGAAGATATCGCCCAGTGCGGACTGCGCCGATGCGTCGCCAAGATGGGCAGCTTTCTTGAACCAAATGATGGCGCCGTCAAGGTTGTTACCATGCTCCGGTTGCAGGTCCCACCGTGCCAGCTCGAGCATCGCCGGAAGCAAGGCCTGGTCGGCTGCTTTTGTCATCCAGAGTGTGGCCTGGGCGTCGTCCCGCGGAAATGCTTCTCCCCGGTGGTATAAGGACGCTAGATTCAACTGGGCGGTTGCGTCGCCGGCCTCTGCAGAGACGCGGAACCAGGTCGCCGCCTTTGCGGTGTCCTTTTGGACGCCATCGCCAGTGGAGTACATGAGCGCGAGATTGGTCGCCGCGTCCCTCGATCCCTGTTGCGCTGCCTTGGTGTACCAGGAAACTGCCTGCGGTTTGTCCGGCCGCATCCCGAATCCCAGCTGACAGAAGATTCCCATGGACTCTTGTGCTGCGACGAAGCCACGATCGGCGGCCAGCCGCAAAAGTCGAAGCGCATTGGCATCATCGCGCTTCAATAATGTGCCTGCATGGTATGCCAGAGCCAGCATGGTTTCGGACTCGGGGTCCGCAGCTTTCGCCCTCGCCTCCAACCGCTCCAGATCCGAGACTGACAAAGCTCGGGCTCTCGCGAGAAGGACATAAGCGGAGAGCTGAACGGGGGCAGCACCCGCATTGGCCAATGGCGTCTGTGCGCTTGACGCGGACTGCGCGTTATCCGAGGATTTGAGGAGTGCCCGATCTGCTCTCGGCGGAGACGGCCGGTTACTCGCAGCCAGATTCTCTCTTCCGCTAGCCTGAGCAGGAAGCTGGCCTCCACTCAAGTGGAGCTTGATGACAAGTTTGTTTCCAAGATAAGCCTCCTCATGATCAAGGGGAGACCTGAGATCGATGACTACTCTTGCGATTGCCGGCACCGAACTGAATGCAGCAGTCCTCACGGCAATGACAGATCCGCGATTCACAACCAGCCGTTCACCCGGATGAGTCAGCTCGAAACCGGGAAAATCGAATACCAGACGGTCCGGATGCTCGAGCGTGCTCACATCAGCTTGCACAGGCTTACTAAGCGTGACCTCCACCTCGATACTGTCTGCGTGTTCGGCGAGAGAGACAGAAATGATTGCAGGATGCGATCCGGAACTAGCGGCGTCTTGAGAAACGGCGGGTCTCGCGGCCAAGCTGGCCAGAAACATGGCAAGACAGATTACTGAATCCACTCGCATTAGCTCCATCCTGCTCAGCAGTGGTGTAGTTTGAATTCAGCTAAAGTTGTTGGGCAGCCTTCTCGCTAGCGAGCCTAGAACTTATTCTCTTCCTGCTCCGAGCGCTCAGGCAACTAGCCGGAACGAAGTCTTCACACCGTTGTCGGCAGGCACTGCGAATAGTGCAGCCCAGCTCGGTTCCAGCTGCGTCTACCTCTTGTTATTCTATTATTCTACGGCGATGGGAATTTCTTGACCCGGCGGGTCTGAAAACGATGAACAGATCGGCGAGGATGGTTGTCTTCTGCTTCGAGTCATTCACGGTGTGCGCGGTTAGGTACGCCAGGCTCTGTGGCCACGCTTCCGGTTTCAAGCTGTCCCATTGCGCTCACGTGGGACTGATCGCACTTCCTTCTTCGGCCAGGCGGCAGCTTGGCCCTCGGCGTCGAGGAGCTGCTTGCGCGTCATCGACTCCGCCAGTCTTTTCTTGGCAGTAGCGATCTGGGTCCTCGCTTCCAAGATGGTTCTCTCGTCGATCAGGCACTGGACGTACGCATCCATCGGATCTCGCGCAACGTCTGCTCTCTGCGGCAAGGCTTCAGTTGCTTCAAGACCAAGCGCGGGTCGATTTCCCATCAGTTCTCTCTTGAGCGGCGAGCGGGCGAGGACAAAGAAAAGGAGTTCCAAGCGGTTCGACACACCTAACTTATCAAAGATGTGAGTAAGATAATTCTTGACGGTGTGTTTGCTCAGTTTTAAGCGTTGAGCGATTTCGTCGGTTGCTAGGCCTTCCGCCACACATTCGACCACTTCCTGTTCGCGCTTGGTGAGCAAACTGGCTCCTTGCGCGTCGACCGCCTGTATCGCAGGCGCACTGCTCAGGGTGTCGAGCGCGAGTCCCAACTCCTCTCGGCTCGCCCAAATCTGACCTTCGTGCACGCACCGTATGCACTTGCACAGGCCCGTCAAAGGAGAATTCTTGGAGAAGATTCCCTTCGCGCCTGCACGAAACGCGTTCACGACACTTTGGTGCTTGCCGGAATCCAACAGTGTGATCGCCCGTAAACCGGTGTGCGTCGAGCGCAGCTCACGCAGTAGTTCAAATCCGCGGTCGGGTTGACCGTCCAGATGTGAGCTGATTACGGCAACGTCAATCGATGATCTCGCTGCGATGTCAATAACTTCACGAGAACTCGATGCGCAGCCAACTACTTGAATTGCCCGGTCGCGTCGAACCGCTTCCGCCAACAGCTCAGCATGGATGCGAATGTTACTCGCAACGACGATGCGGATCGTGCTGTTCTTGCCACGCATTACTACGCTACCTCCCGCATTTATGAGAAACATTGGGGGCCTTCGCAACAAATGCTTACTGCCAGTGCGCACCAAAGGGAGGGATTGAAGGAGACAATTTTACGACTTACTTCTCAGAAACGACAATCTTTGTGGGCCTCGGCTCCGGCGCAACCCGGGCAGATCTCGCAGCTGCCAGCACGGAACTGCAATTTCTCCCCGCTCGCACAAGAGACAAAGCTACACCCACCGTAAAGCTACACCGACCCTTCTAAACCGCCAATGGCCTACAGGAGGTCTCCGGTTGGCACTTCTGTGCCATGCAGCGGCGGCCTATCTCATCCGGAAACGGGCGGAAGTCGACCCCGGGGGCTTTTCCACAGCCTGGCTCACTTACGAATAGAGCCCTAAGAACCGCTCGGCAAGAGCTCGCCTCCCTCCCACTGGCCACAGAGCCAAACGAAACGGGGCTTGGCTTTTCCGCGGACAGTCTTGATCAGAAGTGCCGGCCTTAGCGCGCTGTACCTCTCGGAAGCGAAGTTGTGACAGCAGCTTAGGAAAACCGACGCCCCACAGCGCCTAAGTGAATGGTGAATCATGCAGTCAACAGTAGG
>Ga0187879_10002607_pt1 | contig 12220 bp, 10 predicted proteins | sample June2016WEW_19_1_FD_132423 | JGI IMG/M metagenome (GOLD analysis project Ga0187879, IMG submission 132423) | Peatland microbial communities from SPRUCE experiment site at the Marcell Experimental Forest, Minnesota, USA - June2016WEW_19_10 | ecosystem: Environmental > Terrestrial > Soil >... | reverse complement strand
TCGCCGGGCAGGCGTCGCGCTGGCGCGAGCGCGCGGCGCTTGCCGCGCTCGGCTACTGGTGGCTGGCGCTCGCCGCGCCGCTGCTCGGCCGCCGCCTGTGGCTCGCCGAGACGCCCGCCACGCCGCCCCGCGCGGTGTGGGAGGGCTCTCTGAGCGTCGCCGCCGCGCACGTGATCGCGCCGCTGTTCGTCCTCGGCGTGCTGCTCGGCGCGCTGCTGTGGGCGCTCGGCGCGGCGGTGCTGCCGTGGATCGTGCGCGGGCGCAGCGCGGCGTTCGACGTCGCCGCCGTCACCGTGTGGTCGGCCGCGCTCGCCGCCGCCGCCCCCGCGGTGGACGCGGGCCTGAGCGCCCACGCGGCGCACCCCAGCCCGCGCGGCGCCGTCCTCGGCGCCGTTCTCGGCGCGATGGTCGCGGTCGCCGCCCGTGCCCTGCGCGGCCCCGTCTGAGGGCCCCACCGAACAGGTTCCGAGCGAGGGTGCGTAGCATGGCTCACGGCTGCCGGCCGATCCGCTGAGATCGGCGCCGCGCCGACCGCCGATGAACCCGCTCAAGAGCGTCGAGACCATGATCGCCAGCCTCATCGAGGGCACCTTCGGACGGCTGTTTCGCACGGAGGTCCGCCCGATGGAGCTCGCGCGCAAGCTCGCCCGCGAGATGGACGCGCACCGCACCGTGTCGGTCTCGCGCGTGTACGTCCCCAACGAGTACGCCGTGTGGCTCTCCCCCACCGACCGCGAGCGCTACGAAGGCGTCGAGCACGAGGTCATCGACGAGCTGTGCGCGTATCTGCTCGAGCACGCCCGCCGCGAGGACCTGATCCTGTCCTCGCCGCCGCACATCGTCTTCCACACCGACGAGCGGCTCTCGCTCGGCGAATTCGGCATCCAGGCGCGGCTGGTCCGGCCGGGGGGCGAGGATGGGGAGCCCCGCGCGCCCGAACCGCGCGCGCCCGAACCGCGCCTGCACGAGGCCGGCGCGCCCGCCCGGCCCGCGTCCGGACCCGCCCACCCGCCCCCTCCCCCCGCCGGACAGGGGGAGCACGGTCAGACCATGATCTACAGCACCTCGGCGCGCGTGCGCGGCGCGGTCGAAGACGCGCACGCCCGGCGCGGGCCCCAGCGCGCGCTGCTCGCCGTCGGCGGGCGGCGGCTGCTCGTACCCCCCGGCGGTGGCACGGTCGGACGCAGCCGCGACTGCGACGTGGTGCTCGACGACGCGGGGATCTCGCGCCGGCATGCCGAGCTGCGCCCGGGCCCCGACGGCTGGACGGTCGAGGACCTCGGCTCGACCAACGGCGTGCGCGTCAACGGCGCGCCGGTGCGCGGCGCGCAGCCGCTGCGGTCCGGGGATCGCGTCGAGCTCGGCTCGACGGAGATCGTCTTCGAAGTCTCATGAGCTCGCTCGCGCCCGTATCCGTCGCCCTGAAGTTCGGCTTCCTCGCCGTTCTGTACCTGTTCCTGCTGTGGATCGCGCGCAGCGCCCGCCGCGACCTGCGCGGGACCGCCACGCCCGGCGAATCGAGCCCCACGCACGCCGCCGCCGGCGCGATCCCGCCGGACGCCACCGGCATGTACTCGGCCTCGGCGCTCGGCAGCGCGGACGTCGCGCACCGCGCACCGCGCCTGGTGATCGAGCGCGCCCCCGGCCACGAACCGGGGATGATCTACGACCTCGACGGCGACATCGTGCTCGGCCGCGGGGACCGCGCCGAGATCAGGCTCGAGGACCCGTTCGCGTCCTCCAGCCACGCGCGCGTGTACGAGCAGGGCAACATCGTGGTCATCGAAGACCTCGGCTCGACCAACGGCACCTACCTCAACGAGGAGCTGCTGCAGACGCCCAGGCCCCTGCACCCCGGCGACAGGGTGCGCATCGGCGACAGCGAATTCTCGTTCGAGGTCGACTGACATGCTGCGCGTGGCCGAGCAGTACGCGGGGACCGACACCGGGCGCCAGCGGCGCGCCAACGAGGATTCGCTGCTCGCGCGCGCGCCGCTGTTCGTGGTCGCCGACGGCATGGGCGGCGCGCAGGCCGGCGAGGTCGCCTCGCGGATCGCCGTCGAGTGCTTCCAGCCGGGGCTGCCCGACGCCTCGCATCCGGAGCTCGAGCTGGCCGCGCTCGCGCGCGCGGCCAACGCTCGCATACACGAGCTCTCGCACTCGAACGCCGAGCAGGCCGGAATGGGCACGACGCTCACCGCCGTCTACGTCGGCGAGCAGGAGGTCGCGATCGCGCACGTCGGCGACAGCCGCGCGTACTGCCTGCGCGACGGGCAGCTGCTGCGGCTGACCGACGACCACTCGCTGGTCGACGAGCTCATGCGCCAGGGCCGGCTCACGCCCGAGGAAGCGGTCGAGCATCCGCAGCGCTCGGTCATCACCCGCGCGCTCGGGCCGGAGGGGATCGTGGAGGTCGACACGCGCTCGTTCCGAGCGCGCGCGCAGGACGTGTACCTGCTGTGCAGCGACGGCCTGACGACGATGATCTCCGAGGAGGGGATCGCGGCGGTGCTGATCGCCAATCCGCGCCTGCACGACGCGGGCGAGGCGCTGATCGCGGCCGCCAACAGGGCCGGCGGCCGCGACAACATCACCGTCATCCTGATCCGCCTGGAGGAGGTCCACGTAGCGGAGGCGCCGCCGGCCGAGGACCACGCGACGATGGTCGGGGTCCCGGCGGTGCCCGCGCCGCCGGCCGCGCCGCAGGCGCCGGCCGCCCCGTCGACCGCCCCGACCGGAGACGGCGCGGTGATGGTCGGGGCGCCGCCGCTCTCCGCGCCGGCTGTCCAGCGCACGCCCCGCACCCCGCGCGCGCCCGCGCCGGGAGCTGCGCGGGACGGGCGCGGGCGCCGGCGAGTACCGCACGCGGGCGCGCTCGTGCTCACGCTCGTCGTGCTGGGGCTGATCGGCTGCGCCGGCTATCTGGCGCTGCAGTCGGTGTACTTCATCGGGACCAACGGCCGCGGCCTGGTGACGCTGTACGAGGGCCTGCCGTACCGCCTGCCGGGCGGCCTGACGCTGTACAGCAGCCAGTACGTCTCCGGCGTCAGCGCCTCGACGCTCAGCCCGGAAAAACGACACACGCTGCTCGACCACTCGCTGCGCTCGGAAGGCGACGCCGGCGCGCTGATCCGCAGCCTCGAACTGGAACAGCTCGAATGAGGCGCGCGCGGTGAACCGCCCGATCATCCGCCTGTACGGGCTCGTGGCCGTGCTGTTCGCGCTGCTCGTCGCGTTCACCTCGCGCTGGACGATCTTCGAAGCCTCCTCGCTGCGCGAAAACCCGCTGAACGCGCGCAGGGTGCTGGAGCAGGAGCGGATCGCGCGCGGCGCGATCGTCGCCGCGGACGGCACCGTCCTCGCGCGCAGCGTGCGTGGCGCCGAAGGCACGTACGAGCGCGTCTACCCGACGGGCGAACTGTTCGCCGCTCCGATCGGCTTCGACTACATCGACCTCAATCGCGGCACCGCCGGCCTGGAGCGCTTTCGCAACAAGGAACTGAACGGCCAGAGCTCGACCAACCTGCAGGGCGTGCTCGACGAGCTGCAGGGCAAGGAACCCCAGGGCGAGAAGGTCGTCACCACGCTCGTCCCGCGCGCGCAGCGCGCCGCGATGGCGGCGCTCGGCGAACACGACGGCGCGGTCGTCGCCCTGGACCCGCGCACGGGGGCCGTGACGGTGATGGCCTCCAAGCCGAGCTACGACCCCAACGCGCTGCGCTCACGGGTGGCCAGCGCCCAGCAGGAACGCGAAATGAGCGCCAACCCGCCGACCAAGTCGGAAGTCAACCGCGCCACGCAGTTCGGCTACGCGCCGGGCTCGACGTTCAAGATCGTCACCGCCACGGCCGCGATCGACACCGGCGCGTACACGCCGGAATCGACCGTCGAAGGGCGCAACGGCATCCTCGTCTCGGGGAAGCTGCTGCAGAACGACAACGCCGAGAGCTTCGGCCCGATCACGCTCACCTACGCTCTCGCCCACTCGGTCAACACCGTGTGGGCGCAGGTGGCCGAGCACGTGGGCAAGCGCACGCTCGGGCGCTACATGGAACGCTTCGGCTTCGACCGCAAGCCGCGGCTCGACTACCCCGCGGAAGAGATGTCCGCCAGCGGCGAGCACATCGGCGAAGGCGTCGTCGCGCCGACGAGCCCGCTGGTCGACGTCGGGCGCATGGGCATCGGCCAGGACAAACTGATGGTGACGCCGCTGCAGATGGCGGAGGTCGCCGCCGCGGTGGCCGACCGCGGCAGGCTGATGGTCCCCCACCTGACCCAGCGCGTCGTCGACTCCGAAGGGCGCACCGTGCAGACGATCTCCCCGCGCGTGCAGTCGGTCGTCATGAAACCGTCCACGGCCGCCGCCGTCACCTCGATGATGGAAGCGGTCGTCAGGGAAGGGACGGGCACCGCGGCGCAGATCCCGGGCATTCAGGTGGCGGGCAAGACGGGCACCGCGCAGACGCAGTTCGGCGATGCGATCAACAACGTGTGGTTCATCGCGTTCGCCCCCGCCACCGATCCCGCGGTCGCGGTCGCGGTGACGCTGAAGGCCGTCCCCGGGGAAGGCGCCACGTACGCCGCGCCGGTCGCCAGGGCCGTGATCGAAAGCCTGCTGAGGCCCGCGCCATGATCGAGCCCGAGACGATCATCGACGGGCGCTACAGGGTGATCTCGCGCCTGGGCTCCGGCGGCATGGCCGACGTGTACCTCGCGCAGGACCAGCTGCTGGGCAGGGACGTCGCGGTGAAGGTGCTGCACCACCACTTCTCCGAAGACCAGGAGTTCGTCGAGCGCTTCCGCCGCGAGGCGTCGAGCGCGGCGGCGCTGTCGCACCCGAACATCGTCGCGATCTTCGACCGCGGCGAGTGGAACGGCACGTACTACATCGCGATGGAGTACGTCGCCGGGCGCACGCTGAAGACGATCGTGCGCGAACACGGCGCGCTCGACCCGGCGGCGGCGATCGACATCGTCGTGCAGATCCTGCGCGCCGCGCGCTTCGCCCACCGGCGCGGCGTCATCCACCGCGACCTGAAGCCGCACAACGTGATCCTCGACGAAGAGGGTCGCGCGCGGGTCACCGACTTCGGGATCGCGCGCGCGGGCGCGTCGGACATGACGCTGACCGGCTCGATCATGGGCACCGCCCAGTACCTGTCCCCCGAGCAGGCGCAGGGGCTCGCGGTCAGCGCCGCCTCGGACCTGTACTCGATCGGGGTGATCCTGTACGAGCTGCTCACCGGCGTGGTCCCGTTCGAGGGCGAGACGGCGGTGGCGATCGCCTTCAAGCAGGTCTCAGCCGAGCCGTATCCGCCGAGCGCGCTGAACCCGGCGCTGCCGCATACGCTCGACGCGGTCGTCCTGCGCGCGCTCGCCAAGGATCCCGCCCAGCGCTACGCGGACGCCGACGAGCTGATCGCGGCGCTCGAGCGCGAGCGCCAGCTGCTGCCCGCGCTCTCCGGCGCGGCCGCCACCACGGCGATCCCCGACGGCTACGTTCATCACGCGCAGCCCCAGCCCCCGCGGACCGGCTCGCTGCTGCTCGCGCAGCCCGGCACCGGGCAGTACGAGCTGGAGGGCGGCGCGCCGCCGGACGATCGCCGCCGGCGTCGCCGGCGCGGCCTGCTGTGGGCGCTCGCGGCGGTGCTGGTCGCCGGCCTGGCGGTGGCGGCGGTGCTGCTGACGCAGTCCACCAAGTCGGTGACGGTGCCGAGCGTGACCGGACAGACCGAACAGGCCGCCGGCGCCGCGCTGCGCGCGGCCGGCCTCTACCCCGTGCCCTCGCTGGCGCCGAGCGCGAGCGTCCGCAGCGGCCTGGTGATCAGCCAGTCGCCGGCCGCGGGCGCCGTGGCGAAGAAGGGCGCGCATGTGAACATAGTCGTGTCTGGGGGCCCCCAGACCGTGCCGCTGATGGACGTCACCGGGCTCACCGAAGCCAAGGCCGCGGCCGAGCTGCGCAAGGCGCACTTCAAGACGAAGACCAAGCCCGAAGCCAGCAAGACGGTCGAAGCCGGGCGCGTGATCGCCACGGAGCCGCCCGCGGAAACCGAGGTCCAGGAAGGCCGCGTGATCACCCTGCTCGTCTCCAGCGGCCCTGCGCCGGTGCACGTCCCCGACGTCGTCGGCTCGACGCTGGAAGCGGCCGAAGCGACGCTCACCAACGCAGAACTGGCAGTGGGCACGGTCACCAAGCGGGTCTCGAGCACGCAGCCCGCGGGTACCGTGCTCGCGCAGTCCCCGAGTACGGGCACCCCGGTGCACGCCGGCGAGAAGGTCAACCTGACGATCGCCAAGGCGCCGAGGGAAGTCGAAGTCCCGAACGTCGTCGGCGCGGCCGAAGCGGCGGCCGCGGCCGCGCTCAAGCACGCCGGCTTCACGTCGAGGTCCGAACCGCGGGCGACGAGCGAACAGTCGCAGGTCGGCGTGGTCCTCGAACAGAGCCCGGCGGGCGGCGCGCACGCCCGCAAGGGGGCGACCGTGACGATCGTCGTCGGCAAGCTCGGCACCGCGACCACGACGCCGACCACGACAACGGGAACGACCACCACGACGACCACGCCGCCGGCGACGCCTCCCGCCGAATGACTCGCGCCGCGGACACCCTGCCCGGTGCGCCCGGCGAGGCTCCCGCGGCTGCGGAGCCGCTCACCGTCGCCGTGCTCGCCGGCGGGCGCTCCTCCGAGCACGACGTGTCGCTGTCCTCCGGCGGGGGGGTGCGCGAGGGACTGCGCGACGCCGGGCACGAGGTCGTGTGGGTGGAGATCGGCCGCGACGGGGTGTGGCGGTGCGGCGGGCAGCCGCTGAGCGTCACGCCGGCGGGCGGGCTGCTCGGGGTCGACGTCGCGTTCCCGGTGCTGCACGGCCCGTTCGGCGAGGACGGGACCGTTCAGGGGCTGCTGGAGACGCTCGATGTCGCGTACGTGGGCGCGGGCGTGGCCGCGTCGGCGGTGTGCCTGGACAAGGTCCTGTTCAAGGAGCTGATGTCGGCGCTCGGCGTTCCGCAGGTCGACTACGTGGGCGTGCGGGCCGAGCGCTTCAGGCGCGCGCGCGCGCAGGTGCTCGCGGAGATCGCCGCGCTGGGCCTGCCGGTGTTCGTCAAGCCGGCGCACCTGGGCTCCTCGATGGGCATCGTCAAGGTGAGCGCCTCCGAGCACGTCGCGGACGCGCTCGGGGAGGCGTTCGCGCACGACGGGCTGGCGATCGTCGAGGCGATGGCGTACGGCACGGAGGTCGAGTGCGGCGTGCTCGGCGCGCTCGCGTCCGAGCGCGACGCCGGCGAGGCGGCGCACGCGTCCGAGCCCGGGGAGATCGTGTTCTCCGGGGAGTTCTACGACTTCGGCGCGAAGTACTCGCCCGGCGGCATGGAGCTGAAGATCCCCGCGCGGATCTCCGCGAGCGCGCGCGAGCAGGTCAGGCGGCTGGCCGTCGACGCGTTCCTCGCCGCCGGCTGCGACGGGCTCGCGCGCGTGGACTTCTTCGTGGACGGCGAGCGCGTGCTGGTCAACGAGCTGAACACGATGCCCGGCTTCACGCCGACGAGCGTGTACGCCAAGCTGCTGGGCGCCTCCGGCGTTCCCTACCCGCAGCTGCTCGACCGCCTCTGCCGGCTGGCGCTCGAGCGCCACGAGGAGCGCCGCGCGTACAGCTACTGAGCTACTTGAACAGCGTCAGCTCGTTGAGCGTCGCCGAGTCCGTGCCGGGCGGCAGCGTGGTCAGCCACACGAGGTAGTAGCGGTACGGGCGCCCGGATCGCGCCAGCGGGATGCGTTCGCCGTCGTGGACGTCCGTGCTGGCGCCCACAGGGCCCTGCCAGCCGCGCGCGCTCAGCGGCGTCGAGTTGCCGTAGGGCAGTTCCAGTTCGATGTGGTCGGCGGCGTAGATCTGCACGGAGAAGCCGGGCGTCGGCGTTTGGATCTCGATCGCCTTGGCGAGCACGCTCGGAGCCGCGTCCAGGTAGACCCCGAGGCCGACGCCGCCGGCCTTCTTGAGCGTGCCGTCGTAGTACTGCTCGGTGCTCCACGTGGTGTTGGGGTCGCCATCGACGAGATTCTCGATCTGGTCGCGGTTTTCCGGGCCGGTGCCGAACGGGTTGTAGGCGTGGGCGGCCGTCTGGCTGAGCTGCACCGGTTCCAGGCCCGCGTTCGAGGCGATGCCCGGCGTCACGCCGGTGCCCCGGTGGGTGTTGGGGGCGGCGGCGATCAGCGCGATCGCGACGATCGCGACGAGCAGCGCGAGCGATACGACCCAGCGCGCCGGGTGGCGCATGCGCCACGGCAGCCGGCGCCGGGCGGGCCCCGGCAGCGTGCGCAGCACGGTCGTCACCTCGCCGGTGGCCTGGCCGGCGCGGGCGGCCTCGACCGCGAGCACCTCCTCGAGGTCGGCGATCATGCTCGCCGCGTCGGCGTAGCGGCGCGTGAGGTCCTTGCTGACCGCGCGCTCGACGACCGCGGCGGTGGCCGCGGACAGCTCGGGGCGCAGGCGCTGCACGTCGGGGACGTCCTCGCGCACGTGCTTCATCGCCACCGCCACGGGCGAGCTGCCGTGGAACGGGACCTCGCCGGTGAGCATCTCGAACAGCACGACGCCCAGCGAGTACAGGTCCGACTGCCCGGTGACGGCCTGCCCGAGAGCCTGCTCGGGCGAGACGTAGTCGGTGGTGCCGAGCACGCGTCCGGCCATCGTCAGCCCTTCCTCGGTCAGCGTGCGCGCGATCCCGAAGTCGGTGATCTTCGCCCCGCCTTCCTCGCTGATGAGCACGTTGTGCGGCTTGACGTCGCGGTGCACGATCTGGCGTTCGTGGGCGGCGCCGAGCGCGCGCGCGATCTCGATCGCGTAGGCGATCGCCTGCGGGATGTCGAGCGGGCCCTCGCGGCGGATGACGTCCTTGAGCGTCTCGCCGTGGACGTACTCGAGCATGATGTACGGCGTGCCGGTCGCCCCGTGAGGGTGGGTGGGGTTCGATTCCTCCCCGTCCGGCGAGGGCTCCTCGCCGGCGTCGATCACGGTGACCACATGCGGGTGGTTGAGCTGCGCCACCGAGCGCGCCTCCCTGCGGAAGCGCTCGAGCTGGTCGGAGTCGGCGGCGATCTCGCGGTGCATCAGCTTGATCGCGACCGGGCGCTCGAGCACCGTGTCGAAGGCGCGGTAGACGGTCGACATGCCGCCGCGCCCGATCTCGGCGTCGAGCCGATAGCGCCCGCCGATCACAGTCCCCAGGAGAGTCATCGGCATCTATTGTGCGCGCACGCTAGGCGGCGTCGCGCGGGCGCGTCATCACGAGCGCCGCGAGCACGAGGCGGTAGAGCGAGTAGGGCCACAGGGATTGGCCGTCGCGCAGCCGGCGATCCAGCAGCCGGGCGCTCGCCAGCGTGGAGAGGAACGCGGCCCCGCCGCCCAGCGCCAGCGCCGCGCGCTGCTCGCGCGGCACGCCCTCGCGGCGCATGCGCGCGCCCTTGAGCACACCCGCGCCGAAGATCACCGGCAGGCCCGCGTGCCAGGAGAGCGCCTGCGCGGCGCCGCGTCCGAATCCGCGCGCCCGCGCCGCGGTGAGCGCGGCCCCGTTGCGCGACACGCCGGGGATCAGCGCGGCCGCCTGCCCGAGCCCGAGCGCGAGCCCGTCGCGCGCGGTCGCATCCTCCTGGGCGCGGGCCGCCCCGGCGCGATCCGCGCCCGCCCGCCCGTCGGCGAGCGCCATCGCCACGGCGCCGGCGGCCAGGCCGGCGGCGATCGAGCGCGGCCCGCCGAGGCATCGCTCGATCGGCCCGCCGAGCGCGTAGCCGGCGAGCGCCGGCGGCGCCAGCGCGAGCGCGATCACGCCCGCCCGCCGGCGGTCCAGCCGCGCGGCGTCGCGCAGCAGCTCGCGGCGCATGTGCAGCGCGAGCGCGATGCCCGCGCCGGCGTGCAGGGCGACCTCGAAGGACTTGCGCCGCTCGCCGTCCAGCCGCGCGTACGGCCAGCCGGCGAGCCACGGGATCAGCGTCGTGTGCGCGGATGAGGAGACCGGCAGCAGCTCGGCGGGGCCCTGCAGCAGGCCCAGCGCCACGGCGTGGCCAAGCGGGAGCGCGTCCCCGGTCTCAGCCCGCGGCATCGGCCGCCGGGTCGCGGCGCGCTCGCCGCCGGCGCACGAGCGCGTAGACGACGCCCACGACGACCAGCGCGACGATCGCGTAGTCGACGTACTCGAAGCCCTTGCGCACGCTCGTCCAGTCGCCGCCGAGCGCGTGGCCGGCGAGCGCCAGGCCGAGCACCCACGGGAACGTGCCGATCAGCGAGAACACGGTGAAGCGCCAGAGCGGCATCCGCGCGACGCCCGCGGGCAGCGACACGAACGCCCTGACCAGCGGCACCACGCGCCCGAACAGGACGACCGTCTCGCCGTGGCGCTGGAACCATTGATCGCCGCGTTCGATCTGCTTTGGCCCCATGTGAAGCTTGGCGCCGTGGCGTTCGAACAGCTCCAGGCGCCCGCCGCGCCCGACCGCGTAGGCGAGCCACGAGCCGACCATCGTGCCGATCAGGCCCGCGAGCACGATCCCGACGATCGTCAGGTGGTGGTGGGAGGCGCTCTGGCCGGGGTCGGCGACGGCGAAGCCGGCGAACAGCATCACGACCTCGGATGGGATCGGGATGCACGCGCTGGAGATCGCCATCAGCGCGAAGATCCCCGGCAGTCCGGCGTCGCGCACGAAGTGCGACGTTTCGTTGACCAGCGTTTCGGAGATCGAGGCGAGGACGAGCACGGGCCGGGCAACGATAGCGGCGATCCGGGGCCGATCGCCGCGGATCGTTACCGTCCCCTCGCGCATGCGCATCTGGATCGATCTGACGAACAGCCCGCACGTGCTGGTGATGCGCCCGGTGATCGAGCGCCTGCGCGCGGACGGCCACGACGTGCGCGTGACGGCGCGCGACTTCGCGCAGACGATCGAGCTGTGCGAGCGCCTGCAGATCGCGCACACGCAGATCGGCCGCCATCGCGGCGAACGGCTCGGCGCGAAGGCGCTCGGGCTGGCGTCGCGCTCGGCGGCGCTCGTGCGCTGGGCTCGCGCCGATGCGCGCGCCGCCGGCGCGGGCTTCGACATCGCCCTCGGCCACGGCTCCAACGACGTGACCGTCGCGGCCGCCGTGCTGCGCATTCCGAGCGCGACGATGTTCGACTACGAGTGGGCGACGGTGCAGCACAACGTCAACTGCCGGCTGGCGAGAGCGGTGGTCGTGCCCGACGCGATCCCGCCCCAGCGCCTGGAGCGCTACGGGGCGAAGGGCAAGGTGCGCGCGTACGAGGGGCTGAAGGAGGAGTACTACCTGGCGGACTTCGAGCCCGACGATGCGGTGCTGGGAGAGCTCGGCCTGGACCCCGCCCGCCCGATCGTGGTCGTGCGCACGCCGCCGGAAGTCTCGCTGTACCACCGCTTCGAGAACGACCTGTTCGGGCAGGTGCTGGCACTGCTCAGCGTGGCCGCGTCCGAGCACGGGACGCAGGCGGTGGTGCTGCCGCGCGTGGCGTCCCAGCGCGAGGAGCTGCGGCGCGTGGCGGGCTTCGTGGTCCCCGAGCACGCGGTCGACGCGCAGTCGCTGATCGCGTACGCCGACCTCGTGATCTCCGCCGGGGGCACGATGAATCGCGAGGCGGTCGCGCTGGGCACGCCCGTCTACACGACCTTCCAGGGTCGCCTGGGCGCGGTCGACGAGCGGCTCATCGGCGAAGGCAGGCTGCGCATGCTCGCGTCGCCCGAGGAGCTCGATCTGGGCCGGCGCACCCCCTTCGGCGGCGCCGGCGAGCGCGCCGACGCCAAGCCGCGCGTGCGCCGCGATCCGCGCGTGCTCGTCGAGCTATTGCTCTCGCCCGTCTCCAACTGAGACAAAGCGCCGCGGTCGGGTACGCCGGAGTCGGGGTCGGCCCTTACAATCTTGGCAATGCGCCGACGGATCCGCTCGGCGGCCCTGCCCCTCCACCGTCACTCGCTGCCGCAGCTCGCAGTGGACGGGGCGTTGGTCGCGCTCGCGTACTACCTCGCCTTCCAGCTTCGTTTCACCACGAAGCTGCCGCCCCACTACGCGGATCTGCGCTCGGACACCATCTGGTGGGTGCTCGCGGGGAGCCTGCCGGTGCTGGTGCTCGCGCGCGTCTACCAGCGCCACTGGCGCTACTCGGGTCAGCGCGACTACGAGGCGGTGGTGCTCGCGGTGGTGCTGATCGTGCTGCTGACGGTGGCCG
>Ga0187879_10002605_pt1 | contig 12224 bp, 10 predicted proteins | sample June2016WEW_19_1_FD_132423 | JGI IMG/M metagenome (GOLD analysis project Ga0187879, IMG submission 132423) | Peatland microbial communities from SPRUCE experiment site at the Marcell Experimental Forest, Minnesota, USA - June2016WEW_19_10 | ecosystem: Environmental > Terrestrial > Soil >... | reverse complement strand
CAGCCGAAGCGTCGCGCCGTCTGTCCAGAAACTGGATTTGGTGGGCGATGATTTCCGTCCGGTATCGTTTGCCGCAGGTGACGATGCGGCGCCACCGTCGCGGAGAAATTCTGCCAATCGAAGGTCAGCTACGGTAGCGATGTGAGGCGGCGCGCTCAACGCGCCGACTGACGCGCGGGGTCGTGCGGTGGCCGTCAGAAGATTTGAAACTTCCCGAAACAGCGCTCCAACGTAAGCGGCCGAAAGCCATAGTGATAAAGTGTAGCCTTCACGGGTTGCTTAAAGAGGTCGACACGATTGCGGCGGTTCGACCAGTCAATGTGGTGTTCCCAGTAAATGTTGCGATCCACGTAATAGGGTATAGAGATGACGAGCCTGGTGTCGCCCGGATAAATCTGTTGTTCGCTGTTGCGAGATGAAACCCGGAAAAAGGCGACATCTCGAGTGCTTTTTTCTTGGACGTACGACGGTTGTGCTTCTCGACTGGATACGACGAGCGCCGGCATCACGAGATCGATGTGGTACGCACCGAGCGGCTCGGTGCCGCAGTTTGTCAGAGTAACTTGAAGGCAATAGTCGTGACGCTCGCCCGTGATCTGCTTCTTCGCATAGGAGATATCGATCTCGGCGGACGAATCCGTTTGTTGTGGTTGCGCTTTCCCCTCCAACTCTGCGAGCGCGGACGACTCCGCCTTGGCCTTCCACTCTCGGAGAGCTTCGGCTGGATAACGCTCTGAGTCGTTATCGATCAGTTTTGCGCAATTCTGGCACAGCCAGATCCCGTTATCAGCGAATTCGCGCTGCTGTGACGACAGCGAAAGGTCGTAGCGAGGGCCGCCGGGGGAAGCAGCCGTAATGTGAGCGCCGACCCCGATGTTGATGATGTAAGGGGATTCCGTTCTTGGTCCGGTCGTGAGCTTTCGGCAGGAGGGGTTCGAGCACCTGACGCCAACGCGCTTCGCCAAGCGGTCCAGCGTCTGCTTCGAAAAGTCGTCTCGATCCATGCTCAACCGTTTGCCGCCCAACGTGCCGTTAAACAGCCCGCGCCGACTATTAACGCTGAACTGCATCCGGCGCTCTATCCGACGCCATGCTACTGCAAGATTCAAATGCTGTCGACGTGAGGCCGGTGATCATAGTGGATATTCCGGCGGTTTCAGGGGCGGCGGGAGGGATTAGCTCTCGGAGGCGGTGAATTCATCTTCCTTGCCGGCCATCTCGAGCGACATCCCGCGAGTTTCGTCGATCATCAGACCGAACAGGATCGCAGCCGGGATTCCAATAATCGACAGCGCGCCGACGACGATCGACAGCCCGCCCATCGCGTTCGCCAGCATCGCGACCGCGGCATTGGAAATGACCGCGCCGATCGCGCCGACCAGTGCGAACCAACCGATCATCGTGCCGCGCAGCGGCGTGGGAAACAGTTCGGTCGCCGCCGCGTTGATCGCGACGGTGCCTCCGTTGTCGCATACGTTGAACCAGAAAAAGCCGCCCGCCAGCCACATCAACGGCCACGCGAAATGCGCCGGCGGTCCCCAGAAAAACCACAAATGTCCGGCGGTGATGAAAATTCCGAAGCCGACCGTGGTCGGCACGCGGCCGAAGCGCTCCGCGGCCCACGCGCCGAGCGGAAACCCCACCAATCCTAATCCGCCGGCGACGATCGTCATCGTGCTGGCGGCGGCTGCCGACAGGCCGACAACGGAAACCGCGTGGTAGTAGCCAAAGGCGTTGGCGGCGGTGGTCGAGATTGCGACGGCCAGCGCGCATACGATCATGGTGATCGAACGTTTGCGGTAGAGCGGCTGAAAGACGTCGTAAAAGTGCGACCTGGCGGTGAATCCCGCACTTTCAGAGAGTTCCCATCGCTCGCTCTCAGGCAACAACCGCGCCATCGCGGGCAGCATGGCGATTCCCGCCGCCGAAATCACGAACATCCATCGCCACGACCATCCGTAGGCGACGAAGATCGGCATGAGGAAAACGCAGAATCCGGCTCCGACCGCGCCCGCCAGACCGCCGAAGCTCTGGCCGCGTGCGCGACGGGCAATGGGGAGCTCCTCGGAAAGCATCACGATACAGCCGGCGCCGGCGGCGCCGAGGACCGCGTAGAGCGCGATCTGAAATGCGGTGAACGCGACAAAATTGGTCGAGAGCGCGGTCGCGATGCTGCAAACGGGCATCGCGGCGACGCACCACAGGATCATGCGGCGGCGTCCGTGCCTGTCGATCATCCGTGAAAGCGCGAGTGCGCCCAGGGCCGAGAGCGAGATCCACGCGAACAGGCGGGCGATGGCGGCGCCGTCGAGGTTGAAGCTCGTTCCGATCCACGGCGCCGCGACCGAGATAATCGAGGCCGCGAAGCCCTGGTAGAAGAGCATCGCTACCAGCGCGATGACGGTCACCCGCTCGCGCCGGGCGGACTCGATGGCGGCGTCGAGCTGCTCGTGATTCGGGGCCGTCGGCGGCGCGGGATCATTCACCAAATGAATTCGCGGACTCTCAGACGTCGGCCACCAGCTCAAACACCGGAGTGCGCGACGCGACGGTGCGAAACGCGTCGGCGGGCGAGCCGGCCGGCACCTCGAAGAAACGCTGAACCTGGGAGGCGAAGCGATCGAGGAACGCTTTGATAATCTCGGGCTTGTCGGCATCGTCAAGCTCGCGAACCGTCAACGATTCGAAACTGGCGCCGCGCCGCAGCACGACGCGACCGGCGGCGCGCGCGTTGCGGGCCCAGGCAGTCTGGCCGCGTGCAGCCACCAGCCATCGCCGACCCTGGAATTCGAGGAGGTTGACGGGGGTGGTGAAGGTCGTCCCCGATTTTCTGCCGCGGACCTCGAGCAGGCGCATGTATCCGGGCGCGATTCCGAGCTTAACGGCCAGGCCCATCAGGCGGTTAAAGAATCGAGCGAGCGCGCTTTCCTTCTGAAAAGTCTCGGGCATGATGCAGGGGCCTCCGCAGCGAGCATATATGGCGAGCATCTACGGTGCATGGACGCTGTTATCCAAGCAGATGATATTCGGGTTGGTAGGTCTGCGATCGGACGAATTGCGCGATATCTTTCGGCGCCGGGACGCGCGCCAGGCCGCGCGCGAAAATCACCTCCGCCACGCGCTCGGCAGCATATAACTCGGTGTTGAGTATCGTTGACACGGGAGGGTAGATGAGGCCGGCATCGAGCTCGGCCGGACTCACCTGCTCCGCCACCGCGCGAGCGGCGGCTATGAACATCTCATCGGTCACGCGCCGCGCGCGGGTCGCATAGACCGCCAGACCTATCGCGGGAAAGATGTAAACGTTGTTCCCCTGTCCGGGCACAAGGGTCCTGCCGTTGAGGAGCACCGGAGCAAACGGGCTTCCGCTGGCGAAGATGGCGCGGCCTCCCGACCAGCGGTAAGCCTCCTCCGCCGAGCACTCGGAGTGCGAGGTCGGATTTGAGCAGGCGAAGATAATCGGGCGCCGGTTGATTCGCGCCATCGCTTCGATCACGCGCTGGTTGAAGGCCCCGGCAACCGTGCTGACACCGATGATCGCCGTCGGCTTGAGCGACTCGATCGCATCAGCAAAATCTCTGGTCGGCGAGTGGCGATGCGCGTAAGGCTTGTGGAAATCCGCCAGGTCATTACGGGTTGTTTCCAGCAGTCCGTTTATGTCGAACAACCACAGTCGAGCGCGCGCATCCTGGGCTGAAATCCCCTCGAGCATCAACCTTTCGGTCAACAGTCCTGCGATTCCGATAGCGGCTGAACCGGCGCCGAGGAACAGGAAGGTCTGCTCGGAGAGTTTCCCGCCGGTGGTGCGAAGCGCTCCAAGAATTCCCGCAAGGGCGACCGCCGCGGTGCCCTGGATGTCATCGTTGAAGCAGCAAATCCGGTCGCGGTAGCGGGCAAGCAGCCGGATGGCGTCGGCGCCTGCCCAATCCTCGAACTGGACGCAGCAATTGGGGAACTCTTCCTGGACCGCGGTTATGAATTCTTCGACAAACTCATCCAACTGCGCGACTGCCGGGCGCGTCTGCCGCAAGCCCAGGTAGAGCGGGTCGCGCAGCAACGTCTCATTGTTAGTGCCACAGTCGATGAGGATGGGCAGAGAGTACTGCGGCGGCACGCCGGCGCATGCGGTGTAGAGCGCCAGCTTGCCGATCGGGATTCCCATCCCGTTTGCGCCGAGATCGCCAAGCCCCAGAATTCGCTGCCCGCTGCTGACCACGATGAAGCGCACGTCGCGCTGCGGCCAATTGCGGAGAATTTCGCGGACGCGGCCCTTGCGTTTGATCGACAGGTAAAGGCCCCTGGGGCGGCGCATGATATGGCCAAACTGCAGGCAGGCCTCGCCCACCGTCGGCGTATAGACGAGCGGCAGGAATTGCACCGGGTCCGACATGAGCACGCAGAAAAAGAGCGTTTCGTCGTTATCCTGCAGTTGCGACAAGTAGATATACTTTTCCAGATCGTTCGGCTTCTGCGACAACTGAAGGTGCACCCGCTGGATCTGAGCTTCCTCGGAATCGATCCCTTCCGGTAAGAGACCGAGCAGGCCCAGCGCCTCGCGCTCAGACTCAGTGAACGCGGTCGATTTATTCAGTTGCGGATCGCGCAGAAGCGCCAAGCCGCGCGGTATACCCGTCATTTTGCTTTTGCTGTCCTCCAATCCAATCCTGATTTTCAGGTCCACCTCGCCGATCCTATCATGGGAAGATGCTGGTCTTGGCAAGCTCGACGCGCTCGCTGCCGGCGGCCCTCCTTCGCACCACCCTGATCGCATTCAAGCCGGTGTGAATAAAGGCTTTTCAAGCGCGATATAAATTTAGTAGTTTGCAAGTAAAATGGAAATCGGAGATTACGGTCCCACGGTGGTTGGATTGCATTTTTCACCGCCGTTGAATAGGAATTACGTCTCACAAATTTCGACGTGGAGTGCATGAAGTGACGCCCAATCCCGACGCAATTAGTTCGCCGACCAGCAGCCGCGCGTTGCGCGATTGGGTCAAGGAAGTCGCCCTGCTGACCCGCCCCGATGCGGTTGTGTGGTGCGACGGTTCCGAAGCGGAGAAACATCGCCTCACCAGACAGGCGGTCGCCGCGGGAATACTCATCGAGCTCAATCAGGCCAAACGGCCCGGCTGCTACCTGCATCGCTCGAATCCCAACGACGTCGCGCGCACCGAACAACTGACCTTCGTCTGCACTCCGAACAAAATAGACGCCGGTCCCACCAACAATTGGTCCGATCCCGCCGAGACATACGCCAAGTTGCGCGGATGGCTCGACGGCTCGATGCGCGGGCGCACGATGTACGTGGTGCCGTACGTGCTGGGCCCGCTCGGCTCGCCGTTCTCGAAGGTCGGCATCGAGCTCACCGACAGCGTCTACGTCGTGCTGAACATGCGAATCATGACGCGGATGGGCGCGGCGGCGCTCGATCAACTTGGCGAGTCGGGCGATTTCAATCGCGGAATTCATTGCACGCTCGATTTGAATCCCGAGCGCCGCCTGATTTGCCACTTCCCGCAGGACAACACGATCATCTCGGTCGGCAGCGGCTACGGCGGCAACGCACTTCTCAGCAAGAAATGTTTCGCGCTTCGAATAGCAAGTTCGCTCGGCCGCGACGAAGGTTGGCTCGCCGAGCACACGCTGATCCTCGGCCTGCAAAGTCCCGACGGCGACACCACCTATATAGTGGCCGCGTTCCCGAGCGCATGCGGCAAGACCAATCTCGCGATGCTGACGCCGCCGGCCGAGTTCAAGGGCTGGAAGGTCTTCACGGTCGGCGATGATATCGCGTGGATACGGGTCGGTTCCGACGGCGGCCTGTGGGCGGTCAATCCCGAGAACGGCTACTTCGGCGTCGCGCCCGGCACCAGCGCAAAATCGAATCTGAACGCGATGAAGACGGTCGAGCATGATTCGATTTTCACCAACGTCGCGATGACCCCCGACGGCGACGTGTGGTGGGAAGGGATGGATGTGCCCGCGCCCGACGGTTTGCTCGACTGGCAGGGGCGCCCGTGGAAAAAAGGCACGCAGGACAAGGCCGCGCATCCGAACAGCCGCTTCACGGCTCCGATGCGCAACAATCCCGCCTGGTCGCCCCAAGCGGACGATCCCAGGGGTGTGCCGATCTCCGCGATCATCTTCGGCGGACGCCGCGCCTCGACGGTGCCGCTCGTGCTCGAATCGATCGACTGGACACATGGCGTCCTCATGGGCGCCACGATGGGTTCCGAAACGACGGCCGCGGCTTCAGGAGCGGTCGGCGTGTTGCGGCGCGATCCGATGGCGATGCTGCCGTTCTGCGGCTACAACATGGGCGATTATTTCGCTCACTGGCTCAAGATGCGCAGCGCGATCAAGAAACCGCCGCGCGTGTTCATGGTCAACTGGTTTCGCAAGGACGCCGCCGGCAACTTTATCTGGCCCGGCTACGGCGAAAACCTGCGCGTGCTCAAATGGATGTTGGATCGAATCCATGGACGCGCCGGCGGCCGCCAGACGCCGGTGGGAATCGTTCCCAATGAGGCAGACCTCGATCTCAAGGGCCTCGATCTGCCCAAGAGCGCCGCGCGAGACGCGCTCGCCGTAGATCTCGCGGATTGGAAGGCGGAACTCGAATCCGCCGGCGAATTCTTCGAAAAGATCGGTCCGACGATGCCGGAGGAATTGAGGGAACGCCGTCAGGCGATCCTCAAATCGCTGCACGGCGACGCGTCCGTGCAGCAACTCGCCGCCGACGGCTGATAGGTTCGCAGGCTACCCGGCTGCTGATAGTTCGCAGGCTACGCCGCGCCCGCGCCGCACCCTCTGTCATCCTGACTACGCGAGGCGCCAAGGCCGTCATCCGGAATCGCGAAGCGCCAAAGGCCGTCATCCTGACGACGCGAGCAACGCCCCCGCGCCGCACCGTCTGTCATCCTGACGACGCGAGCCGCGCCCTCCGTCATCCTGACGACGCGAGCAACGCGAGCCGAGGAAGGACCTCGGACAGCTTCGCGCCAGCGAAGCCGGTACCGGTTCCGCAATCGCGAAGCGCCAAGGCCGCCATCCGGACGACGCGAGCGACGCGCCCGCGCCGCACCCTCTGTCATCCTGACGACGCGAGCGACGCGAGCGAAGGGAAGGACCTCGGACAGCTTCGCGCCAGCGAAGCCGGTACCGGTTCCGCAATCGCGAAGCGCCAAGGCCGTCATCCTGACAACGCAAGCAACGCGAGCAACGCGCCCGCGCCGCACCCTCTGTCATCCTGACGACGCGAGCGACGCGAGCGAAGGGAAGGACCTCGGACAGCTTCGCGCCAGCGAAGCCGGTACCGGTTTCCGGAATCCCGAAGCGCCAAGGCTGTCATCCTGACTGAAGCGAGCAACGCGAGCGAAGGGAAGGACCTCGGACAGCTTCGCGCCAGCGAAGCCGGTACCGGTTCCGGAATCGCGAAACGCTCCTTTGCTGACGTCGTCGCGCAAGCCTCCGGATCCGCGGGCAGCTTCAGGGATATAGATTCCATGAGATATCCGCCTCAAATGTCTTCCTTAGATATCGTCCGCTGATATGTACCGCGCTGGCAAGGAAAACAATCCGCGACGACGCCCGCGTGCAGCGGCCCTTAGAGCCATCCCACCGAAGCGTCGGTCGAGGCCGATCTAATGAAGGCCACGTTTTACAAATCGCCGCGCCCGTCTATTCCAAAAACGGCGATATACGGGGCGATCTTTTGGGAAGGCATCTGCTAAATGTGGCAAGTGCATTGATGAAGCGGAAGTGGCAGGATCGGAAAATGGAAACCAGTGGACGACAATGCTCGGAATGTGGTGAACAGATTGCGGCTGCCCGTCTTAAGGCTCGGCCTGAAACAACGCTCTGCGTTGGCTGCAAAACCAAAATTGCAAAACGGGAAAAGACCAAGACTCACGAGAATCCTGAAAAGGTAGAGAGGAAAAGCCGAATAAGGCCGACGCATATAAAACCTGAAGACGTTGGATAATCGCAATGCTGCAATGCAATGGCAAGAGCGGTAGGTGCAATAGGGAAGTCGAGCCGAAACGTCTGCCCGACCGCAACCATTACGAGTGCGAGGCTTGCGGTGAGACGTGGGACACCGATCTTGATTCAACGATGGACTCTTCGGGGCAGCCATTTGCGCACGTTGAACGACGAGATTGCACTTGCCCGAAAAAGTGGAGACGCGCGCATGCGCCCGAAGACGATGAGTTAGATAAAGAAGCTGAAGAACTGCTGCGGAAAGCCAACTATCCCGGAGATTTGGAAAAATATTTCGCAGTGTTGCGGGAACACGGTTTAACTATGAAACTCGCGGGAACTTGGAGAGATAATTCGCGCGGCGTTCACGAGAGATGGGAGTTTTCTGGCGGGTCAAGCGAGCGCCCAACCAAAGTGATAGTTCGTTTTGGCACGATACTCGTACCTTGGATTGGCAAGGGATTCTCTGCAGCGGCAAGGAAATCAAAGAGCAGAGTTCCGGCCAAACGCTACGGAAGCTAAACCTGTACCTTGAGCGGTGGACCGGCAAAGGCTGAATCGTGGGTGGCACGATTTTCGCTCCGTTGCTCCTGGAATGAGGTTAGAAAAGTGAATCTTCGCCACGCCGCCGCGCTCGCGCTAGTCCTGCTGCTGTTCGGCTGTAGCTCGCAACCGAAGAGATGCTACTGTTCTCCATCCGACCCTGACAACTGTGCGTGCGTTCCTATGTCGACATATCTATCGTGCAAGCTTCGCTCTCCGGGCGATTCGGTCGCGCAGTCTCACTGTATGTGGGGCGGCGCTATTGCGGTTCCCCGATTGGGACATCCTTCCAATCCGCAGCAGCCCTTGATGGGAAACGGGGCGATCATAGGAAGTAACTATCCGTCCCCGACCGCCGCGCCAATGCCAGTTCATCCCTCAAATTAAGCCACCCGCAATTCAAAAGACGCCAGTCAATCGTCCGCACCGTCAAATGACGCCAGTACTCGCCCTCTGTGTCTCGACCGACGATCCGCCCGAAAACGGCGAACCCGTCACGATCAACCATGCGAAATTCCAGCTCTTTCACACCAGCGATCTAGGAACCACCCACGTGTTTGAGGGGCGCGAGTACCGCACTTTTCACCAGGGAAAGTGTTACGAATTAAGCGTCAGGAGCACTTGGTCGAACTTTAGAGCCGACGACGCGCCCACGGGCCAACCCGGGAATGACTGCGAACCGGATGCCCCGCTCGAACAGGCCCTCAATTCTTTCATCTTTCTGAAGTAGCCCTTTCCTTTCGCGAAAAGCCGCTAGCCAAATAAAGTTTCGCTTTGGCAAAATCAGACACTCGCGATTTGAAATTCAGATACTCAGGGTCAAATTAAGACAGCACCCGGCGCCGCGAGTAACACGACTCCAGGCGCCGCAACTGCTTCTCCGATCGCCGGCGCTAGTCGAGATGCTTGCGCAGGAAGCTCGGGATGGCGAGCTTGTCGTCGCCGTCAAGCAGCGAATTCGGCTCGAGCTTCTCTCCCTCCGCCAGGCCCGCATCCTCGCCCCGCCGCCGATCTCTCCGCTATGAGAGAGGAGTACAACGAGGCCCTCGTCTATTCGCCCGATCCCGCAGGTTCGAACGGGTTCAAGCATCGAACGCCGCTACGCTCAATGTCTTTGCGGTTGCGCGTTACCAGAGTCAGGCCATGAGCCTCGGCCGTCGCGGCTAGGATCGAATCAACGACAGGCAAAGGCTCGCGTGCGTTTATACGACCCCAGATCTGCGCGACTCGCTCATCGACCGGCAGTACTCGTTCTCCGAACGAAGCCAAAATCTCTTCCAGCCAACGTTCCAGCGCGGTAGCTCGCTGCCTGTTTCGCGGACGCAGCCGTTCGATTCCCTGTCTTATCTCCCCGACGACCAGAACGCTCAGGAAAAGTTCGTCGTCGCGGATATCGCGGTACCAGGCGGCCACGTGCCGATCGCAACGCCGGCCTTTGCCAACTTCCGATATGATGTTCGTATCGATCAGGTACATTCAAAGTTGAATGATTCGCGCTGTGTCACGCGACCGTCGTATCTCCACGCCTTCCAGCGGCGCCGACGCGAGCAACGCCTTGAAGGTCTTGCCCCCGGCGCGCAAACGCCGATATTGGTCGGCCCCGACCAGGACGGCCACGGGTTCGCCGTGACGGGTTACCGTTTGCGGACCTTCTCTCAGAGTACGCTCGACCATTTCGCTGAAGCGCGCCTTGGCTTCTTGAATCTGCCATCTCATGAATGTCAGTCTAGTCAGACTAGACCGTAGAGTCAAATTTTCAGTGACCCGCCAAAGCCATTGACCAAGCAGTGAAAAGCACGCGCCGTAGTTCCTCAGACTCGGGCGCCGCGACTGTTGGTACGATCGCCGGCGCTAGTCGAGATGCTTGCGCAGGAAGGTCGGGATGTCGAGCTTGTCGTCGCCGTCAAGCGGCGAATTCGGCTCGAGCTTCTCTCCCTCCGCCAGGCCCGCATCCTCGCCGCGCCGCCTGAAAGCCGGAATGTCCAGCGTACTGTCGTCCACGACCATCCCCATCCTGCGCACCGGCTTGTTGCCCGGGAACATCCTTACCTGCCCCGCCTGCGCGGGCGCCGGCTTGACCTCCATGGGATCGACGGGCCGTGTCGAGGCCGCCGCGATCGGCGTGGTGATGGGAGCACCCGACGGCGAATAGCGCGGCGAACCTCTGTCGAGATCGCCGAATCCCGTCGCGATAACCGTGACCCGAATCTCGTCCGACATCGCGTCGTCGATCACCGCGCCGAAAATGATGTTCGCGTCCTCGTGCGCCTCCTCCTGGATCAGGCTGGCGGCCTCGTTGACTTCGTAGAGCGCCATGTCCGAGCCGCCGGTCACGTTTATTAGCAGGCCGCGCGCGCCCTTGATCGAGACGTCTTCGAGCAGCGGGCTCGAGATCGCACGCTGCGCCGCTTCGACTGCGCGATTTTCGCCCGACGCCGTCGCCGCGCCCATCATCGCCATGCCCATCTCGGCCATGATCGATCGCACGTCGGCAAAATCCAGGTTGATCAAGCCATGGACGGTGACCAGCTCGGAAATTCCGCGCACCGCTTGCAGCAGCACGTCGTCGGCCTTCTGAAACGATTCCTTCAACGAGGTGTTTTTGCTCGCGACCGAGAGCAGGCGTTGATTGGGAATCGTGATGAGCGTATCGACCGCGTTCTTCAGCTCGCGCAGTCCTTCCTCCGCCTGCGCCATGCGGCGGCGTCCTTCGAACTGGAACGGCTTGGTTACGACGCCGACGGTCAGCGCGCCGAGCTCGCGCGCCACGCGCGCAATCACCGGTGCCGAGCCGGTGCCGGTGCCGCCGCCCATCCCGGCGGTCACGAACACCATCTCCGCTTCCGACAGGATTTCGCGGATCCGTTCCTCGTCTTCGAGCGCGGCCTTGCGTCCGATTTCAGGATTGCCGCCGGTGCCGCGTCCGCGCGTGATCTGGTCGCCGATCTGAACGCGCAGCGCCGCATGATTATTCTGCAGCGCCTGGATGTCGGTATTCACGGCTATGAAATCGACGTTGCGCAGCCCCACATTGATCATGTGGTTGACCGCATTGCCGCCGCATCCACCTGCGCCGATTACCTTGATCCTCGCGCCCGGGTCGGGATTACTCACCAACTCAATCATCACAGATCCTCCTCCACCACCTACTGGCAAAGCTTGTTGCCCGATTAATTTCTTGTTTCGGCGACTTCTCAAAAGAAGTCCCTCATCCAATCGCTAAGTCGCGAACGCAGCCGCCCCAGCCGGCCCGTTCTTCCCGCACCGTTGCCAACTCCGCCCGCCGCGCTCTGGTACAGCAGCAATCCCGCCGCCGTCGTGTACATCGGCTTCATCAGTTCTTCGGGCAGCCCCTTCAGGTTGATCGGAAGTCCGCGCCGCACCGGCACGCCGAAGACGCGCTCGGCCAGTTCCTGCGTGCCTTCCAGCAGCGAGGTCCCTCCCACCAGCACCACGCCCGAGGCAAGACCGTCGGCCACCCCCGAGCGCAGCAGCTCGCGCTGCACCATCGCGAAAATCTCTTCCATCCGCGGCTCGATTATTTCCCCGAGCAAGCGGCGCGCGATCACCCGCGGTTCGCGTCCGCCGACTCCCGGCACCTGCACCATCTCGTCGCGGCGCACGACCTGGTTGGTCGCCACGCCGAAGCTAACCTTGAGCCGCTCCGCTTCGGAAATCGGCGTGTGCAATCCCGCGGCGAT
>Ga0187879_10002599_pt1 | contig 12239 bp, 7 predicted proteins | sample June2016WEW_19_1_FD_132423 | JGI IMG/M metagenome (GOLD analysis project Ga0187879, IMG submission 132423) | Peatland microbial communities from SPRUCE experiment site at the Marcell Experimental Forest, Minnesota, USA - June2016WEW_19_10 | ecosystem: Environmental > Terrestrial > Soil >... | reverse complement strand
CTGGCGCTGCGGTTTTCCCTGGCGACAGTCGCGCTGCTGGTACTGTTCCGCGGGGTGGGCAAAGGCGCGCGCGACTGGAAATCGGTGGGCGCGGGGGTGCTGATCGGCAGCTTGCTGTTTGCCGGCTACCTGACGCAGACGCTCGGCCTGCGGCTCACCAGCGCGCCCAAATCGGCGTTCATCACGGGCCTGTGCTCGGTCCTGGTGCCGGTGCTGGCGGCGGTGGTCTATCGGATCAGGCCGCAAGTGGCGGAGGTCGCCGGGTTGCTGGTGGCCACCGTGGGGATGGCATTGATGACGCTCCACGGCAGCATCGGGGCCATCAGCCGGGGCGACCTGCTGACGCTCGCGTGCGCCTTCGCTTTCGCGGCGCACATCGTCACGCTGGGTCACTACTCGGGCACGGTGAGTTTCGAACTGCTGTCGGTGACGCAAATCGCCACGTCGGCCGTGTGGTCGTGGGCGCTATTGTGGTGGATGGAGAAGCCGCACGTCGAGTGGCGCCCGTCCGTTGTCTGCGCGATACTGGTGACAGGATTGTTGGCCACGGCACTGGCATTTACCATCCAGGCGTGGGCGCAGCGGTATACTACTTCTACTCGTACGGCACTGATTTACATGCTGGAGCCGGTGACGGCCTGGCTGACTTCGTACTTCTTGACCGGGGAGGGCCTTTCCGGACGAGCCGCCGCGGGCGCTGGCCTGATCCTGGGAGGAGTGGTGCTGGTGGAGGTGAAACCATGGGCTTCGCGGCCACATCCATCTTAATTAGAGTGACCGGCTGTCCGGTGCGTTTTGAGGCCGGGTGGCGTGTAGCGCAGGAGTAAGATATCCCATGAAATTCTTCGACAGGTTACGAACCGAGAAGCTGCTTTCGTTCACCCTGATTGTGTTCACACTGGCAATCGGCGTGGTGATCGGCACGCTGATCAGCACGGGAGTGAAGGCCGCCCGGCCCAACACGGGCAATTTCGCGCCGGACGCGACGCCGCTGACGATTCCGAATGCGGTTGAGTTGCCCTCCCAGTTCACCCAGATCGCCAAGCAGGTGGCGCCCTCGGTAGTCAGCATTTCGACCAGTTACCTGCCGAAAATGACGCAGAACCCCCACCCGCGGCGGCGCCAGATGCAGCCGGACGAAGGGGAGCAGGGCGAGGGCAATGGCAACGGCGGGATGGACGAGTTTCTATACCGCTTCTTCGGCAACCCGTTCGGCGAAGGCGGCCCGAACGCGAGATCGCATCGCAGCGAGGCGTTGGGCTCCGGCGTGGTGGTGGACAGGGCCGGCTACATTCTGACCAACAATCACGTGGTCGACAAGGCCGACCGCATCCAGGTGAAGTTTCACGGCGACGTGGCCGAATACGAAGCCAAGCTGGTGGGCGCGGACCCGGTGACCGACCTGGCGGTGATCAAGGTGACCGGCAAGAGCGGCCTGGAACCGGCACGGATCGGCAACTCCGACGCGGTGCAGGTGGGTGACTGGGCGGTGGCGATCGGCTCCCCGTTCGCTTACCAGGAGACGGTGACCGCCGGCATCATCAGCGCCAAGGACCGCGAAGTGGATGGCAACAAGCAGTTCCAGCATTTTCTGCAGACTGACGCCGCCATCAACCCGGGCAATAGCGGCGGCCCGCTGCTGAACATGCGCGGCGAGGTGGTCGGCATTAACACGGCTATCGCATCGGAGTCCGGCGGGTATGAAGGCATCGGCTTCGCGCTGCCCATCAACACCGCGGCGATGGTGTATAACGCCATTATCAAGGACGGCAAAGTTACGCGCGGCGGCATCGGCATCTCTTTCGGCCAGTCGGACGATCCCACAACCACGGCGAATCTGAAGGCCAGCGGTGTCAACGAGGGAGTGTTCGTGTTGGCCGTGGCGCCCGGCGGGCCGTCGGACAAGGCCGGCATCAGGGATGGCGACGTGGTGGTGGCGATCAACGGAAAGCCGGTTCGCGACGGCAATCAACTGACTGGCATGGTGACCTCGACGCCCGTCGGCAATTCCCTCGACGTGACGGTGGTGCGGGAAGGCAAGCGGCAGAACCTCAAAGTGCAGGTGGCCGACCTGGCGCAGATCTTCCCCGACCGGTTCGGCAATGGCAACGAAGCCGCGCCGGAGAAACAGGAAGGCACCACGGTGAGCTTCGGCATGACGATCGAGACCTTGGCCGAGAGGCAGATCGAGACGCTGGGCATCAAAGAAAAGGGCGGCGTGCGAGTGATCGAGGTCGAACCCAATTCCTTTGCCGAGGACATCAGGCTGCAGAAGGGCGACGTAATCATCGCCATCGCCGGGCAGCATATCAACAACATCGAGGATGTGAAGAAGGTGCAAGCCACGCTGAAGCCCGGTGACGCGGTGCAGTTCCGCGTCCTGCGCCGCGAAGCGCCCAATTCCACCACCTGGACCAATTACTATCTCGCCGGATTCCTGCCGGCCAAGCAGTAATGCAAGATCCGCGCGGTCCTCGGGACAGCCCTGGGGACCGCGGATCCCTGTTAGAATCAGAGCACCAGATATGAGAAGGGCTTCGTGTGCCGTCATAGCGGTAATGGCGTATGCCGCTGCGGCGCCAGCGCAAACGCAATCCAAGAAACCGGCGGCGGCGGTGGCGGCGAAGCCTGCACCGGCGGCAAAACCGGCCGCAAAGCCCGCGGCCAAGACGGTCGCGTCCCGGTCTGTTTCCACCAAGCGACCGGTTACAGCCAGCGCAACACATAGGCCCGCCACCAGAACCGCCGCGGCCGGCAAGGGCACGCCCGCCAGAACCGGCGCAGCAAATGGGAGCCATGCCAAGGCAGCGGCTTCCGGATCTGCCTCCGCGAAGCGCGGCAGGAAGGGGCGGGCAGTGCCCAGGCGGGCTCGGCAAATGGCTCCAGCGCCGGAGCGGTATCAGGAGATCCAACGGGCGCTCGTGTCCAAGGGCTATCTGAAACCCGAGGAGGCAAGCGGGGTGTGGGATCAGAATAGCTGCGATGCCCTCAAACGCTTTCAGAGCGAGCAAAAACTGCAAGGCAGCGGCAAAATCGATTCGCTTTCGCTGATCGCATTGGGACTGGGTCCCAAGCACGATTCCGCGGCAGCCAGGCCGTCGCCGCTTGCGGTGCCCGGCCAAAGCCCGGTCCAAAACCGCTAAGATCGAGCGCCCTAGCCTGGTCGAATGGGTGCGGGGGTGAAACCGCATCCCGATCAATCCCATCTATACTGTAAAGATTAAGGAGTTCAAGACGTGAGCATATCCTCTTACGAGTCGCCCCAGCCCCAGCGATCGGGTTTGGCAATTCCGCTGCTGGCCGGAGGCCTGATCGCCCTGGCCGCAGCTAACATTTACCTTTACGTGCAGTTGGACCATCTGCAAACCGACACGACACAGAAGATAGAAAAGCTGACGGCGGCGGTGGGCGGCGTGCGCGACGCCTCCTCGGTCAGCACGGCAGCCCAGGCGCGGCACATCGACGCATTAAAAGAGGAGCTGGCGAACGCGAATTCGCAAGCGCGCAGCATGTCCAGCCAGGCAAAAGTGGAGGCGCAAGCTCACGCCGACCAGTTGGCCAGACAGCTTCAAGCCGAAGAAGCCAAGATGCAGCAACAGGTAACGGGCCAGATCAGCGAAGTCAACCAGTCGGTGACGGCGGCTAACGCCAAGATCGCCGACGTTTCGACCGACGTGGGCGCCGTGAAGTCGCAGGCTGCCATGACGCAGAGTCAGCTTGAAAAGACGATCGCCGATCTCAAGAGCGTCACTGGCGACCTGGGCGTGCAAAGCGGGCTGATCGCCACCAACGGCACCGAACTGCAGGCCCTGAGGCTGAGGGGCGAGCGCAACTATATCGACATCAAGCTGGGCAAGACCAAAGTGCCGCAGCGCTTCGGCGACATCACGCTGAAGCTGGAGAGTGCCGATCCCAAGCACAACAAATACAGCGTCACCCTGATGGCGGACGACAAGTCGACCCAAAAGAAGGACAAGAGCGTCAACGAGCCGGTGCAGTTCTATACCTCAAAGGGCGGCCACACTCCCTACGAACTGGTGATCAACCAAGTCACCAAGACCGGCATCGTCGGCTACCTGTCAACACCGAAAGACACCTCATCGCGGTAACCACGCCGTTTCGCAACTGCTGTCGCTTGCATGCCGGGCGAGGCATGCCTCGCCCCTACAACGGATTCGAAGGGTCGGGCACGCCCGGCCCGGCGATGGCATTCACGCCTAGTCGGCTACGGCGCCAAGTTCGCCGGGCGATGACAGACTCCAGTTCTGTTAATCCTGAATTCCGAAGCTGGACGCCTTGTATCAGGGCACGGCTTGAGCCGTGCCGCCGACAGTGCACATCCTGATGGGGCCCCTGTCTGCCGGCCAGGGGCTAAAGCCCATCAGGTTCATCCCGTTCCGGCACGGCTCAAGCCGTGCCCTGATACAAGACTTGCTTTGTCTTGGCCTTCCGCTGTGGAAATGCAACTTCGCCGAAGTTGACCTCGGAATCCGAGTTAATTGGACTTGGCGGCAGCGGCCTGGGCTGCCAGCCGCGCGCGGACGCCCTTCATGCGCTCGCGCATTGCGGCGACCCGCTGGCGGCCGTCGGGGGAGGCGTCGATCAACCGTTCCAGGTTGACGAGATAGTTCGGCCCGAAGTTGGCCCGTATTTCAGCCAGGAATGGCTCCGCTTTGAGAAAGACGCCGATGTGCTCGCCGTTGGTGTCGGAGAACAGGTCGAGACTGATGGCTCCATGGTTGACCAGCGCGGCGGCCATATCCCAATAGGTCCAGACCATCCGCACATATCCGCTGTGTTCGCTGAACAGCGCCTTGTTGATGTCCTCCATCGACTCGGGATTGAAGTCGCGAAAATACCAATCGCGCGCTTTGCGCATGGTCGCTTCGCGGCGCAGGTCGTAAAGCTTGAGGATCAGATCGGCTTCTTCATGCTTTGACATAGACGGTTCACCTTCTCATGACTCGGACTTACAAAGGCCCTGCAAATCGGCGATTGCAGTGTCATCATAACAGAGTAAGAACCAATCGGCGCACTTTTCCGGGCCACTATGGCAATTCGCCCAGCATGCGGTCGATATCGGCTGGGCTGATGTAGAAATGGGGGGACGTGCGCACCCAACCGGCGCGCGGGGCGCAGGAGATTCCGGCCTCGCGCAGGCGGCGTACGATCAACGGAGCTTCCAGACCGGGTTTGCGGAAACTGACGATTCCGGAGCCACTTGCGGGCGTTCGTTCGCCTAGCACCTCATACCCTAAAGCCGATACGCCCGCAGCGATGAGGTCCCCAAGATTCTGGACGGCGGGAGCGATTTCTCCGACGCCGACTTCCAGCAAAAACTCAATTGCCGCCCTGAGGCCGAAGCACCCGATGGTATTCAAAGTTCCGCATTCGTACCGGCCCGCATCCTTGCGCAAAGTCATGTCGCGGGACGCGTAATCGGCATAGCCGGCGACGTTGGTCCAGCCGAATTCCACCGGCTCGATCCGGTCTTGCAGCGCCTGCCGAACATAGAGGATGCCGCAACCCTCCGGGCCCAACAGCCACTTGTGCCCATCCGCGGCCAGAGCATCGATATGACAGGACCGGATATCGATCGGAAACGCGCCCAAGCCTTGAATGGCGTCCACCAAAAAGATACAGTTGTTGCGCCGGCAAATCTCACCGATGGTCTCGAGCGGTGCCCGATACCCTGTGAGAAACTGCACGAAGCTGATGGCCAGCAGGCGTGCGCCGCGGCAAGCTGCTTCAATCTGGTCGAGCGGGTCGGTGACGCTCAGCCAGGTGACGGTCACGCCTTTGGCTTCCAGCCGCTTCCATGGGTAGAAGTTGGCGGGGAACTCCTCGCGAAAGCCGACCATGCGGTCGCCGGGTTTCCAATCGAGGCCCAGCGCCACGGCTGCGATTCCCTCCGACGTGTTCTTCACCAATGCGATTTCCGAACGGTCGGCGTTGATCAACCGCGCGGCGGCAACGCGCAGGCCCTCATAGGCGTTCATCCATTGGTCGTAATGCAGGCTGCCGAAGCGGGCGCAGTCGTCGGCCAGGTTCCGCATGGCCTCCGCGGCCGGACCAGCCAGCGGCGCCACGGCGGCATGGTTGAGATAGATAAGATTCCGGCGAACCGGAAACTGGTCCGCATAGCGTTCCCAAAGCGGGGGCCGCTGTTCCTCCACTAGTGCATTGGTCATTGGTTTGAAGAATCGAGTCCTTTCATAATATTAGTGCGGCGGCTATTGCAACTCTTCAATCGCATTCACCACCTGCCGGCGAAATGCCGCCCAATCGTCCACTCCGAACAGGCGGTCGTGATCGCGGTCGTCCAAATGAAATGCCGCCATCCGCGTGGCGATCAGGCGCTGGGCCGATTTCCCGGCCGGTGTGACGGATTTCGCTTGGGCCAACCGCGCTAGTGTAATGAGCGAGCGGTAATCGTCGAGGCCGGCGCTGATGCGGGCGAATTCCACTGACGGCACGAGTTGGCCGTCCGGAGCTGCGTTCGCCCAGGCATAATCGTCCTCGCGGCAATCGAGCGCGTAGTAGGGATCGCCCGCGACCGCGTTCCAGTGCCAGGCCAGGCGGAACTGCAAGCCGAACTCCTTGGCGGCTTTGTAAAGATGTGCGCCATAGGTCCAGCGATTGCCGCCGTTGTAAGACGCCCACCCGCCACCGCGCTGCCGCAGCAGCCTGAGTTCCCGTTCGCTGTAGGAAGCCAGGGCGGGAGCGTGCAACGTCCGCGCGAGAATGAAATCCGGGTCGCTTTCGCCGTGCCCCCACAGGCTCAATGCCGCGGTGAAGAAAGGAGGTCCCTCGGGAAACGCGCGGCGGTAAGCCTTGGCATTGTCGATCGATTGCTGGATCGCATCGCCGGCCGGCTCGTCGCCGAGGTTCCAGTACACCGGCAGCCAGCCATTCTCGCGTGCGTGGCTCTCTATAGCGGTGTAGAGAGCCTTGATAAAATCGCTGTAATCGGTGAAGCCCGCTTCAGCCATCTTCGCCGTGTCCTGACGGTATGGGTCCAGGCCGATCACGCCGGCGCCATAGGAATTCACGGCCAGGAACCCGTCACCCTTGGCGTCTCGCATCTCGCGATCCGCGACATCGAAATCGAGCACTGGTTCGCCATTCGTGAAACCGCGGTAGGCAACATGCGGCACGCCGGAAAACATCGTGAAGCCATGCGCGCGCAGCGAGCGCAGGCTCTTGGCGGTCATTTCCGAGCCGAAGGAGAGGGTGTGCGGATCGTCCGCGAACCACGGTATGCCGATGCCGCCGCCAAATGGACCCACCGGTATGTCCGCGGCGTCCAGCGTTCCCTTGCGGACGGTGAACCGCAGCGGAATCCGCAGCGGCGCGCCCTTCTGCGGCGTGAAAGTCACCTGGCCGGTGTAAACGCCGGGGCTGGCGGTGGCCGGCGCGCGGACGGTCAACCAGAACGTCCGCGCCACGGATTGCGGCATGTTGACGGTGTTTCGCGGAAGGATGAGCCGCGGCGTGATGGTGTAAACAGCGCCATCCGCCGTCACGCGGCTGAGACGGTAAGAGACATATCCGGCGTCGATCGCGGCGGCTGGAATGGCGGCGCGTGGCCCGCTCAATGCGCTCACCGTAACGGTGCTGCGGCCCAGGTCCTTGAGCGGGAGGATCGACACCGTCACTGGCGCGTCCTGGCCCGCGAAAGCTTCCGCTGTCAGCTCATTCACCAATTCGCCGCGGAAGGGCGCGTCGTCATAGTACACGTCCTTCATGAAATCGCGATGGAACACCACATACCCGCGCGCGCGATCCTCGGCGGTTGGCTGGAGCGCATCACCGGCCGGCCGGTGCAGCACACGTTTGTAGGCGTTGTCGAAATAAGAGCGCCGCTTTTCCCGCACAACGTCGAGGAAACGCGCGCCCCGGGCGGCTTGGGCCACGGGAAAGATGACGATGGCGGAAACGCTGCACGCCCACTTCTCGCCCGTGAATTCGAGGTACAGTTGGCCGTTGTTCACGGTCACGTCGAACACCTTCTCGTGAAAGTGCGCGCGGTCGTACTTGTCGAAAGTGTTGTCAGACGGCAAATCGTCCTGGTCCCAGAATTGAAAGTACTTCTTGCGGAACGACGCGAAATCCTGGTGCTCGGAAACCACCACTTTCCCCTGCGCGCGGATCGAGCGGTCGCGATAGATCTGGTATTCGCCCCAGAATCCCGCCGGGCTGTCCAGGTTGACGAAGACGCGGTATTTCCCATTCGGCAGATCCACCGCCAGGCCGCCCGATTCGATGGCAAGCGAACGGCGGTACAGCGGGTCAGAATCGAGTGCGTCCACCGCCCGCCAGATATGCGCGTCCGTCAGACCGTATCCGCGGCCCGGATTGTAGAGCGTGGCGGGCGTGATAGCGGTGAAGCCATCCATCGCCGGTCCGCTGCCGAGAGCGAACGCGAGCAGCCCGTCGAACTGGGCCTGCCGGACGGCTGCATCCCGCTCCAGGCGGAGCCTGGAGAGGAAGAGCGGCGCGGCGGGCGTGTCGCCGAGTGCCACCACCACGCGTGTGATGGCGTTGAGCGTCAGGCTGCGGCCGGGGCGGTTCCTCTCGCCGACAGCCAATCCCTGCAAGGGAACGGTCAGCGTACTCTGGCCTGGCGGCGCGACGGAGTTGTAATTGACTCTGGTCCAATAGCCGGTCGTGCCGCGGTCCCAGAATTCGAGCGTCAGCGGTAGCGGCTCGGGCGCGTCCGTGTACAGGTCCATCTTGAACAAATCGTAGCCGGACCAGTCCTGCGGTTGCCGCATCGCGACGTAGTGGCTGTCGATGCGTAGCGCCTTTCGGCCGTCGGTCGCGTGTTCCTCGACCACCACGCCGCCCGTGAAGGGATTGCTTTCTTCGAAAGAAGCGATGAGCCTCTCTGGCGGCCCAGCAGTTTCCGCCAGCCTGTCTGCAAGAGCGGTGCCGCAGGCGTAGCATCTCTTCCAGGCCGGCATGTTCCGGTAGCGGCATTTGGAACAGCGGACTTCGCCACCACCAAGCGGGCCCGGTGGCGCAATGGGCGCCTCCTGGTTGCCCCACTCGGCTGCAGCGGTCAACTCGACACCGCTGCCCACGCGCTCGACCGATACGTCGTCAATCCACAGCAAGCCCGACGCACGCAACGCGAATGACGGGCCGGTCCTGGTTCGTTTCGTCAGCTCGGCGACATAGGTAAACCGCGTCCAGCCGAAAGTGCCGGCTTTCTCGAGGTCCATGCGTCGGCCGTTGAAGGTGAATTCGGTGGCGCGATCCGCGTCGCCGTTCGAAATATCGAGCCCGCGCAGGAAAGCGCTGATCGAATACCGGCCCGGCGCAAGCTCCCGTTGCTGGCCGAGGCGGATTTCGCCGGCCGATGCGCAATCGAGCAGCGCCGAAGTGCGGCCACTGTGCGCCACCAGCCCGACCGCGAACGAACAGCCGCCCTCCGATTTCGAAGCGTCCCAATCCGCGAACATGCCGCCGGCAGCGTCCCGCTCCTTGAGAATCTCAAACGAAGGATTGACGGCCAGGTTACCCGTGCCATCTGATGCGTTGTTCTCGGTGGCTAGCGGAGCCCAGAGGATGACGATCCAGGCCAGCAGCAGAATGCGCAGGGCGGCCAGTGCCCCGCGGGCGAGAGACATGCTTCGATTATAAGGTGGGGCATGCTTTAGCTTGCCCGTTTTTCCCTCTTGACCAACGAACACTTTCGTAGTAAGGTCTTCGTAGATGGTAAAATCAAACGATCTGCCGCGGCCCACCGACGCCGAACTGGAAATTCTGACCGTCCTGTGGAGCCGCGGACCGGCCACCGTCCGCGAAGTGCATTCCACTATTTCCCGCCGCCGCCCGGCGCACTACACCACGGTCTTGAAGCTGATGCAAATCATGACCGACAAGGGGCTCGTGAAGCGCGACGAAAAGCAACGGGCGCACATCTATTCCGCCAGCCGGCCGCGCGAATGGACCCAGCGGCAACTGGCCGGCGACTTACTGGAGCGGGCCTTCGCCGGCTCCGCCAGCAGCCTACTGGTGGGAGCCCTGGCGGCGCGGAAGGCGTCGGCGGCCGAACTGGCCGAACTGCGCAAGCTGGTCGGGGAATATGAGGAGGAGAAGCGATGACACTCGATCACTGGCTCGCCGCTCCGCTGGCTCACGCGCTGGGGCGGGCACTGGCGCATTTCTTGTGGCAAGGCGCGCTGCTGGCCGCGGCGCTCCGGGCGGCCTTGTTCCTGGGCGCGGGGCGAAGCTCGAGGTGGCGTCACCAGGCGGCTACGGCCTGTTTGCTCCTCCTGCCGCTTGTGTTCGGTATTACGCTGGCACTGTCGCTGGGCGCCGGCCCATCGAGTGTGGTACTGCCGCCGGTGGCGCCGCGGATGGTCTTCAATCCAGTGATCGCCCAGGGCGTGCCCGCCGCGCCTGTCGACCGGCTGGCGTGGCTCGCGCCGTTATGGATGGGCGGCGTGATCCTGTTTTACGTTTTTCGCCTCGCGGGATGGGCGCGCGTCGACCGCATGCGCCGGCTCGGTGTTTGTGCGGCGCCCGCTGAGTGGCAACAGCGCCTTCGCGAACTTGCCGGCGCGGTGGGCGTTTCGCAGCCGGTCGAGTTGCTCGAATCCTGTCTGGCTTGCGTGCCGCAAGTGATCGGCTACTGGCGTCCGGTGATTCTGATGCCGCTTGGCGCGCTTGCTGGCCTGAGCGCGGAACAGGTGGAGGCCATCCTGATCCACGAACTGGCCCACATCCGGCGCGCGGATTACCTGGTCAGCGTGGCGCAGAGTCTGATCGAAGGGTTGTTCTTCTTCCACCCGGCGGCGTGGTGGATCAGCGCGGTGGTGCGCGCCGAGCGCGAATTCGCTTGCGACGATGTGGTGGTGGCGCTGCGGCCAGACGCGCGCGCGTATGCCGCGGCGCTGACGACGTTGGAGCAGAGCCGGTGGCCGGCGGCCTACGCCGCAGCAGCGGCCAATGGAGGAAACCTGGTGAGACGCATTCGCAGACTGCTAGGTGAGCCCGCGCCCGCGCGGGTTCCCAGTGCCCGAGCCTCGGCGCTGGCGGGCGCCTTAGTGCTGGTGGCCGCCGTTGCTGCCGCTTTGGTGGTGTGGCCACCGGCCCGGAGCTTCGCGCAGCACACTCCGCCGGCCGAATCGTCAGCGGACAAGCAGGAACCGGCCCAGAAAACTGAGTCGGCGCGCCGGAGCCTCGCAGAGTTAGAGGATCTGCTGGCGGGAAAGCAGAAGGACATCCAGGATGCGGAGCAAGCCGCCGCGAAAGCGCAGGAACTGCTCCAGCGCAACGCTGCGGAGCTCGACCGCGCGTTGAAGAACGCCAGCGGGCATCCGCATGATTTCGCGCAGGCGGACGAGCTACTGCGGAAGGCGGATGCCGCGCTCAAGGAACTGGAGTCTCAGGCGGGAAAATCGCAGAAACTTCTCGACGATCAGCGGCTGGAAGCCCTCCTCAAGCAACTGGCGGCGGAGCAGCAGGCGGGAGCATCGCAGCAACTAGTCCAGCAGCAGGAGCGGGCGCTCCAGCAAGCCGACAAGCAATTGCAGGAACTCGATGCGTTGTTCGCCAACGGAAAGCTCGATGAAGCGCTCCGGCAGCGGCAGATGGCACAGGCGGACATGGCGCTGCGGCAGGCGCGGGCGGCGATCGGCGATAGGACGCTCAAGGAAATCGAGAAGCAATTGCAGCAGGCAGAGAGAGAATTCGACCGCGCAGCGAAGTATTGGGGCCAAGGGAACGAGAGCTTGCGTGCGCAGGCCGAGCCGCCGGAGACGCCGCGGCCGCAGGCCCTGGCTGAATCCGGGTCCGCTTTCCAAAAATGGCTGAACGAAGATGTGGCGTACATTATCACTCTCGATGAACGGCGCGTTTTCCTCGCCTTGAGAACTGATGAAGAGCGCGACCAGTTCATCGAGAGGTTCTGGGCGCGGCGCGATCCGACGCCAGACACCGCAGAGAACGAGTTCAAGGAAGAGCACTACCGGCGCATCGCTTACGCGAACGAGCACTTCGCGTCGAGCCTACCTGGCTGGAGAACCGATCGCGGCCGCATCTATATCGTATACGGGCCGCCGGATGAAATTGACGACCACCGTGGGGAGAGCGTGCCGCGCCAGGCCTGGCTTTACAGGCACATCGAGGGACTGGGAGTTGGCGTAGTGGTAGAGTTTACCGATCCTGGGCGCACGGGAGACTTCCGCATGACTGCGGCGCCGGCGTCGCACGGGTCCTCTTGGCAG
>Ga0187879_10002598_pt1 | contig 12239 bp, 13 predicted proteins | sample June2016WEW_19_1_FD_132423 | JGI IMG/M metagenome (GOLD analysis project Ga0187879, IMG submission 132423) | Peatland microbial communities from SPRUCE experiment site at the Marcell Experimental Forest, Minnesota, USA - June2016WEW_19_10 | ecosystem: Environmental > Terrestrial > Soil >... | reverse complement strand
CGCTGGCCTGCGGCCCCACGCGTCGGAATTGTACTCGGCTCAGGTTTAGGCGAGGCCATGCCGGACCTGAGCAAGGCACGAAGGGTCGAGTGGTCTTCAATTCCCGGTTGCCCACAGCCCTCAGTAGCCGGCCACAGCGGCGGCTTGCATCTCGGTTTCTGGTGTGACGTACCCGTGGCGGTGCTGGCCGGGCGCGTTCACCTCTACGAAGGTTACGAAGCGGGCGAAGTAGTTTTTCCCGTGCGAGTATTGGCGCTCGCCGGGATTCACTGCCTCATCACCACCTGTGCCGCGGGCGGCATTGCGCCGCGCGCGACGCCGGGAAGTTTCATGGTTTTTTCTGACCATCTCAACTTTCAAGGGGCCAACCCGCTGGCAGGATTTCACGACCCACGTTGGGGCGAAAGATTTGTGGACATGGGCCAAGCCTACGATTCCGGGCTGCGGCTGCACGCACTTAAATTCGCCCGTGCTCTGGGCCTGAGGTGCTTCGAGGGTGTTTACGCCGCCCTTTTGGGTCCCAGTTATGAGACGCCCGCGGAAATCAGGGTCTTGAAGGCGCTTGGCGCCGGCGCGGTCGGGATGTCTACAGTGCAGGAAGTTATCGCTGCGCGGCAGATGGGCGTGCTCGTGCTTTCCGTGGCCACGATCACCAACCGCGCCGCCGGGTTGAGCCGAAAGCCTTTGAGCCACGAGGAAGTGATGGCGACCGGGCAGGCTGCGGCGTGGGATTTGGCGCGCCTTATTAGCGCGATCTTACCGGCCGCGGCTAAAACTCGATGACTGCGCAATTCACCTCCTTGCTAAGGAGGGGCCAGGGCAAGTCGGCTGCACAATCAACACTGAGGCCCCACCACCCCCACCCCCTCCTCAGTCGAGGAGCGGAGTTTAGAAGGTGAACGCCTGATGATGCCCCAAGAATTGCTTGAGCACGCAATGAAGGCTAGAGAAAACGCACTTGCAACCTTCTCCAGTTTCAAAGTTGGCGCTGCGCTCCTCACCACGGACGGCAGAGTTTATACGGGCTGCAACATCGAGAACGCCACCTACGGGCTGACGGTTTGCGCAGAGCGGGTGGCGCTGTGGAAGGCGCTGTCTGAAGGCGAGCGGTCTTTCGTGCGGATCGCGGTAGGCTCGGGAGGAGAACTGCCGGCAGCACCTTGCGGAGCCTGCCGGCAACTGCTTTGGGAGTTCTGCGGCGATGTCGAGGTAGTTTTAGGCAATGCCTCAGGCGTGAAGGAATTGCATCATCTTGCCGAGCTCTTTCCCCGGCCTTTCGATCAGCGCTCGCTCTCAATCTAGCAAGCTGCGGAGAAATTCCACGTGTCATGCTGAGCCCTTCGCTGTCACCCATGATGACAGCCGGCGGGCTTTATCCGCGGAGTGCTAGAACTTGCTGCCCTGGAATTTTGGCTTGGCCAGTTCTTCCTTCCGCCGGACGATCTTCTCGGCGGTATGACGGATGACGTCGGAAACATTGCGGTTGGAAGACAGCCGCTTGAGATCGAATTCGTTGACGCGCTGGAGTAAGTGTAAACCTACATCAATCGGAGTTCGCGGATTGTTGACCAGAGCCCGGACGACCACGTAGAGCTTCATGAACTTGCGGTTCAAAGTGATGACCCGCAGGGCATCCTCGGAGACGTCTTTCATGGCGGCGTATTTCTCGACTTCGTCCTCGGTGAGTTTGGGTGATTGCATAACGGCGCGGGACACCAGCTTGTTGCTATCCCGAATCAGGAGCATTCGCTCTTCCCTGGTACCGGTCAAAGCGGCCTTGACCTTCTGCACCACCGACATGCGTTGGGTTCTCTGAATCGCCGTGGTGGGCTTCTGCTTTTCGGACTGAGGCTCCGAATCTGGGGTGCCGCTTTTCTCGGGAGAGGGAGTGAGAGTTTCCGAGGCCTCGCTGGATTTGGCCTCGGCAATGAGGGAAAGAGCGTTTCCCAGCCAGGCACGAACGTGGTCGGTGAGGCTCGGGCTTTGTAGCAGTGCCTCTCCCAGTTCTTCGCGGTGGGGCGCCACGTTGGTGGCAACAAATTCCAGCACGGCGACCGGGGCGTCGGGTTCCCGGAGCACTTGCTGAAGTTCCTCGGCGGGCCAGGACTGTAAGGTTTGAAACGCCGTACTCTGCTCTTCCCCCTCGCTGCCGGAGGCAAGATATACGAGGATTTCAATCCGCTCTTGCAACGACACAGGCAGTTCGCCCCGACACGCCTTGCGGCGCACCACTTCCGGTACAGTGCCGGCGCGAATTGTCTCGACAAGTCGCTCGGAAATAGACTGTCTCTCAGGGGGCGGCTTTTTTCACGTCCTGGCGAGTCAGATGAACTGACTTCACCTCGCCGCGCCGCCCCAGGGGTTTCAAGGCTACGCCGTCCAGAGTCAACACGATCCCCGAGGCATTCCCCACGGTTACATCGAAGGATTCGTGGGCCTTCAAATTCTCGACCTCGTTGGGGTTCAACACTTTTTGAAGCACTGTCTTACCGTCCGCATCCACGGCCACCCATGCGCGTTCCGTCGCGGCCACTTGCAGGGCCAAGTCGGAAAGGCCTGGAGCCGCGGGAGGAGTCTGGGAGGTGACGCTCGGGCCCACCGCCTTTGCCTTCGCCGCTGAGGAGAGGGGAGCACCTTGTGGCGTGGCTGGCGTTGTGGCGCCCGCCGGCGGAGTTCCTGAAGGCGTCTCGACCCGGTTGCCTTCCGGCTGGGCTGACGTAGATGGTTGGCTGGCTGGAACGTTAGCTGGTGGGCTCGTAGTGGTTGAAGGGCTAACAGGCGGATTGGCTGTCGTGGTCGCGGGGGTGCTGGGTGGAACGACGATGGGCGTGCTTACACGCTGCTCGCGGACGCGCCGCGAATGGCGGAAAAGCGCATAGCCGCTGGCCAGCAGCACCGCTGCCACCACAAGTCCGATGACTCGCGTCCGCAGGGCCGCGTCGTTCTGGTGCGCCCTGTTCGCCGTAATTCGACGAATATCGACTTCCGGCCTCTGCCTCCCGGCAAGCTGGCAATCTGTCAGGACGCGTTCTTCGTCCAGGCCCAAGAATCGTGCGTAGGATTTCACGAAACTGCGAGTGAAGATTCCCCCCGGAAGTTTCGAGAGTTCCTCGTTTTCGATGGCCTCCAGAAAACGAATGCTGATTCGCGTGGCCGAGGATATCTCATCCAAAGTCACGCCGCGCAGTTCCCGTTCCCGGCGCAAGTACTCCCCGAACCCCGTCAACTGTGGTTCTTCGCTGTGCGTCACCAGAGTTTCACCACGCCTATCTTATTGACCTGCTTCAGGGGTGTCAATTGGTTTGCTTTGGCCCCAATTCGTCGATAACCGCTCCGCCGTAGGGGGACGGCTTGCCGTTCCCGCATTTCTGCTGGCCCCGACGAGGGTAGGGCAAGCCCTACCCCTACCCGTGCACCGCCCGGGTCCAGCCGGGTGCGGCGCAGAAGTGCAAGGTCCCGGGCCCTACCAGCCTCGACCTGCCGTATCGGCGGATTAGGGTTTGCTAGCTGTCTGGCCTTCCAGCGGTACTTGGGTACCATTGAGGTTATGGCATAATATGTATATTCTTAGAGCGGTGGGAGACATTGTCAGGACCCCCCAGGATAATTATGGATCTGCAGGAAGAGGTTATTGAACTCCGGCAGCAAGTCCAACGCCTTTCCCTCTTCCATGAGGTGGGGAAGGCTTTGTTTTCAACTCTCGACCTCCAGAAGATCCTCCAGACGGTTATGGAGAAGATCAGCGACCTGCTGCAACCGGACACATGGTCACTGCTGATGGTCGACGAGAAGGCTCGGGAACTGTATTTCGAAATCGCCATGGGTCAGGGCGCGGAGAGGCTTAAGGACGTTCGCCTGAAGCTGGGAGACGGAATCGCGGGTTGGGTTGCACAGCACGGGGAACCTGTCCTGGTGGAAGATCTCCAGACCGACCAGCGATTCAGGTCCAAGTGCGAGGAGTTCCCGCAACCGGGCATTCATTCTGTACTCTGCGTTCCCATCAAGGGCCGGGAGCCGGTTCAAGGTGTAATAGAGCTGGCCAACTGCTTTGGTAAGCAGAGCTTTTCGCAAGAACACATTCCCACTCTCAAGAGCCTCGCAGACTATGCTGCGATCGCTCTCGAAAACGCGCGATACGTGCAGCGCATGCATGAACTCACGATTATGGATGACTGCACCGCCCTGTTTAACGCGCGGCATCTTAATTTCGTTCTGGATGCGGAAATCTACCGTTCCACACGATACGGTTACCAGTTTTCGGTGATCTTCTTTGATCTCGATCACTTCAAACAGGTCAACGACCAATATGGCCACCTGATGGGATCGAGGCTGCTTTGGAGAATCGGCGATGTTCTCAAAAGCAACCTGCGCTTGATTGATTACGCGTTTCGATACGGGGGCGATGAATTCGTCGTGATCCTGCCCCAGACCTCGAAAGAAAACGCCCTGACCGTGGTGCGCCGGCTCAAAGACCTGCTGAACTCTAAAGTCTTCTTCCACTCGGAGAACCTGAACATCAAGGTCACCGCCAGCTTCGGCATTGCAACGTTTCCCACCGACGGCCGCACTCACCGGGAGATCCTGCGCCTGGCTGACGAGGCGATGTACCTCGTCAAAAGAACCACACGCAACAACATCGCCTTGGCAGGCGAAGGCGTAATACCTCGTGACCCCATCCTTGAAGAGCACGCCGAAGCCAAACCAGGCTTGTGAGCTGCGCAAGAGTCTGTGTGAAACCCTCATTCAGCCTGTCATTCCGAGCCCTGCGCTGTCATCCTGAGCGAAGCGAAGGATCTCGCTCTGAGAGGTCGGCCGGCGCAGACCTCTGCCCTTTGAGGTCTGCGATGTCCCGAAGGGACACGCTGCTTAGTCCCTCTCAATCCAGCCGCGCGGCAGGTTGAAACGCCTTTAACCATACGGGTTTTCAGCATTGCGGCTTTTTTGCTCCTGTGCTAAGAATAGAACGTATGGACGACGCGCCGATCATACGCAAGTACGCCGGCTTCGATGAGATGAAGGCGGACGAGTACCGCTATTGGCAAAGCCGGCCCGCGCATGAACGGCTGGACGCGATTGAGGAAATAGTCGAAACCGCCTACGCGCTTAAGGGGTGGGAGATCGAGCCTGATGTACCAAGACTACAAAGACCTTTTGTCCGCCTTCCGGTCCCATGGCGTTAAATACCTCGTGGTCGGCGGCTTCGCGGTGAGCTATCATTCGCAGCCGCGTTTTACCAAGGACATCGACATTTTCATAAGTGCAGATCTTGAAAATGCCAAGGCCACCTACGCCGCGCTGGCTAGCTTCGGCACGGCGCTCAAACGCATCACCCCGGAAGATTTCACCGACCGCAACAGTTTCTTCCGCTTCGGGCGCGAGCCGAAAGGCCTCGATATTCTTCCGGCTATTCCCGGCGTTGATTTTGACGCCGCATGGGAAAGGCGCGTTGAAACCGTGGTTGACCCGGCGACGGGATTGAAGGCGAATATCATATCCGCCCAAGACCTCATAGCCTCGAAACTCGCGTCGGGACGTGCCCGCGACCTCGCGGACGCTGAGGACATCCGCAAAGCGGCGGAGAGCCAAGGCCCGAAGCCCGCAAAAAAAGAGCCTTCTGAGCCCACCGGCGGCGGTCCTCGTCCGTGACACCATTTTCTGACACCATTTTCCCTCGTTACAATTCCCGCCCGCAGGAGCTTGCACATGTCTATCCACAACGCCGTCTGCACCAACGCCAAATGCCGAGTTTTTCTCCTGAATTACGCAAAGCTGCAGTCAGCAGACGAACCGGCTCCGCAGTTCTGTCCGGAGTGTGGCTCCGGGGTGTTAGACGCCTGTCCACGCTGCCATTCAAGTCTGATCGAAGGTCCGTATCCAGGTCCTAACAATTGTCACAATTGCGGTCAGCGATTAAGATTTGACCCCGACAGCCACAGTGGTGGGGTGACTATTATTGTTGAGGATTAAAAGCGCCCGTGCGCGCCCACTGTCGGGTCCTCGACGTGCCACAGGGCCACTATAAAGGCCCACGGCATGCAAATCGTGGCATGGTATACTCCTACGACCCCAAAGGGCGCATACATGCCGACAACTAGCGTCGGCACGTATGCGCCACCCGCGAACCGTGCACAACTCATAAGGAGCATCGTTCATGCAAGTGAGAGGCGATTTCGTGCAGGAGCACTTAGACTCGATTTCCCGCCGGGAAGCTTGCGGATGGTGCAAACATCCATTCAAAGACATATACAGGTCAGGTCTGTGCCGTCATTGCTACAAGATCAAGACAGAACTCGGAGCGTTACATCAGGAGGTGGAGCATGTAAAGAGGGCCGGAAAGCCCTACCGCGGAAAGGTTCTGATTTCACCCTCGCTGAAGCTCGCCTATATGACCGCGCTCAGAATGGCTGAGGAAGCTCAGTGGGAGGGGCGAAAGTACGGCTCACTTTACAACGACGACATAACGAGCCTGGACGTTCAGCGTGAATTAAGTTTCATCAGCAAGAGATTCTTGAAGAAGGATTTGTATGAGAACTGTGTTTATCTGTTCGATTGTTACAATCTGAGCCAGAAAAGAAATCTTCTTCATATCCTTTCCATGATGAGCCGAGAATATCTACGCCGCAAGAGGCGCTTCAGATGTCGATGGGAAGTTGTTGACAAGGAGATACGACATGTTCTGAAAGGGCGGTTTCGCGGCACATACCGAGTCGAGAAGGGTTATCGCCGGCCGGCGCAGACCTCCGACTCTTGAGGTCTGCGATGTCCCGAAGGGACAAGTTGCTTAGTCCGGCTCAATCCAGTCGGTCCATGCGCAGAACGGATGCGTCGTGCAGAAAGTAGAACCTCCAGCTTGACCACGGCCAATCCCCGGGCGAACTCACCAGCCCTCGTTTCACCGGGTTGTTATGCATGTAGCTCAGTTTCTCCCGCAGTTTTGCTTCGCTGTACACATCGAAGGGGTGAAAGCGCCGGTTCCAAACCCGGAAATGGGACTCGTCATGGACCGTGGGCGGCAAGCGCAGGGAGAAACGGTACCTGGGACCGTTTCCTAAGTGAACCGGAACTTACTGGCTTCGAGGTATTCAGCAACATTATCAACCGCAAGCCACCGCCTCTGTAATCTCTCTGCGACGGCTCCAGTAGTATTGGAACCAGCGAACGGGTCGCAGACGACGTCGCCCTCTTCCGTTAACAAAAGGACGAAGAATTCGGGTAGGACCGCGGGGAAGCGCGCAGGATGAAGTTTTACACCAGCTTCTTTGCACTTCACGGTGTAGGTGTCGTTGGCAGCATTGTTGCCAAATCGGAGCATATCCGTCGGAACTTCATCTTCAAGCACGTTAGCAGGTATGGAGCCCCCTGGGCTCGTCATGCTGAAACTAGTTTTGATGTTGTGGCCGGAGGGCCTAACCGTAGGTGTAAGACCTTTGCCGTTCAGCCGGTGCATGTCTTTGCTGTACGGCCGCAAGACACTTCTATTATCGGCCTTCGGCCAGGGGGTTTTTGAAAGCCACCAGACGTATTCGACGGAATCCTTGATCCGAATCCGGCGAACGGTGACCCACTCAGCGGGCATCGGCATCTTTGCAGGATTGAACCAGAAGCACTCCTGCGCTAGGTGGAAGCCGATGAAATCGACAAGGGCAACAAGCAGCTTGTAGTGGTAGAGTGAGCGAGTGGGCTGGCCCTTGTTATAGCTGCCCCCAATGTTTAGAATGAAGCTGCCGTCATCTGTCAGCACACGGTGAATCTCTGCCGCAAACGGAAGGAACCAGTCCAAATAGTCGGACTTGTGCACATTACCATACTCCTTCTGGAAATGGAGCGCGTAAGGCGGAGAGGTAATTACGACATTGATGCAACTGTCGGGCAGCGCTTTTAGGACTGATAGTGAATCATCAACATATGCGGCCCCCAGAGGGGTCGTGTAGAACGGACTCAGCGCGGGAAGGAGCGCTGTTGGATTGACAGGTGTCGCGAATAGTGCCTTTTGTGGTTTGGCGATCATCTCTGCGGTTTTTGCCATGGCCTCAACGACCCATGATGCAGATGTTTCGTACTCTAGATACTACAACTACTTTTCGACAGATTGAGAATAAATCATTAGGTTTACTTTGTCAACCTACTTGTGATGAGCAAAATCAATCCATCAGAATGGATATCTCAGACCGAGGCTGCCAAACTTCGTGGCGTTTCCCGACAGGCGATTTGGAAGCTTGTGGCAAGGGGCCGTATAAAAAGCATAGAAATCGGAGGCCATAGATTCGTTAGCTTCGAGGGGATCAAGGGGTTCCAACGAGATCGGCCTGGCAGGTCGAAGCTGGAGAAAAGGCGTGAATAGCCGGACTGTCGAAATAAAGCGATTACTCGAGGCATGCACTGATGCGCAGAGGCGCGAGATATTCGATCATCTTCGCAAACAGTTCCCGATCCATCCTCTTGAGACCAAGCTCAACACACAAGCTGAGGTCATCCTAGAGGCAATCGACAGGGCAAGTGACCTAACGCTGCGGGGCATCAGAGGAGTCATTGCCGAAGCAGCGTTCAAGTTGAATGTGGTGGCATCATTGCAGGACTGGCGGGATGAAACGCTCGACGGCGACTTTCCCTATGATTTTCGACTGCGAGATTCCAATGGAGTCGTCAGTGTTCAGGTCAAAATGCAAAGGCTGAAAGATCATCGCCCGATGATGGCCAACCAGGGATACACCTTCCTTCCGGGCGACATGTACGTCGTCGAGACTCAACGGACGCGCGGCGGCACCGACCCGCGTACCCAGGAGCAGACCAGGCCTTATCGTTTCGGGGAATTCGATATTCTTGCTGTTTCGATGCACCCCTCGACCAACGAATGGTCAGTTTTCATGTACACCGTCTCCGACTGGCTCGTCCCCCGTCCGGAGGACGCTAAGCTAATCCTCAAGTTCCAGCCCGTCGCAAAGGTTCCGAACGATACGTGGACCAACGACTTCAATCAGTGCGTCAGGTGGTTACGCTCGGGGCTGAAGAAGCGGATCTGGCAGTCGTGAACGCTTCGGCTTCGATTCCGCGGGTGGCGACGACATTGCTTTTTATGTCGTCGCCTTCAGGGGTCGTGGGGACGGGCGAATTCCTTTGAGGCGCCACTGACCACAAAGCATTCAGGGCGACGACATAAACAGCCATGTCGCGCCACCCGCAGAGTCTGCGCCAGCCTGTCTGAAAAGGCACCTGACAACGTTTCCGTTTGCATTTTCTGCTTGATAAGTCGCCGCCGGAATGATAGCCTATAATGGTGGTCGTGATGTGGACATATTGTCGTAGCCGAGGCTCAGGGAGCGATGTGGCGCGAGACGCGGCCAGAATGTCCCGGCGCGAGGGTAAACCCGGGAAATTCAAAAAATGAAAAATAGCGGGAACGAAGCTAAGAAGTACTTGAAAACAAAGGAAGATGGCTTTCTTGAATGCTGCAAATTACGCGCGTTTTGAGCGCAAATTGGCACAAATCGAACGCTAAAACGAGCAAAAATCGTGCAACTCGCGCAAAACGAACCGAAGCTCGGGCGTGAGATCGGAGGCCGAACAGCGACACATTGTCGGCTAGTAGGGGCGGTTCGCGAACCGCCCCTACACCTCGTACGGCCGATGCGCCTGATCGACGGACAGGGGAGTGTGCGCTTGCAACCCTCGGCGTCTTCTGTCACGATGACTTCCCCATATGCGTTGGCAAATCTGTGAGGTGGATGGAGACGCGGTCGCAAGCTTGAGTCGCGACTTGAACGTTCCGGGGATTATTGCCCGGCTCCTGATCCTGCGAGGAGTCAGCGATCCGGAGTCGGCTCGGCGATTCCTCAATCCTGGGCTCGATCAGCTTCACAATCCCTTCCTGCTGGCCGACATGAAAACCGCCGTAGAGCGCCTGCGCCGTGCTCTGGCTCGGAAAGAGAAAATCTTGATTTATGGCGACTACGACGTGGATGGAACCATGGCCGTGGTCATCCTGCTGGCTGCGCTGCGGAGACTTGGAGGGGACGTTGAGGCCTACGTCCCGCATCGCATGAGCGATGGGTATGGAATGCGCCCAGCAGTCCTTGAGGAGGCTGCGGCCAAAGGTGTCCGAGTCGTGGTCAGTGTGGACACGGGTATCCGCGAACACGCAGCGCTTATTCGTGCGCGCGATCTGGGTCTGGACTGTATTGTCACGGATCATCATCTGCCGGACGAGCACCTCCCTCCTGCCTGTGCCATCCTGAACCCGCAAAGGGTGGACTCCGGCTACCCCGAGAAGATCCTGGCCGGCGTGGGCGTCGCGTTTAAGCTGGTGCAAGCGCTTTTGGGCGAGAGGCTCTCCGGACGGCTCCTTCAGTCTTACCTGAAGGTTGTGGCGATCGGGACGATTGCCGACGTCGTCCCTTTGCTTGGCGAGAATCGGGTGATTACGCGTCTTGGGCTGGAAGCTCTCCGCCAACCCTCGCAGGCCGGTTTGCAAGCGCTGCTCGAGGTTTCCGGGCTCGACCGGTGCAGCATTTCGGCCGGGGACCTGGCATTCCGCCTGGCGCCGCGCCTGAACGCGGCAGGTCGCATGGAGGATGCACGAGCGGTGATTGACCTCTTCACTTGCCCGGACCTGGAGAAGGCGCGGGAGATAGCCCGGCGCCTGGATGGGTTCAACCGCGACCGGCAACGAACTGAAGAGGGGATTCTGCGCGAGATTACGGAGGTTATGGATCGCCACCCTGAGAAGAGGGATCGCTACTCCCTGGTATTGGCGGGCGATGAATGGCACCGGGGGGTCATCGGGATCGTGGCGCAGCGCGTGGTGGAGCGGTACCACCGTCCGGCGCTGGTGCTAAGTGTGGAGGACGGGTTGGGGGTCGGCTCCGGGAGATCTATACGAGCCTTTCACCTTCTCGATGCACTGACCGCTATGCAGGAACTGTTTGTGCGTTATGGCGGCCATGCCCGGGCGGCGGGTTTCGCCTTGCCCGCGGACAGGATCGCTGAGCTCGAAACGCGTTTCGAGCAATATGCTCGAGAAGTGCTGCGGCCGGCCGATCTCGAGCCAACCTTGCGCGTGGATGCAGAGGTGAGCGGGCACGACATCGATTGGACTCTCTACGAGGCCCTTCAGACACTGGCGCCCTTCGGTTGCGGCAATCCCACGCCTGTACTGGCGACGCGCGAGCTGCGGCTGGTGTTCGGACCTCGAATCCTGCAAGAGAAGCATCTAAAATTACGGGTGGCGCGCGGGCCGAGATCTTTTGACGCTATTGGGTGGGGAATGGCGGAACGGGCCGCAGCGCTGGTTGCGGGGCAAACGCTCGACCTGGCTTTCACCTTGGATCAGAATGTGTTTCAGGACGTGACGACGCTACAATTGGTGGTGAGTGAAATCAGCGAATGAACGGCCTCGGACAACGCGCAACCCGGCATAGAGATTTGATGACGTGGCTTGTGGCCGGCGCCCTGACCATCACTGCTGTGGCGGTGACCGGGACCTACTGGCTTCGAACCCGCCACAAAGAAAAGCCGGTCGTTCTGCCGCAGAATGTCCCCGTCGACATTCACCAACAGCTCTCCGGATATACCGTCACCCACTCGGACGGTAACCGGCGCGTATACACCATTCATGCGGCGAGGACGGTGTCCTTCAAACAGGGGGGAGAGACAGTCCTGGAGGACGTGTTGGTGGAGTTGTTCGGCAAAACGGGCAATCGCCGCGACCTCCTGCGCACACAACAATGCCAGTACAACAGTCAGAATGGCGATTTATTCAGCTCCGGCCCTGTGCACATTGAGCTCAATTCTGAAGCGGAGAATACCAGGGCTTCGGGCTCAAAAGGCAGCCGTACAGTCTACCTGGACACTTCAAAGGTCTCTTATCAACACGAAAAGTCGCTGGTAACCAGCGACGAAGTTGTGCACTTCCGTGTCGGGGCAGCGTCCGGATCATCTCAGGGGATGGTCTACGCCACGAAAGATGGTTCATTGGATCTCAGAAAAGACGTGGCCATGGAACTACAACCTCGCGAGGGTCATGCCTCGGGTCCCCCCTTGGAGCTTACCGCCAGCCACCTTCGATATGAGAAACCCGACAGGGAGATAATCCTCTGGGGGCCCGTCCGGGTAACGCAAGGTGACCAGAAAGTGTCCGCGGACGGTGGCAAAGTGTTTCTAAACGAAGCGAATCGGGTCACTCGAGCGGAGATGGAAGGAAGCGTCAGAGCCTCGGAAGCGTCGCCCCTGAGGCAGGCGGAACT